>Ga0075124_10000214_pt1 | contig 27121 bp, 24 predicted proteins | sample AntAceMetag02UKS_FD_69809 | JGI IMG/M metagenome (GOLD analysis project Ga0075124, IMG submission 69809) | Saline lake microbial communities from Ace Lake, Antarctica - Antarctic Ace Lake Metagenome 02UKS | ecosystem: Environmental > Aquatic > Non-marine Saline and Alkaline > Saline | place... | reverse complement strand
GCGGAAGTGCCAAGGTCACTGGTGGGCCTCCCGGACTTCAAATCCGGTGTGGGGCGCTAGAACCGTCCCAGGTGGGTTCGATTCCCATGCACTTCCGCCATTTATACAAATATTTCAATGGTATTTATACAATTGAAGCAAGAACGTGGCAAGAACATGGACAAGGAAATAAACTGAGATAATGTGCTTTTTGAAAATGTCTTTCTTACTGAGGTTGATAAAGCTTTAATTGAACAAAAGATAGAACATTATAGTTGATAATAAATAAACGGGCGTCCCCAAAATTGTCATCAAGAAACTCGCTTGACATAGGTTTCTTTCTATTTTACCGTATTTTCCGTGCGTTGAGAATTGAATATTGAAAACAAGCATATTTGCTTGTTTGTCAATCCAATATCAGGATAGCGGGCAAAATTGCCTTATATGTAAATGTTATGAGTGTAGGAAGGCATGAACATTCAAGAAACGATGCAGCAGGCAATGACTGAGGATGGAATCAAACAAGAGTTCGAGCAGACGCTTTCGTCTCGGGTAGAGCGCTACCTAAAAGTAAAGCCACATGGAATTATTCCTTTCACAGAATTTGCGCCCGTATCGGCAGAATGCACTTTTCTCTTTCGGGATGGGCATTTCTACGGCGCTATCGCTCTATCTCAGGCTGTCGCTGAAGCTATTGCGAAGTTTCTTTGCCAAAAGAACGGTTGGAAACCAAATAAGAGCTTCGAAGAAAATGTCACAAAACTGGAAACCAGACAATTCATATCAAAAAACATGAAAGAAAAGTTCCTATCGCTATGGGAAAAACGGGACGACTACCACCACTTGAATTCTAAGATAGAAACCGATCGCCAGAAACTTGAAGCTCTCGCATATGAGAAAGTCTCATTTCTAAAGGAAATTGAATCGAAAGTCTTCAAGTTTTCCATCGTTGACGGTAAGTTGGTACCAGAGAATAGAAAGTACTGGTCAGTTCAGCCAAACGGCACCGTCCCGGTGTTTATCAGACTGGACTGAGGCGTATCATAACCTCGCTGCTGCAGTGGTCACGGAAAAAGCAGCGCACACCTGAGAAGCCACGTTATATTCCTTTGCAGTACTTAGGGGAGAAGGAAAATGGATACCGAATTAATTCTTAGGGAGGCCATAGAAACCAGGAAAATAGTCAAGATTCGGTATCATGGTGGGAGCCAACCAGGAACACTTCGAGAAATTGCACCGATCTTGGTGAAAGGATCAAAAGTTCAAGCTAGGTGCTATGCATCGGATGCGGTCAAAACATTTATAATCGAGAAGGTTGAGATAGTCGACTTTTCGGATAAAGGCGATTATTGGCAGAAAGATAGGATTCCTATTACTAAGTACGAGAATCTAACTCAATTGCTAAATGAACATCAAGAATTTCTCAGTGAGTTTGGCTGGAATATAGAGTCTTGCTTAGCTGGAGATCAGCAATCAATAAAGCTCCATCGGCGTTTTAAGAACGGCAAGCCAATGAAAGGGTTCGATGTTTCTGTGTCATATGAAAAATACGCATATGACCTGATTGTAGATTGGGAGTCAGACGCTGAGGAGCTTGAAGCCACTCCACAAATAACCGGAGAGCGTAAACGTCCTTGGTCAGTATCAGCCAAGAATGATACAGTCAGAAGTTACAGCAGCTTAGATAAGGCCGCACCACTCTTTATTGAGTGGGCAGAGAAATATGCACCGACTTTAAAGTAGTGGGTGTCGGAATATAACCTCGATGCTCCAGGGGACGGTGAAAAAGCGTGCCGCCCCTGAGCAGCCTGTTATACGTATCGCAGATCCTTCTTGTAAGTGGGGTAAGAGAATGGTTTTAGGGCCTTTATTTGGCAAGGATAAGTATTATGAGGATCAGGCATCGAATTTGGTGCAGTCAGCAAGTATTTTCGCAACTAGTTCAGCAATGACAGTTACCGATAACATCCCTTTGATTGGTAACTACTTCAAGACGGGCAAACTGCCAACTGACTTATGGGATTTCTATATCACGGTTGCATCTGTCGGAACCGCATTTATTACTGTCACAGACTATGTCCCGCGGAATCAGCGTGAAAGTATCTGTGCGAAGATTGGAGAAGAACTATCACGGTTCCATCCCAAAGGCTATCTGGCATTGGAAAACCTAAACGGTTTACTACACAGTTATTGTGATGCTGGGATTCCTTGTCATCATGCGCTAGGTAACTGGCTGTCAATAAACCTCTTAGAGAAGGATGACCCCGCAAAGGAAGATATTGAGGCGTTCTCAGTTGTTGGAGCCCTGATTCAGCAAGCTTTTGGAGGTTGGTTCAGGAACCAAAAAACTGTATAACCACCACATGCACCGGGTCGGCAGGAAAAGTCGCCCGACTCCCGGTGATGCCGTCGTTAGGTGATCACATGCATAGGAGGGAAGATTGTGGAAGTTAATACCGATGTTTTGCGACAGCGTTACAGCACGATGGAAACAGATGCCCTGATTGAGCTACAATGGAAGAAAGAGCTAACTGAGCTTGCTTTGGGCGTACTTGAGGAAGTTTTGGAATCTAGAGGTGTTACTGATGAAATGAGGGGCGAGATTACTAAAAAGCTTGAAGAGATGCAGCCCCTATCAGATAACAAGAGGGCAAGCAAGCCCTTAAAAACAAAATGGTTAAAAGCATGGAATTATTTATTTCTCCCCCTTTCTGGTATCAATAATATTTATGTTGCTGTGACCATATCCGAGATCTCATTTTCAATATTATCAGCTATTTTTGCAATCATACAATTATCAACCGCGTTCGGGATTTATCATAGGAAGCTTTGGGCGTGGAAATTAAACTGGGTTGCTCTTTTATTATCATATTATGGGGGAGTTACCCTGCCAATATTCTTAAAGAGAGCTTATGGAGTTGAACAAACTATCAATCAGACGATCCTTAGCATGATCATTTATGCATTGATATGGTTGTGGCCGAATTATGTATACTGGAAAAAGAGAAAAGAATTATTTATCCAGTAACTGCACCTAAACAGCCCATGAACCAGATGGGCTAAAAAACAAGCCCCCTGGTTATAGGCAATCGTTACTCTCTTTAGATCAGTAATTCTTAGCCCGGGGAACTTTCAACTATTCAGCCTATGTAGTTGGAATACTCATTATGAATGGCAATCTATAAACCGAATTTTTAAAGAAACGCTATGGTGAACATATTTGAAGAATACTCAAGCTTGGGCAGCTGATAAGCCTTTTTTTCTGTTCCTAGCCGCCTCAGAATCGTTTTTTAACGCACCTTATATTTATGATTATCTAAACTTCTTAAACGATACCAACCTTATATCTGAATATTTACCTCTACCTTCTTTCCCTGAATGGATATCTGTTTACGAAGACAATTCGCTTATATCAAAGCTAATTAAGAAATTGAAAGACCAAGGTCACTATGGGAAGATACTTGGCGAGCTTTTGGAAGGCCTATTCGCACTCGAGCATGATCCGTCATTATGGGAAAGATTTACAAAATTTCTTCATAGAATCAACTGCGATACCAAACTGCATTCAAAATATACTGCTCATGCTGTTGAGTTCGCAAAGGAGTTGATAAATTTAAGTCACTCCGCAATGGAAGACGATATTTTAAAGCTAGATGATGTCCGTGTTGCTCAGCTCAAGAATGACCTAAAAACACAGCCTGAATTGTGCTTCTGTCTCAGGGTCCTTATTCCATCCATCTTGTTATACCAAAAGAACCCGCAAGAGCTGTTTAATGAAGCCAGAGAGGGAAGAATAGATTCTCTTTCAAAGCTTCTTGTAATTGACAAGGAAATTCTCAAGGATGAGGTAATATTTGCCTTCTTTTCAAAAGTGGCAATGAAGGAAACCGACCTTGATTACAACTTAGTTACCAAAGCGTTTCGTCAAACCCCTGCCGATCTGGTGACTATCAGAAAGATAAAGGTTGCCCTGGCCCGTTTTGTTGTCGACCTTTCAATCTTTCTCGGAAAACGACTTTCTATAAACGAGATGCGTGCTCTTTTTGATGCAATAGAGAAGGATCGAACAGGGGATGATACGGCCATAGATGAGGAAGGGCTTTACGACTCCGAAGACTCATTCTATAAGGCTGTCATGCGTCATCCGGGATACGAGTCAATCTTTAGGAAAAATCGGACAAAATAATTTAGCGCTGTCCGAGCCCCCCTGATTTAATTTTAGTAGTTGTGTAGCCCATGAAAGACTATACGACTACAGAAGAAACACGAAACGATACCTGTCCACAAATAACTGAAGAAGTTTCTTCTCTATCAGTCCCCACATCATCTGATCCACCCGAATTTAAAAATCATGGCAGCATAGGTATTGCTGAAACCGGACGCACGCATGCGAGCGCGTCGAAGCGATCGCGTGCGTGCGGAGCGATAAAGAAGTCTGGCAGGCACGAAAGAAATAAAGAGAAGCCAGCAAGAGAGCGAGGAAATGCATCTGTTCAGCTTGAGGATGGTTCTTCCTTTTCTTCTCCCTTTGGTCTTGGAACTCTTATATGTAATTCACACAAGACAAATCAGAGAATAGAACATGTTTTCGTAAACTTGAAAGACAAAGAAGACCTTGTTCGTGACTTTTTGAAGATGAAGAGCAAAGTCGAGGGCAATATATTTTCAATAAAAAATAAGGAAACAGGCGAAATAATAAATTTGCCAAATGGGTCAAGGTGGAATTCGAACTCTCGTTATTTCAGCAAGCTGCGAGCACGTCTATTTAAAGAAATCGAAGGATTAAGGCATGCCCGATTGCTAACCTTATCATTCGACCCTGTTCTTGTTGAATCACACATTCCTCATTGGTGGCCCTGGAACGTTCAAGAGTTTTTAATCGTATTCGGTAATCTCTATATTTCAAGGTTTTTGAAACGGTTTCAGACATATTGGAAGCGTCAGGGTCGTAAATGGCATTATATCGCTTGTGTCATGGAAATTCAGCCAGGAACGGGCAATGTTCATTATCATTTGGTTTTTCGTGGTTCATGGATCGGGGATGCAAAAACCTTATTGTCCTTTTGGGAAGGATCAAATCAGCCAGCGGGTCTTGAAATCAGTAAACGAAAGAATGCCAAGGGCGCTATACGCTATATAGCAAAGTATGTCACTAAATTAGAGTCCTTTACAGGTGAAAGCAAGTGGAAAGAACTCAATATATTCATGTGGTATTTCCGGGTTCGTATCTACAACATAAGGCATCATAAACGGGACAAAACGAATGTGGCCGCTTTTGAAGGAAGTCAATCGGAATCGAAAAAGAAATTTGAGTATGTCCGTCTGCCTAGTCCTTCAAAGGTTCATGAGCGAATGGAAAAGATGTCAAAAGGCACGTGGACGGTGGAAGATGAAAGAACTTTCCAAGAGGGGCCTCCGTCCATTGAAGGTGTCAAGATGACAGGAAATTTGAAAATTGATTTAAAGAAAATAACTGAATTGCCTGTGCTTTATCCAGATCAAATCAAAGGGCCGGTTTAAATGGGAAGGGTTATGGCTTTGAATTTCTATTCGGGACATGATAATAACCTACATAAAAATTGTGGGGGTGGTCTGAGTATGAAGGGCTCTGTTGGATTCCGAAAGGTCGGTAACAGCGGATATTATTATGTCTCGTGGTATATAGGGAAAAAGCAATATAAGATAAGCAGGTATAAAGGGTTTCTGTGTCGAACTGAAGATATGGCAAATCGTCTGCTGTCTGTGATGCGATCTGATGAGGAAAACGGGATATTCAGAATTGAAAAGTTCATTAACCAGACTACTGACGTTATACCCTTTCTTCATGAATGGATCAGGACACAGACATACCTATCCCCGGCTACTATTAAGGATTACCAAAACAGTATCAAAAACCACCTGGCACCATGGTTTGAAGTTCATCCTTACATGCTTCATGAAGTCCAGTATGATGTTTTGTGCAGATTGATGGAAGGTATAAATCGGAAAGGCAAAGGAAAACTAAATGTCATGTACTGTCTTCATCAGGCTTTAGTCTATGCCCATAAGTCTGGAAAGATATTCTCCATGCCACAATTTCCTGAAAGGCGACGGTATCAAATTGAACCGGCCAAGATTGAAGTCGTTTCAGAGGATACACAAATCAGGATCATTGAGGCAATACCTATTGAACATCAACCAATCTTCTGGTGGCTGAAATATCATTATAGACGCCCCTCTGAGGCCATGGCTCTGCATAAAGAAGATTATGATAAGAGACGTGACTGTTTCATCATCAGGAGGTCTTTCAGCAATAAAGAGCTTGTTCAGCATACCAAGACGCATAAAATACACGAGATTCCTTGTCATCCTGACTTCAAGCGGTGGGCCGATAGGATTCATTTATGCATCAGTCCTTATTATTTCACTCATTCGTCAAGTAGGATGGAAGGGAAACGCTATCAACATGATTTCCTCGTTGATCTATGGAATAAGGCCGCTCATTCATGCGGTGAGAGCATAAGAATGTATGCGGGGCTGAAACATTCATCATGTACGGCTTTTATTAACGAGCAAGGTGGTTCAGTCGATGAACTGCAAATGCTAACCGATCATGCTCGGCGTGATAGCGTCCTAAAGTATGCAGATGTGAAGCTTGAAGCAAAACGGAGAATTCAGGGTAAAGTGATAGCTATAAGAACAGAGCAAGAACGTAAGAACATTAAAGCGTTAAAAAGCAAATAATAGCAGATAGTTAAAAAACTGTGCATGCATTCGATTCCCATGCACTTCCGCCATTTTATTCGTCAATTTCGCAATTTAGCGAATATATTATTTTAACCTCTCTTTAACCTTCTTTAACTTTAATCCATAAGAGTAAAAACTGCTGATTACAGTCAAAGTCACCGCTAGTGCGGTATCTCCCCTGGAAAGATGAGTGATAATATTCGAGGCAACACCTCCCGGGCAGGCAGCCAGCAAAACAATCCCGACAGCGATGGCCGGCGGGCAGGGGAATAGACTTGCCAGCAAGAATCCGACCATCGGCAATGCGACCATTTGTAAAAAGGTTCCTAGGCATACGCCCTTGGGATATACTAAACCCGTTTAAAATCATCGGTCGTGAGCGACATTCCCATGCCCATCATGATGATGCCCATCACAATGGGACCGACCAAACTGATCACAATATTACTTTCCGTTCAATGGCTCCTTGACGAGTTGATTTATAAAGGCATCTTTCCTTTACCATTGGCCACGGAACCGGTTAATGGCTATAGCCTCGTTTTACGAATTCATGATTATCATTTCTGCTCCAAATAATCTGACTATTCCAAAATAGCGCCTCTGGCGGCGGAACTGACATATTTAGCATATCGCCTCATATAACCTGGTGGAATTTCTCGTTGGATGGGTTGCCAACTCTTCAGCCGTTCATTAATTTGCTCTTCTGTCAGGTTGACGCTGATTTTCCTGTTGGGAATATCGATAGAGATTTCATCCCCTTCCTCAATGATGGCGATTGGCCCACCGTCATATGCTTCCGGTGATATATGTCCGATACAGGGACCGGATGTAGCACCTGAAAACCGTCCGTCAGTTATTAAGGCCAGTTCTTTATAACCGCCTAAATCAAGCGCCATTGTCACTGCCAGCATTTCCGGCATTCCCGGACCGCCCTTTGGACCTTCATAGCGAATTACAAGCACTTCACCTTCTTTTAATTGCTGATCGCGGATAGCAGCCAGACAGTCAATTTCTGAGTCGAATACCCTGGCCTTACCGGTAAAAGATTGCATCTCTTCAGTAACTGCCGATTGTTTGACCACAGCACCATCCGGAGCCAGATTACCGCTAAGAACGGCTGTTCCTCCTTCAGGCCAGTGTGCATTTTCTCTGGCCGGTATGATTTTTTCATTTTTAATCACAGCTTCGTCTGCAATCTGTCCGATGGATTGGCCGGAAACAGATAAAGCGTCCAAGTGGAGATCGTTTCCGATTCGTTTCATCACTGCCGGAATGCCGCCAGCCATATACAACTCCGTGACGCCATAGGGTCCGCTAGGGGCAATTGCACAGAGGGTTGGAATTTTTCTATTGAAGTCATTAAACTTCTGCAGGGGAAAATCAAGTCCCAATGCATTTGCTATGGCAGGCAAGTGCAGGGCGGCATTGGTCGAACCGCCAATGGCCAGGTCGATCATGAGTGCATTTTCCATGGCTTTCTGGGTCATGATTTTGCCCGTGGTTAAGTCTTCCGTTACCATATCGCAGATACGTTTTCCTGTTTTTCTGGCATACAGCAATTTTTCCGAGGCGAAGGCCGGGACATTGGCTGACCCCGGTAAGGACAGTCCCAAGGCTTCGGTCATGCATTGAAAGGTGTTGGCCGTTCCCATGATTTCACAGGCACCGCAAGTGGCGCATGTTGTGGTATCTATTTTGTCAGCCATATCCTCATAATAATGATGAAAAATACTGCCTGACATATTCACATTGTACCGAATCTTCATGACGTTGGGTCCGCCGGTAATGAAAATCGCCGGTATATCCAGCCTGGCTGCCGCCATCAGCATCCCGGGGATGATTTTGTCACAACTGGCGATCATCACCATACCGTCATAACACATGCTTCTGATATGGGTTTCAACTGAATCAGCAATCAAATCCCGTTGCGCCAGGATGTATTTCATCCCCGCATGACCCATCGCAATCCCGTCACAGGGAGCGGGAACATTAAATTCAAAAGGGATCGCACCGCCGGCATGTACCCCTTCTTTTACCCGTTCTGCAATTGTTTTGAGATGCATACATCCGGGATTCATTTCTGTTTGAGAGTTAACTATGGCTATCAAAGGCTTCTGAGTGACCTCTTCCATATCCACACCCGTTCCCTGAAAAACAGATTTTCGAAGGATACTTACCGGAAAATCTTTGTCATCGAAAATTACCTGACTCTGTTTTTTTACGGTCATGTCATTACCCCTCCTCACAAATTTAGTATTCAATGCTTTGTTCTAATACCGGGGCTATCTGCTGCAACTATCAGACGGCTCCAGACGGTTTGGCAGGATGAATATAAATGCTAAAATCATACTCACTAGCTTCCTGTTGGTTTTCTCATCCCTGTTCCCGACCTCCTTTTATTGAAATACTTTATTTTCACGCTCTGTTTTGAAAGTTTAGTGAAAACCGGACTCCGATTTTCCCCGGAGCGACGATTTTTACGCTGCCCTCTGTTTTTAATAGGCCATGTTTTATAGTGAATATAGTGAATGTACAGCATATTTCATGCCATAATTGCCATTCTTTAGACTACCCCTCCTTTCTTCTTTTTGACCGCTGCATCTGTACCTGTGTTCACTCTGATTCGTACCCTCGTTTATGCTGCTATAAGCCTATCCCCATTGTCAAGACAAAACCCCATTAAATATTCTTTCCTTTGCCCTATAAAGGGCCAATAAAGGCATTCCCCAGATAAAACTGCTGACACTAGTGGTAAAAAACTGAGAAGTAAAATTAATTAATAAGCCTCCCCCCTATAGGGTGACCACTTAATTAATTTGAATTGAATAATAAAGCTGTTCCCTTATACATTTGTTTTCATTACATAAACACTTCTGTTTTGATACAGGGATTGTCATCATAACCTTCCATACAAAAAAATTTTAAAAAAAATCTTGACAAGGCAATTCTTAGTTGTTATTTTATGTTCAATGGAACACAAAGTAGGCAATATACATATAAATAATATAGTATATATAATAACATATAAATATAATAATATAGAAACATATAGAAACAAATAGAATAACAAGTAATGAACAAATAGACATATAGAACAAATGGAACAAATGGAGCATATGAAAACAACACTATAAGTGCGTCCACGCTACAAAACACTATGATATATATGTATAAATAGAACAAATAGAAACAATAGGGGTATAATGAAAGAGAGCTTTCAAGCAAAAGACATTCTAAAGATTCTCGGGATTCCAAAACCGAGATACGGCTATCTCATCACGAAAATGGGCATTACCCCCGATGTCCGCGAAGTTGACGGTCAGGGGAAGAGCCATCTTTACTCATTCAAGAACGTGCTTCAGTTTGCATACTCACACCACGCGAGCAGACTGGGCTTCACGCCCAAGGCAGTAAAGAGCATGCTTCACATTATCGACAATTACCCGAAAATAGAGGAGATGGGTATATTCGATCCCTCGGCAAACAACACGGTCATTCTATACTATGTGGAGTCAGGAGAAATTATATACTTCAAGCTGTTAAACAAATCGGGGAGGCACAAAAACGAGCTCAACATCACGACTGGCGCAGAACCGCTTGAAGATCATATGAACAGGATGCGTCAGGAATATATACAGGGGAACATAGTCAACACCGTCATTAAAAATCCCGGATTGAAGTGGCTATTTTCGAATAAAAGGGATTATCAGATCCTGGAGAATGCAGATGCATACATAGCATTGAACTTAACGGCTATCAAAAAGAGAGTAACGAATAATATTAGAAAAATAGAATAAAGCATTATCACAAAAAAATTTATATATAATAACATATAAAATAGACAATATACTATATTAATAATAAGCAATTGCTTAAATATATAATGAAAGGGGGTGGTTAATGAATAGATAAAGCATAAGAGGCAAGAGTCAATTAACAGATTAACAACCAGAAAAGCTCCCCTAATACGGGAGCTTTTCTACATTGAAAGGAGAAAAAAATGAAAGGAATAGAAAGAAAAGAGCAAATCAAAGAGTTTTTTGAAACATTGTGGAAAAGTGCAAACGAAGGCTATCTCACCCTGTTCAACGGACAGGACAAGAGATCATATTTTTTTGATTTATCCAAGGCAGATGCCATCCCCCGGATATATGAAAAAGCATATCAATTGTCTGAAGTTTACGATGTTTATTCTAGCGTTGGACTGCTGAAGGAAAAGCCTTTGGGCGGCAGAGGCAAAGAAAAAGACATCATTGGAATTTGCGGCCTGTGGATGGACATTGATCACAAAAAGGGAACTCACGCTAAGCTTAACCTGCCTCGACATAAAAAAGAAGCTAATGCTTTTTTGAGGAAATTTTTAGAACCATCCATGATCGTATCAAGCGGGGGTGGGCTTCACGCCTACTGGCGGTTTAATAAAGGCTGGTATTTTGAAAAATTAGAAGAAGCGAAATATCTCTCACAGAGATTTCAGAGGGCGTTAATCAAGAGGGCCAGTGATGAACATGGTTGGAATCTTGATTCCACCAGCGATCTCTCAAGAATTCTCAGGGTTGCGGGAACATACAACCGCAAATCCGACCCATTACTTGTGGAGATAATGAGAAAGAGCGATAAAAGCTATACTCCCAGTGAAATCGAACAATATTTGGACGGCATACCATCAAATCCTGGGTCAGCATTCAAAGCTGATAGTAGCGAAAACAATCTTTTGAACATAATAGAAAAATGCGAGTTTCTCAAACACTGCAGGGATGATGCCGCCACACTTCCCTACAACGATTGGTGGTGCATGATCAGTACCCTTGCGTTGAGAGGGGGAGCACGACCATTATTGCACGATTTATCTAGACCGCATCCCGGCTACGACTACGATAAGACTGAAAAGCTCATTCTGGATGCACAGGACAAGCAGAGGGGGCCCATGCTGTGCACGACAATCCGCGAAAAAACAAACTTCGACTGTCCTGAGGGAGGGTGCGGCGTTGCTTCACCCGCCCATTTACAGAATAAAACTGCGGGAAGTAAAGGAACAAAACCGGACTGGCCCGTCTTAAAGGAGAAAGCCTTGTATGGGGTTGCGGGGAACTTCGTGAGGCTCGCCACAGAAGATAGTGAAGCTGACCCAGCTGCTGTTCTCTTAACTTTTCTTACCCGTTTCGGTGTCGAGTGTGGGAGCGATGTTGTCTTTAAAGTGGGCGATACAGACCACTATGCGAGGTTATTTACAGCTATAGTTGGGAAAACTTCTCGGGCACGAAAGGGAACATCAGCAAGTCCGGTTAAGAATCTATTCAACTTCAATGGCTCTATAGCTATCCATTACGAACCCGCACGCCATTCGCCAGGGCCTCTCTCGAGCGGTGAAGGAGTTGTCTATGCCGTTCGCGACCAGATTGATAAATTGAAAAAAGATGAGACCTCAAAAGAGACCATTCTCGAGGTTACTGATGTCGGTGTTAAGGACAAACGGCTGTTCGTCCTCGATGAAGAATTCGCGGGTGCATTATCGGCAATGAAACGGGAGGGAAATACGCTATCAACGATTTTACGAACGGCCTTTGACACAGGCAATATTGAACCCCTGACAAAGTATAATAGGATCAAAGCAACCGGCGCCCACATAGGGATTGTTACACATTGTACGTTAGAGGAACTTACAAAGAAATTTAATCATGTCGATATATTTTCAGGATTTGCAAACAGGTTTTTATGGTGCTGTGCCGAGAGACAAGGGAAAGTCGCATTCCCTAAACCAATAACAGACGAAGAACTCGAAAGAATACAGAGTGAGATAATCGATATAATTGATTCGGTAAAGTCATTTTCCACTATTACCCTCAGCGAAGAATCGAAAGAAAAGTGGGAAATAGAATATTCAAAACTAACAATCGAACACCCAGGGTTAGTTGGTACCACTATCAATCGGTCAGAAGCCCAGGTAATTCGCTTATCTATGATCTATGCCCTGCTGGACAAGAGCGATAAAATCAGGCCAGAGCACCTCGATGCGGCACTGACAGTTTGGCAATACTGTGAGGATTCAGCGTATTATATCTTCGGCGATCACAGAAACAATCCAACTGCTACTAAGATTATGAAAGCTCTGGAAACAAGTCCTAAAACAGCAACGGATCTTCATAGACATTTTAGTGGTCACCTAAAAAAAGAAACCCTTAACGATGCATTAGGCAAACTCACTACAAATAACGAAATCGAAGAGGAAAAAGTGGAATCAGGCGGAAGACCTGCAATTCGATATAGAATAAAGGAACCCTCTAAAAAAATACTTGTTTAGCTTATTTCGCCTCTCTCCCTAATCAATTTTGAACTGAAAAATAGATGGCTAAGAGAGAGAAAAATGAGAATGAAGTTATATGAGTAATGAGGAAAAACTTATGTTGTTTTTTAAACTACATCAATATATCGCTCCCAAAAACAATGGCGGGTTTTGTATGAAGGGCTCCATCCAACAGCATAGTAAATATAAATATTATTATGTGGCCTGGTATGAAAATAAGAAACTTTATACCATCAGCAGATACAAAGGTTTCCTCTGTCGTGATGGAGAGATTCCGGGCATGAGTGGCCGTGAAATGGCTGAGAGGCTTTTATATCTGATGCGCGCTGATGTTGAAAATGGGACATTTAGGATTGAAAAGTGGACAGGTCAGGTCAAGACTGATGTCATCCCCTATCTCTGGGAATGGCTTGAGGAAGCCCAAAAAAGTCTCACTCCAGCAACAGCAAAAGATTATAAAAATTCTATTAAGAACCACCTTGCTCCCTGGTTTGTGATGAACCCCTATCAGCTCCACGAACTCCAGTATGATGTTCTTTGTAGGCTCCTCAACGACATCAATAGGACTGGGAAAGGGAAAAGAAATGTCATGTACTGTCTGCGGAGATGCCTGGTACACGCTTATAAATCGAACAGGATACCTGCAATTCCACTATTTCCAGAGGAATCTAAATACAATATCATTGATCCCATCATTCAATGGCTGCCAGAAGCCAGACAGATCAAGGTGATTCAGGCAATTCCTGAGGATCATCAGCCCATATTCTGGTGGTTAAAATATCATCTAAGACGACCATCAGAGGGTATGGCTCTTCATAGGATTGATTATGACAAGCAGCAGGATGCCTTCATTATCAGAAGGACTTTCTCTGCAAAGAAACTTGTACAGCACACAAAGACCCACAAAATTCATATAATCCCATGCCATTCAGAATTTAAAAAGATCATGCAGAAGATGCCCATTCGAATTGATAGTCCATACTTTTTTGTAAATTCTCATGGAAAGCTAAAAAAAGAACACTATCACTATCAGCATGACTATCTGGTTGATCTCTGGCATAAGGCGTGTGAGAAAACAGGGGAGAATATCCCTATGTATTCTGGACTCAAACACAGCTCATGCTCTCAGTATATAAATGAGAAAGGATATAGCATTGATGAGGTCCAGATGATGACAGACCATGCAAGGAGGGAGAGCGTTAAGAGGTATGCTAGTGTTCAGCTTGATGCAAAGAGGAGATTGTTGGAGGGTAAGCGGGTGGTAAGTTTTAAGGAGGATGTCCAATAAATTTTCGTAAGGAGGTGTTGTCATGAAGAAAACAGATTTGGTGAATGAAGTGGCAAAGGTGACCCGTACCAAGAAAGAGGCAGCATTGGCTGTGGAGATTGTTCTCAGCAGTATAAAGAATACTGTGAAGAAGAAGGAAGGGATATTCCTATCGGGGTTTGGTACTTTCAAAGCAGTCAAACGGAAAGCACGAAAAGGAAGAAATCCAAAGACGGGAGAAGAGCTAAAAGTAAAATCGATGCATCTGGTAAAGTTCAAGGCAGCGAAAGCGTTCAAAGAAGTTGTGAAGTAGAGCTACACAAAATTGCATATTGCTTTTGCAGGCGTATTAATTATCTGCTACTTCCTGAAAGCGAGAAAATCTTTAATTGGATAAACGATAGAGCCATATAATTGGTAATCGATAAATAGGTATACTGTCTTTAAAATTTACCTAGGTATCAATTGTCAATAAATTGAGTACACTTGCACTGTTAACCCATCCTGTGCATCCTTTACAGATAGTGCTTTTAAATTTTTAATGTCGTATAGAAACGGTACTCTATTTTTTCTGTATTGATAACTTGATGGATGAAAAAACAGCCTACCTGAGTTTATTGATGCTTCTTCCCAAATCTTCTTAATTTCTGTGAATGTTTTGAGATAAGTAAAGACTATATGCCTATCGTTAAAAATTCCTTTGTAATCTTTTTTAAGTTGAATAACTATATTTTCCATTGTCTCCAACTCGCTAAAAGGAGGCTCTGAAACAAAATCCCGGTTCATATATTCATCATTATGTATCAATAAGTAATATTTTAGTTTTTTTAGTAAATTGTCAGAGGCCTCACTAAATTTTGATACATTTGTCATTAAATTCGGACCTAATGCCGCATTGTTTAGCTGAATATTTTTTTGAAATTTTTTGAAATCGTGTAATGCTGTTTCTAAATAGACAGATTTTCCTTTAACTTTATCGACATTTTGGAGATTAATATCTCGGTAATTGAAGTCCATTAACTGATATGCCGCATGGAATGAAGTGCTGTAGGCTTTCGCAAGACTTCGCACAACAATCTCTCTTGCCGGAGCCAATTTTAATTCATCCGCTTTTGGTTTGGTGTATTGGGATATTTCAATCGAGCTCTTTAAGGTTGCTACAATAAGGAGCACTAACAAAAAAACCACACTTACTATCAAAATTATTTTTTTGCTGCCTTTATTAAAGACCCATCCTGATAAAAAAGCAGGCACAAACCACATTGAGAAAGCTAAGAATGCCCCAATAAAATTTACTATTATTATTTCCCATTCCATAATTTGTTAGCTTTGGCTCTGTCGTATAGAATTAAGCAATAATAAGAAATTTTTCTAAATATGTTACGTACAGCTTCCTGTAACTGAGAGAAACAGTCGAGATTGATGTTTTGTACATTTTCTTTTTGCAATCATTAACGCTTAGCCTAACCGGATGTTGACTTGCTGCAGTGGCAATGTTAGCCGCAATTACGGTAACTTTCCTGATTTTAATAACTAATAAGGGATTAAAGCTCCAGCAAAGACCAATGTAATTCTTAGTACTATTCCAAAACCAAAACCTACTAACAACATGCCTAAAAACTGTAAGATGTCGATTTTGCTTCGCATTAATATAGTTCCAATATATAATGGGACTAAATAAGACATAAATAGCATCAGCTTTATTGCGACGATAATGAAGCCATTTTCTATGCCACATAAAAGGTAATCTTGAGCATATTTATGTAAAGTTTTGCACCATACAAAACTCGCTATTGCAGATATAAAGAAAGGTAAATACAATACGGGAGAGTACTTTATATTCATTGGCGAATTTTTCTTCATAAAAAGCTCAACTGTCGCAAAAAAGACGGATGCAACGCGGCCAGCTGTCTGCAATCAGGTGGAGCGTTTTTTTAGCGAGAGCATATGTTCGTACATCCTTGATATTCTTTTAAAATCCTTCGTTTCGACTTGTAGCTTTATGATTGCAAGTATGGCCTTCAAACCGTTCAATATGGCAAGTTTAGGGTCTCTGAAAACAATGTTATCATCTTTCACAATCAGCTTGCTGTTTTCATCAAAATCTATATGGACATAGCCAAAGCTATTTGCAAATGCTTGCCTTTGATTTTTGTTGAGAGATGAAACATATTCTGAAAAGCTGAAGCCGACACCGTGGATGTTGTGGATAAGCCTATTCCTAAGTTCAGATAGACCAATTATAAACTTAGCCTCTTCTGGAGTAACGAGTCCCGCTGCTCGCAGGAATGCGACCTTCCCCCTTTTTTTATCACTCATTTCCAACCGTGAAAAAATATCATCATAATTAGGTTTATTGAAATATTCCGTGAGCAGAAATGAGCATGCAGACTCCATCAGCGCATGGCACTTAATTATGAAGCTCCAGTCATCTTCCTCGTAGAGTAAGTCGAAAAAACCATGCTGGAGAACCAATTCAGATTCAAGTTTTTCAATCGCTTTGTCTACTTCGTTCATAATTCCATCGCTAACAGTGTATATAAACTTTCTTTATAAAAAACCACATCATGCCAAGCTATAAGCTAACATGTTAAATTTAGAAGTTTTTTGAATACTCTGTCAAGCTCTTTATTATATCATGAAAATTATCGTTACTGGGCCTTGGTTTTTTTGATGCTTGGCACTGAAGATTCGAACAGGAAATGGTGACTTTTTAACGCCATTGAAATTTATTGATTAGCAGGCGGAAGTCACAATTCAATGATCCAGCATGGATTTGATTCTTCTAAATCTGCACAGTCCTTCCTGTAACTGAGAAAATCAATCGGGGTTGATGTGTTGTATATTTCTTTTCGTAATCATCAACGAAGAAGGTATCTGTCAGGTAGACTGAAAGGTTCGGTGAAAATCATTATTTAGTATCTGCTTTATTTGTTTTATGTCTATTGCTGAAGGTCGGCTACCCGTGAGATGGGTTATGCCTATAAGTATTTGAACGGAAGTGCAATCTTCTTGCAAGGCTGAAATATATATTCTTCTATTTCGATCATTTTTTATAATGTTTAAGCGAGGATGTGGATCATTTTTAATAATATGTGGGTAGAGAATATCATAAGCACCGATTGATTCACAAAGAATAGCCCTCGGTTCTAATTTGTAGATCATCGAAAGTACCAACTGTAGACATTCTCTTGCATGCTGTTGTGGCAGCTCAGGCCATCTTTTGCTACGAAAAAAATTGATATTAGTCTTCACTGAGTTTCTCAGCAGATCAATTAGCCCTATGGATTCAAAGATATTAACTGTCCGGCCAGCAAGTGGATAGGCACTATCATTTCTGTATGTTAGGTACTCCATGGGCTCTTCAGGCGCAACCAAAACCTCTTTCTTGCCGCTAAAGCAAGACTCATCTCCGCCGGGATTAAAACCGATAAGCATTAATTCTGGACGAAACCTTACTGGACCATAAAAAACAGAGTACCCGGCGGAATACTCATTTTGATGCTGAAGCCAAATTTCATGAATACAATCGATCACGTCTTGTGCAAAGTCAGAAGCCATTATCCGCGGTTTCCCCTTATGTTAATCTAAATTTCATGTGTTAATAGAGTTGGTCGCTACTCTTTATTATAGTGATTATCCTCTCGAATGCTTTATCATGTTCGGGATCAACCTGAAAAACGTTATCCAACATCGGATGCTCAATGTCCCGAAGGCCGTCAATAATGATACACACGGTATCATCTTTTGAGGTGAGTGCCTCGATTAGTTCAGCGTCTTTGCTTTCCTCTTCGCTTAACGATGATAAATCAAAAGGTTCACTACACCCCCTGGCATAGTCAAGGTAACTCTCATAAGCATCCATGCCCAAGTAGTTCCTATCAACTATTATTACAACAGACGGAAATGCTATTATATCAGGAGTATTTGGCCGACCCCATACTAATCGATAGCCGTTATCTCGCGCCCAGCTTTCCAACTGTCTTTTTAGTGATCCGTTATCAAAAATGCACAGAACGGTTCTGTCTCTTTTCCAGTCAATTTTGGTTACTTCTTTATCCAGTTTACCCATTTTATAGCCTATCTCCATATATGAAAGTTTTTTAACGAAGCTTCTCATTTAAAATGAGTTGGCTCTCAATCGTATTGTAAGGCATACTTTATACAGAAATCCAATTTACTCCTAGCATTTTCATACATATATTACTTATATCTTTGCCAAATTGTTCCAAAAGCTCGTCACTGTTTAACCCATAACGACCACCTAAAAAAGGAGTAATAGCCAATATAGTCCTGTCATCGTTAATTTTTAGCCAGAGCAGCTCGCGATCAAGAATTTTTTCTTTTTTAATCTCAGCGTTATGGACTGTATCTATGCCGCCGAATGCCATTATGAATTCGTTGTAATAGCTAATTCCCGTTGCAATAATAAGCTTTGGAGAATGTTTTTTAGCCCATTTCCTTATCTCATCAAATCGATACAATTGACACCACGCACGATATATGGATTTTGTCGGCAAACCAGTCTGGTCGTATTTCTCGCGAGTCCATAAATCGTCTTTATCCTTCTTGAATGGAATTGGATAGAGATTCAGCTTAAATAGATCTGAGTCCTTATCTAAGAATTTGTTCTCTAACGCTACATTTCGATAACTCGATACGTCATGTCCGAGTATAGCAGAATAAAGTTTTAGGGCTTTGACATTGTATCGTTGAGTTCCATGTATAAGTTTTTCCCTGTCATCATCAGATGAATAATATTTTGGCTGCGATACATCTGAGAAAGTAAGTTCTTCATTTCCTCCATACTCAATTCCGCAAATCCATATGGGACCATCAATATTCCCTCCATCACACCCAGAAAATCCTTTTGCCCATTTAGTAAATTCATCTTTGACTTTGATATCCATATTCAATCTCCTCAGCAGCTACTGCCCTAGACCAAGTAAATTCATCACACCAAGTTCTTCCCTACATTGAGGACAGAGATCATTAATATCCTCGACTCCAATATCCTGAAGAAATATATCAGCAAGTTCCTCAGCAGGACTAATATCTATATCGTCCTCCTCAAATTCTCTGAAGCATCTTTTGCATACTTTCATAATCCCTCCTGTTTATTATCATATTATCCAACTTCATTCATGAGTAAATCCTGGACTTCCTTATCTTCTATACCCAAGTACCTCATTGTAATAGATGGACTTGAATGATTGAATCTCTTGCAGATAAGCTCAAATCCTACTCCATATTTTGTCCTCTGAAAGTACCCCCATGTCTTTCTCAGAGAATGAGCACCATAATTTCCATGCATGTTAATAGCAGAGGTCCATAGCTTGACTTTATTGTTCACAGCCTGAATGGTTATTGCCTTATCTCCTTTTCTACTACTAAAGAGGTAGTCCCCATCATCGGGTTTCTTCATATCAAGATAATACTTCAAGGCATCATAGACAGGCTTATTAATGACAAGTATATTCTGTTTCCCAGTCTTGCCCTCCTTTATTGTGATTGAATCTCCTGGTTTCATTCTTCTGACATCAGATACCTTGAGTTTCAAGAGATCCCCTACTCTGAGTCCATTATTAATGCCCATGATAAACAATAAACGGTCTCTGGGATTGTCTGTAAGTAACTTTATAATAGCTTTTATGTCCTTCTGTAACCTTATAGGGTCCACCCTTGTACTGGAACCTTTCCTTGGATGATTTGGATTCCTTATTGTGTTCATCATATTTTCTCCTCTCCATGAATTTTAACTCCTTGAACATGCGCGTCTGATAATTAAGATTCAAAATCAAGCAAAGGACTATTGCTGTGGAGTTTCTTATATAAGCTATTGCTCTGACAGGTTTTATGATGGATTGGTGAACTTTAATTTTGCACCAAGAATTAAGATTCAGGGAGTGAGGATTATGAGAAAAAATGATGAGCCAGTTCTAATCTATAAAATATCAATATAGCCTTATGAGGATTGCTTGATGATATATAATAAGGTTTTTCTCATGGGGAATATAGGATGGGAAGAAACATATATCCCAGTCATAAAGCTCTGCAATTAGTGAGAATGAGATACAGATATAAAGGTGAATACCTTATCGGCGAGGGTATGAAGTTCTGAAAAATATTGAGGCATCACTATATGATAGACAGAGGGGGTATAATTTATCTTATACTCTATAATGCCTATCACAATTTTCAAAAAACACGTAGGACCGCGATATGCATGCATGAAGCACACTCATCTATCATTCCATTTTTTTCAACTCTATTTTGCTATTCAAAATTAGATTTTTTCTTATAATAACTGACAATACACGTAGGACCGGCAGGTAGGACCGCCATTTGATGCATTAAGGAGAAATGTATTTTTATACCCTTTCGCCTGCAAATCTTCAAAATTAAATCAAAGCAATAATCAATCATTACCCTTACTAATCATCATAAATATTTTTACTGTCAAAATACTTTACAGTTTTGGAATTTTCCAAAATATCTATGTTTGTCTTGTAGTTATCACCGAAATAACAGGTATGCTACTTCTTTACTGTCGGATTTCTTTACAAATTGAGACGAATAAATAACCACATAGTATTATTGAAGTTTATATAAGGAGTGCAATGGAGGTTAGAAATTACAATATATTTCAGTTTGTTATGATGGACCAGCAATGCTTGTGACATATATTTAGAGATATGGCATGATCTTTGCTGTTATTGTGTTATTGTTCTATTTTTTCATTCTCCTTATGTGCCCTGCATGTGGGGAGGAGAATATAAGAGTGAAAAGCAAATTACTGCTTTATAGTAGCAACCAATAGTCAAGGAGGTGGAGGTATGAAAAAGTCGGTTTTGTCGTCTTGTTTGGCAATCATGACAATTCTTGGAATATTTCTATGCGTACCAGGTTTTACAGGCGCGACATCGATTGTGTACGATAACACAGGTGGGTCGAATGTAGTAGAGGCGATAGAGACTTTGGGAGATGAGATCACCCTGGCAGGTACCGATCGCTTTGTTACGGAGTTCATGTTTGGCTATGAAATGAACCTAAAAGCAGAACAGACTGCTACCACCCAGACCGCCACGGTACGATTTTATGAGAATGATGGGATTGATGGTGCACCGTCTTCGCTATTGTGGGAAAGTGGAAGTTTTGCAATCGATGCGGGAGACCATGATGTAACGGTAGCCGTTCCTTTTATAGCGGTGCTGGACACGTTCATATGGACTGTTCAATTTAATGAATATGATTATGATATTTATAGTTATTATATGAAATATCGCAGACCGGTTACGGTTGGCTCAAGTACAGCCTGGATTTGGGGGGGGTATCCTGATTTGGTAAAGTTGTATATATCGGATGGGATTACGGGAGATTTTTTATATGCAAAAGTTACTGCTGAGTCATCCACCAATATTCCGGAACCTTCTGTCGGGTTACTCCTCTGTCTGGGATTGGCAGCAATAGCAAGAGGTAAAAAGATCTTCATACAATAATAATTTGGGAATATACCTCTCAAAAATATTTGTGCAAAACAACAGGCAGGGTCTCAAGAAGGCCCTGCTTTTTTTATTGATTGCCGATTGAAAGTATGAATGAATAAAAGAGGGCACTGGCTCACACTTTCAGGAAGAAATAAATATTCATTACTCTTTAACTTTTCTTTAACCTTGAAACATTCACATAGCATAAGCATTTGAAATAATAGATATATATTTTCTATGCGATGGGTTCGATTCCCATGCACTTCCGCCATTTTATTCGTCAATTTCGCAATTTAGCGAATATATTATTTTAACCTCTCTTTAACCTTCTTTAACTTTTTCTTTTTAATAATCTGCACATGCAAAAAGTCGATATCGAATCGATTATCGGCTTCGCCTGCTAATCGTCATTGTTGTTTAGGCGTGTAAATTATCGATTACCATTTAAAGTCTTCTAGATAATCTCTACTGTCGGGATTCTTTACGCTTTTGATTATCCTAAAATATCTAAGCTGGGCTTGCCATTTTTCCTCATAGAATCTGGGCGTTTTTTACTGTCAGATTTCTTTACAACTTTGAAATTATACGCTAATGCAACAATAGCGTGAGTTTCAGCGTTTCGGTTGCCTTATTGCAATAAAAAGTGTCAGATTACTTTACAAATTTAAAACGCAGATAGACCCTGCAATTCTGATCAAAGAAAGTCAATGAGCTGCGTCGATAAAATATATTCTATTCATTTCTTCTACTTATAAACAATCTTTCAGAAATATTTTAAATAAGATTGATTATTGCATGGTTTTTGCAGTTAATAGCCCCATATTAAACAAAAAACCTCTAAAACACGTTCATGTGCTTTATCTCCCAGGAACAGGGAAAATCCTTTTCCCCTGTTCCTCTTTCATCCGTGTTCCACATTCAGCTGATAGTTTCTACTCTTAGTTTCTTTAAAAAGATAAGATTTTGAATTTCCGTTTATGGAGAGACAATTGAATTACTAAGAGTTTGCTCCTGATTGAAAGCTGAAAGTTTTATTGGGAGCGAAGATTACCAAGTAAGTCATTCAAATAAAGCTTCTCGTAAGGAAGGTTAAAAAAGGAGGTGAAAAAGATGAGGAAATTAGTAGTTATTGTGTGTGCGGCAACAGTATTCTTTGGAATCGCTGTTTCTGCACAAGCCCTGCCTATCAATGGTGGCTTTGAAACAGGCGATCTATCAGGGTGGAACTATTCTGGTGATGTATCGGTTGATACAAGTTTTACTATCGGTAGCGAAACATACAACCCTACTGAAGGGAATTACCTGGCCATGCTAGGCTCAACCGAAACCTCGGGGATATGGTTTGATGACCTCATGCAGATGGATTCATTCGATGTTATTATGACTCCTCAGTCAGGGTTTACTGCATGGGTTCGAGTCGTTATTGACAACCAATCACCAATAAACTCTGAGCATTCTATCTATAATCCCTCAGACACAAGTGTCATCCTCGATGTGAGCGATCTTACATCCCTTTTACCAGATAATTATTGTGCTTCAGTATACGGAGTTGGAGTCGATCAGGGAAACACAATATTCGTCGACAATGTTTCGGGGCACCCATGCCCAGCCGTCCCCGAACCAGCCACGATGCTGCTCCTCGGTTTTGGCTTGATGGGGTTAGCAGGGTTCAGGAGAAAGTTTAAGGGATAAATCCTCCGTAAACTTAAACCCAATGTGTTTTCCTATCCCTAAAGACGGGGTAAGATGTCCTTACGTTCTAAATACTTAAACAAAGGAGGGATATTATGAAAAAAATTCTATTAGCTGTCCTATTAATTTTCATTTTCGCTATTAGCACGGGTTTGGCGTATGGCGAAACTAAGATGTATTTACATCTTAGCAGTATTGATGGTGAATCGGAAAGTAACGATTATTTAGGTTGGATTGATATCACAGCTTGGAGTTGGGATATCAATAATTCAAGTGAAGATTTATCTCATCCTGGGGCTAAATCAGCTACGCCTGATGTTGGACCGATATATGTACAAAAATACGTGGACCTGGCCTCACCGTTTTTATTTTATAATGCACTAACTGGTGCGTTTATAGCGGAGGCGATAATAGCTTTAGTAATCGAAGATTACTATGAAGGTCTCGATCACGAAATTGTAAAAATAACGATGAATAATGTAAGGATAATTAATATCCATTCTGGTGACGAATCAAGCGACGGCATACCGATGGAGAGTGTTGCCATGGATTTCTCTAAGGTATGCTATACTTATAGTGTTGAGCCTTCAGATGCTATCACAAGGTGTTGGGACATCGACGAGAGAAAAAAATAGTAGGGCTCACCGGGATGACGAGCCCTGTCATTTGAAATTCGGGGAACATATATCTGTTGGTATAACCAAATGGTATCGGTAATATTTTCAGAAATTCGTTAGATACAGGTGTTCTCCATCCATCTCATGCCTAAAAAGTTTTATTCTCCTCAATAGCCATTAAGGCTATTTTAAGCAGGGTCATTTCGGCCCTGCTTTTTTCATTGATTACCGATTGAAAGCCTGAATAGAATAAGAAATGCGGTGATGCACACTTTCAGGAAGAACTGATTTATGTTGATTAATACTTTACATGAGTGTAAGTTACACATGTTCTGCAGAGGTTACCGAAAGGTAATTGGGTCATAATATTAGGTATTTAAACTATTTATATTATGAAAAGAATCGATCCCCCTGCTGGGCATGGTCCTTAACCGTTACGCCTGACGCAATTCAACAGGAAAAAAATTAGCTTACTTCTTTTGCCTCAACAGGTAAAATCTTCTTATATGAAGCAATACATATAAATCCCGCAATATACATACCCAGGCCAAACATGCCCGATGTAATAAACATCGAACTATAGAAATCTCCCATCAAATCCTGAATCAATAGCGCAATAGCCATCGCCAGAGAAGCATTTCGTAATCCGCTTTCGATAGAGATTGCCCGTGTCTGATAGTTATTTACACCAGCCAGTTTCGGAAATATTATTCCTGTTATCATCCCCAGCGTTGTGAGGGAAAATACCATCGCGTAGAATAAAACTCCGTGTCTTTCAGTATCGGCAAAAGCATGAAGATTACTCAGTATTCCCGCAATTATGAGAAACAGCAAGGCTATAATGCCAAGGAGAGCAAAGATTTTTGTTGTTTTAGAGGCAAACTCCGGCCATTTAGACCTCACGGACATACCTATGATCAGCGGAACGATTACCAGCACAAGCATTGTCTGCACGATTATCTTGACAGGAATCGCGACCTCGGGAACACCCGCACAGTAGAGACTCAAAAGAAGTGGTGTGAAAATCAATGATAAAACTGTAGAGAAAGAGGTCATCGAGATCGAAAGCGCCAGATCGCCCTTGGCGTAATAGGTCATCAGATTAGAGGTTACTCCTCCGGGAGTCGCAGTTATTAAAATCATACCGACAAATATAAATGGAAAATACTCATAAAATCCAAGCAGGTGACCGATTATCATCGCGATAAATGGCATTATGCCGAATTGGAGAATTTCTCCAAGAATGATTCCGCGTGGACTTTTAAAGACCAGGGCGAATTCTTTTAAGGTCAATGTCAATCCCATTCCAATCATAACAAAGAAAAGCATCAGAATGATAGATATTTTGAAGATCTTATCAAGAGCAAGCTGCTGTGGTTTTTGAATAAATTGGGCAAAGGCGTAGTTATCACCATTAACGACTGCGGATTTTACTCTTACCTTAAAATCCAACTTATTACTCAGTGATTCCTCCAGTTCAGAATAGAAAGATTTAATCTCACTTTTTTCAGTCTTTTTGGGCAAGGGTAAAACATATATATCACCGGAAAGTTCTCTCAACAGAAAGAGTTTTAAACCTTCTTGTCCTGTTTGTTTTTCCTGTGTGATAAGGCGAAGATTACCGGTAAACTCAATATCCCTTGAATCCTGCCAATCCAGATTCCCTGCTTTTGTTTGTAATTCTTTAATCAGGCCCTGGTTTTCCAAACCCTTCGCAGACATTGATATTTTTTTATACAACTCTTCTCCGGTTTTTTTCTCCATGCCAAACAGAGATATTGGATACAAAATCAGAAGGATACACACAAATAGACAAATTCGATTACTTTTCGCCATAATAATAACCCCCCGTAAAAATTATATTTAGTCATTTAATTCTTAGACTGAACAGTGAGCGCATTCCTTGCAACTTGCGGCGAAAAAAGTACTGATTAGAAGTTGTTGACACCCCGTAGCACGTAGCTTGCTGCGGGATAACTTATTAATAATAATTGAAAATGCTATGAAATGCAAAGGTTTAATGCTGTCTAAAAAATAGGAAAATAGGGGCACCCATTCAAGGTGAAACTCGCCTGTTTAATCGGCCAATCTATCGTGTGGCATTGCAAGACCTGCCCCTCCCCGCTCTATCCACGTGCACGGTTTTTGGCACCTAACGAAAAGGGGTCAAATCTGCTCCTGGCTCTTGCTGCTGATTATCAGTTATAATATCCAACGAAGAATTCATGTCAGTATTGCTTAGTAGGAAGGAAGGCTCTGATTTAGAATAATCAAGTCCATATTTGATAACTGCTCTGCGCTTTCGCCTGCAAATCGATGGCATTATATAAATGTGATTATCCAAGATTATAAATCGAAATGTTTATAGATTTAACGGGCAGGTTAACGGGCATGCGGCGAGGGCAGTCTCGAAGGGATCGGAAAAGAAGGGGAAACGGCTGAGCCGTCCCCCCTTTTTGATTCTACTTGATCAGATTCTTGCTCTTCAGCCAGTCCATGGCCACATCGTGGACCTGCCTGTGGTCTACATCCACGGCCTTGTTTAGCTGCTGCATCTCTTTTGTTGTCAGGTTATCCGCGATCGGTTTTAATATGCCTTTGATTTCTGGGTACTTATCAAGAATTTCCTTGCGAACGACCGGTACGGGATTGTAGACAGGGAAAAAGGATTTGTCGTCCACAAGATTCACAAAACCAAAGGCCGCGATTCTGCCGTCGGTGGAAAAACCCATTGCGGAATTGACCAGTCCTTTCTTCAATGCCTGGTAGGTAAGACCCACAGTCATTTTTTTGACCTGCTTTACAGGCAGTTTAAAATTATACGTTTTCATGACGTCTTTAAATCCGTCAGGACGCTCCCAGAATTCCGAGTCCAGGGCGAATATGAGTTTGGCCGGATTTTTAGTAACATAGACCCCCAGATCCGAGATGGTCTTGATTCCGAGCTTGTCCGCTTCTGTCTTTTTCATCATCAGGGTGTAGGTGTTGTTGAACTTTACAGGATCGAGCCAGACAAGACCTTTCTCGACGTCGGCTTTTTTGACCCAGT
>Ga0075124_10000213_pt1 | contig 27181 bp, 22 predicted proteins | sample AntAceMetag02UKS_FD_69809 | JGI IMG/M metagenome (GOLD analysis project Ga0075124, IMG submission 69809) | Saline lake microbial communities from Ace Lake, Antarctica - Antarctic Ace Lake Metagenome 02UKS | ecosystem: Environmental > Aquatic > Non-marine Saline and Alkaline > Saline | place... | reverse complement strand
CCCGTTGCTATCATATAGGTTCCCGCTTCAATCCGGTCGGGGATGATATCCGCTTCAACCGGTCGGAGGGTGTCTACCCCTTCGATCTCTATGACATCGGTGCCCGCCCCCTTGATCTTCGCCCCCATGCCGGTGAGGACATTCGCAAGATTGACAACCTCCGGCTCACTGGCCGCATTTTCAAGGACCGTCGTCCCCTCAGCCAGCGTGGCGGCCATTAGTATGTTCTCTGTACCGGTTACCGTCGATATGTCAAAATATATGGTGCAGCCCTTGAGCCGGGGAGCACGTGCCTCCACATATCCGTCACGAAGGTCTATCTTTGCCCCCATGGCCCGCAGGGCCTTCAGGTGCAGGTTCACCGGCCTGGCGCCTATGGCACACCCCCCAGGGAGCGAAACGCGCGCCTTTCCTGTCCGTGCCAAGAGCGGGCCGAGAACAAGGATAGAGGCCCTCATTGTCCTGACGAGATCGTAGGGCGCCTCATGGCTTGTGATCTTTCCCACATTGATTCTGAGTGTCTCACCCCCGTCGAGCTCAGCCCCGAACCCGGCCAGGAGCCTCTTGATCGTTCTGACATCGGCAAGATCGGGAACATTATGAAAGGTATTCCACCCATCGGTCAGGAGTGAAGACACGAGGACGGGGAGCGCCGCGTTCTTGGCGCCGCTGATACGGACATCACCCTGCAGCCGTCTACCTCCCTGTATGACAATTGTATCCACCGGTTCAACTCCTCATCTTTGCCAGAACGACTCTCTCTATGCCGGCATAATCACAGTGAAAAGCAATATCACAGTAATCGCTCTCGTGCAGTATTTTCTCGAGGACATCCCTCTGTCCCACTCCCAGTTCCATGGCAAGCCACCCACCCTCGGCCAGAAATGGACGTGCCCCCTGTACGAGCCCCCGGTGGAACTGCGTACCATCCGGGCCGGCGAGAAGGGCCCGGCGGGGTTCATACCCCCGTACCCCCGGGGCAAGCAGGCTGAACTCCTCCTCGGAGATGTAGGGCGGATTCGAAATGATGATATCATAGATCCCCCTGACGGGTTCGAACATATCCCCGCACAGGAATGAAATCCTTTTCCGTACGTTATTGTTCAGGGCGTTTCTGGCAGCAATCATAAGGATCTCCGGGGAACAATCCGTGGCCGTGATGGAAACCTGCTCCCGTTCAGAGGCGAGCGCGATGCTGATCGCCCCGCTCCCCGTCCCGATCTCCAGTATCCGTATCTTCTCATCCCGTCCGAAGAGCTTCAGGACCTCCTCGACCAGGATCTCCGTGTCGGGCCTCGGTATCAGGACATCCGGGGAAACCTCAAAGGTGAGCGACCAGAACTCCTTCTCCCCGGTGATATAGGCGACAGGCTCCCCCTTGATCCTCCTGGCGACCAGCGAACGGAAGTGCGTTGCCTCCGCGGAGGAAAGCACTCTCTCAGGATGCGCATAGAGAAACCCGCGGTCCCTGCCGATACTGTGTGCAAGGAGGACCTGTGCGTCCAACCCGGGCGTGGGTAGCCCTTCCCCACCGAACCTGTCCTCTGCTTCCTCCAGGAGTTGTGAGCAATTCATCACATGACTCCCCTTCACTCTTTGCGTCAATGAAGCCTCCGGGATTCGCGTATAAGATCGTAGGCCGCCTTGATATCCCTGGTTTTTTCAGTGGCAAATTGCATCATCTCCTCCGGAAGACCTTTGGAAACGAGCTTGTCGGGGTGATACTGCGTCATGAGACGGCGATAGGATTTTTTGACGTCATCGTCGGGGGCCTCTTCCGAGAGCCCCAATACGCCATAGGCGTCCTTAAGACGGGTGCTGTCCGCCGCCCCCTGATAGGCCTGATCGAATCCCGTAGAGCCCCCTGCCTTTTGTCCGGCCTGCATCATCCTCACGATACGCTCGAATTGTGCCCTGGGGTACCCCACGCGTTCACAGACATAGTAGAGGATACGGAGTTCCGAATTATGAATTTCCCCGTCGGCCATGGCCGTTCCCAGGAGAATCTCAAGGAACATCCGAGTGAGGGTGCTTCGTCTATGGCACTCCCGTCTGAACTGCTCCAGGATATCGTCAAGTGGAAAATCGGGACGCTTACCTTCATCAAACAGATTGATGGCCGTCCGCTGCTGCTCCCCTGTGAGCTGCATGTGCACCATGATCTTACGCACCGCGGCTATTTCCTCATCGGAAACTCTTCCATCCGCCTTTGCGAGATGTCCCATTACGGAGAAGGTTGCCGTAAAGAAGGCCATCTGTACCCGTTCATTATCTCCGTATCCGAACTGCCCACTACCGTTGCCAACTCCCTTGACCTTATCAAAGCCATGCCCCACAGCGGTGCCCAGGATCGCACCCAGAGGCCCACCGAGAAAAAATCCCACCGAGCCACCTATAAATTTCCCCCACCAACTCATCTCACTCTTCCTTTTCGTTAAAACGTAAGAATGGCCAAAACCGCTACATGACCTTCACTTGTTGCCTATCGGGGGTTTTTGTATCTCAAAAAGCCCTCCATTGCAACATACGAAAACCTCATCACCTTTCATTGCGTAAACTGACCTTGGTACCGGAGACAATGGGACAGAAAGCGGTCAGTGGGATCTCCACTTGCAACCGGATTATCGGATGTGTTACGGTCTAGTTTGATTCAACTGTAGGGCTTTCCCTATCCTATCTCGATCTTTTCATAAATCTTACCAAGGAGGATTTATATGTATACCTTTGGACTTTCGGAAGAAAGAAAACAATACCAAGAACTTGCGAAAAAGTTTGCCGAGACGGACGTCAGACCGCTGAATGACAAATTTGACGACGACTGGGATACACACACATACATGTCACAGGTCCTCAAAAAGGCGGCCAGTCTCGGATTCATGGGACTGCCCATTGCCGTCGAATACGGGGGTTCCGGTGCCGATGGCATGACCGTCATGGCCGTCCTCGAAGAGTTGGCCGCCGTAAACGGAGGCGTCGCCTGTGTGATCGGTGATACCTGGTTTGCCCAGACTCCTATTGTAATCGCGGCGAACGAAGAACAGCGAGAGCGGTTTCTCAGACCCCTCGCCTCCCGGAAAAAGCCGAATCTCGGTTGTATCTGCATGACCGAACCGGCATCGGGGGCGGACATTGAAGACCCCCGAATGCGCCTTCGAACGGTCAAGACAATCGCCACCGAAGATGCCGGCCACTACGTCATCAACGGTGTCAAGATGTGGCCGAGCAACTCCGGGATCGCCTCCCACTATGTGGTCATCGCCACGACGGACCCCACAAAGGAGGAAAAGGGGTCCTGCATCTTCGTGGTTGAGGACGGAACGCCGGGCCTCTCCTTTGGAAAAATAGAACGGAAGATGGGCATGCCGGAGGATCAGAACAGAGAGGTGGTCTTTGACAATGTCCGTGTTCCGAAGGACAATTTACTGGGCAATATCGGTGACGGACAGCGGATACTCCAGACGACCGTTGCCTACAACCGGCTCGGTGCGGGGATGATCTCCGTCGGCATGGCACGGGGCGCCTTCGAATATGCCCTGCAGTACTGCAAATCACGGGTCGTGGGGGGGAAACCGCTCGTCAGACACAGCCTGATATCTGCACGGTTTGCCGATATGGCAACCAAGATCGATGCGGCCCGCCTCTTGGTCTACCGTGCGTCCTGGTCGCTCAAAAAGCGTGATCCCCATCGTGCACGCCACTCCGATATGGCCAAGGTGTACGCAACCGATACGGCCATGGAGGTCACATCGAACTGTGTTCAGTTGATGGGGTCCTACGGATATTCCCGGGAGTATCCCGTCGAAAAATACATGCGGGACGCCAAGATCGTGCAGATCTACCTTGGCCCGAATGAGCTGGTCGGGCAGCTTATCGGAGAGAGTCTTTAAGATAAAAAAAGAGGGGGATTCCTCAGGAATCCCCCTCCAGTAAGGAAACGGAACCGATACGATTAGATAGTAAAGGATTCGTCGAGCATCTCAACAGGGGTCTTGTCGGCAATCTTGATCGTCTTGAATCGCGCTTCCACAGTCGTCAGAACGTTCGCCGCGAAATATTTCGCCGACGCGACCTTGCCCATATAAAAGGCAACTTCCGCATTATTCTTCCCAAGTTCGCGTTGTGCTTCAGGTGTATCTGTTCCTGCTTCCTTAAACAGGGCATCCAGTTTCCCGGAGGCTATCGCAGCCGCATCCAGCAGTCTCCAACCGACAATGGCATCTCCCATGATCATCAGGAAGGGTCTGGTGTTGATGAGAGGAGACATAAAATCGCCACCCTTGAGCCAGGTCCCGAACTGCATGAGTACATCTCCGAACGCCGCCGTGGCCTCTCCCAGATATCCGGCAGATTCTTTCAGTCCTTCGATGACCTTGCACTGCTCGGCAGTGGCGCCCATGTCGGTGAGCAGGTTCATCGCATTCTGCCCTTTGCGCTGACCCAGCTTACGGAACACGAGGTCGAGGGACTGGATGGCGTTCGTCCCTTCATAGATGGGGGCAATCTTGCAGTCACGCATATACTGCTCCATGGGGTACTCCTGGCAGTATCCGTACCCGCCGTAGACGTCCATGGCCAGTCCGCAGATCTCCACGCCCTTATCGGAGCAGTAGGCCTTGATGACCGGCGTTATCAGCTCCACATAACCGTCCCACTTTGCCCGTTCTTCTTCCGTTTCGGCAATCTCCGACATGTCGATACAGTACCCGATCCAGTAATTCATGGACCGCATCCCCTCGACGTGAGACTTCATCCACAGGAGCGAGCGCCGGATATCGGGGTGTTTGATGATCGGAGCACCCTCTGGTGACTGCGAGGTCATATCACGGCTCTGGACGCGTTCCTTCGCATACGCGATGGCGTGTTCCAGGGCTGCCGAGGAGTGGTCGAGCCCCTGCATCCCCGTTCCCAGCCGGGCCTCGTTCATCATCTTGAACATGATCTTCATCCCCTGTCGCTCACTGCCGAGGAGCTCGCCGATGCAGTTGCCGTTCTCGCCAAAGTTCAGGGTCGCCGTGGCGGAGCCCTTGATTCCCATCTTGTGCTCGATGTTTCCCGTGATAACATCATTCGATTCTCCGAGGCTTCCATCATCGTTGGCGCGAATCTTGGGAACGATGAAGATCGAGATACCCTTTGTCCCCGGAGGATCACCCTCGATCCTGGCCAGGACCGGATGGATGATATTTTCCGTCAGGTCGTGGTCACCCGCGGAGATGAAACACTTGGTCCCCGTGATGCTGTAGGTACCATCGGGGAGTAGCTTGGCCGTAGCCCGCGAGGCTCCGACATCACTCCCCGCACCCGGCTCGGTGAGACACATCGTCCCAGCCCACTCGCCAGCAGCCATCTTGTAGAGGTATTTGTTCTTCTGCTCCTCCGTGCCGTATTCCGCGATCAGGGCAGCCGCACCCAGCGTCAGGCCCACATACATCATGAAAGAATAATTGGCCGAGCCGAACATCTCGCTGTTGGCACTATAGATCACCTGAGGCATTCCCTGCCCCCCCACCTCGACCGGGAAGATGGGACAGAACCAACCCGCCTCGCGGAGGTTTTTAAAGGGCTTATGGAAGCATTTAGGCGCGTGTGCATTGCCATCCGTAAAGACCGCCGGGTCCTCTTTGTCCGCGATCTCGTACGTGGGCAGAATCTCTTCCAGCGCGAACTTCTCCCCCTCGGTCAGGACCATATCGACCATATCCATCGAGTAGTCGGCATACTTCTCATACTGAAAGAGCTTCTCAATACCGATCTGCTCGTACAGAACAAAACGCTGATCGCGCGTGTTCACCAATGAATTACTCATACCATCCTCCTCATAATTTCTTATTACCTGTCGTTTGAATTCTATGCCTTTCTGGGGGGATTGCCGGGCAATCCCCCCAGAAGGCATCGTCTATCTACTTTTCCACCTTCTCCCACAGCGACGCGTTAGCGTTTCCAAAACCGCCGCAGAGCATGGCCACGCCGTATTTGGCATCCCTGTAATCCGTCTTCATGATATTGTTCAGCGTGACGATGATCCGGAGACCGGACTCTCCGAGGGGATGGCCAAGCGCCAAGGCGCCGCCCCAGACATTCACATTGTCGAAGGGGGCATTCTCGGCGATGCCAAGATCGCGGACCACGGCGAGGGACTGGCTCCCGAAAGCCTCGTTCAGCTCCCACACGCCGATGTCCTTTACCGTCTTGCCGGTCCGTTCAAGCAGCTTCTTGGCGGCGGCGATGGGACCAATCCCCATCATGGTGGGGTCACAGCCGGCCATGGCACCATGAACATATTTCAGGTGGTAGTCAAGCCCCAGTTCATCGGCCTTATCCCGGCTCATGAGGAGCATCGCGGCAGCGCCTGCGGTCAGGGGTGACGATACGGCGGCCGTCACAATCCCATTTTCCTTGAAGGGAGATTTCATGGTCGCCATCTGTTCCATAGAGACATTGTCGCGAATCCACTGATCACGATCGACCATGAACTTTGTTCCGTCCTCCTCTTCCCCTTCGATGGGAATAATCTCCTTTGCAAATTTCCCCGCATCCCGGGCCTCGGCCGCCTTCTTGTTGCTCCAGAAAGCCATGTTCTCCATGTCTACGCGCTCCACTTTCCAGCGTTCGGCAACCTTTTCGGCGGTGGCTCCCATGGGGAGATCCTCCATCTTATAACGATCAAGCAGTCTGGGGGGCATATCCAGGGAAAACATCATGGGGACCTTCTGCATATCCTCGACCCCCGACGCGATATAGATATCGCCCTCACCGCACATGATCGCCCGGGCCGCATGCTCCGTCGCGGCCATACCCGAGCAGCACTGCTGGCCCACTCCATTCGTCGCTACTGCCTCCGGGAATCCTCCGGCCAGCCAGGCGCTCCTGGCAATATCGTTCTGCATCCCCGCCTGATTGGCCGACCCGCAGAAAACCGCATCTATATCCTCGGGCTTGACCTTGGGATTTCTCTCGAAAAGGGCCTCATAGACCTTGATCAGCAATTCTTCAGGCCGTACATTTCTGAACCAGCCTTTGTCCTTATGAGCCCGGGCATTCGCACTTCTGATACCATCAATAATTACACATTCCTTCATTTCCATTTCCTCCTAATATTTTTTGAAGCGGAGGAGGGGATGAGGGGAAAACCCCTCATCCCTCCCGGCTCCATTGTTACCGGCATTGCGCCGGTTGCTCCGGCGCTCCTCGTGTCACACATCCATACCTATACCGCAAAAGATTCTTCCGCGATCTCGACGGCAAGGGCCTCACTGTCTTTAATGATTTCGCACCTGGCCTTGACGGTGGGGAGAATCTCAGCGGCAAAGAACCTCGCCGACATTACCTTACCCTTGTAGAAGGGAACGTCCACATCGCCGGCATCCAGAGAGGCCAGCTTCTCAAGGGCAACACCCGCGCCCTGGAGGAGAAGCCACCCACAGACCACGTCACCCATGACCGCCAGGAACGGTTCGACGTTCTGGATCGGGACGGCCGCTTTGCCGGACTTAAAAAATTCGATAAAGGCGAGGGGAAGTTCCGCTAGGGCACCGGAGGCCTCCTCCAGCTTCACGGCGGAGGGCTTCAGCGCTTCAACCCCCTTCAGCTTCTCGATCGTTGCGGTAATGTCGGTGAACAGGTTCATGACATTCTGTCCCTTGTTCTGCCCCAACTTTCTGCCGACGAGGTCCATCGCCTGGATCTGGTTCGTGCCCTCGTAGATTTGGGTAATCTTGCAGTCCCTGAGGTACTGCTCAACGGGATACTCCTGGCAGTAACCGTAACCACCGTAGACATCCATCGCCTTGGTGCAGACCTCCACACCTTTGTCTGATGAAAAGGCCTTGCAGATCGGTGTCAGGAGCTCCACGAACCCGTGATACCTGTTGCGTTCCTCCTCGGAATCCGACGCCTCGGCCACATCGATACAGAATCCCGTGAAGTAGTTCAGGGCCCTGATCCCCTCGAGGTAGGCCTTCATCCACAGCAACATCCGTCTCACCGGGGGATGGTTGATGATGGTCACCGCATCCGCATCCTTCCCGGCGAGAGCGGATTTACTTTGAATCCGCTCCTTCGCGTACTGGACGGCATGCTCATAAGCAGCGGACGCGATACTCTGGCCCTGGAGACCAACATCGAGCCGGGATTCATTCATCATCTGAAACATGATCTTCATACCGGCCTGTTCCTCACCGAGGAGCTCGCCGATACAGTTGCCGTTCTCGCCGAAGTTCAAGGTCGCCGTTGCGGAACCCTTGATCCCCATTTTGTGCTCGATGTTCCCCGTGGTGACATCGTTTGGCTCTCCGAGGCTTCCGTCGTCGTTGACGCGAATCTTGGGAACGATGAAGATCGAGATACCCTTCGTTCCTGCGGGAGCCCCCTCGATCCTGGCCAGGACGGGATGGACGATATTCTCCGTCAGGTCATGGTCGCCCGCCGAGATGAAGCACTTCGTCCCCGTGATGCTGTAGGTGCCGTCGGGGAGTCGCTTGGCCGTGGTTCGCAGGGCGCCGACGTCGCTCCCCGCGCCCGGCTCGGTCAGGCACATCGTCCCGGCCCACTCGCCGGCATACATCCTGTACATATACTTGTTCTTCAGTTCCTCAGTCCCGTGAACATCGATCAGCCCCGCGGCACCGGTGGTGAGCATGGGATACATGCTGAAGGCCATGTGGCCAGCGGCAAAGAGTTCCCCACACGCCGAATGTACCGAGATGGGCATGTTCTGTCCCCCCACCTCCGGGTCCTTCGTCGCACAGATCCACCCTGCCTCGCAAAAGGTTTTAAAGGGTTCGTGAAAACAGGCGGGGGCGTAGGTCTTTCCATCCTTGAACTGCGCGCCCTCCTTGTCCCCCTCTTCCAGTGTCGGCGCAATCACCTCAACAGCCATCTTCTCGGCCTCACTGAGAACCATATCCACAACTTCTCTTGAATAATCGGCATATTTTTCAAATCCGAACAGCTTGTCGATACCGATCTGTTCGTACAACAGAAATTTCTGATCTCTCGTATTCACCAACAGATTACTCATTGCCTACCACCTCCTGCTTGTTTTTTAATCCCTCTATCATGGTTTCTATTCCCTCTTTGACGTTGGATCGGATCCTCTCCTCCCTCATCGATTCGGTCCCGACAAAGAGATGCAGCGATATAATTCCGTTAAGGAGTCCCCAGAGGGCGTTCCTCATCTTTCGAATATCCGGTTTTCTCAATGCCAGTTCTCCCGCCTCGACACCATATTGGAGAATCTGTTCGATGAGTGAGATTGTTCGATTCATCTCTTTAATAATCTGTCTCCGGGTCTCATTGGACAGGCTGAGATTGTCCGCCTGAAGCATGAAGTTCATCAATATCCTGAACTGTTCACGCTCCTTCAGGAAGATATCGATATATGCATTGGCAAAATCGAGGAGTATGTCCGTCGCGCCTCTCTCCTCCTGAAATATCTGAGAGATCGCTTTGTGGAAGTTTTCTATGTCACTCAGGAGGATCTGCGCATATATCTCCTCCTTGCTGCTGAAATAGAGATAGATCGCGCCCTTGCTTAGCTCAGCCTTTTCCGCAATATTCGCGACGGTCACAAACTTGAAACCGTTTTCAACGAACAGCTTCTTTGCAGCCCTGAGGATGACCTGTCGTCTCTGTTCTTTTTCTCTTTCCCTGCGTCTTTCAGGTCCCGGCATTGTCGCTATCCTTGTTGTAAGTATAAGAATATCCGTTACTTATTACCCATCATGGCGAAGAAACGGATAAAGGTCAGATTATGACCAAGGGTCACACATCTCATAAGCAAGATGGCCCGCAATGTCAAGAAAAAAATCGATTGTGAATTTAATTGTCAGCTACCTTTATCATCTCTATAAAGGAACGTTTTGTATAATGATGACTGTTTACGTGTACGCAGGGTTTTTCATGTCACAAGATGCTAACATATTGATATTAGAAAAATTATTATCTTCGGTTCTGATTCAGAACCGTTCTCAAATAGACACGAGAGGGCTTGGATGACAACGCCGGTTCAACAGAAGATTCGAGAACGGCGCTGATTTCAATTGCCCATCCCGATGATCGGGAATGGCTGGAGCGGGAGGCCCATGCCCACGGCCTTCTGGCTCCTCACTTCCCCGTTTCGATGAAACCGGAAGAAGGCGGGGGCCGCCGGTATCCGTCCTACCGCGATCGAAGAAACTACAAGGTTCCATCCAACAGCGCCATCTGGGGGTACGACTGGGACCCCATCCAGTCCGGCAAATAGACGGAACGTCAGAAACCGGGTCTTGTCTCTCCCGAAATATCTGTGGTATAGGCCTTCCAGTTGATGGAGAAAGAGGAGGGAACTGTGGCGCTACAGGCACAAATAGGGACCATGTTCAATCCCCGATCGGTGGCGATTATCGGGGCATCGCGGACCATCGGCAAGTGGGGGTTTACCTTCACGCTCCACCTGATCAGAGGCGGCTACCGGGGGGACATATACCCGATCAATCCTGCCGGCGGGGAAATCATGGGTCTGAAGGTCCATCGAAACCTGGGGGAGATACCCAGCCCCGTCGATCTTGCATTCATACTCCTCCCCCCCGAAAAGGTTGCCGACACAATCACCGAATGCGGGGCCCTCGGCATCCCCGCCTGCGTGGTTATTACCGCCGGATTCGCCGAACTCGGAAAACAGGGAAAGGCGCTCGAAGCCGATATCGTCGCGGCCGCCCGGAGCGCAAATGTCGCCATGATAGGCCCCAACTGCGCCGGAATCATCAGCACGGAACCTGCGAGCCTGTACTGCATGATGCAACCCGTCTTCCCCCCCTCCGGCCACATTGCCGTCGTATCGCAGAGCGGCAACATCGCCGGTTCGATGCAGTTCATGCTCTGGAAGCAGGATATCGGCGTCAGCCGCTGCGTCAGCGTGGGCAACCAGGCCCTCGTGAAGACCGAGGACATCCTGGAGTTCCTGATCGACGACGACCTCACCCGGGTCGTTGTCGCCTACATCGAGGGGATCGATGACGGAGACCGTTTCATGGATGTGGCCAGGCGGCTGACCGGAAAGAAACCGCTTATCGTCATCAAGGGGGGGACATCGGACCGGGGCGTCAGTGCGGCGAGATCCCATACCGGCGCCATCGCCGGATCCGACACCGTATTCGATGCCATGTGCCGTCAGTGCGGAATCATTCGCGTCGCCGATGTGGAGGACCTCATCGACACGGCGGTGGCATTCCTCTCCCAGCCGATCCCCCGGGGGGACCGCGTGGGGATCGTGGCAAACGGGGGAGGATGGGCAGTCCTTACCGCCGACGCCTGCATGGAGGCGGGGCTGAACGTGGCGCCCCTCCCCGAGAAGACGCTGCGCCGCCTCGATGAGCGGCTGCCGGCCTGGTGGAATCGGCAGAACCCGGTCGATATGGTGGCCGGGATGAGCCGGGGTGCCTTCTTCAAGGCGGTCGAGATCATGGCTCAGTGCGATGAGATCGACGGTGTTATCACCCTCGGGTTCGGATACGGACAGGCGAACGTGGCGGCCATTGAATCGGCCCCCGATAAAGATACGCCGGATTACGTCTCCTACATCGAGGCAACCCGCAACTCCGACCTTCGGGGCATGCAGTTCCTTCTGGATACCATCGCCACCTATCGGAAACCGACCCTCCTCGCCTCGGAATACATCGTCGGGGCCGACCGGGACTGCAACGAGGCAGTCCTGGAACTACGCAGGAAAAATGTTCTCATTTATCCGTCATCGCGCCGCCCCGCGCAGGTCATGGCGCGGCTGGTCCGCTACGGCCGGTATCGCCGGAAGACAGATTCCTGATATCCATACACAGCGCACTCTCCCTGCAAGGAAGGCATTTCTCTTTTCCCGCATTTCACGTTGACCGGTACCTTCCCGGGTATTATAATGGTAACCAATCAGTAATACAGAAAAAGACACCGGTTGAGTGAGGCCATCCTTTATGATTCCCCTAGATACCGTGCTTGTCCTGATCATTGTCGCCATCGCCGCCTTTCTTTTTGTAACCGAAAAACTGCGTGTCGATGTCACCGCCCTGTGCGTCCTGGTAGCGCTTCTCCTGTTTCAGCTTATCAAACCCGAGCAGGCCCTGTACGGGTTCGCGAACACGGCCACCGCTATCGTTGCCGCCATGTTTGTTCTGAGCGCGGGGCTGGTTCGCACCGGTCTCGTCGAATGGCTGGCCCGGCATCTTGACCGATTCGCCGGCAGAGGGGAGCGCCGACTGGTCGTTGTCCTCTGCGTAATGGCTGCCTCGCTTTCGGCCTTCATGGTCAACACGGCGACGGTCGCCATACTGATACCCGTAGCGGTCATCCTCGCAAAAGCCCGAAAGGTTGCCCCATCACGCGTCCTGATCCCGCTCTCCTTCGCGAGCCAGTTCGGGGGTGTCTGCACGCTGATCGGGACATCCACCAACGTCCTGGTCAATTCAATGGCCGTCTCCGGCGGCCTGAAGCCCTTTCACCTCTTTGAATTCGCGCCGATGGGAATTATCCTGGCCATCATCGGCACCATCTATCTGACCTTCGCTTCAAGGATCCTGATACCGAAGCGGGAGGGGACTGATGAGCAGATCGACAAGTACCGGCTCTCCGACTACCTGTCGGAGATGCGGGTTACCGAAGAGTCTCCTCTGACGGGCAAACGGTGGAGCGAGATCGACAGCAAGGACCTCAACGATATCGATTTGATAAAAATCATCCGCGACGGCAAGGCGACCTGGCGGGCTTCGGCCACCAAGATCAGGAGAGATGATTTCCTCCTGCTCCACGGGAACGCCGATGACCTGATCAAGATGAAAAACAACTACCGGCTCGAAACAAAGGCGGACGAGGTGATCCACGACGATCAACTCCAGTCCGATAAAATCGAACTGATCGAGGCGCTGGTGCCGCCACGGTCACGGCTGATCGGACGGACCCTCCGGGGGGCTCAATATATAGAGCGTTTCGGGTGCGTGGCCCTGGCCGTACAGCGGCGCGGCAAGGTTCTCCGGGACCGGCTTGCCGATATCAGTTTTGACGACGGGGATACGCTCCTCCTGCAGTGCCAGAAAGATTCGGTGCGCCGCATTCTTCAGTCTACCGATCTGATCATCACCAACGAACTGACAGACCTCCACCTGCGCAAGGACCGGGCCTTCACGGCACTGGCGATCTTCGTCTCGATGGTTCTCCTCGTCGTTTTCAATGTCCTCCCCCTCCTCGTCGCCGCCCTGAGCGGGGCCGTCGCCATGGTCCTCGGCCGCTGCATCACCATCGAAGAGGCATACAAGGCAATCGACTGGAAGATCATCTTCCTCCTGGGGGGGATCATCCCCCTGGGGCTCGCCCTGGAGCAGACGGGGACCGCCGCGTTGCTTGCCGGCACAATCATGAAGCCGCTGATTGCAATGGGTCCACTCGCTGTCCTGACCTGTCTCTACTTTATTACCGCCGTACTGACCGCAATCATGTCAAACAACGCGTCGGCCATCCTCCTGGTCCCTATCGCGTTTTCCGTCGCGGAATTGATGGGGGTAAGCGCCCGGCCGCTCCTGATGGCTATCACATTCGCCGCATCGACCAGCTTCGCCACGCCGATCGGCTATCAGACCAATACCATGGTTTACGCACCCGGGGGGTACCGTTTTTCCGATTACGCCCGCATCGGCCTGCCACTGAATATCATCTTCTGGATCGTAACGGTTCTGCTGGCGCCGGTCCTGTGGCCTTTTTAAAGAGAACGGACGACACCTCGCCGTTTTCATAGGAGATACAGCATGACCATGCAAATGGCTCTCGTTTTTCTGATCCTCGGTGTGACGGTGGTGCTCTTCGTCACCGATACGCTGCGGGTGGATATCGTGGCCCTCCTGGTGATGGTCACCCTCCCCTGGCTGGGGCTTGTAAAGCCGGCGGAGGCATTCTCGGGGCTCGCCAGCAACGCCGTTGTGGCGATAATCGCCGTCATGATCCTGGGGTATGGCGTTGACCGTTCAGGCGCCATCAACCGGCTCATACAACTCATCGTCTCGACCGCGCGCTCCGATGAAAAGCGGCTGATCGGCCTGGTCACCGTGACGGTGGGTCTGATCTCCGCCTTCATGCAAAATGTCGGCGCAGCAGCCCTCTTCCTCCCCGCCATGCTGAGAATCTCCAAAAGTACCGGGATGCCGGCGTCACGCCTCCTGATGCCCATGGGGTTCGCGGTCATCCTGGGGGGCAACCTGAGTATGGTCGGGTCGACACCCCTTCTTATCCTGAACGATCTGCTGCGGCAGGGCGGACACCACGCATTCGGCCTCTTCAGTGTCACCCCTGTGGGGATCATTCTCCTCGCGGCCGGCGTGACCTATTTCCTCCTTTTCGGCAACCAGATCCTCCCCGGCCTCAAGGAGAGGGCTAAAAAACCGATCAGCAGGCAGATGAAGCTGATCGAGACATGGCACCTTCCCACAACCATCTACCACTGCGCCATCCCGGCAAAGAGCCCCCTGGCGGGAAAAACCAGGGGCGAGGTCCGGATGCGGGCGCAGTACCGGCTGAACCTGCTCGCCCTCGCACAGGGGGACGATGTCCTCTATGCCCCCTGGCGGCATACCCCCTTCGCCGCGGGACAACGGCTGGCAATACTGGGCGACCGGAAAGACCTCAACCGGTTTGTTACCGACTATGGCCTGATGTACCGGGAAGATACAACGCCCTTTGAAGACCTGGAAACGGCGGGGCATGCCGGCTTTGCCGAACTGGTCATACCCGTCAGGGCACCCCTTATCGGAAAAACACTGCGCGAGATAGTCCTCCGCAAGACCTACGGCGTGGAGCCGATTATGCTCCTCAGCGGTGAGCGTGAGGAGCGGGAAAATTTTTCAGATGAACCCCTCCAGCCGGGAACCGCCCTGATCGTTCACGGCCGATGGCAGCAGATCAAGGCCATGGCTGACAACACCAATTTCGTTCTCGTCACCCCTGTCGAGGCCACGGAGGCGTCGGCGAAGCCGCGCCCGATTACCGCACTGGTCTGTTTTGCCGGGGCCATTATCCTCGCCCTCTCCGGCCTTCCGATCGCACTTGGTCTCCTGACGGGGGCCTTGGCGATGATCCTCCTCCGGATCGTACCGATCGATGAGGCCTACCGTGCCGTCGACTGGCGAACGGTTTTTCTCCTGGCGGGCCTGATCCCCCTCGGCATCGCCATGGATCATACCGGCGCGGCCCGGTACGTGGCCATCCAGATCATGCAGTTACTGGAAGGGGGACACACCATCTCCATACTCTTCGCTCTCGGCCTCATTGCCACCCTCCTTTCGCTCGTCATATCGAATGTCGCCGCCACGGTCCTCCTGGTCCCTCTGGCGTTCGTCATGGCGGATATAACCGGTATCAACCCCCGCGGGCTGGCACTGCTGGTCGCCATCTGCGCCTCAAACTCCTTTCTCCTCCCGACGCACCAGGTCAACGCCCTTTTGATGTCCCCCGGGGGATACAGAACGGCAGATTTCATGCGAGCGGGTGGTCCAATGACGATCATCTACCTGACCATATCGGTGTTCTTCGTGTATGTATTGTATGTCTGATGGCAGACACTTTCACAAGGAACGGGCTACACCATTACCTGAAAGGAGGGGAGGAAAAAATCATGGCACTGATAACCATTACAACGGGGATCGGCTGTGGCGGCCCGGAAATCGCGCGCCGCGTGGCCGACGGGTTGGAAATACCGCTGTATGACGATGAAAAGCTCCGGGAGGAATCCATCGCAATGGGCCTTTCTTCGAAAGATCTGAAGAGCCTCGACGAAAAAGCTCCGGGCTTTTTCACCCGCGTCCTTGAGCTTAAGCCCCAGTCGTACCTTGAACTCCTCGAAGCGGTCGTCTATGAAGTCGCCCGCCGGGGCGAAGGTATCATCATCGGGCATGGCGCGCAGTTTCTCCTTCGCGACTTCGGATGCGCCCTCCACGTCCGCCTTTACTCATCGGAAGAGATTCGTCTCGAAGCACTGCTCGCCTCCCACAAAATCAGCCGGGATGCCGCTGAAAAAACCATCCGTGCGGACGATAGTGGCAAGAGGGGATTCATGCACTATGCCTTCGACATGGACTGGGATGACCCGGCGCTCTATGATCTGATCATCAACAAGGACAAACTTGGCATCGAGACCGCTAGCAACCTGCTGATCTCCGTTGCCCGGTCCGAGATCATCGACACCTGCAGTCTCCAGGCACTGGAGACGATGGAACGGTTCGGTCTGAAAAAGCTGGTCGAAACGTCGGTCAAGAAGACAGTTCTCATCCCGAAAAATATTCACGTTGAGGTTCCCGAAACGGGCGTCGTCGTCCTCACCGGCCTCATCAACCCCCTGGAATCGAAGGAAGTCCTGCTCGCTGCGGTCAAGGCCGTCCCCGGCGTCACTGATGTTCGGGAAGAACTGACACCCGAGAAGCTGCACGACATATAGGCCCATGGGGCATTACGCACGGGATGCTTTCATGTAATCCCGGCACGCAATCTGCTGCTTCGGCGCGCCCGGGAAGACCCGGGAAAATCACGTAGTGTGCTCCCCCGCATTTTCTTGCTTGATTAAGACAATCAAACCTGTCAAAACCATTTTCCGAAGGATAGATACCCGTCTTTCATCCGGGGCAACCCCGGCTGAGTAACCGATATAGAACAGGAGGAAAGGAACAAACGATGGCGAAGGTTGAATACGAGATGGATGAACGCGTGGCAGTGGTGACGATGAACAGCGGTGAGAACCGGTTTAATTTCCCTTTTTTAAAGGCGTTCATGGAGACACTGGATGAGATAGAGCAGAAGACCGATGCGAACGCACTCGTCGTGAAGTCCTCAGACACAAAGATCTGGTCCAACGGCATAGATCTGGACTGGCTCCTCCCGGCCATTGAAAAGGAAGGCCCGGAGGCGATGGACCGATTCCGGCCGGAAATGTACGGTCTTATGAGGCGTATCCTCACCTACCCGATGCCGACCATCGCGGCCATCAACGGACATGCCTTTGCCGGCGGGGCCTTTCTGGCATTCGCTCACGATTTTCGGTTCATGCGCTCGGACAAGGGATGGATCTGCTTCCCCGAAGTGAATATCAACATGACCCTGGGCCCGGTTTTCTCCGCCATTGCCCGGCGGGCGGTCCCTCAATACAAATTTGAGGAGATGCAGTACACCGGCAAACGCCTCACCGCCCAGGAATGCGAGGAGCACCATATCATCATGAAGGCCTGCCCCCCTGACGATCTCATGACCGAAGCTCTCGCCTTTGCCCGGTCACTGAACAAGGACGGGAATCTGATCGGTAGGATGAAGGTGGAAACCCACCAGAAGATCCTAGAGGTGATTGATGCAGACATAGCGTCTACGTCGCGGTAATTGAAGAAAGACATCCGGTGAGGAGAGTTTGTATGGCTGGACTGCAGGAGTACCAAGAAGCAGGGCAGATGCTCTATGAGAAACTCCACCTGGCCAGCATGCCGGTAGCTATTAAGTATATCAGGGACGTTGCCGAAATTCCGGAGACGGTCATACGCCCCTCGACCCTGGGTGAGGAGTGGAGCCTCTGCCAGGCGTTTACCTACGCCCGCCGGTGGAGTTGGAATGTGGCCATGACCGGTAAAGACAATTTTTGTGTCCCCGCCACGGGATACCACGCCTGGGAGAACATTTCCGATGAGAATCTTACGGAAAGTCAGGTCCGTCAGGGCTGGCACCGGGATGAAGAAGCGGAAAAAAGGGTGCAGCTCTACATCCGGGGACTCTTCGGGGACGCAATCGACCGGCGAGAGGAGTATACGGGTTTCATTGTTTCCCCCCTGCCAAAATCCATCATTGTCCCCGATACGGTTCTGATATACGGCAATGGAGAACAGATAACCCATATCATCCAGGCCATGGTTTACGATGGGCGTAATTTCCCCACCTCCTCGAACTGGGGGTTCGCCGAGTCGTGCATCGCGGGCGGATTGATTCCATTCTTGACCCAGACCCCGCAGATAGTCATCCCCGGAACTGGAGACCGGACGTTGGCCGGTGGCTCCGACTCTGAGATCGCCATCGGCCTCCCCGGTCCCCTTGTGTTAGAGGTGATAGCGAACTTGTTCAAAACCGGCGGACGGTTAAATATGGGTATTCCCGTCAGGCCTATGCTGGCAAGGGGCATCACGAGCAAACTGACCCCGGGATTTGACTTTTTACGGAAAAAACTGGACGACGGCACACCCGTATAATACAAGCCAACCCAATCTACAAGCAAGTGGGGGAGAAAACGAGCGATCGGGCGGATACCCGAGGGGAAGGATACGCACTCACCGCGAAGGGGTTGCCATTCGGGGACGAACCTGCTAGAAAACCGATGATATATTTTGTGGAGGAAGACCGTTATGCGCTATGAACAGATCATCTACACTGTGGAGGAGAGTATCGCCACGATTACGCTTAACCGGCCGGAGGTACTCAATGCCTGGACGCCCCTCATGATGCAGGAGGTCCTTCAGGCGCTGGATGCGGCAGACAATGACGACTCGGTCCGGGTGGTGATCGTTACCGGTGCCGGGCGGGCATACTGCGCGGGAGCGGATCTGGCCGCCGGAGGATTCAACAACCCTGACGATCCCGAGGAAACCGAACCCTTTCGAGACTCGGCGGGGCAGGTTACCCTGAAACTCTTTAATATGAAAAAGCCCGTTATCGGCGCGATCAACGGCAACGCGGTCGGTGTCGGGATTACCATGACCATGGGCATGGACATCCGGATCGCCTCCGAGACCGCCAAAAAAATCGGGTTCGTCTTTGATCGGAGGGGAGTGGCCCCGGAGGGATGCTGCACCTACTTTCTGCCGCGGATCATCGGCATCAGCAGGGCGGCGGAGTTGATCCTCACGGGCCGTCTTTTCAATGCCCGGGAGGGGCTGGAGATAGGGCTGTTCAGCCGGGTGACTGCTCCCAAAGAACTGATGCCCACAGCAATAAAGATAGCTCGCGAGATCGCTGACAATACGTCCGCGGTATCCACCGCACTGGCACGGCAGATGCTCTGGAAGATGCTGGGCGAGCGTCATCCCATGCACGCCCACATAATCGAATCGAAGGCCTTCGGGTATATGCTGGCCTCCGCCGACACGGAGGAAGGAGTGGCCTCTTTTCTGGAAAAGCGTGCCCCCAAGTTCAAGATGAAACCGAGCCGGGATATGCCGGCGTTTTATCCCTGGTGGGAAGAGCCTCCCTATATAAATAAGTAGAATATCGGTTAGTTGAATATCACCGAAAGGAGACAACGATGGAGCAACGTCACCGCACCCTTGAAACCAACGGCATCACCATGCACATCGCCGAGCAGGGAGAAGGCCCGCTGGTGATCCTGTGCCACGGCTTTCCGGAACTTGGATATTGCTGGAGGCACCAGCTGCCGGCCCTGGCCAATGCGGGATTTCACGCCGTTGCCCCCGATCAGCGCGGCTACGGGTGCACCGACCGGCCCGAATCGATAGAGGCGTACGACATCTTCCAACTGGTCGGGGATATCGTCGGCCTCGTCCACGCCCTCGGGGAAGAGAAGGCCGTTATCGTTGGACATGACTGGGGATCGACGGTCGCGCAACACTGCGCCCTCCTCAGACCGGACATCTTTCAAACCGTCATTCTCCTGAGCGTCCCCTTTGCCCCACGCTCCTGGAAGAGCCAGAGACCGACTGAGGGGATGAAGAAGCTGCTGGGCGGCCAAGACCTTGAATTCTATATCCTCTACTTTCAGGAACCGGGCAGGGTTGAAAAGGAGCTGGAGGAGGATGTCAGAAAATTTATACTGGGGTCCCTGTATGCGGCATCCGGTGACCCACCACTCGAAGAACGCTGGCAATTCGTATTTCCCAAGGGCAAGAGATTTATCGACACCTCTGCTGCCCCGGATACCCTGCCTGCCTGGCTGACCGAACGGGATATCGATTTCTACACCGAGGAGTTCACGCGGACCGGCTTCCGTGGTGGTGTCAACTGGTACCGGAATATCGACCGGAACTGGGAGATGACCCCCTTCCTCAGCGGGGCAAAGATCCACCAGCCCGCCCTCTTCATAGCCGGGGAACTGGACGGCGTTATCACCTTCAGCCGCGGGGCCTACGACCGGATGGAGGCATCCATTCCCAACCTGAAGCAGAAGGTCCTGCTTCCCGGGGCCGGGCACTGGATCCAGCAGGAACGTCCTCTGGAGGTCAACGATCTGATGATACAGTTTTTAAAGGACCTGGAGTAAAACAGACCGTAGTGTGTTTCCGACACGGCGGCACCTCAAACAAGCGATAAATCTTAACAGAAAAGGAGTACGACCAGATGAAGACACGACTGACGGAAATGATGGGAATCGAGCACCCGATCGTATGCGGCGGGATGATGCGGCTGGCCTACCCGCCCCTGTGCGCGGCGATCTCAAACGCCGGGGGACTGGGGAACCTGACTGCGGCCATGTACGAGGACAGGGAGTCATTCCGAGGCGCCATCCGGGAGACCAAGCGCCTGACGGACAGGCCCTTTATCGTGAACGTGACGCTGCTCCCCTCCATCGGGGTCCCTGACGACCGGTACGCCATGTATTTCGACACCCTCGCCGAAGAGAAGATCGCGGCGGTGGAGATCAGCGGCACCCCCCTGCACCGGTACAAGGACGGTCTGTATTTCAGAAAATTAAAGGATGCCGGCGCGAAACTGATTCACAAGGTGGGTTCGGTACGGCACGGAAAATCGGCTGAGAAGGCGGGATACGACGCTGTCTTCGCCGCCGGTGTCGAGGAGGGGGGGCACCCCCTGAACGAAAACGTCGCCACCACCGTCCTGACCCCGCGCATGGCGGAGGAACTTACCATCCCGGTGATCACCACGGGGGGGATGGCGGACGGGCGGGGCCTGGCCGCGGCACTGTGCCTGGGGGCGGAGGGAATCATGATGGCGACCCGCTTTATCAACACTTACGAATGCACGGTCCACGAGAAGGTCCACGAGGAGATGATCCGCCGCCAGGAGAACGAGACCGTCTTGTACGGAAACTCGATCGGTCTCCAGGGCCGAGGACTGTTGAACGATTCCATGCATGAGGTCCTGAAGATCGAGGCACGGGGGGGCGGTCTGGAGGAGATCATACCGCACATCGCCGGGGCCCTGGGAGATGAGATCTGGCAGAAGGGTGAAATGAACACGGGGCTGATTGCCGTGGGCCAGTCGATCGGTCTGATCCATGATGTCCTCACCTGCAAAGAGCTTCTTGATGGAATCGTACACAACGCAGAAGCGATACTGAAGAACAATCTCAGCCGATTTTAACAGGACAGCCGCGACACCGCCTCCCGGTGTTCCGGGCGAAAAAGATCATGCGCACAGCCCCATCTCGCCCGTATGAAAGAATGGGGTGATGGATACATTCACTACCGGACGATGAACTATCTTTCTTGAGGGGGTTTGACCGAGTCCTTCCAGAAAACAGGTGTATGGGAGGGGGCAAAGAGGTTATGGGCCTGCAATTGCCCCCTCCCTTTGTATTGACAGCAGGGTCACTATTTTCATATAGAGAGCCCTTAGTTCAGTCCCGGGATTCAGGGGTGTGAAGAGTTGGTCGATCGTATTATTACCATACTATTTCTGTCCTTTATGGCAATCTCCAGCATGGTTCTCTATGCGGTAGCGCTCGCCATATGGCTAGTAACCGTCCTGTTCGATAAGCGTCTTTACGTTCTGCATTATTTTACCTCATTCTGGGCGTCGATCTATACCTGGGTGATGCCCCCTTGGTCGGTTTCAATCGAGGGGAAGGAACATATCGGAAAGAAGACCTATGTGGTCGTCTCCAACCATCAGTCCCTCCTTGATATCCTCGTCGCGTTCCGAATCTTTTTCCCTTTCAAGTGGGTATCGAAGGCGGAGATATTCAAGATTCCCTTTATCGGATGGAACATGACGTTAAACCGCTACATCAAACTTACCCGCGGTGACAGGAAGAGCATACGAACAATGCTGGATGACTGCGATAAGGCCCTCGCCGGAGGAAGTTCCGTCTACCTGTTTCCCGAAGGGACGCGATCGAAAACAGGGGCCATCAAACCCTTCAAACCGGGGGCCTTTCTGCTGGCCCAGGATAACAAGGTGCCGATACTGCCCATTGTCATCAACGGCACGAAAAACGCCCTCCCCAAAAAAAGCTTGAATTTTCACGGAAAACATCCGATCATAGTAAAAATCCTTGAAGAGATACCCTACAAAGCCTTTCAGGGCCTGGCCCCCGAGGAGACGGCCGAGATGGTTAGGGCGCGCATATCGGAGGCCATGGAGCAGTTGGAACAAAAAATATAATCATCGTTGTGCTCCGCAAGACAATCGATATTTTTATCCTTTTCTTTACAAGTCTTTTCCTGATGCTGGTTCGCGAGCAATGGTGAATCAGGAAGTTTTGGGACACGGTGGAAGAAGCAGAGCAGCAGTGACGCGAGGGCATTGCAAAGATGATAAAAGATCTCTACGGCGCATCAACCAGAAAATCAAGGAGCAACGGAATAAGGATAATCCGCCAGGAGTGTGGTGATGACCGCGCCGGGAATGGGTTTCTCAGTTTAGTTGAAATAGTAAGACACGCCAATCATGCCGCCCAAGGCGTCAATTCCATGGTTGTCCGATGTGATGTTGCCGTTCGACATGTGGTTGTAGTTGGCCGTGGCCTGGATGGACCAGTTGTCATCCAGAAAACAGCGGATGCCGAGGTATGGGCCCCAGGAAAAATTGAATTCCGAGCCGACGTAGACGTGCTTCAGCGCGCTGTCGACGAACACAAATCCGCCGTTGAAACCGACAAAGGGGATCCAGCGCGATTCTTCCGGCACGAAGTTGTACTGGATCGCCAGTATAACCCCCGGGGCGATCCAGGTGCCCGGGCCGTTGGCGTACCCGCCGCCGGTCAGGCCCATGAACAGTTCGGTGTTGCCGCGAAAAATCCACGGACCGTTAGGATCATAGAGCATAAGACCGAAGAGCGCGTTGGCCATGACATAATCCAGTTGGGTCGGCTGAAATTTCCGTTTCTCATACATGTGGAAACTGCCCAACTCGGTCTTGAACTCCCACTTCATGGCTTCGAAGTTGGATTCAAAGCCTCTATCAGCAACCGAGGCAGTCATCCCTTGTTCATAGTCACCGGCGCTGAGAGTAAATGGTACCAACACAACAACCACAAGAATAAAGGCAAGTGATGTCAAATGAAATTTCATCGTATTATTCCTTGTTTGGTTTGCAACTTGAGATGAGCGGAATAAAGCACAAGGCTCTTGACTAGAACAGCGGTTTGTTTTTGAAGTTCTTTAACAACAATTTATAGATACTGGTGTTACGGTTGTTGAGCCGAAACTCGCATTCTTTAAGGTGCAGGTAAAAGGTTGATTGTGGCATACCATGGAATTTAATAAGCCTTCGTTTTGTAAATGACCAGAAGAATTCAATCCCGTTAATATGGCTTTTACCTTTGCAAATTCGTCGTTTCCATGGTGGACATGATAATGCTTTTTATATCCCATGTCAACCAGGCCGTTATAACCTCTCCAACTATCTGAATGTATGACACTATCAGGTTCAACTTTGCCTCTGATAATGGTCTGCAAAGTCTTTCTGGCACAGTCAGGAACGACTCTCCTGGCCCAGGACAATAAGGTGCCGATCTTGCCAATCCTCATTAACGGCACGAAAAACGCCCTCCCCAAAAAAAGCTTGAATTTTCACGGAAAACATCCCATTACAGTACATATCCTTGAAGAGATACCCTACGAAGCCTTTAAAGACCTGACCACTGAAGAGGTGGCCGAGATGGCAAGAACACATATATCGGAAGCTATGGCTCAGCTGAAACAGGAAGTCTGATCACCAACGTGTTTCGTGAGATAAACGGTATCTTTATATCCCTCCTCCCGAAGGCACAGGTGGTGAGCGCACAAGAACAGGGAAGGGTACAATAAAAAGGGCGCGGGCCGATTACCCACAAGACAGGTTCGTATGACGACCCCTGAATTTCAGGTATTGAGAAAGGGATCACAGCAATGAACATCGGGAGACTGGCGGACGACAATATCGCGAGGTTCGGCGAATACAATTTCGCCTGGTTTGTAGGGCAGTGGCACACCAACGTCGAGATGAATCGCCTTGCCAATCGGCTAGGCAATGCCTTAAAGGCCCTGGGGATCAGGAAGGGGGACCGGGTCGGAGTTCAACTGCTCAACTGTCCCCAGCTTATGCAGGCATTTTTCGCCACGTTTAAGATCGGGGCGATACTGGTCCCCATAAACCCGTCGCTGCGCGTGGGCGAACTTGCCTATCTCTACAAAGACGCGGGTATTGTCGCACTGATCAGCACGATCGACTACATCGACGCCATCAGGGAGGCGCGCACGGGGGCACAGCAGCTTCAGCATGTCATTGTAACCGGGGGGGCAATCCCCGAAGACACCATCTCCTACGACGCCATCATTGAAGGGGAGTCGGACAAACTGATCACGGAAGACACGGACAACGACGACACGGCCGTCATGATTTACACCGCCGGCACCACGGGAAACCCCAAAGGCGTGATGCTGACGCACTACAACTGGTATACCCACGTGACGGGATATTATGACCTGGTCCTGCTGGATTCATGGGGTATCACGGCAAAGGGAAGAATTCAGGAGCAGGATGCACGGCGGGGCACGGTGGCGGATCAGGAGGTGGAGGTGTTCGGCGTCAGCCGGAACCGTGTCTCCCTCATCACGCTTCCCCTCTTCCACGGCTACGGGGTATTCGCCCTGAGTCTTGAGTTTCTGACAGGGGGAAAGCTCATCGTTATCAGCCGGTGGGATGCCGAAGAGGCGATGAGGTGTATCGAACAATTCAAGGTCACGGATTTTCGCGGCGTGCCGACCATGTACATCCAGATGCTGAACCACCCCGCCGCCCTCCGGTACGATCTGAGTTCTCTGCAGACCTGCATCTGCGGGTCCGCGCCGATGCCGCTGGAGGTGGCCCGCCAGTGGAAGAAGCGGTACGGAACCGATATCTGGGAGGGATACGGCCTGAGTGAGGCGACGACAGTCAACTGTGGAAACGTGGCCGGGAAGCGTCCCCCCAAGTACGGCTCCATCGGCAAATGCTACCAGAAGTGCAACACGATCAAAATATTCGACGAAGACGACCGGGAGGTCCCCCCGGGAGAAACCGGAGAGATCGTCATCAAGGGACCCGGCGTCATGAAGGGCTACTGGAACAAACCGAAAGAAACGGCAGAGGCGCTGCGGAAGGGCTGGCTCCACACCGGCGATGTCGGATACGCCGACGAAGACGGATATCTCTATATAACGGATCGAAAAAAGGATCTGATCATTCGGGGGGGAGAGAATATCTACCCGAAGGAGATAGAAAACATCCTGCACATGCACCCGGAGGTCCTGGAAGCGGGGGTTATCGGTATTCCCGATCCGGTGTACGGCGAGGTGGTCAAGGCGTTTGTCACCCTCAAGATCCCCGGTGCGGTCTGTGAAGAGGATCTCCTGAATTTTTGCCGTGAGCATCTGCCCACCTTCAAGAGACCGAAATCGATCCAGTTCATGAACGCGCTCCCCAAGAGCGCCCTCGGAAAAACATTGAGGAGAGAACTGAGAAAAATAGGATAGGGAGTGCCCCGCATGCATGAAGAAGTCTACCACAAACTGGCAAAGGTCCTGGATACTCTCCCCAACGGGTTCCCGGCAACGGAAAACGGCGTCGAGATCAGGCTCCTGAAAAAGATCTTTACACCGGAGCAGGCCGATCTGTTCTGCAAGCTCCGATTGACCTTTGAAACTGCCGGACAGATCGCCGAGCGGACAGGCCTCGAGGTGGAAGGGCTGGAAGAGATCCTGGTCAGCATGGCGGAGGGAGGACAGATCTTTATGATCGAACTGGAGGACACCCGATTCTTCAGGATGCTCCCCTGGGTTTTCGGGATCTACGAATTCCAGATGAACCGCATCGACAGGGAGTTTGCCGAACTGAGCGAAGAGTTCTTCCCCGTCTACTCACGGCAATTCGCCTCCCAGAGGCCGCAACTCATGCAGACGCTCGCTATTGAAGAGGCCATCCCCGCCCACCAGGAGGCCCTCCCCTATGAAAAGGTTTCGGCAATCATCGACAGCAATCAATCGTTCCGCGTCAGCGAATGCATCTGCAAAAAGGAGCGAGGGCTGCTGGGGCACCCCTGCGAAAAACCGCTGGAGGTCTGTCTGGCAATCGCCCCCATCCCCGGGGTGTTCGAGGACTCCCCGGGCAGCCGGGTCATCTCAAAGGACGAGGCGTATGAACTGCTGAACCGGGCCGAAGGGGCGGGTCTCGTTCATCTTACGATGAACGTACAGGTCGGTCAGATCTTCATCTGCAATTGCTGCAGCTGCTGTTGCGGCGTCCTGCGGTCCATCACCGAACTGGGGATCCCGGCCTCTCTCGTCATCAATTCCCATTATTATGCCAAAATCGATGACGATGCGTGCACCGGCTGCGGGCTGTGCGCGGACGAACGGTGCCAGGTGAACGCCATCGCTGAAGAAAATGGCACCTACCGAATCATTCCGGAGAAGTGTATCGGCTGCGGACTGTGTATCAGCACCTGCCCTACGCAGGCCATTGATCTGGTCCACAGGGCCCCGGACAAGATTGCGACGCCCCCCTTCACGGAGGATGACTGGTTTGCGGAGCGGGGCCGACTGCGGGGGGTTGACTTCTCCGAATTTAAGTAGAACCCCTGTACCATCGTGCGCGGCCATTATTTCATTGACACACGGGGCCGTTCATCTTACTTATATTCCGCCATAAAAAAACACTGCCGTACCGGGATATTGTCACCACGAGGGATAGAGCACCCCTCGGCACTGTGTGTCGGTTCCGGTCGGAATCCGGGGATAAAGCGAGCGATGTTTGATTTTGAGAGAGGAAAGATCCGGTTGATCCGCGGCGGGAAGTATCCTACCTGCCATTCCGTTTTCATTGATGATGAGGTCCGCACCGTTATCGACCCGGCGAGTGACGAGGACAAGTTGCTGGCGATTAACCGGGAGCGGCCGATTCAGGTTCTCATCAACAGCCACTGCCACGAGGATCACTTCCTCTTCAATTCCCGTTTTCCGGATGCCGACCTCTGGGTTCCCAGACTGGAAGCGGC
>Ga0075124_10000212_pt1 | contig 27211 bp, 24 predicted proteins | sample AntAceMetag02UKS_FD_69809 | JGI IMG/M metagenome (GOLD analysis project Ga0075124, IMG submission 69809) | Saline lake microbial communities from Ace Lake, Antarctica - Antarctic Ace Lake Metagenome 02UKS | ecosystem: Environmental > Aquatic > Non-marine Saline and Alkaline > Saline | place... | reverse complement strand
CATAAGTTTTCGTTATGAGAGTTGAAAGTGCCAATAGAATTGGAAAGCACAGGATTGAGCATCGGAGATGTAGCAGAGCTACATTGAGAAGCGAAATCCGAGCATTTTCAATTATAGCAGGCAATTTCAACTCGTAATAGATAATTTATGAATTATTCAGGTTAAGGATTGATTAGCACAAAATTATTTGTTAATAATTCTAAATAGTGTCTGTTAATAAAGTAAGTGTTTAGTTCAGAATGTTCGAGTTCGAGGCTTGCGCAGTCTTGAAAACCAGGAGTTTACTTTTATAAATGACTGATTTGAAAGACAAGCATAACGAAGAAATTGGACATTATGAACAAACACTAAATAATTATCTAACAAAAAGTACGTAATGAAGATATTTATATTATTATCAAGGGTTCCATATCCTCTTGAAAAAGGAGATAAGCTGCGTGCTTTTAATCATATTAAATTTTTATCAAAAAAAAATGATATAATACTTTGCGCTCTTAATGATTCTAAAATATATAAACAAGAAGCTGTTAATGCCTTAACGCCTTTTTGTAAGTCCATATCAATAATAAACCTTTCAAAATTCAGTGTTTTCATAAATATTATAAAAGCTTTGTTTACAGGAAAGCCATTGCAGGTTGGATATTTTTACAGTAAAAAAGCAAAAAAAGAAATTGACAAATTAATAAAAGAAACTAATCCTGATTATATATTTTGTCAGTTAATACGTGTCAGCGAATATGTTAAAGATTATAATATTTCCAAGACCCTTGACTATCAGGATGTGTTTTCAAAAGGCATAGAACGTAGAATAAAAGTATCACCATTTTATCTTAAACCATTTTTAAAACTTGAATATAACAGGTTAAAAAAATATGAAAATTATATATTCAAACATTTTGACAATAAGATAATAATAAGTATTCCAGACCGTGAGCTTATACCTCATTATGAGAGAGATAAGATAATAGTTATACCTAATGGCGTTGATACGGAATATTTTAGACCTGTTAATTGTAAAAAACAATATGATTTACTCTTTACAGGTAATATGGGCTATCCGCCAAATATTTTTGCTGCTGAATATTTTGTAAAAGAAATTCTTGATTATGTTTATAAAAAATATCCGGATATTAAGTTGCTTATTGCAGGTGCAAATCCAAGTAAAAAGATATTTGCTCTTAAATCTAAAAATGTTGATGTAGCCGGTTGGGTTAAAGATATGCGTGAATGTTATGCAAAGGCACATATTTTTGTTGCTCCTATGAAAATAGGAACAGGATTACAAAACAAACTTCTTGAAGCAATGGCAATGAAAATACCTTGTATCACATCTCCTCTTGCTAATCAATCGTTGCAAGCAAAGCAAAATAAAGAAATATTAATTGCAAACACTACAGAACAATATGCTGAGCATATATTCTTTTTACTTGAAAATAAGCAGCAGGCACAAAAAATAGCTTTAAATGCTTATAATATGGTTTTGGAAAAATATAACTGGACTTCTTTAACTGATAAACTTGAAAAAGTTATAAAAAATTAGGACAAAAGTTGTTTCATTCACCCATTCGGTTTTAAATCTCTTCTATACTTGACAGAATTATCTCACACGATTTTTTAATCTGCTCTTCTTCAATGATAAGCGGAGGAGCAATCCTCATACAATTTGGAGCAAACAAAAAAGAATCTGTGATAACACCATTTTTCATACATCTCCTGATTACTTTATTACTTATCTCTGCGTTTTCAAATTCAACAGCAAGCATTAATCCTTTGCCTCTTACATCTTTTATCTTTGTATGTTTTAACAAATGTTTAAATAATTCTCCTTTATAATGGACAAGTTTGTATATTTTTTTTTCTGTTATAATTTTCAAACTTGCAAGACCTGCTGCACAGCAAACAGGATGACCTCCAAAAGTTGTTATATGTCCAAGTACAGGATAATTTTTTAATGAAGACATTATATTTTTTGAAGAGATAAAAGCACCCAAAGGCATAGAGCCGCCCAATGCTTTTGATAAGCAAAGAATGTCTGGAACAACATTAAATTGTTCATAAGCAAATAGTGTCCCTGTCCTGCCAAAGCCGGTTTGTGCTTCATCAAATATCAACAAAGTCTCTGTGTCATCACACTTTTTTCTGAGTTTTATCAAATAATCATTTTTAGGTAAAACAACTCCTGCCTCACCCTGAATTGGCTCTATAACAACGCAAGCAGTTTTATGTGTAATATTGTTAAGGTCATTAAAATTATTAAATTCAATAAATTTTATATCCGGCAATAAAGGACGGAATGCTCTTTTTGCTCTTTCATTACCTGTAATACTCAAAGCACCATGTGAACTTCCATGATAGGAATTTTTAAATGAAATAATTTCTGTTTTTCCTGTATATCTCTTGGCAAGTTTTAAAGCACCTTCTATAGATTCACTACCTGAGTTAACAAAATATACAGAATCTAATTTATCAGAAAGATTGTCAGAAAGCATTTTTGCAAAATTAACTTGTGGCGACTGAATAAATTCACCATAAGCCATAACATGTATATACTTATCTAACTGATTTTTAATAGCTTGTATGACTTCCTGGTTTCTATGCCCTAAATTATTAACTCCTATACCTGATATTAAATCAATATATTGTCTGCCTGTTTTGTCAAACAAATAAATACCATCTGCTTTTTCAATTTCAAAACTAACAGGAATATCAGATGTTTGTGCTACATGTTTAAAAAAAAGTTGTTTCTGCATAAATATTTTTTAATATAAAAAATTGTATATATTCACCCCGTAGGAAATATCCAACAGGGTAAAGGTATCCACATAAGGCGAATTAACCCAACAAATATACTTTGCGTAATATAATTTGTTCTTTATAGTCATTTGTTGATAATGACCACTAATAAACTCTGATGTATATTAAATTTATAGTATATAAATTATCTCAAATTATTGCCGAGCAAAGTATGTTTTAATCGGTTAGGCATCACGGTTAACACTAAAGACCGTTTTAATGAGCATTGAACGTTTGTTATGCAACGTTAATAATATTTTATCTCTCTTTCTATTATATATTTTGGTTTATCATCTTCAAATCTAATCTGTTTATTCCAATTTTCTTGATTATCGTATTCATACTTGTAAGTATATTTACTGAGTAAGATTCCATCAGAAGTATAACAGTTTTCCTCAATTGCATTTCCCGTGTCGTTATATTTATAAGTATATTTTTTTTCGATGTTTCCATCTGAAGTAAATCTGCTATTTTCAATTCTATTCCCTTTGTCATCATATTTGTAAGTAAATTTTTTAATAAGGCTTCCGTCAGAACTGTAACTGTTATCTTCAATTATATTTCCTTTATTATCATATTTATAAGTATATTTCTTATCTTGTTTTCCTTCTGGTGTATAACTGTTATCTTCAATTATGTTTTTTTTCTTGTCATACTTGTATGTAATTTTTCTTATTAGAATATCGTCTGATGTAAATTGATTTTCTTCTATTCTATTCCCCTTGCTGTTATACTTGTAAATATATTTTTTAACAAGGCTTCCATCTGGATTATATCTGTTATCTTCAATTTTATTCCCCTTGTTGCTAAAAATATTATAATAAGAAAGTCCTGCTTTTCCTTTTTGAATATTATCATGTTTTTCAAAAGCTTTATAAGAAAATTCACGAATTGATTTAATATTTCCATTCAGTTTTAATTTTCTTAAATCATTTTTCTGTCCAAACATAGTAGGACAGAAAACAATTATCAGATAGAAAGTTAAGAAAAAAAATACTGTTTTTGTTTTCATAAATGTTCTTTTTAATGTTGCATAATTGGTTGCTAAATTATATTTTTTTACTAAATTTGTAATAAAATTTTAAGGGAACTTCTAAAAATTATATTTTTTGAAACTGTAAAGCACGCTAAAATTTTTCGCAAAGGACGCAAAGAAATAAGAATCAATATTTTGCGACCTTTGCGATTTCTTTGCTAACTTTGTGATTAAATTATTATTTGGGTTTTTAGAAGTGCCATTAAATAACATATATGTTTCGTTATATATTAAATAAAATTTTTTTGTCCGTTATCATTTGTCTTACGAGCTTTGTTTTATATGCTCAGGAAAAACAAATACAGGCAATAAGAACATCTTCTCCACTAAAAATTGATGGTATCTTGGATGAAGAGGTCTGGAATAATGTGCCGGTAGCAACTGATTTTTTTCAATTTGAACCTTATAATGGTAAACCTGCATCACAAAAAACAGAAGTAAAACTAATTTATGATGACAATGCTCTATATATAGGAGCTATGCTGTATGATGCTGCACCTGATAGTATCCTGACAGAACTTAGCAAACGTGATAATGATGATATAAATGCTGATATGTTTTCAATGGATATATGTCCGTTTAATGACGGATTAAATGGATTGGAATTTAAAGTTACTGCATCAGGAGTACAGATTGATGCAAAATATTCTGCCAATTATCACGATGCAAGCTGGAATGCTGTATGGGAAAGCAAAATAAGCATAAATGATAAAGGATGGAGCATTGAAATGAAAATTCCTTATTCTGCTATTAGGTTTCCTAAAAAAGACAAACAGATATGGAATGTTAACTTTTGGCGACAGATACGAAGATACCGCGAATGGTCAACATGGAATCTTATTGACAGAAAACAAGATGGAATTCTTAATCAATCAGGCAAAATAACAGGTATTTTTAATATCAAACCTCCTTTAAGATTATCGTTTACTCCTTATTTATCTGCTTATCTGGACAAAAATCCTGATAACAAAAACTGTACATATCCTTATAATGCTGGAATGGACATAAAATATGGAATTAACGAAAGTTTTACGATTGATATGACATTGATACCTGACTTTGGACAAGTTCAATCTGATGATAAAATACTAAATCTCTCACCTTTTGAAATATATTATACTGAAAAAAGACAATTTTTTACCGAAGGCACAGAATTATTTACCAAAGCAGATATATTTTATTCAAGACGTATTGGCTCTACTCCATTAGGATATGATAATATTAGCGATAGCTTGAAAATAGGGGAGGAGTTCATTGAAAATCCTGGTGAAACTCAATTAATTAATGCAACAAAAATATCAGGAAGAAATAAAAAAGGACTTGGAATAGGTGTGTTTAATGCTATGACAGCTAATACTTATGCAACTATTGCTGACTCTAATGGTATAAAACGAAAATTTATAACACAGCCATTTACAAACTATAATATGATTGCCTTTGACCAGAATTTGAAAAACAATTCTTATATAAGTATTGTTAATACTAATGTCTCAAGAGAAAAATATTCTGCCAATGTTAGTGGAACAGAGTTTAAAATAGCAAATAATAAAAAATCCTATGCCATAGAAGGCACAGGCGTTGTTAGTCAGAAATATTACAATAACAAAAATCCAGACTTCGGATATATGTATAAATTGGAATTAGAAAAAATAAGTGGGAATTTTTTGGTTGAATTTTCACAAAAGGTCTTAAGTGATACTTACAACCCAAATGACTTAGGATATTTACAACGGAATAATGAATTTAAAAATAAATTGGAACTAAATTATAATACCTATAAACCATTTTGGAAATTGCTTAACTGGTTTAATGAAATGGAGATAGAACATTCTTGCTTATATTCTCCCAGAAAATTTACAGGTATTTCTATTAATACTAATTCACATACAACTTTTAAAAATTACTTGTCAGCAGGATTTAATGGAGATATTAACCCTTTAGGATATAATGATTATTTTGAGGCAAGGGTCCCCGGTAGAGTGTTTGTGATACCAGGTTTTTTTGAAGTAAATTTTTGGCTCTCTTCAGATTACAGAAAAAAATTAGCTGTTGATTGTAGTTCAGGAACATGGCAATCTTCTAAAAAAAGCCAAAAAGCATACTGGTATGAACTCTCACCACGTTTTAGGGCAAATAACAAGATGTTGTTTATATACAACTTTAATAAAAGCATTAACAAAAATGATATAGGTTATGTAGATAACAATGCCGGGACAATATATTTTGGGAAAAGAGATATTGTTACAATTACCAATACTCTTACAACAAGCTATATATTTAATAATAAATCAGCATTAAATTTTCGTTTGCGTCATTACTGGTCAAAAGTTGATTATAACAGTTTTTACATACTTAATAATGATGGCTCTCTTGATAATACTAATTATTCTGCTCATCAAAATATTAATTTCAATACATTTAATATTGATTTATCTTATACATGGAATTTTGCTCCTGGAAGTGAAATATCTCTTGTATGGAAAAATGCTATTTATAAAGAAGAGAATAAGTTAATAAGCAGGTATTTTGAAAATTTTAATAACACTATAAACTCCCCGCAAATAAATAGTTTCTCTGTTAAAATACTTTATTATCTGGATTATTGGTATTTTAAAAAAAAGATATAAAACTATAAGACAAAAAACGGTTCAAAGAAAATAATAGGGGGAGTGAGATTTAATTTAGTATATTTGTACTATGGAAAAAGAGACGATATTAAAATATTTTGTAACCATTCATCCCCCAGTATTGCGGAACTAAAAAATAAAAGATATTTATTTTTAAAGACAAAAGACAAAAGACAAAAGACAAAAAAAATAAAATCAAAAATAAAGGTTATAATAAATGAAACAAGATTAGGCGGATTAGAATTTGCTGTAAGTATTATCAAATTAGGAAAAAAACTAAACAAAACTTATGAAGGTCGCCACATTTACGGACAACTATTTCGTGCAGGGACATCAACAGGAACAAATTATTTGCCCTCGTTAGATAGAAATAAAAAATAAAGAAAAAAGTATCTGAATAATCAGGCAGTTCGGTCAGGCGCCCGACTGATGCCTGAACAGATTTATTAATAGAATTGATAAAAATAATTGCAAAATCTATCGTAACTTCAAAATCAAGATAAATGTTCTGAACTCAAGACACTTTTGACTTTTAATTTTTGGCTTTTGGCTTTTGATTTTATTATTTTAATTTCAATCTATGAACGGTTACAATAAAACCTATTGTCCCCCTATTATTTTCTTTGAACCCAAAAAACAGCATTTTTGGTTTAATTTAAAAAATATGGTTGCTAAAACGGGAGTTTAAATCATGATACATCAAAAAAATCTACAAAAATTTTTATTTTTGTCTAAAAAGTAATTATTAGAACTCCCCTAAAGATAAACTTGTTAATTTTGTGTAATACAAAAACCAAATTAAATTATGAAGACACAATTATTGGAAAAGTTTTTAAGAAAAAAAAATTCAAACAGGGATATTTACCATAATTTGATGCAATTTAAAGTAAAAGAGATACTGCTTGTTTCAACTTTGTATGATGCATATATACTTGAAAACGAAGACAGATTTTTTGAACAGTCAATGGGAGAGGTATATCATCTTAATTTATCTTCTCTTCCAAGTATTACAGGAACATCGTCTCCCGAAGACACATTAGAATTATTAGAAAACAGAGGATTTGACTTGGTAATACTTATGATGGGAATTAATAATACCATACACATTGAACTTAGTAAGAAAATTAAAGAAAAATATCCTGACTTGCCGATATTTTTACTCCTAAACAATAATAGTAATATTAGATTTTTTGAAAATCAAAGCAGAAAATTATCTACAATAGATAGGATATTTGTCTGGAATGGTGATTCCAAAATTTTCTTTACAATGGTTAAATATGCTGAAGATAAAATGAATGCTGAAAATGATACAAAAATTGGTAATGTAAAAGTTATTTTATTAGTTGAAGATTCTGCAGAATATTATTCCAGATATCTGCCTGTGTTATATTCTATTATTTTTGAACAGACAGAGAAACTAATTGCTGATGTTAACAACAATGAATTTAATAAAATAGCAAGGATGAGAGCAAGGACAAAAGTCCTTTTAGCATCTAATTATGAAGAGGCAATTGATTATTTTAGTAGATATAAAGATTATGTGCTTTGTGTTATTTCTGATGTAAAATTTAAAAAAAATAATGAATTATATGATAAAGCAGGTATTGAACTTTTGAAATATATAAAAAATGAAATAAATGATTTACCTACTATATTACAGTCATCTGACGCTGAATATTCAAAAGATGCATATAAACTAAATTCTATATTTATTAATAAAGATTCCGAAACTTTATTACAGGACTTAAAGGACTTTATTATTTATTATCTCGGTTTTGGTAATTTCGTTTATCGTGATAGATTAGGAAGACAGATTGCCGTTGCTAAATCTTTAAAAGAATTTGAAACACATTTAAGAACTATTCCTGACGAATCGCTTATTAAACATGCCTCAAAAAATCATTTTTCATTATGGCTAATGGCTCGTGGAGAAATTCAAGCTGCAAAAATAATTAATCCTGTCAAAGTGTCTGACTTTAATACTACTAATGAGCTACGTGAGTATATTCTTAATGTTATTAGTAAATATAGACAGGATAAAGATAAAGGGAAAGTTATTAATTTTGATAAATCAATTACGTTTGATGGTAAAAATATTATAAGCTTTGCATCAGGAACATTAGGTGGCAAAGGAAGAGGACTGGCTTTTATAAATAATTTGGTTAACAATGTGGATTTTCATAATATTATATCTGATATTAATATAAAAACACCTAAAACTATAATTATTGGCACTAGTGAATTTGAAGATTTTATAAATAAAAACAATCTGAATAAATATATATATACTGAAAAAAACTATAATAATTTAAAAAAGACATTTTTAAAATTACAATTATCATACAATCTTACAAAAAGATTAAAAATATTACTAAAGCTTATAAAAAAGCCATTAGCTATTCGGTCATCAAGTCAGTTTGAAGATTCTATGATGCATCCATTTGCAGGTATATTTTCAACTTTCATGCTACCAAACAATAATCCTGATTTTAATATACGACTCCAGCAAACAATGGATGCTATTAAGTTAGTGTTTGCATCAATATATTCTGATACTTCCCGCAATTACTTCAAAGCTGTGAACTACAAAATAGAAGAAGAAAAAATGGCAGTAATAATTCAGGAAGTTGTTGGTAATCAATTTAATGGTTGTTTTTATCCTCATTTTAGTGGCGTAGCACAATCATATAATTATTATCCTGTAGCAAATATGAAACCCGAAGAAGGATTTACTGTTACTGCTGTTGGCTTGGGACGATACGTTGTGCAAGGTGAAAAAGCTTATAGATTTTCTCCAAAATATCCTAAAGTTGAAATTAATTCAATAAAAGATTTATACAAAAGTTCTCAGGTGTATTTATATGCTGTTGATATGAACAAAAAAGATATTAACTTACTTGAAAAAGGAGAAGAAGCAGCTCTTATAAAAATGGATATTAGTGAAGCAGAAAAACATGGAACACTTGACCATTGTGCTTCTGTATATAATGTGGAGAATGATGTTATAAGTCCGGGATTAACTTCTAATGGACCAAGAATTATCAATTTTGCTGATATATTAAAGTATGACTATATCCCTCTTTCTAAGACAATTAATACTATCCTTGATGTTGTAGAAGAAGCTATGGGAACACCTGTAGAAATAGAATTTGCCGTTGACTTAAATAAAGATAAAAATTATAATGCTTCTTTTTATTTGCTACAAATAAAATCATTAATAGGAAGCGATAATGATTATAATATTAATATTGATAAAATAAACAAAAAAAATACTTTACTATATTCACAAAAAAGTATGGGAAATGGAAAAATTGATGATATCAATGATATAATATTTCTAGATAATGATAAATTTGACAAGACCAAGACCCTTGAAATGACCTATGAAATTGAAAAATTGAATGCAGAAATGATTTCAAAGAATAAAAAATATGTTCTGATTGGACCAGGCAGATGGGGAACTCGTGATAGATTTATTGGGATACCTGTTACTTGGCCCCAAATATCTAATGCTAAAGTTATTGTTGAAATGAGTTTAAAAGATTTTCCACTTGATGCCTCTTTAGGCTCTCATTTCTTTCATAATCTAACTTCAATGAATATATGTTATTTTTCTATTAACTCTTTATCTGTTGATAATTATATTAATTTTGATATTTTGAATAAACAGAAATTAATCAATAGAACTAAATATTTTAAACATATACGTTTTAATAAACCATTAACTATTAAAATAGACGGTAAAAAAAGAATATCAGTAGTTACTGTTAATTGATTAAAAAAATTTTTGTTTGTAATAATTTTAAAAAATTATATTAAATAGAAGACAAAAAATTATCTATTCCTTGTGAAGCAACTTTTGCATCAGCAATTGCAGTAACAGCATCTAAATTAATATTTACAATATCGCCGCCTGCAAAAATTTTTGGTATAGAAGTCATACCATTATCATCAACTTTTACTTTTCTTCTTGGTGTAAATTCAAGTTTCTTAAATAATTCTTCCGGCATGAATGAAAAGTCAGATCCTTGACCGATAGCTTCAATAATCATATCACCTTTCAGCAATATTGTTTTTTCTTCAAAAAATGTAGGAGAAAATCTTTTTTGTTCATCAAATACTGATTTAACCTTTTTGCATAACAATCCTTTAATATTTCCTTTTTCATCAAGGACAACTTCTTTTGGTCCCCATGCAGGATTGAATTGTATTCCTTCTTCTTTTGCCTCTTTAATTTCTTCATCTGTTGCTGGCATTATATCCCAATCTTCCAGGGATACTGTCTTTGTAATAGCTTCTTCTTTAGGATATTGGATATATTGCAGACGAAGTGCTTCTCTGGCAGTATCCATAGCAACATTACCTCCACCTATTACTATAATTTCTTTACCCACTTTAACTCCTTCACCTATTTTATTCTCTTTTAAGAAATTTAGTGCCAACAAACATTTTTCCGCATTTTTCACTCTCGTCGACCGACTCACAAAAGTACCTATTCCGAGATAAACTACTTCATAATTTTTTAAAATATCTTCAAATAAAATATCTTTCCCAATGGTTGTATTAAATTTAAACTCAACTCCCAAAGAGCTTATATAATTCACATCTTTATCTATTGCCTCTATTGGTAATCTATAAATTGGCGGTCCTATCCTTATGGCTCCACCTCCTCCTGATAAAGAATCAAATACTGTAACTTCATAGCCCTTTAGTCTTAAGAAATAAGATACTGATAAACCACCTGGTCCGGCACCGACAACTGCTACTTTTTTACCGTTAGACTTAGCAGGCTTGAGCTCTAAAGTGGATTTAAAATCCTGAATAGTATCAGCAGCATATCTTTTTATCCATCTTATAGCAAGAGAATCGCCTCTTTTCCCGATTGAACAGGCATCTTCACAATGAGCCATACATATTCTTCCACAGATTGATGGAATTGGGTTGTCCTCATAAATCTTTTTCAATGATTCGTCTGGTTTGTCTTCATAAATTGCCTTGATGTAATCAGAAATTTTAAGGTGTGCAGGGCAGGCCTCTTCACATAATTTACATTCCAGACATCTTGAGGCCTCCATTTTTGCCTCTTCTTTACTGTAACCTATAACTTGTTCTATAAAGGAGAGTTTACGTTCTTCGGGTTTTACCTGAGGCATAATTATACGTTCTGGTTCAAATAATGAATATTTAAGGTCAGAAGAAAATCCCTCGTAATCCTTCTTTCTATGTGACAAACTTGCTTTAAATATAGAATAATCTTTTTTATCAAGAAAATTTTCTTTGTCTGTTTTTTCATCTTTTGGAATAAAAACAAAACTTTTTGTATCAAAATGAATATGTAGATAATCTCTTGAAAGACGGAGAGAACCGGGAGGACAAATATCAACACATAAGCCGCAAAAACAACATCTACCATAGTCAATTTCAGGTCTTTCATTCTTCATACCTTCTTTAGGATTAGGTGTTATTTCTGGTATCTCAACCATTTTAATAGCCTCATTAGGACAAATATCAGCACAATTACCGCAGCCAGTACACTTATCCCAATCATTAAGATGAAAACCTCTGTATCTCAATGCCGTATCCTTCTGTTCAAAAGGGAATCTTAATGTCTTTGGTTTTTTAAAAAGAAACCTTATAGCCTTAAATGGAGTTAAAATACTTGTTTTAATCATTTTTTTATCCTCTATTTTATCTGTCTATTTCAGGAGCCGTTACATATAAACTTATCATTATATTACCTACATCAGCAACACTTTCATTTACTAATGCCTTTTCCAATATTGTTAATCCGTGCGAATAAGAAGGTGTTCTAAAATGCACACGATACGGTTTATCTTTGCCATTACTAACCATATAAAGACCTAATTCTCCTCTTGAAGATTCACATCTTACATAAGCCTCTCCTTTTGGGATATTCCATTTGAAAGGATTAGGCATTTTATTAAAAACCTCTCCTTCGGGCATTTTATCGAGCAGCTTAAATATCATATGAACGCTTTCAATCATTTCATCACGTACTATCCAGATGCGTGAAAACGCATCACCATCTTTTCTAGTAGGTATTTCCCAATCCACTTTATCATAAGCAGCATAAGGTTCAATTTTCCTAATATCATATTTCATACCTGTTGCTCTCATAACCTGCCCAACTCCTCCCATTTCTTCAGCTTCTTTCCGTGTTACTATTCCTATATTTTTGGATCTTTTGTAAAATGTTCGATTGTTAAAAAATGTATTATCATAATCAGGCACACAACCACCAATAGTATGTAATGTTTTAACTATTTTATCTTTAAATCCTTCAGGAAAATCGCGTCTTACACCACCTGGCCAAATATATATATGGTAAACTCTACCACCGGTAAGTTCTTCAAAAAGGTCCAGTACAAGATCGCGGTGATACATTGCCCATTGTGCAACAGTATCAAAACCTAACATATTGGAATATGCCCATAAACCAAACAAATGAGAAGCAATTCTAGCAAGCTCAAGATAAATACTTCTAATATACTTTGCTCTTTCAGGAATTTTAATATTAGCTAATTTCTCAACACCCATAGCATACATTAATTCCATAGGATCAGGTTCCACAACATTTATCCTGCATACTAATGGAAAATTTTGTATCCATGTTCTTTGTTCCATAAGTTTTTCAAATCCGCGATGTAGGAACCCGGGATTAGCAGCAGCTTTTAAGATACGGTCACCTTCAACATTTAATGTAATGCTAAAGTTACCAACCATTCCAAGGTGCTGTGGACCAAAATATAGTTCTATTTCTCTCATTATTTTTCTTTTTCTTTTCTATCTTCCACAAAAGGAATATTATCAAATACGTCTGTTACATATTTTCTTATATCAAAATTTTTTCTAAAAGGAGGTGTTTTGTACTTCAGTTCCAAAAAAAGCGGTGTTAGTCTTGGATGCCCTTCAAAATATATCCCAAAAAGTTCATGCAGCTCACGTTCGTAAGGTTCAGCATTTGTAAAAACGTTTATTACTGTGATAAATTCAGATTTTTCTCTGGAAATTTTTGTTTTTACTAAGATATTTGTTTTTTCTTTCTCTTTATATTCAGTATCATTATCCATATATGCAGAAAGAATATAGACCAACTCAAATTCTTTTTTTTCTATCCAGTCAATGCAAGAAATAAGAGCTAAGTGTTTATAGCCTATATTTTTTAAAAAAGTTAAAATAGAAATAACATCATCTTTTTTTGTATTAATAACGACTCTGTTATCTTCAGTAATATCTATTTGAATATCACTAAATGATGATAAAAGTTTTTCTTTAAGTGATTTATTCATTCTTTAACCTCCTTTGAAAATAATGGTGGCCATTCAAGTTTACCATAAATTTGTTCCTGATTTTCCCTGTAATATTTATAATTTTTCCTGTATTTTTTATAACCATCTGCCATTTCTTTATCAATCATAGTCCACAAATGAGTTACACCAATGAATATAGCTTCAGGTCTTGGCATACATCCTGCAATCCAACCGTCAATAGGAATATACTTATCTAAATGTTTAATAGTATTATAAGAATCCCAATACATTCCTCCATTTATAGGACAAGAACCAAGTGCTACGGTAAATTTTGGTTCCGGCATTTGTTCATAAGTGCGTATAATTGCTTTTAATGTTTTTAAAGATACGTATCCTGTGATTAAAAATAAATTAGCTTGTCTTGGACTGGCAACAGGTATTATTCCAAATCTCTCTGCATCCCATCGTGTTGTGATAGAAGGTGGCACCTCCATAATTCCACAACCTGTACAAAAATATACTACATGTAGCGAATATTTATGCCCCATTTTTGCCGGGGACTTTAACCATTTTCCAAGTTTATTTCTATCCATGTATTAATTTAATTTGTTATTACAACAATTATCAGACCTGCTAATGCAAGCAGTGTTGGCCATTTCCACAAATATTTTAATGCCTGTTCTATCCTGAAACGTAAAAATACAGCATTCACAAGTTGGTATATAAAAAATACAACTAACATTTTCAAAAAGAAGTATCCGGGGTTACCAGCACCTCCTAAAAATAAATTTACAAAAAGAGAGAGCGCAATAAATTCATTAAAAGCATGTTGTATGGTAGCAAGAGCTAAAAATTTGCCTCCATATTCAACCATTGGACCTGATGAAATTTCCTGTGGGGCTTTAACAATATCAAAAGGTCTTACACCCAATATTGCGGGAAGTATTAATATATAAGCAATACCGGACAATAATAAGGGTAAGGATGTTAAAGACCATCCTGTATTGGATTGTATTTTTACTATTTTAACTATTGAAATAGTATCATAATGGGTCATAACTGCAAGAAAAATAAGCAACAATGGTACCTCATAACCCAGAGCCAAAATAAATTTTCTTGATATACCAATACTTGCATTTGGATTAGCTGCCTCACCACTACTCAATGCCATCCCTAAGGGTATTAAAAGCATAATATATATAATTACAAGAAGTCCCCCGGAGCTACTTAACGGGCACATTTTCCCCATAGGAAGGAACAATGTTAACACGATAGAGCCAGTTAGAGAAAGAATTATTCCAAAATTGAATAAAACACCATGACTCATACTTCCTTGATTAAACAGTTTAATTATATCAATAATTGGTTGAGTAATAGGAGGTCCATATCTCCATTGAATTCTTGCAATTATTTTTCTTGCTAATCCAAGGAAAAATATTCCAATGATAAATGCTAAAAATATCATCAATATTATTTTAAATATCATAATTACCATAAGTTCCATTTTATTTGAACAAAAATTAATAATGCCAAAAATAGCATTATGTACATAATATAATATCCTATATCACCTGAATATATGCGTCTTACCGAAACAGACATTTTTTTTATTTCTCGTGAAATCCACATATAAAAATCATCAATAAAATCTTTAAGATAAGGTGTAATTATTCTATATAAAGGATTATAAAAATTAACTGTATAATTATATTTTTCTTTAGGTATAGAAAAACCAGCTGCATAGTTATCATACTGATTTATTTTTACTGATTTGCGAGCTGCTTTAAAAATCAACCACAAAATTACGCCTATTACTAAGATAGCCATAAAAATATTTACAGTATTTAATGTTCCCGTATCAGAAGCAATTCCCCAGATGTTTACATTTAAAGATTCAAAACCAAAAGAAGTTCCAATGGTGTTGATAATCTTAAGTGGAATACCTGGTAGTATGCCAAAGAGAATAATTGCAAATGCAAGAATAATCATTGGAAGCTGCATGCTAAATGGTGCTCTTTTTATATTTTCGTGTTTTTCCTGAAGTTGTCCTAAGAAAATATTATGAATAAATTTATAAGTGTAAAGTATAGCTGCCCAAGTTCCCAACAATGCAAAAAAGGCCAGGAAAGGATGACCCTCAAGTATCAAGGTTTTATAAATCATCCATTTTGAAACAAAACCATTTGTCAAAGGAACTCCAATAAGCCCAAAAGCACCGATTAAAACTACTAAAAAAGTTATAGGCATTTTTTTTATTAGTCCTCCCAATGAATTCAAATCTCTTGTTCCTGTTCTATATTCTACTGCACCAACAGCTAAAAATAGGAGTGCCTTAAAAATTGCATGATTGATGATATGGAATGTGCCTCCAGCAAAACCTAAACTTGTTCCAAAGGAGATACCAAGTATTATATAACCAATCTGTCCTATGCTGGACCAAGCTAAAAGTCTTTTTGCATCATCTTGTAGTATAGCAATAAAACTGGGAATTACTATTGTAATAACACCTACCCAACAGAGAATATAATGAAAGCTGGACCAATTACTACCTAAGACAAGGAAATTTTTTAAACCGACTATAACATAAAAAATAAGGATAAAGCCATATATTCCCATTTTTATCAATATTCCCGAAAGTACTGCAGAAAATGGAGAAGGTGCTTGTGAATGAGCATCCGGAAGCCAAGCATGTAAAGGTATTATTGCACTCTTAACTCCAAATCCAATTCCAAAAGTTATCAAAATAAACAAAATATATACGGAAGAAGCAGAGGTCATAAAAGCAGAAAGTTCTGATATATTCAATGTTCCATAATTTGCATAAAGGGATAATATTCCAATAAGCATAGCCATAGAACCGATAACAGACATAATGATATATTTCATCCCTGCAGCGAGGGCAGCACCTCTATTATAACTTATCAAAAGAAATGCACTCCACGACATTATCTCCCAGAAGATATAAAAAGTAACAAAATCACCGGCAAGCACAATACCAATCATACTTGCATCTACAAGCATCATCATCAAATAATAGAAATTTGTTCTTTCTTTACCTTTTATATAGCTTAGAGAAAAAATAATTGAAAGTGCACTCACAACTGATATAGTTATAGCAAAAAGCCATGAAAATGTATTTATTCTTAAAACGAGTGAAAGATTTTTTAAAAATCCTATATAAAAAATTTCTTTGGAAGAAATATTATAAAGAAAAGTAATAATAACTACTAAAGCCAATAAAACAACTACAGCAGAAATATTTCTAGTTTTTTTAGATATTTTTCCTAAAAGATACGTTATTAATGCACCCCCAAAAGCAATTATAAGTAAAGTTTCTAAAATCATTGTATTACACTTTTTATATAATCTAATCTATTTAAAAGTTCTGAAGCTGCTGAGTTTAATATGTCTGTCATAATTTTTGGATAAACTCCTATAAACACTATCAAACCAACAAAAATAAACAAAGGTATTAATGCACTAATAGGTGCTCTTTCTCGCTTCAGGTCATCCTTTTTCCCTTTAAAGTAAATCACTTGTATTACACGGAAAAAATAAGCACCTTCAATTATTGTAGCAAAAAGCACAAGTGCAATAAGCACAGTAAATAATATTTCGTGTTTAAACAAAGCTGCCTTGACAATCATAAATTTACTTGGGAATCCAATAAATGGCGGTAATCCTACAAGTGAAAATGCTCCAATTGTAAAAGCAAATGAAGTATATGGCATTTTTTTACCCATTCCTTCAAAAGAAGATATATTCATAGAGCCACTACGGTAAATCATATAACCTACAGCTAAAAACAATAATGCTTTAGACAGGGTATGATTTACCAACTGAAAAAGACCTCCTGCTACTCCATAAGTCGTATTAATTGACAAGGCAAACACTATAAGTCCAATTTGTCCTATACTGGAATATGCAAGCATTCTTTTAATATTATCCTGACTGAAAGCACATATTTCACCTATTAATAATGTTAAAACGCCTAAGTATAAAAAGAACATTAATAAACTTGAAGCGCCAAAAATGGTAAATACAATCCTGACAACAGCATAAAGTCCGACTTCAATAGCTATACCTGAAAGTACAGCGCTTATTGATGAAGGTGCAGACGAATGTGCATCAGGCAGCCAGGCGTTTAAAGGGAAAATAGCTGCTTCTATACCAAATCCTGTAATCAATAGAACTAGAGGTAGGAAGATAGAAATTGAATGAATAGAATGAATTTGATTTGCGATATCTGCCATATTAAGTGTTCCGAACTGACCATAAAGCAATCCAATACCTATAAGTATAAAAGCGGAACCAACAGACCCTTGTATAAGATATTTTATTGCAGATTCTGTACCGGCTTTATCGCTATAATAAGCTACAAGAGAATAAGAAGAAATACAAAGAATCTCAAAAAAAACAAAAAGATTAAATATATCTCCGGTAAGAACAACACCTGTCGCTCCTATCAAAAGCAAAAGATAAATGATATGATATTTTTCTTTAGCACCTTCTTTAATATAATCCCATGCATAAATTGAAACCAAGAGACCAACTAAAGCAATAAGTGCGACAAATATAATTGCAACAGGTCCTGCTACCAAATTAATACAGAAGGGAGGCAAAAATCCACCTAAAGAAACATTTATAGGTTTTATTAATACTTTTGGAATGAGTATTACAGAAACAATAAGATTAAAGAGAAGAGCTGCAGTTGGGATAAACTTTTCTATCTTTTTCGAAATAAGTCCGAACAAAGGAATAGAAAAGGCAAGACCTAAAGGCACAACAATTAAAAGTACTGGATTTAATATTAGGTTTACCATCTTTGTTCTTTTATTTTGCGTAAATTAAGAGTTCCATAATGTTTATATAATCTTATAGCTAATGTAAGAGCTAATGATAAGATAGCCACTCCTATCACAATAGATGTTAGTACTAATGCTTGTGGTACGGGATCTACCATATTTTTCGGGTTTAATCCAGGTTTTGAAAATATCGGAGCAGTACCATTATTAATATAACCAATAGCTACAAGAAATAAATATACTCCTGTATCAAGAATATTTAAACCAATAATAACCTTAATAAGATTTTTTTTAACCAACAAAACATATAGTCCTATAAAAACCAGACTAAAAGCTCCTATGTAATAAATGTAGTCATTTAAAAAATTCATTAGCTTTCTTCTATTAAGTTATCAATAATACCGGTTAATTCTGAGCCAACTTTTAATCCAATAGCAATATAAATTATTGGGATAATGCCGGCACTAAATAATGTACCAAGAGTTCCTTTTGGTAAAAAATTAAAAAGAAATTCTCCGCCTATTACCAGCCCTATCAATCCCAATGCTATAAAAATTAATCCTGACAATGATTCTACTAGCTTACTATATTTTTCATTTATTCTTTTTCCTGGGCAGGATAAATATATTAGAAGGTATGCAGAGGCAATAATTGCTCCTCCCTGAAAACCTCCTCCCGGAGTAAGATGCCCATGAATAAAAATATATGAACCCACAAGAAGAAGTATTGGGAATAAAAATCTACATCCGGTATATAATATTAAGCTTGCCGGTTCTATTTTTTCTTTTTTATCATTTCTTTTTCTGCTTAAGCTTAGAATTGCTGCTACGCTTAGAGCTGCTAAAAAAAGTATAGTTATTTCACCAAGAGTATCAAAGCCACGGTAATCCAACACTACTGAAGTAACAATATTTGTTGCCCCTGTTTCTTCTCTTCCTTTATTTATATAATACTCACCTACCTTTGCTTTGTTTACACCAAAAGGAATTTCCATAATGGATAATGTAATTCCTCCAGCAATAACAATTAATAATATGGCACTAATTATTTTTCTCATTCTTCAAACCTTTTTGTTCTTCTAAGAGCAATAACGAAAATAGCAGTTATCAATGCGGCTCCAATAGCAGCTTCTGCCATAGCTACATCCGGTGCCTGCAAGAAATAAAAAAGAACAGCTGCTATCAAACTAACAACACATGAAGCAATAACTGCACTCAATAAATCTTTAAAAATCACTGCTGCAATTGCTGATACAAGCATTAAAAAAATTAATATAGAAACTATTATAATCATATTTATTCTTTAGATTTTTTTAACTTTTCAGTTTTTTCAGATTCTTTAAATTCTTTAGTTTTATTTACAACACTTTTGTGCCACAAAGAAATACCACTTTTAAGTGAAGCTCTTCCTAAAGCATGGCTTGAAATAGGATTAGAAAGAAGTATAAATAAAGCTATGATGAGTGTTTTCCAGAACCATTCAGGCTGCATTATCCCTACACCTATAATAGTTAAAAAAGCGCCTAAAGTAGTACATTTTGTTCCTGCCTGGACTCTATTATATACATCAGGCATTCTATAAATTCCAAGGCCACCCAAAAAAAGGAATAAAATTCCAATTCCTGTAACTATAATTCCAATTAATTCAATATTTATATTCATAAATTATATTCCTTTTTCTAAATATCTTGCAATAGCAATTAAACCAACAAATGATATTATTGAATACACTAAAGAAACGTCCAGATAAATATATCTTTTGAAAACAAAACCAAGTAATACTAATAGAGCAACAATAATAGTTGTTACTGTATCTACTGCTATTGCTCTGTCAGCAGCAGTAGGACCTTTTATCATACGTAAAATACAAAGAATAATACTAATGCCTATAATAATTATAAAAAATATCATTGTATTCATGGTTCTTTTTTATCTCTTAATATTTGTATATTCAAATAATACAATATTTTATATTAAAAAAATATTATTTATCTATCTTTTCAATTACTTCTTTTATCCAATTATTAATCACTTTATAACACACATTTGTTCTTTCTCTTCTTCCTTCTATTATTCCTGCATTTTTAAGTATTCTCAAATGCTGAGAAATGGTAGATTGAGGCACACCTATAGATTGTTGAATCTGTGTAACATTACATTCATTTTTAACAAGACCTGCTATAATCTGCAGACGTATAGGGTGTCCCAATGCTTTCATGCTTTCAGCTAATTGTTTATAATTTTTTGCCATCAGAAAACAATATCTTTTTTAAAATGTCTTATTAATTATTTATTTAAATATCACTTTTAAATATTTCTCAAATCTTCTACCTATGATTTTTGTTGCTTCATCTGTATTATCTGTCTTTACATTCATCCAATGAATTAAAAGACTATCATCATTAATATCTAATGTAAATGTTCCTGGAGTTAAAGTAATAGAATTTGCAAGGATCATTTTAGCCAAATCTTGTTTTAATTCAGTTTTGATAATTACAATACCTGGCTTTATTGGCATTTTTGGATGGATAATTCTATATGCCACATCAATATTTGCTATAATTATTTCTTTAAAAAGTACTAATATATAAATAAAAAGATAAACAATTCTTTTGATACTAAATTTTGGAAATCCTATTTTTTTATAACTTTTATATAATGCGAAAGAAAGAATAATGCTTACAATAAACCCTACAATTAATTCCTCTTTCTTAAAGCTCAAAGTAAGAGCAAGCCATATAAGCATGAGAATAATAAATAAATAACAAAAATTTTTTACTTTATTATTCCTTTCATTAGTCTTAGCAATCATATCAAATTGATATTTAATATTTTAAGTTTAAATAAGTTAATAATAATTTCTAACAACCTCTAGTTCGTAAACTCTTTTCGTTCTTTTCCAATTTCAGCGTACTGAAACAATCCTGAAACAAGTTCAGTATGACATGGATACTGAAATGAATTCAGCACAAGTTTCAGCACAGGTTTCTGTGAACGCTTACAATAATTTTTTGTTAAAGAATTAACAACACAAAAACGCAAAGATATAAATATTAATTTTTATTAAACAAATAAATTTTATTTTATTTTTTATTTTTTTTATCTATCTATTTGTCTGTCTGTTTTATCAGTTGTTTGAATTTATAAAATATTTAAACGAACAACTTGTTTATATAAAATTGTAATTTTTTTATTCTACAATTAATTTTCCTGTTGCAAGAATTCCTTTTCTGCCTTTTAAAGTTAAAGTATAAAAATAAACTCCTTTTGCTTCTTTGCTTAAATCAATTTTTGTTTTACCGGAGAATTGTGTGTAATAAATTTTTTTTCCAAGTATGTTGTATATTTCAACTTCATATATTGCAGAGATATTTTCAGAGATTACAGATAACTTTCCATTGCCTGGATTAGGGTAAATATTTACCGTATTAGTTATAAAATTTTCTTCTACCTCACTGGAAGGTGTCCATTTGGCTACATGATTTACAGGAGTTCCGCCTGCGTTTGTAAAAGCACCACCAACATATAAATCATTGTTGAAAGTGATGAAGTAATTAACATAGTCATCTACTCCTGACCCTAAGGCAGAATATGTTGTTCCATCCCATTTGGTGATATATCTTTTGTCATCTCCAAACGAAAAAAGATTATCTCCGCCTATATACAGATTTCCTTTATAAGAATATAAGCAATACACCTGTCCGTCAACTCCTGCTCCAAGAGCTTGCCATGAGTTGCCGTTCCATTTGGCTATATTTTTTGCAGATACTCCTCCTGCAGTAGTAAATGCTCCGCCTGCATATAATTCACCATTATGCATACACAAAGCTGTAACTTTGCCATCTGTTCCTGTTCCAAGAGCAGACCAGTCAGTTCCATTCCACTTGGCAATATGATTTACTGTTATACCTCCGGCAGTAATAAAATAGCCACCTGCATACAAAAGATTATTTACTGTATCTGTTGTCAGCACAGTTACCTTATCATCCATTCCGCTTCCTACAGGATTCCAGCAACATACAGTTCCTGCAAAACTTGCTATATAATAAACTTCTTGCTGATTAATAGGATCGCCTCCTGCAGTACCAAAATCGCCTCCGGCATATAATTCTCCATTGTATGAAGATAGTATAAAAACTTCACTACCCATACCCCAGCCATCATTTCCTAATCCAGAGCCCACAGTAGTCCACTTACTGCCGTCCCATCTGCCTATAAAATTATAGTAATTGTCATCAGGAGTAAGTACAAAAAAACCGCCACCACCGGCATAAAAGTTATTACCATTACTGACACATAAGCTATATACAATTCCTCCTCCAAAAGTATTTGTTCCATTATTAAATGATGTCCAGATGGTATCTGATAATTTATATATCCCATCACTGCCGGCATATAAATTTCCATTATAAACGGCAAAGGTGTTTACCCCATAATCCAAACCTGAGCCAACTGCACTCCATGTTTGTGCATTTGCACTTTTAATTATGCTTAGGCATAAGATGGCAGGCATAAGTAAAATAAATAATTTTGTTTTCATTTTTATCATAATTTAATTTTTTTTTAAATTAGATTGCAAATATAAGAATTAATTTTTAATACTGTTGCAAATTCAGTATAACATTGTTAAGCACAGGTTTGTAGAACAATATGATGATATTTTACAACATATTACTTAAAAAATAAGATGTTTTTTCTAAAGAAGTAATAATATCATATTCTTCAAGATGAATATTTGACGGGATTTTAAGAGGAATAGTTGTATAATTTAATATACCTTTAATTTTGGTATTAACCAAGATATCAGCAATTTTTTTGGCTGCTACAGGAGGAACTGTTAAAATGCAAATAGATATATTTTCTTTTTCTATAATTTTTGATAATTCATTTATATCATAACAAGGTATTCCAAGTATAGTTTTATTAATTTTTTTAATATTATTATCAAATGCTGCAACAATAAAAAAATTTGTTTGTTTTGATGAGTTAAAATAATTGATAAAAAATCTTCCCAAATTACCAATGCCAATAATAGATATCTTTTGTTTATTAATATTTAAAACATTTCCTATTGAATCTGTAAGATATTGAATATTATATCCTTTATTTTTACTTCCTGATAATCCTAATAGCATTAAATCTCTTCTTACATGAGAAGGGTTTATATGCATTAAGGATGCAAGTTCATACGAATAAACATTTTTTATACCTTTTGATAAACAATTCCCTTCCAGGCAGTGCATTAATATTCTTCTGTATTGAGTTAAACGTTCAATTGTTTTAGATGGAAGTTTTTTCATAAGATTTGTAAATTAAAAGTTTTATCCCGTAAGAAATATCCAACAGTGCAAAAATATTAAACATTATTATTATAAACGAATCATGCTATTTTTTTTGTCTCTCAAAATAATGTTTTGGGTCACCCCATTTTTTATATCCGATTATTTCTCCAATTTGGTTGATACTTTTTTCAAGAGAATACAAATATTCATCACTACCTTCATCTAAACATGGCTTGTTTTCATATAAAAAATAATCTTTTATATATTTTACAGGTGTTAAATCAGGCATAATAACATTTGCACCGGATATTAATGCTTTTTTTCTGCTATCAGGCATAATAGATTGTAGAGCTGTTGTAGAAGCTATGTTAATATCTTTCATCATAATTCTTAATACTGCAATCATACGCAATGTTAAATTAAAACGTTCTTTTTTTGACATAAGTAAATGCCTTAAATTATATAAAGGTGTATCAGGATGTTCAATATATGGTCCCATACCAACCATATCAATATCAATATTTTTAAAAAATAACAAATCATCAGCCAAATTTTCAATTGTTTGATATGGTAAACCTATCATAACACCAGTGCCTGTTTGATAGCCAATTTTTTTGAGATTTTTTAATGCTTTTAAACGGGTTTCAAAATTATGTATATTATTTTCAGGATGTATTTTATAATATAAATCTTTACTTGATGTTTCAATGCGTAAAAGGTATCTGTGGGCACCGGAATCATACCATTTTTCATAAGTTTTTTTAGTTTGTTCACCACAAGATAAAGTAATCCCAATTTTATTATTAGTAATGCGTTTTGTAGTTTTCAGAATATTATTCACTTGTTCAATAAATAAACTGTCATCTCTTTCGCCTGATTGAAAAATAACAGAGCCAAAATTATTTTTCAGGGCATAAGCAACTGATTTTTTTATTTGAGCATCAGGAATATTATATCTATGTAATTTTTTATTCCCTGATCTTATACCACAGTAATAACAATTTTTTTTACATAAATTTGAAAATTCTACTAATCCACGTAAATAGACTTTATTTCCAACATATTTTTTTTTAATATTATATGCTTTTTCATATAACTTATTTGCTTCTGTGGTATCAGTAGTAGATAAAAGATTTATAATATCTTTTTTACTAAAATTTTCTTTTAATAGAATTTGAGCAACTTCGGTTTTCATTCTTAAATATTACAATTAACAAATCATAATCTCAACATATTAGTGTGACATTATTATTTTTTTTTGTTATTAAAAATGAAGGCAATATAAAAACTATTAGAATATAAACCATTAAAATGGTTATTTATTTTTGGGGTTATATTTTAATCCCACTAAAATCGTGGGCTGATAGTCATTTTAAATTCACACTTTTAGCCAATAATTTTAATCGTGGATAAAATAATTGGCTAAAAAAATCTTCATTTACCCTGAATATTCAGATGTAATAAATTTTTTAACAATTGACAAAAGGATATATTGCCCGTTCATAAACACCATGTATATATGAAATTGTCATACCATAATTTGTTACTGGCACACCAGCATCAACAGCAGGTTTAAGGCGGTTGACAATTTGTTTTTTTGTTAAAACGCAACCTCCACATTGTATTACCATAGCATAATCATTAATATTTCGTGGAAGTTCACTCAATCCGGATACTACATCAAAATTAAGTTTTTTGCCTGAAAATTTACGAACCCAGTTTGGGATTTTTGTTCTTCCAATATCATCACAACTTACATAATGAGTGCAGGATTCTAAAATCAAAATTCTATCACCATCTTTTAATTCCGAAAGTTTTGGCGTGCCTTTAAGATAGTTTTGAAAATCTCCTTTATAATGAGCTAAAACAATACTAAAACTTGTTAATGGAATATCATTAGGGATAAAAGCATTGGATTTTTCAAAAACCTGGCTATCAGTAATTGCGAGTTTTGGTTTGAGTTTTGTTTTTTTCAAAAAATCAACAATTTCATTTTCTTTTAATACTATTGCTGTGCAATTATTATCAAGTATATCTCTAATAACCATTACTTCGGGTAATATCAGTCTTCCCTCTGGTGTTTCACTATCAATAGGAGTAATAAGCATTACAATATCACCTTTTGAAATAAGATTTCCTATTAAAGTTGAAGTATGATAAGCTGTTTCCGGTATAGTTTTTTTTATAAGTTCAATAACATCTTCAATATTATCAGGTTTGATTGTGCTAAAATCTATTATTTCAGATTTGGTATAAGTTTTTATTTTATTTATAGTTTCTTTTTTAAGATTTTCTAAATCAGATTTGTTATGGACAATAAAATAAGGCACTGAATATTTATTAAATTCTTTAATCAATTTTTTTTCATATTGAGCAAAGTCATTATTTGTAATCAGTAAAATTGCTAAATCAATAATTTTAACAATTTGCAGAGTTTTATCAACACGTTTTTTTCCTAATTCTCCATAATCATCAATTCCGGCAGTATCTATTATTATAGCAGGTCCAACGTCAAAAATTTCAATTGATTTTTTTACAGGGTCTGTTGTTGTTCCTGCCTTACCTGAAACAATTGCTATTTCCTGATTAACAATAATATTGATAAACGAACTTTTACCATTATTTCGTTTACCAAAAATGCCGATATGTGGTTTTTCATCTCTTCCTTTTGACATAGTTATTAATTTGTTTAAAATAATTTGAAAAAGTTGTTACAGATTACTCTGATTATTACAGATTTAATTTTTTTAAAAAGATCTGTAAATTTGTGGCTTTACTTGGGTTTTACGACTTTTAGAAAATGACTTAAATATTAAAATTTTAATTTTTTTCATTAGTGTCTGACTAAAAATAAAATTAGAATTTATAATAGTAGATTCCTCACTCCGTTCGGAATGACAACTTCATTATGTTGGGAGGGTGGGGGTAAGGACACGTTTTACGCGTCCTTACCCTCATCCTGAACTCTAAATAACACTGTCATTCCGAGTGATAGCGAGGAATCTCATAATATTTAGAAACTATTTTACCTAAATTTTTAAATTTAGTCGGACAATAGTGAAATTTTTTTTTATTTTTTTATATATATCATCTTCCAAATCAGTATCTTCAATTATTAATCCTATATTGTCAGAGATTTTTAATCGTTTTACAGATGATAAAATATCCTGAGAACCGACATAAAAAGACCAACGTTTGCCTATTATTTCACAAAAATATGATTTTACATTATAATTTTGATACAGCCATTGTGTTATATCATTTAATTTGACTTTTAAACTAGTATTATATCAATTTAATTATGAAACATTCTATTGTTTTATGGCTATATGGTTTTATGGTTAATTTCTTTTGGCAGTTTTTGGAACTCTCCAAGAAGCAGATACATCATTTATCTG
>Ga0075124_10000202_pt1 | contig 27762 bp, 26 predicted proteins | sample AntAceMetag02UKS_FD_69809 | JGI IMG/M metagenome (GOLD analysis project Ga0075124, IMG submission 69809) | Saline lake microbial communities from Ace Lake, Antarctica - Antarctic Ace Lake Metagenome 02UKS | ecosystem: Environmental > Aquatic > Non-marine Saline and Alkaline > Saline | place... | reverse complement strand
CTATCGATTCGTCAACTCGGCAGAAGCCGCCGAACTGACCGGGGCGGCGGCGGAGTACCGCTGTCCCCTCTCCTCCTTCGAGACCGAGCCTGGCACGTGCCCGGCGGACGAGGCGGGGTTGTTGGCCGGTCGGCTGATCCACATCGCGCTGTTCGTTTCCGCTTCCGAGGCGGGAGCGTTCAGGATCCACGAGGTGGGCTTCTACTTGCCGGATAATCTCTAGCCGCAACGGCATCGCCGCAGCTGCGCGCCTCTTGTCTACCGCATCGTCTGCAAGATCAAGAACAGCGTGCCCGTGGTCATTGTCGTGACGGTCAGTCGGGCACGTCGCTAGGACGCTTCATGCCGGATCTCCAGAAGCTCCTCGACAGCCGGGCAATCTTCGCCGTTGAGAACGCGCCAGAGCGCTTCGAGGATCGCGGACGAGATGTCGTCTTCGTGGATGCAGCAGCCAAGCCCTCGGATTCGCTTCACAAGCAGGGAATCTCCACAGAAGACCCAGTGATCCCGGATCTACAACCCGAGGTCGAAGTGGGCGTCGGCGACGGCCTCGTTCAGCGGCTTCTTCGCCCACCCGTCGAACTCCGCCTCACCGAACGTCACCAGGATCATCGCGACCGCTTCGGCCAACGTGCCGGGCTTCTCTGCCAGGTTGCGAAGGTCGTTGGCCACGGTTCGTCCTCCCTTTCGGCTTGTCGCATCACGAAGACGAGGAAGGGCTTGCGTGTCAGGAGCTCACGCCGAGACGCCGCAGCGCTCGTTGCGCAATCCACCGCCCTCCCCGAAGCACGAGTTCTCCAAGTACTAGATCGATTGGCACGTCCTCGAGCTTCTCCAGATGCACGCGGCTCTCGATGTCATAGAAACCCCAACGGAACGCTCTCTTCCGGGCGCAGAGAAACTCCTGGTTCCCGCGGGTCGTGTCGCCGCCGAGGAAGATCCCGTGTGTCGGCTGATACGCGAGCGCCGCCAGTTGTGCATAACGCGCCACGCAACAGTAGTACACCTCAAGTGCTTCCACGCTGGCGCGATCGGTCTCTTCACACGCTCTGTCAGCAATGGCACCGGCGTCCAGGTCGTCGACACCGCCGAGGAGATGGTAGGTCCTTACGAGCCCATCACCGGAGACGAAGTCTTCCCAACGAAGTCGGGTGAGTCCTGTCGCACCCTTCCACCGTTCGATCAGACGCGCGTGCGCCTCATCCAACGGGGGAATCTCCGCGTGCTGCATTTCGGATGGAACCGCAGCGAACATCGCGCCGCCGGCCTCATCCATCGTCCGTACCAGGGCGGCCGTCCCTAGTCCCGTGCCCGGCATGATGAGAACGAGCCGGCTCTCGGGTCCGGACTCGCCCGGCTTTCCGGAAAAGGGCCGTTGAGGTTCAAGGAGCGTCCGGCACTCCGGACGCCCAAGACTCCGCTCATCCAAGGCTCCGACGAGTCCGTAGACCGCAGCGACCAAATCGTTCTCGATTGCGACGTGTTTGGCGGGAAACGTCAACGCCAGCTCATCGGGCTTGTCTTCGGGAATGACGGCAGAGAATGGTTCGCCCGTCACTGCTTCCGCGAAGATCCTAGGCTGTTTCGGCCAGTTGGTCATTGTCGCGATACCATCGTTGACCGGCCCGGCGACAGCGACGGTTACGGCGTTCCCTCTCCAGCCGCGCAACACCTCCTCCAAGCTTCCCTTCAGTTTCTCTAGGCTCTTGTCATGCTCCCCTGACCACGGAGCCTCATACGAGCTCTCGGGATCGACCGAAGGACCCTGGGCCGGCCCTACGCGCCAGTTCGTCCCTCCAATGTCGACGGTCAGGCACGCCGCGGGCTTCTGCCGCGTCTCGCTGCTCATGCAGCACCTCCTCAGGAACCAAGCTCCAGCCTCACGCCCTCCGCGATCTCTCCTTCGGCTTCGCTCCCCGCCGAGGAGGTCGGCCGGTCGGTTGGCTGTTTCGATGTTCCTTCGTTTTGCGAAGCTTCCCAAGAACGTGGAAACTTAGGATTCGACCTCGAGATTGCAGAGGCCTGCCCCCTCTACCGCAGCAGATTTCGGTAAGCGCGCTCGAACGCCCGTCACCGCGGCAGGACGACCGAGCCGACATGCTCTTCGTCCGGGTAGAGTGTCTCCAGGTCCGTCCCGTCCGTCACCGCTCGTAGGATGCCATCGGGCGTACCGACGTAGACGTAGTAGCTGATCGGATCCACGGCAACACCAGACGGGGCTTCGAGCCCTGTGAGGATCGTGGCTTCCGAGCCATACCAGTACAGCCCCACACGGCGGAGCTCGTCCGAGGTCGTGTAGTAGAGATTGTTGGCTCCGAATCCCGGGACCGTGTCCAAGGTCATCCCCTTTGGGTGCCCGACACCCGCGGCGAGATCGCCGCTGAACAGCTTGAACGGCGAAGCCAGCGCTGTCTGAATAGCGCCTTCAAAGCCCTCTCCCACGACGGACCAGGCGAGGAGCTCGGCGTCCGGATCGACCACGATCCTGTCTGCGTAGGTCGCAGACCCGTACGAATACTCGATCAGGGTTTTGACGCTCGAGCCGTCGAGATTGGCTCGCCGAAGACCCCCATCCCACGCGCCGTTCTCGAACACCGATCTCGGCGACTCAGGAAGAGACGTCCAATACACTTTCCCGTGCTCGGCATCCACTGCGACGTCTCCCAGGCGGTTCTCTTCCTGGACCAGCGTTTGGCGATCCGAGCCATCCAACGCCGCGGACTCGAGCACGCCGCCTGTCTGCAACGTCGTGACCCAATAGATTCTCCCTCCGCCGACATCCAGGCCGCTCGGAGGCTGCCAGTTGTTCGCCAAGATCTCCGCGCCGCTCCCGTCGAGGCCGCCGCGGTAGACCGCGTACCCGGAAATCCAGTAGAGGTAGACTCCAGATGCCTTTCGCAAGGGCTTGTCGACCGTCACGAAGCGCTTCTTGACGAGCGTTACCGGTTGCTGGTCTGCGTACCCGACGGTCAGCATGACGCTGTAGGTTCCCTCGCCTGTGTAGACGTGAACGGGATTTGGCTCCTCCGACGTCCAGCCATCGCCGAAGCTCCACCTGTACGACGTGGCTATGCCCTCAACCTCCGACGTGAATCGAACGGCAAACGGCGCCCGCCCTTCCACGGACGATGCAGCGAAGTCGGCGCTCGGCGAAACCCGCAGCAAGCTGCAGCCCGCAAGGACAATCCCCGCGAGCAGAACCGAAATAGCAATGGCCGAAAACACACGTTTCATACGCAATTCCCCCTGTCCTCACAGTGATTGAAGAACAGACTAGCGATGGGCGTTCGTTGCGTCAAAAACCAGAGAAGCGGAGTGCTTGACGGACCTCAGCTTAGGGAATCGGGGGTGCCATGCCGATAGCGAAGACGCAGGCAAGTGGATGTGCACGATCTCGCCGGAACCCTTTACCCATGATCTCTGCCTGGCGTGCTGATTCTTCGCCGAGGAGTTTGGCTTGCTGGATCACGGTGCCGGTTGCTTTCACGTGTCGGTGAGCCTCCGCGAATGAGGCATTTCACGATCTGAACATCCCTCTTGGATTTTCAAGCCCCCGATCGAAGCCCTGCGTGTTCGCATGCACTTCTTCGGATGCGATCCCGCGACCGGGTTGCGTGCTGTGTCCTGAGCATTCAGCAGACACGAGAAGAACTCCCGACGCGGCTCTGAGCGTCTACGTTAGGAGAGGGCACCGAGAATCAGGGTCTTCGACTCCTGCGAAAGGCCAAGTCGCTCGATCTCTCGTTCGGTGCGCTCGCGCGTCACCCAGCCTGCCAGGTAGCCGTTGAGGCGCGCGGCTGCCGTCGAATCGACGAAGCCATCGAAGCTCTTGACCTTCGACTGCAATTCCTCGACAACCGGTTGCATCCGGATTGCCGTCTGAAGGCGGTACTTCTGGTGATAGGCTTCCGCACGCGTGAATACCTCCATCGGCACGATCTCGGTCAGCGGGCGTACGCCCTCTCTGGCCGTCTCTCGGTCGATCAACGCTTGCACCGCCTCGCGCTGGGCTTCGGAGTGGACGAGGACGAGCGACCGGTACTGCGTCGAGGGCGCCCGCGAGAACGGGCTATGGTTCGCCCAGAACAGCGCCAGGAGCTCTTTGTAGCTGATGATCGATGGGTCATAGTCGATCTGGATCGTCTCCGCGTGGTCGCCCAGGTTGTAGTAGCTCGGATTCTCCTTCGTTCCACCGGCATAGCCGACCCGCGTGCGGATCACGCCCGGAAGGACGCCGAACAGGCCGTCTGGCCCCCAGAAGCAGCCCATCGCGAACGACGCGGTCTCCACCGTCTCCGGCACGTACCCCTCTTCCAGCAACGGATCGGCTTTCAAGCCGCTCAGGATCGTCTCCAAAACGCATTCACCTCCATCGGCGGCTTCTGAATCTTCCTCAGCAGACAGGAGCATCACCCCGCCCGCAACGATGGCTCCAAGAAGCAGTGTGGTAGCCAGAATCACGGCTCTTCTTCTCGACATGGGACCATGTTGCCGACCCGATGTGAAGTTCGCGTTCGATCCTTGTGGCGAATCGGTGAGTTGGTCGATGGGGCGCTACGTACGAAGCTAGTCCTCGGCTGGCCTCGATAGGAACTCGTCAAAGGAGATCCCGTCCCCTCCTATGAGAAGCTTCCGGGTGGAGCCGAACTTCTTCTCGAAGCTGAGTGACCGACGGCAGACGGGGTATTCGATTCGGAGTGGTCGTGCCATGCTCCAGCCCTATTCCGCCTGATGCGTGATTGCAGGACCTGACACCAAGGTGCTCCCTTGACAGGGCCCTCCTGAATCACCATGGTAGGCGTGACATGAAACGTCTGGGAGTAGTCGCCTGCGTTCTACTGGCCCTCTGGATCCCGACGATACCGGTCCTCAGCAGCGAGCTCGACGTCGATCGGGCGGAAATCGTGCGAACGGGGATGACGATCGCCGGGGCCGCGGCTGGCCTTTTTGCCGGGGCATCCGTCGGCATCGGCTTCAGCCTCGACACGATCGACACGCCGTTGTCGAACACACTCTTGCTGACGATTCCCGTCGCGGCGGCCGGAGCAGCAACGGCCGCCCTGGCCGGACGATGGATGGCCGACGTGGCATTGCGCCATCAACCCTCGCCCCTTTTCTCCATCATCGAAGGGGCCGGGCTGGGACTCGTATGCGGAGCGATCGTCGGCGGGATCGTCTTCCCTCTCAACTTCGTGATCGCGCACCCTCTCTTGGAGGTTCCCGAAGGCTACTGGGGGAGATTCGACTACCCGCAAACCGTCGGCATGGCCGTCCTTGCCGGCGGCTTCTGGGGCGGCTTCTTCGGCGCCATCGCAGGAGCCGTCGCCTTGCCGGTCGTCTCACTCATCATGAACTTCTAGCGGGCGATGCTACCGCTGCCCGTCCCCAGGAACAGGCCAAGAGCTAAAGTTCCTGCAAGCTGGCCAGCCGGCCTAGAGAATGGATGACTCTTCCCGTCATTCTCACAAGCAGCTCAAGGCTCAGAATCAACGCACGATGTTTCGGACCTCAAATCGGACGAAACTCGTACGAACCCTAAGGGTTCGCGCACTCAGCTAGCAAAGCGCCTGCATCGGTCCTAGCTCGGCAGCGGGAACCCTGCTCATTAAGTCCCGGCCTGCGCTCTTCGGACCACATCCCTGCGTTCCAATTCGAGAATAGGGCCTGCCCCCTATTACTCCAACAACAGGAGGTTCTCGTGGTTCTTGCAGTCCCTGCAGGCCTCGCGGCGGCAGCCAGAAGCCTCACGCGCGCCTCCCGCTTCCCGCCTTCGAGGGCCTATGGCTCGAAGAGCCGTCGAGTGAGTTCCTGTTTGTCCATCCCGAGATACTGAGCGACATCGGAGAGCACGGCACTGAGGGTGCCCAGCTTGAGTGGCTTGTGGTTTGGGATAATCAGGTGATGGGTTCCCTCACGAGCCGACGATGCCAGGCGCAGATGGCTCCCTGTCTGGCGATTAGTCTCGTAGCCATACTTCGATAGGAGATCGGCGAGGTCTCTCCCGCCGATGTCCCGAGGAAGCTTCATGCTGCGATGACCTCGTCGCGCACCTGGTGAAGGCGGATAAGCGAAGGCTTTTCAGCCGCGTCGAAGTGGCAGCGGACCGCATCTTGGATCCTGCTCTTCAGCTCGTCGATCGTCTCCGCCTCGGTGAACACCGAATGGCCAACAGCTCTGGCCTCATATCCGCCCTCGGCCGACTCCTCGACGATGAAGATGATCTCACTTGCCATCGTGCTCCTCCTCGTCCAAGTCACCATTCTACACGACCTGCGACCAACTCCAACGACTCCGCACCGGTGGACTCGAGGAGACTGGCTCGCGCTGCCTTACTGAGGCCTTTGGGCCAGTCGCATGAGATTGTCGAAGCTCTTGCAGCCGTCGCGGCCGTCGAGGAGTTCCGGCAATCGTCGATGCGACGGGCTCCCAGACCACATGCAGTTCGCCTCAGCGAACTGCGAGGAACTGGCCTCAGCCAGCTCCCAAGCATCATGCGAGGCCAAGGTTGACGGGGTGAGGGCATCATGCCGATAGCGAGTTCGTACTATGTCCCCGGAACTCCCCGGTCATCTCGCTTGTCATGGGGTTCTAGAGCGCCCAGTCTCTCCGGCATCGTCACCGCGGCTGTGCCCCGATCCCGTATGCCTACGCGTCAGCCGCGGTGTGGATGACGTGCTGCGGATACGGAATCTCGATGCTGCGGTTATCGAACGTCTCCTTGATGTTGAGCCTGAGATCGCACAGGACGTTCCAGTAGTCGTCGCCGTTCACCCACAATCGCAGGTTGAGGTTGACGCTGGAGTCAGCCAGTTCGCTCACCATCACCCGCGGCACGGGATCCTGCAGAACACGCCCGTCCTCCGACATCACCGACTGCGCGGCCGCGAAGGCTTCCTCGATGGATTCCCCGTAGCCGATGCCGACCACGAGATCGATTCGTCGCGTGTCGTACGCGTTGTAGTTGCGGATTACGCCTCCGTAGATCTGTGCGTTCGGCACCATCACCTTGACGTTGTCCGGTGTCGCCAAGACCGTTGTGAACAGCTGGATGTCCTTCACCGTCCCGGAGACCCCGCCTGCCTCCACATAGTCGCCGATCTTGAATGGCCGGAGGACCAGGAGCAGCACGCCGGCCGCGAAGTTGGCCAACGAACCCTGAAGGGCGAAGCCGATCGCAAAACCGGCGGCGCCGAGAATGGCCACGAACGACGTCGTCTGAATCCCGAACCGCGCCAGTGAGGCAACGATGGCGAATACCAAGATTCCGACGTAGGTGATCTGCGTCAAGAAGCGCTGTAGCGCCGTCGCCAGATCCGTCTTGGCCAGCCAGCGCTTCATGACTCTGCGTGCCAGCCGCGCCACGAGATAGCCGACGACCAACGTCGCGATGGCGCCCAACGCCTGTCCGCCGTAGGCGACGATCCACTCCACGATTCGATCCCACATCACGATTCCTCCTTCTGGTAGCCTCCCACTCTAGTCGATCCGGCACCTCAGGAGGAGCAAGTCACGTGGCTGCTCGGTTCCTGCGGAGGAAGTTCGCGCGACGGTCGCCGTCCCGCTCATCTCGCTCTGCATGGGGTTCTGACACACGAACTCCCAAGGTCGTCCGCTCGTCAGAAGCGACCGGCCCGGCTTGCAGGCCCTTCGCTCGCCCCCGAGAGACACCCTCGCGCCGAACCCTATGCGGAATCGGCAGTCCCAGCCCGTAACCCTCTACGGCTGGTAGTTGTACGCGTCACGCGTGCTCGAGTCGTACGTCCACGACGAGTCGAGAAGCGAGCCGTCGGGAATCCGTTGCCAGGTCAGGTAGTTGTCAGCCGTGTCATCCAGACCAGCGGCCGTCTGGCTGGGAATCGCTCCGCCCGGATCGCGCAGCGACACGCGCCAGCCGCGGGTGTCGTCGAACACCTCGGCCGACGTCACGAAGACGTAGTGATCCCAAGGATCAACTGTGACGTCGCTGGGGAGACTCTGCCAGCACCGGTTCTCGCCCGTGGTGCAGCCGGTTGAGATCGAGACCTCCCATCCATCGAGACTCACGGGTTCGTTCGAAGCGTTGTAGATCTCGACCCACTCCGACCCGGCGTCCGAACCGGCCGGGTTCAGCTCGACCTCGGTGATCATCAGCCCCCACTCAACCGACACGGTCACGGTTGCCTCCGAAAAGTGGCCCTGCCCATCGGAGACCTCGTAGTTGAACAACTCCTGCCCGCACCAGTCGCCATCCGCCGTGTGTTGGACCATGTTATGGCTCAACGACGTCCGACCGAACGCGGCCGGCAACACGGCGGTCAGGCTGAGCGCGTCGCTGTCCAAGTCCGTGTCGTTGGTGAGGACGTCGAAGTAGGACGTCGCGCCGGGCACGGTCTCGTACTCGTCATCTGCCGGTTGTGGTGGAACGTTAGGGCAGCACAACATCAACCGATCGGTCATCGCATTCAGGATGTCCGAGACGTGGTATCCCTCGAAACGCTCACCGACATGGAGCCTATCGGCAATCGGCTTGAGGTCGCCCATCACCCACGTCGTATCACCAATGCTGGGGACGATGACCAACGACCCGACCAGCACGCCCAACAGAAACACCGTCAAGACATAAGCCTTCTTCCGCATCCTGGATCACCTCGCCACACACGCTATCTCGCGGGGACTCGCCGAGGCAAGTCAGCGAGCCCAACGAACCCGCCACAAGCTGCAATCCCGCAACCCACGAACCCAACGAACCCGTTCTTCCCACCCGCCACAACGGCGAGTTATCGCGTCCCGCGGGAACTCGTAGCTACTCGGACGTCGGTGCGAGTAGCCAGACACATGCTGTAGTCCCCCACCCGTTTCTCCCCGCTCCCACATGCTACAGGCCACATGCTGCTATCTGCTCCCCTCCCGCTCGCCGAGTAGCCCCTTGCCTTGCCTTGCCTTGGCATCCAATGCCATCTCTTTCCTGACTATTCCCTCTAGTCCTCGCTAGGACTCGCCAGTAGGGTGGGGGGGGTGATCGTCATGAAGAAGCTGTTCCTAGCGCTGATCCTCGCTGCGCTGGCAGGCTTCACGCTGCACTCAGCCGACACGCTCGATGTGTACTTCATCGATGTCGGACATGGAGACGCGATCCTTGTGGATTACTGCTGGTGGGAAGCATTGATTGACGCTGGTCCTGGCGGCAATACCCCAATGGACGAACTCCTGACTGTCCTCTCTGATCATGTCGACGATGAGACCATCGAAGCGATGGCTCTCTCTCACTACCATGATGACCACTACGGAGGCTTCAGCGCTGTCTTCGATCGATATCGCGTACTGGAGTTCTGGCAAAGCACTGATCCTGAACCCGATAGGTGCGGGCCACACTACATCTCATTCGACCACGCACTACAGACGCAGCCTTTTGCGCCGACTCAACTGACTTTCGGAGATCGCATTTCAGTTGGCGGCACAACGTGGTCCGTTATTGGGCCCGGCGAGCTGCGGGACACCCAAGCCAATGACAATGAGAACTCGCTGGTGTTGCTCCTTCAGTACGGAAGTGTAGCTTTCCTGTTCGTCGGGGACATCCAGACGCACTCCGAGGCAGCAATCAGGACCGTCGTGCTCCCGGAAGGCTGCTTGATTCTCAAGGTTGCGCATCACGGATCGGACTCCTCTACCTCGCTAGATTTCCTGAAATGGGCAGATCCTGAACTTGCGATTGTGAGCGGCGATGCGGATGACCTGCATTCGCAGACAGCTGCAAGCCTTGGCGCGTATGGAGTTCCGATCTTGGCGACTCACAACAACGGTACGATCTGTGTTTCCACGGATGGGGAGTCAGTCTGGGTGACGACGGATACGCTCTCCGGACAGGTCGTCGACTGCAAAGAGGACTAGAGTGTCGAGTTTCGTAGTACTGTTTGCAGGTGGGCGAATGAGAGGGGCGGAAAGAAGAGGGCCACCAGAGCAGAATCACCAGGTAGCGACAAACCAACCTGGGAGGACTGCCGATGACCCTCGAAGACAAGGTACACGCTCTTCGTCTCCGCGTCCTGCAACGAGCCGAAGTACTGAACAACGTCAGCGCCGCATGCCGTGAGGCAGGCATCTCACGAACGCTCTACTACCGCTGGAGGAAACGCTTCGTGCTCTACGGATCGGACGGTTTGCATCCGCGAAGAACCGCAGCGCGTCCCGGGCGGCCAGTGCAGCTGGACACGACCAAGCAGCGCAGGATCCTCGCCATGGCGTTGACCTGGCCGACGTGGGGACCACAGCGTGTCAGCGACCAGTTGCTGATGGAGGGGGTTGTGGTCTCATCAACCACCGTCTGGCGGGCACTCCATCGCCTGGGACTGGGAACGCGCACCCAGCGCTTGCTCGTTCTCGAGGTCCACAGTGCCAAGAGTGCAGGCCTTCTCACGGAACGTACACGTGAGAACGTCTCACGACGAAAGACCCGGCACGTACAGGCAGAGAAGCCCGGAGAGCTGGTCTGCATCGACACGTTCTACATCGGGAACCTCAAAGGGGTGGGCAAGCTGTGGCAGCTGACAGCGTGTGATGCCGCCAGCTCGTACGCAATGGCCAAGGTGGTGCCAGCCAACAACGCGAAGCAAGCAGCAGCATTCCTGCGAGATATCGTCGCGGCAGAGGTCAAGGAGGCGGGTTGGAGACTACAGCGAGTCCTGACCGATGGTGGCAGCGAGTTCAAAGCGGACTTCGATCAGGCATGCCGAGAACTCAACGTGCGACACACGCGCACCAAGCCACGCCACGCATGGACCAACGGCTTCGTCGAGCGGCTACAGGGAACGATCCTGCACGAGCACTGGAGGATCGTCTTTCGGCGTCGGTACTTCCGGCGGCGACATCAGCTCCAGGCATCGTTGGACTCGTTCCTCGAGTTCTACAACTTCCACCGTTCTCATCAAGGCTACCGCACCAAGGGACGAACACCCGCCGAGATCTTCTGGGGACCCGTCCGCGAACAACGTCACGAGGAGGCCTGAAGTGTCAACACCATTCCGGGACTGGACAGACTAGAGACCTACAGCTTCCGGGTGAGGAGCAAAAGGTTGTCACTCGCTTCTCAGGGGTGACTCCAGTCCGAAGCCTCGGCTTGCGCTCAGCGGAGTAGCTCCTTCACCCAGCCGACAACCGGCTCCATCGGTGCTTTCCTGCCGGAGAAGAGGCGGGTGACATCATCGTCGTAGAGAGTGCGGTAGACGCCGTCACAGACCTTGATCTGGAGCAAACCGATGTGGAGACCATCGACGGCTTCGAGCAGTTGCTCCATTCGGTGACGTTGTGTCTCGCCTGGAAGGTTGAAGTGATGCCGGGACGCCTTGAGTTCGATGATGTATGGAGCGCCATCTCGGAAACCGAAGAAGTCGAAGGGAGTCCCAGTGAATGCCGGGCCCTTCTCGATTGACGCGAAGTCCTCGTGGTTCGCCAGAATGTCAAGAACGATCGGCTCGCAAGCCGCCTCAAATTCCTTGGTCGGCATGTCGCCTTCGAGAAATCGAATCAGCGCTCGATGTGAGCAAACAGCAAATGACTTACGCTGCATCCCGGGGCGGATCAGCTCCTTGGCCCATCCTGGATCTCGCTGGGCTGTCGTTCTACGTGAAGCGCGTCGGCCTTGAGTCGCCTAGCCGTAGCCGGTGATTGCTCCGCACCTCTTGCATCGATAGACCCGGCGACCGTATTCCCACGCAGCGGTCGCGCTCACGACGTCGTGACAAGACGGACAGACTCGCGGTCCTGCGCTCGCATCTGCTGATGGCTGTGGCTTGCTGTGCTTGCGTGTCCGCACGCGCTTGGTTGGTCTCTTCTGAGCACGCGGGTGCGCACGCCCTGATTCTGCGCCTTGCCGCACTGACTCCCATGATGTCATCTTGCCAATAGAGCTCCGAATTGACGCAAGGCTGGTGATGGTGTCTCCTGAGAGTTCCATCATCATCGGGTGTCTAGTAAGCCTCTGGGCGATCCTATCTAGCGACTCACGCTGGGTCCACGCGATCAGCTTCTGGAATGAGCAGAGGTGATGCTGCTGACGGCCGTCCGGATAGACCACCCGAACTCGCAGATCCTTCCCGAGCCATGCTATCTCCGAGATTCCCTCAATCCGCACTCGCTCTGCCACTACCCCACCGCGTCCCGATGTAATCCGCCGCGCTATCCGGTTCTAGCTTCACACTCTGCGGCCCGTTGCGGATGTAGAAGTCTCCTGTCTCGGACTCCTCAAGCTCACGCCATTTGAGGAAGACAGGTTCGGGACTCCGCTGACAGCTCACGAGACACACCGTCTTCCCCTGCAGGATCTCTATCTGAGCGTCGACACATGTACCGGCGCGATCCCCGAGTGCGGCGCCAATCACGTGGCTCAGATGCAGGAGAAACTTGTCCTCGCTCTCGAATCCGTCAGCCTCGATGCCAACGATCGACTTGTCGTCGGCGACGCCAATCAGAAGGTCCCCACCATCTGTGTTCAGGAACGCAGCGATGGTCTTGAGCACGGAGTGCGTTACGACGGTTGGATCCTTCTTCTCTTCCCGAAGGTTCCATCGCAGGGTCGACTTGAACTCGAGCGTCTTTGATTCGTGCTGCTTCAGCAATTCCTCAGCCTGCCGATGGGTCCGCAGGTACTGATCGAACAAGAAGGTCTTCAGCGACTCCCCAAACGTCTCGTTGTCAGTGATCCGCTTGTAGAGCTCGAAGTTAGAGTCAACGATCTCCTGGATGACATCCTCCACCTTGTGGTCGAACGTCAGGCGGACATTCTCACGCGTGTTCACGCGCGCGCTGGCGTCGAGACTCTTGTCCTGGTCGAGGCGGTCCATCATCTGTTCCAGGGTGACTCGATGCTCGGGCCCAAGATTCAGTCCGAACCGCTCGTTCAGTTCCTGGATAATTCGGGACAGCGGCTCAAGATCCTCATCCAACGGCCCCATCGGATCCTTCGATGTCATCGGATGCAGTCGCCCAGTCCGGCCATCGAGGCTGATCCCTCCACTGCTCGTCTTCTGGATTCGATACGAGGCGATGTCGATCTTCTGCTGAACGTCGCGGGGCAGTTCGGGCTTCTCCAAATGGACGAGATGTCGAAGCTGACGGGCGAACTGATACAGCTTCTCTAGGTCTGCATCGGCAAAGGGCACAACCTGCGAGAGGAACGCGTATGCCCGCACGTAGTCAGTCAAGCAGCCGCGGAACGTCGCTCGCTCCTCCTCGGTCATGGCCTTCGTGCGTTCAACAATCGGACGCAGCTGGGCATACAACTTGTCCTGCGTGGCATCCGAAGCGAAGAAGACCACTGCGAACGCATCGACATCATCCTGAGTGAACACCTCAAAGCCGGCCAGCTGCTGTTCGCGTTCATAGAGAAGGTTCGGGTCGGTCGCCTCCGAGAGGAGCGTGGTCTCGTAGTACGGCTCAAACGCCTTCTTGATCAGCTCCACTTCGTTTGCGAAGTCGAGCACCATCGTCTCTTCCTTCTCGGGGGGCAGAGTACGGTTGAGGCGAGACAGCGTCTGCACAGCATTGACGCCTCCCAGCTTCTTGTCCACATACATCGTGTGCAGTAGGGGTTGGTCGAACCCGGTCTGGAACTTGTTCGCGACGATGAGGAAGCGGAACTGCGCCTTGGCGAACTCCTTGGCGGTCTGCTTCTCACTGATCCTGCGCCCCGCGCTTTCCGAGTTCATGCCAGGCTCGGTGTACGATCGCCCGCCATCCTCGACAGATCCGGAGAAGGCGACCAGCGCCTTCCACTTGTATCCGTGCTCCTCGAAGTATCGATCGACGGCCAGTTTGTAGCGCACAGCATGGAGTCGCGAACGCGTGCAGATCATTGCCTTCGCCTTGCCGCCAATGCGCCCCTGCACCTGAGAGGCGAAGTGCTCAATCATGATCGCCAGCTTCTCGTGAATCGCGTGCGGATGTAGTTCCACAAACTGCTTCATCAAGTACGTCGCCTTCGATCGATCGTAGCGCGGGTCGTCCTCAATCGTCTTGAGAAGCTTCCAGTACGCTTGATACGTCGTGTAGTTGGTCAGGACATCGAGGATGAACCCCTCCTCGATCGCCTGGCGCATGCTGTACAGGCTGAACGCCTCGAACTCCCCGCTCTCCTTCTTCCGACTGAAGACCTCGAGCGTCTTCGGCTTCGGCGTCGCCGTGAACGCAAACATCGAGAGGTTCGGCAGTCGGCCACGCTTCTCCATTTCTGCGAGTACGCGATCCTGCAGTTCGTCGTCCGGCGTGCCGGCCAGCTCCTCTTCACGCTCGGCGTCGCCCAGGTCAGACGTAGCCAGGACCGCCTTCAGATCCTTCGTGCTCTCACCCGACTGCGAAGAATGGGCTTCATCGACGATGACCGCGAAGCGGTTGCCCGGGAGCTGGCCAATCTCGTTCACGATCACCGGGAACTTCTGGAGCGTCGTCACAATGATCGTCTTCTCGTTCTCCAATGCCTCCTTGAGCTGCCGCGACGTCTGATCGATGTTCTCGACCACGCCGAGCGTCTGCTCGAACTGCAGGACCGTCCGCTGGAGCTGGCGATCGAGTACACGCCGATCCGTGATGACGATGATCGAGTCGAAGACGCGCTTGTCCTCGGCGTCGTGCAACGTCGACAGCTGATGCGCGAGCCAGGCGATGGTGAAGCTCTTCCCGCTACCGGCCGAGTGCTGAATCAGGTAGTGCTGGCCCGGCCCTCGGGAGCGCGCATCCGACACCAGCCGGCGCACGGCGTCAAGCTGGTGGTAGCGGGGGAAGAGGATGAAGCGCTTGCCCGTCTTTCGTCCGTCGTCGTCGAACTCCTCAACCTCATGAATGAACTGCCGAACGAGATCGAGAACGCTGTCCCGCGACCAAGTCTCCTCCCAGAGATAGCTCGTCGCGTAGCCGTCTTGAGTCGGCGACACTGGAGGGTTCCCGGCCCCCCGATCCCGTCCCCGATTGAACGGTAGGAAGTGCGTCGCATCCTTTCGAAGCTGCGTCGTCACGTAGACGAGGCCCGGATCCACGGCGAAGTGCGCCAGGCATCTTCCGTACGCCAACAGCGGCTCTCGCGGATCGCGATCCTTCTTGTACTGCTTGATCGCGTCCTCCACATTCTGGCCGTTCAGCGGGTTCTTCAGCTCGGCCGTGAACAGCGGGAGACCGTTGAGGAACAAGACGAGGTCGAGACTCTTCTCACTCGCCTCGCTGTAGTGAAGTTGGCGGATCACCGAGAAGGCGTTGGCTTGGTACAGAGATTGCAGATCCGGATTTAGCTTGCTCGCCGGCTTGAACCACGCAAGGCGGAACTTGCGCCCCGCGTCCTTGATGCCTTTGCGGAGCACGTCGATCGTTCCGCGACGCTCAATCTCGCGTGACAGTCGCTGGAGGAACCGATCCTTGACGTCCAGTCCGTAGTGCTCCTTCAGCCGGCCCCACTCCTTGGGCTGCGTAGCGAGGATGAAGTCGAGCACATCTTCCGGAATCAAGCAGAGGGCTCGATCGTAGTCTGCGTTCGCGCGCTGTCCATACCCGCCGGGAATGAACTCGCCGAATCCGGATGCCGGCTCGCGCGACTCAGTGTCAGTAGCCCCGTCCATCCGGCCCGTCGTGAGCGCATTGACGATCGCATCTTCGAAGGCGCGTTCCTTGATCTCCGGCATCAGCTCTCCTCCTTGCCCTGCCACGGTCCGCCCGGCGGCCACACGCGATCAAACGGCTCACCCTGAGCGACGCTCTCTGCCACAGGTCGGAGGAACGCCTCGATAGATGTTCCGACCTCTGCAAATGGTGGAGGGACCTTCTCGAAGGATCCTCGTGAGACGTAGAGCCTCCACAGGGTCAACGGTTCTTCGGAGGCGTAGAACGAGGATTGGAAGGCAAGACAGGAGCTTGGCTCAATGGCTGTCCGCCTCCGATCGAATGTCGCCTGGATTGCCTTCGCAAGATCTGCGCCCGCGAACGCGAAGTAGCGCTGCATGACCCAGACGTCATAGAAGTCCTTCATCCGGCTATTGGTGTCAGCGAGCACGGTCATCGCCTGGAGCTTCTCAGCTACGACAGTCTCCTTCGGATAGCCCCGAAGTCGAGGCGCTGGAAGATCGAGGATCACGGGCAGTTCAACTTCTTGAGCCTCCGGAGTGATTGCATCTCCGAATCCGACATCAATCTGGATTCGCGCCTTCGCCTTCCCGACAAATGCGTCTAGGAGTATCCGGACTCCAGCGTATTCCTCTTCTTCTCGTATCGGCGCTCCTTGAATGCTATCTGGATCGAAGTGAATGCCAGCATCAGGATCCGCGGCATCATCAACATCAGATCCGCAAAGGTCTCGAAACACACTGGCAACCGAATCCACGTCGTTGGGTCCGAAGGAGAGGAAGTCGGCATCTCGTGTGCTCCGGAATGGTTTCTCCGCCCATACCGAGAAGAGCATCGCGCCCTTCAGGATGAATCGATCGCGATGGGAAGACTGAGAGAGCCGGTAGAGTAGACGCTCACGCGCATACCGATTGAGGAGCATCTGGAAGTCCTCTTGCGAGGCCCGAGACAGGTTGAGAAGCCGGGCTCGAACCGATGCGGCAATGTCTTTTGGGGTCATGCCGACATTCCCTCCAGGTACGGGCGAATGACCGTCTTGGCTCTGCACGCCTCCGCCGTTCGGAGGATCTCGTCCCGCGTGGCGAGGCGGCGCTCAAGCACGTCCTTAAGCGCCTCCAGTGCGACATCGATGCCGATCTTGTTTCGATACCGGAAGCAATCCACAACAGTCCGAGCGATTGACGTGATCTTCACGGGCACGCCGAGCAGGACATGGGTTTCAACCCCGTATCTTGCGCTCACTCCAGAGAAGCGAACGATTCGGATCGGAAAACCGGGAGCGTCTTGCTTCCATGCCTTTCGGTCAATGGCGATCCAGATTTCACGTGGAAGTTGGGTGCCGATCTCGTGGAATTGAAGCGCCGAGAGGAGGCAGACGATGCCACCCGGGATCTTCTTCTGGACGGCAACAAGGCCGATGTGCTCAGTGATCTCGCCTTCGATGAGCCGATAGAGTCCGTGGCTCATCTGCTCCGCCTCGCCACGTTCGACAAGTCGTTGGGCTTCAGCACGACTCATGCCGAGCGTCTCCAGATCGCTTGTTCGAAAGACGCCGCCCTCTCCGATCTCCTTGAGCAGTCTTTCGATGTCCGGCATCGCGGTTCCTTTGCTGATACATATTCTAGGCTTATATTTCTATGTGCCGAGATTATGTATCACTCGATCTTCATTGGCAAGTCGGAGATGCCCCTCATCCCTCTCCCTCCAGCACGACTCCTCGCACATCGATCTTGCCGGTGACGGCGGCGGAGATGAGGGCGGTGCGGTATTCCTTGAGTCGTTCGATAGCTTCTGCGATCTTGGCGATCAAGGCGTCGATCTTCGCGGTCTCGCGATCGAGATGTCGAACAATGGCATTCTGCTCATCCTCGCCCGGGATCAGCACCGGAGCTGCCGACAGCTTCTCTCGGTTCACCTTCGGCATTGCCACGCGCATGGACTCATCAACCATCAGTCTCACGAAAGCCTCGGAAAGGATGAAGTAGAGAAGGAAGCGCTGCTTGAGATTCCTATCGATGATCCTGACCGGGTACATGTCGGCACTGCATAGCCAATCGCCGCTGGCAATGCACGCCTTGTTGAGGGCAGGACGTATCTTCGAGTAGATGATGTCGCCCGGGCTCACCAAGTACTTCCCGCTGATCGCACCCTGTTCATCTGCTGTCTCCAGCAGGGTGATCTTCCCAGTTCCTGACTCAACGTGGTTCGGGGCAATCAGGACTCGATCTCGGTAGCGCTCATCGTCCGGCGGCACTTGGCCCTCCGTAATTCGACAGCAGTAGCGCCACTTGCGCACATCCCAATGCGCTGGAATCTGGCCGAGCCACTCGATGCGGGAGTCCTTCATGGGGACGTTGGGATCGAGGCCTTTGGTGACAGCATGGGTGATCAGCGCCGTGCGCTTCTCCTGCAGCAACTCGATCAACCGCTCCTTCTTCTCCACCAGCGCATCGATCTTCGCCGTCTCGCGATCGAGGAAGCCGGCGATGGCTTTCTGCTCGCTCTCCGGCGGAACAACGAGCGGCAGCGTCGACTGATACCCTTCGCTCAAGGACGGAACCGCCCCTGGGTTCGCAAGCTCGCCGAAGTCAAGCGTACTAGTCCAGTAGAAAGCCCAATTGGTCGAAATCCTGTCGCAGTTCGGCACGAAGGCTGTCAGGTTGTTGTCAATGCAGCACGGCCGTGTTGTGATTCGCCGTCGGTTGAGAAACAGAGCGGCTCCGATCTTCGCCCACAGAAGCGAACCGGCTGGGATGACCGATGCTCGGAGCTCGGCGGCAGTCTCCCGCGAAACGCTGTTCAATCCCCCATGCATTCTGATCCCGTCGCTCGACGCAACGAGGTCTCCCACCTTGTAGAACTGCAGAACCTCTCCCTGGACGCCTTGATACTCATGCGGGAATCCAGACCCGGCCATCAGCATACCTGCATCCTTGAGGCGTTTCGCCTCCCAATGCGCCGGGATCTGGCCGAGCCATTCAACGCCGGAGTCCTTGTACTTCGGGTAGGCCTTCGCTCTCACTTCTTGTTCCCTCCAGCGAGCGAGAAGGCCAGATCGATGAATGGGCCAACCGATCGACCTAGGACTGCAACGCCGGAATCGTGGGGATCTGGATAGCCGAAACGAGTCTTGGCCGAGCCGTTTAGCGCGAAGTCATAGCCCTTGATGTTCACAACGCAGAACATGTCGTCTCGGCACTCAACGACGACTTCGGCGGTTCGAAACGGCCACTTGTCGCCGTAGCCTGAGGCGACAACAAGCGTAGACGGCCACTTGCTCTTCAAGGCCTTCTCTTTGCTGCGTTTGGACCAGTTCGCCTTGGTCTGCTGATTGCGGACGACGGAGCGACGGTAGTCAGTCATCCCCAGCTCGGCGTCCTTGAGCATGATGAAATCGAAGACCGTTGGCGAGAGCTGTTGGAGACGCCCGCCGTGCTTGCCGAGCGTGAACTGCATGCACACGGCGCGGCCGAATCTCTCCAGCTTGGCGATGATCTTCGCATTCACACGCGGGTAGTAGTCGCGATGCAGAGCTTGCATTGAGTTCGCCGAGAGGTACGGGCTTGGATCTTCGATCTTCGTCTCAAGTCGTTCCCACTCGGAGCTTGGGTCGATTGGCGGGTTCGGACTCCCCGCAACGATGTCAAGGTTGTAGTAGCGCGCCATCTTCCCGAACTCGGAAAGGATGCCGATGATCTCATCCAACAGCGCATCGTTTCGGAGGAAATCCAGATCAGCATCCAGCAGAGGTATCCCGTTCGTTTCGAAGTACTCATCGATCAGCTTCTGCTTCGCATCCGAAAGGCTGTGCCCAATCGATTTCAGGAGTGCGATGTCCGGAAACGAGCCGTTGCGAGCTTCATACACAAGGCAGAAGTAACACTTGAGAAGCCGCTCAAGGCCACTCGCGAGAAGCTGCTGCGGGAGATGGTAGAAGTCATTCCCCATGTGAATGTCTTGGAGCTCGCCGAAGCCTGCCTTGATCAGTTCACGAGCCGTTTCCAGCTCCTGGATGAGAGCCATCAGCCGGGTCGTGTCGTCTCGTGCCGCGGGCCTCTGACTCACTCGGCCACCTCCCGCAGCATCTCCATGATCTCGCTCTCGATCGTCTTGATGTCCTTCTCGATCTCTTCCAACGGCCGTGGCGGCTCGTAGGTGTAGAAGTAACGGTTGAAGTTGATCTCGTAGCCGACAACGCCGACCTCGTTGTCCTTCTCGTCCCGCTTGGATTCATCGATCCATGGGTCCGGGACGTGGGGCTTCACTTCGCGCTCGAAGAAGGACTCGACGGATTCGGACAGCGGTACATTCTCGGTGTCCCGGAGGTTGGTGTCGGGTTCTGGATTGCCCTTCTTGTCGCGACAGATCTCGGCGGTTTCGTCGCGTTCGGAGAGCGCGTTGAGGATCGCCTTCTTCAATGAAGCATCCAGCTTGAGCTGATGCTTTGCCGCGGCTTGCTTGAGCGCCTTCTCAAATGCAGGGCGCTCTTTGAACAGCGTACTTGGGAGATCCGCCAACATCGCGAGGATTCTCTCTTGCTGCTTGCGTCCCAATTCCTGTTCTTGTGCTTTGACCTCGGGATTGCGTTTCTTGCTTTCCGCCAATCTGGCGAATGCACGCTCGGTCTCGAGAAGTTCGATACGCTCGGGCGAGGCCTGGAAATTGAGTCGCAGTGGCCGCTCGACGGTGATCCGCCGATAGCCGAATTGAGTTGTCGGAAAAATCTTCGAGAACTCTCCCTCTTCGAAGATGTCAAGGATCCGAAGGATCTCGACCGCCTTTTCATGCGGGATGTCTCGCCGCTTTGCCCCCAGGCTCTTTCGTTTGGCCCAGAACGAGGTGGCGTCAATGAGCTGAACCTTTCCTTTGCGCGTCTCAGACTTGCGGTTGGTCAGCACCCAAACGTAGGTCGCGATGCCGGTGTTGTAGAAGAGCTGTTCCGGCAGGGCTACAAGGGTTTCAAGCCAGTCGTTTTCCAGCACCCAGCGGCGGATCTCGGACTCCCCCGAGCCTGCCCCGCCGGTGAACAGCGGCGACCCGTTCATGATGATGGCGATTCGTGAGCCGCCTTCGCTCGGCTTCTTCATATGTGCAATCAAGTGCTGCAGGAACAGCAGCTGGCCGTCTGAGATGCGAGGCAATCCGACGCCAAATCGTCCGGCATTGCCACGTTCGGCCTCACTCTTGACGGCTTCTTGATCCATCTTCCAATCCTTGCCATAAGGGGGATTGGTGATCATGTAGTCGAAGGAGCGCTGCTCATGACGATCGGCGGAAAGAGTGCTCCCATAGGCGATGTTCTCGGCATCGAGGCCGGTTTTCGACTTCATGAATAGGTCGGACTTGCAGATGGCGAACGTCTCTGGATTCACTTCCTGGCCAAACAAGTGGATGTCTGCTTGGACGTTGATCGGTTCCTGGATCACGACGTCATCTTCGTTCGTGATGCCTTCGGTAATGTGGCCCTTGGCAATGGTCAGCATTCCGCCTGAACCGCAGCAAGGATCATAAATTGTGCGAATGGCGTTCATGCCTGCAATCGCCTGTTCGTCGCCAGCCAGCATAAGATCGACCATGAGATGAACCACGTCGCGTGGCGTGAAGTGCTCGCCGGGGTTCTCGTTGAGCGCTTCATTGAACTTGCGGATGAGCTCTTCGAAGATCGTGCCCATCGTCGCGTTGTCGACGTTGTCCAGATGGAGATCGACGTTGCGGAAGCGCTCCAACACCTTGAAGAGGAGGCCTGCCTCGTCGAGCTTGCTGATCGTGTTGTCGAAGTCGAACTTCTCGATGACCTCGCGCATGTTGTCGCTGAACCCGGCGATGTAGTTGCGGAGGTTCTCCGCCGCGTGCGGTGCGTCATCAACCAGCTTGTCGAACGTGTACTCGGACGTGTTGTAGAACCTGTAGTCCGAAGCTGCGCAGAGAAGACCTGAGCGATCCTCCAGCTTGCCTGTGAACTGCGCATTGACGCGAAGAACCTCAGCCTTGGTCCCAGCCAATACGCTGTCCAGCCGACGAAGCACCGTCAGCGGCAAGATGACGTCCTGATACTTGCCCCGCTTGAACACATCGCGGATGAGATCCGCCACACCCCAGATGAAACTGACAATCTCGCTGTGGTTCATGCCTCTATCCTACTCAGTTTTGCTCCTGACGCGGCGCGTGCGGTCACGGCCTGATCCCCCCACAAACCAAAACGCCCCTGGGGCGATGCCCTGGGGCGCTGTCGATTCGGTCGCCCTCTGACGCAACCTCGAATGCGGAGTGAAGACGTCCGCAGGACTGCTCAACGAGTCGCTTGAGTTCCTTTGGGGTGGTCATTGGCAACCCTCCGGGTTGCTTGCGAGAAGCTTCACCCAGCGGCTTCTCGTGTTCGTGTCTCCCGACTTGAGGTCGCAGTTTGCGACCTCAAGGTCCTGCCCTCGGTAACCGTTTCCAGCTCGGCTTCCTGGTGCTCCGACGCCCGCAGCGTTGTCGTCTTCGTCGTCTTGTTCCTGCTGTTCGTCGTTCTCTTCATTGCCTTGGCTATCGGTCGATTCGCGTGATCTGCCGGCCGATTGCCGGTCGATTCGTTCATCGCTCTCATGCTTCGTTCCTTGTCATATGTCGTCATATTGATCCGTATGACCTTCACGATTCATCTTCTGCCTCTAGGGACTCCAGCTCTGCCTCCCACTGCTCGGGCGTCGGCAGCGCATCTCGTACGTGCTTCGGAAGCAGCTGGTACTCGGAGACGCCCATGGGCTGATCCATGCCACGCAGCGAGAACTCCACCGTGACGCGATTCCGCTCCTTGCAGAGGATCAGACCAATCGGAGGCTGGTCGTCCGGGTGCCGCAGTAGTTCATCGACTGCGTTGAGGTAGAAGTTCATCTTGCCCGCGAATTCCGGCTTGAACGCTTCGACCTTCAGATCAATCACCACATAGGCTCGAAGGATGGTGTTGTAGAACAGAAGATCGAGGTAGTAGTCCTGCCCTCCGATCTCCAGGTGGTGCTGGCTTCCCATGAAGGCGAATCCCTTACCCAGCTCGAGCAGGAATTCCTTGAGGTGGTCGAGCAACGATCGCTCCAGCGCTCGCTCGCTGATCTCATCCGTGAGCCCCAAGAAATCCAGATTGTAGGGATCTTTGACCAACTCTCGTGCCAGATCGGACTGCGGAGCGGGCAGGGCCCGATCGAAGTTGGTGAGGGCCTCCCCCTGTCGCTCGAACAGCTTGGATTCGATCTGATGGACAAGGACAGCACGAGACCAGCCATGCTCGATGGTTTGCTGGATGTACCAGAGGCGTTCCTCCGGGTCTTTCACCTTCTCGACCAGCGTGATGTTGTGACCCCAGGGGATTTCTGCCACAGCTTGTGGCAGAAAGCTGGTGGCGAGATCTGCCACAGGCTGTGGCAGACTTACTTCAGGCGCTGGATACGCAAGATAGAACGCTCGCATGCGCCACAGGTTGCGGGCCGACAGCCCGCTTCTAGTGGGAAGGGCAGATTGTAGGTCGCGGGCGAGGCGGTCGATCATGGATGTTCCCCACCCCTCGCGTTTCTGAGCCTCGACGATCTGATGACCGATCACCCAGTAAAGGGTGGTTAGCTCGCGATTCACCGACAGCAGTGCTTTGGTGCGCGCCTGCTGAATGCGAAGCTTCAGGGAATCTAGAAGTTCCACATACGGCGCGGAGGTTCGATCGAACTGTGCAACAGGCTGCTGCAAAATTCCGCCCTCACGCTCTCCCGGAAGTCGCGATGCGCCTTTCTCAGACATCAAGAATCTGTCCTAGCACAAATAGAAGACCCGCCGAGAGATAGCATGTCTTGCGACAGAGGCCCGCCGGGTGTGCTGATAGGAATGTAGCGGCACGGAACTGAGTTGCCAAGTCCAGCTGTGCATCTTGCCCCCAGCAAGGACCCTGGTTGTGAAGCAAGCTGTTGCACTTCTCGCACAGGTCGCGCGAGATCCCGATCCGAATGATGCGCTCCACGCTCGTCAGACATCAAACCCCAGCTCCTTCAGGTTCTTCCAGATCTTGTCTGTGCCCCCACAAACCAAAACGCCCCTGGGGCGCTGTCGATTCGGCCGACCTCTGACGCGTCCTCAAGCACGGAGTGGACACGCTCGCGAAACTGCTCGACGAGTCGCTTGACTTCCGTTGGGGCCGTCACGTTTCATCCCCATCGTTGCTGCTGAACCCGATCTCGGGCGTCCTCGATGCAGGGGCCATCAACTGGCGGATCGCGTCGAACACAACGCGGAATTGCTTGTCGTAGCGCCTCTCAAGCTCATCGAGCTTGTCCGCCAGATCCACATACGTAGCGGCAGCGCGCCGCAGCTGTACGAATGCCCGCATGATCTCGATGTTCACGTTCACCGCACGCGAGCTTCGAAGAACGCTTGAGAGCATGGCAACACCCTGCTCGGTGAACGCGTAGGGCGGATACCTTCGTCCACCCCACTGGCTTGAGGTGCCAGATTGGCGTTTCAAGTCATCGAACTCCCCCTTCGATAGCTGGAACATGAAGTCCGACGGGAATCGGTCGATGTTCCTCCGCACAGCACGCGTCAAGGCGCCGGTCTCAACGCCGTACAACTGTGCAAGATCTGCATCCAACATCACTTGCCGTTGTCGGATGAGCTGTATGGCCGTGAGGATCCACTCTCGCGGCACACCGACGGCGAAGGTCCGGCTCTGTCCATCGGACGTTTGCCCACTGCCGCCCACCATCACGCTCCTCCAGACTGCTACTTGAGATGCCAGTCTGGTATCTCAAGCACCCTTGGGCCTTCGGCTTCGTGGATCGGAATCTACGTAAGTCTAACGCAGGACGCGCAGTGCACAAACACTGGATGCCCACCCTGAAGACAGGAAACTCCTGGCAGGGAAGTTCGGTTCATGTGCGATGCGCCTGCGGCCGGCTACTAGACGGTAGGTGGTCCGAGAGCCCGTGTCAGCTTCCGCTGCACGTGCGGATGGGAGGCGAGACAGATGGGCACGCCAGTCGGCTGCTACGCCTTGAGGTACTGCTTGAGGTTTCGGTAGAAGTTCTCGTGCCCGCCCAGCGCCAGGAGTGTGACGATCTTTTTCTGCTCGTCTATCAGGTAGGCAAGTAGATGGAGTTGCCCCGCGAGCCTGAACTTGCGGACGAATACGCCACTCAGATCGCTTCGCTTCTGCTCCCCGGTCTGCGGATCCGCGCAAATCAGGTCTACCTGCCGATCGACTTCGCTGCGCAATGCAGCGGGAAGCTTCTTCTTCGTTCGGTTGAACTTGGGGTACGCGTCGGTCGTGTATGCCACGGTAGGCTTAGCCGTATTCGTACGGCTCGACCTCACCGCGTGCAACGCCCTCGAGCGCTTCCAGGATGTCGGCCCTGAACTGTGGGTGGAGTTCGGTGTATTGGTCGACGAACTGTTCGATCGCCATGCGAACGACGTTGCTGGGTGTTCGCTGTTCGAGCTTGGCGATCTCGTCAATCCTCTGGCGAAGCTCGTCCGGCACCTTCGTCGACACAGTTCGTGTGGCCATCTCCACCTCCGGTCCACGATAGCATGGATTGTCTACGAAGTCTACCTCTCGCAACGAAGGTCGGAACGGGAGCCGTGGGTGGGGGAACTGCAGCATGTGGAATGTGGCATGTCGCGGGTGGGAAGAATCAGGTTCGTTGAGTTCGTGGGGTTCATTGGGTGAAAAGAGCCGGGTTTGTGGGGTTCGTGGAGTCCGTCGGGAGGACGTGGCTACTCGGCGGTAGGAGGTCCGAGTAGCTAGGGCGGAAGCCGACACCCCGGCGGCAAGACCGCCCGGCTGCTAGGGCGGAAGCTCCGTTGGGTGATCGGCTTCCGCTATCAGAGTCAGCTTCCGCTGTACGTGTCCGGCTCGTGGGATGCAGCGATCGGCGGTCTACGTAGCGGGGGCGGTGGATGCGGGCGTTCGTCGAAGCACATGGGGCGTGTGATCCTGGCTACTCGGGAAGATGCGCTCCGAGTCCCTTGGCAGAAGCTTGGTGTTCGCTCCGGCTTCTGCTCGCTTGATCGCTATGACGGCCCGTGACGGACAACTTGCGGGTGTCGATCTGCGCGCGAGACATCGTAGATGGTGTCGATGTTGATCTCGGTCAGGCCCCACGGATCGACGCCGAGGGGCAGGTAACCGCCCTCGACGGCGGTCTCGGCGAACGCGTACGTCTTGCCCTGGTAGTTCCAGAAGCTTCGGTCCGGATGCTGATCGATGAACGCCTGCTCGACGGGAACCCAGGCGACCATGTGATCGACCGTCCCGTCGCCGTCGGTGTCGACGACCACCATCAGGGCGCCGTGGCCGAGCGTTCGCACCAAACTGGTGTAGAGGATCGCGGTGTCTTCGCAGTCCCCGCCGCCGTCGACCAAGGTTTCGATCGGATAGCGCGGATACTCGAACCACAGCGGATCGTAGACGTACTGAATGCACTTCTGCACGAAGAAGAGCGCGTTCTCGAGCGAGGCGTGGTAGTCGCCGGCGGTGACCGCGAGGATCTCTTGGGTGACGGCTTCGAGGAAGTCGTCATCGAGGGGATCGAGCACGTAGTCATCGTAGTCCCGGAAGCTCCATGCCATTCGCGGCTGGGAACGGTAGTAGTTGTACAGGTCGGCCGGGATCTCCAGGTCGCAGGTCTCCGCTTGCCCGTCGTAGGCCCACTCGTAGCGGCGGGAGATGGTCTCGGAGGCGTCGATGCTGATCGTGACGTTCAGTTCGAAGGTCGCGGTCCGCTCGCCCCCGTCGTTGTCCCGAATCGTGAGGGTGACGTTGTAGGTTCCCTGAACGTCATACGGATGCCACGCCACGGGGCCGCTGCCGGTGCCGCCGTCGCCGAAGCTCCATTCGTAAGACACGATCTGCCCGTCGGGATCGTAGGACGCGCCCGCGTCAAACCGGATCGCCTGCCCCGGATACGCAGGCGAGGGGGATGCGGAGTAGGTGGCGACCGGAAGGGCGTTGAATTCCCGGACGACGATCTCGACCGATGCCGTCGCGCGGGCCCACCACCTGTCGATCACCGTCAGGGTGGGCAGATAGGTTCCGGCGGCGGAGTACGTATGCTCAACCCGCGAGCCTGTGCCGTCGTCGCCGTCGCCGAAGTCCCACCGGAACTTGCGGATCGCGCCGTCCGGGTCGTAGGAGAAGGTCGCGTCGAACGCGACGGTCAGCGGCGCGACCCCCCCGGTCCGATCTACCTCGATCCGCGCGACCGGAGCGGTGTTGGGAAACAGGAAGCACCCGCCTGTTGACAGAACGATGGCCGCCAGCAGGAGCGCGGGAGCTGCGAGATACCCGCGATGCGCATACCCTTCTCCACCGTTCCCTGTCGACCGACTACTCACGACGAACCTCCAGGCCATGCCCCACTCAGATCAACAGCAGAGATCCCGGGGAACCCGATTCTCTTGGGCCGCATCGGGTTCCTGCAAGTTTCGGCTGTGCCGAAACATCGAGCAGTTTAGCAGCCATCAGACCAGCAGCAGAATTCCGAAGATTACTTCGGCTGCCAGACTCGCCCAGTTGGTCGGCGTGGACGCGCTGTCGGCGAAGATGGACGCGGCTCGGACGAAGGCGATGCCGAGGTATCCGATACCAAGCGTCCCGAACGCGGACGACGTGCGATAGATGAGCACCGCAATGGCGAGTCCGACGAACAGGCCTCCGAGCACGGCCCGGATCTCCGAGATGCCTCGCGGGCCAGATGCGGTGAGTCCCGTGAACCGTTCCGCAGCCGGCGGCGAGACGATCGACATCAGGCCGAATCCGACGGTCGCGACGGCGACAATCACCTTGATCCAGAACAAGAGCGTCATGCGCCTCTCCTTTCCCCCTTCGCCAGCGTCCAGTCTAGTCCACTCCGACGTGCCGCGACCAATCGCACACCCTACGACTGAGCATCGAGAGCCGGTCTGAGATTTCAACAAGAGGTCTTGCGGCGACCGGGCGAATGCAGGGGCAACCTGGAGCACTTGGCGCGGGTGCCACGTTTCTGCTTCAATCGGGCCGCGAGTGATTGAGGGCGAATTGCGGATTCCAGCTCATCGCGGTGCAGGGGTGAAAGCACGCACGAGCGTGACAAAGGGGGCAGGCGAATGAAGGCAATGCTGATCTGGATCACGGCGGTGGCGACCATTCTTGGCTTTGCGTTGGGTCCGGCGATCGTCGAAGGACTT
>Ga0075124_10000189_pt1 | contig 28538 bp, 29 predicted proteins | sample AntAceMetag02UKS_FD_69809 | JGI IMG/M metagenome (GOLD analysis project Ga0075124, IMG submission 69809) | Saline lake microbial communities from Ace Lake, Antarctica - Antarctic Ace Lake Metagenome 02UKS | ecosystem: Environmental > Aquatic > Non-marine Saline and Alkaline > Saline | place... | reverse complement strand
TTATATACAAGGCGTAGTGTTTTTTCAGGACCGAAGGCATACATATAGTATGTCGAGGGTCTGAAAAAATACTACAACACAGTAGATGGGACTTTTTACGACGCCATCAACTATTATTTTTCCAGTCGGTCGATAGTCATCGGTTCTACATAAAGCATTAGATTTATTACTTTTATTACCCTCACTTTTGCCCCTGAGTTTATCCGGTTTTTTGAAGTTGCATTCCAGAGCTCTCCATGCACAAAAACCTTGCCTTCAGGCATGATATCTTCTTTTACAATTCCGATTTCACCGACAAGACCAGCTGCACCTGTTTTAGGTTTTGATGTCTGCGCCTTAAAAACAAGACTTGCAACTGCTACAAAAAAACCCGATATCATAATAATCGTTGGCAAAAATACCTTCCATGAAAGCCCTAATTCTGGGCTTACGTTTTCAAACAGCATCAAAGAGCCTAAAAAAAGTGATGTTACACCTGCTATACTGAGAAGACCATAACTTGCAACTTTCATCTCCATGATGAAAAAGATAAACGCCAATATGATAAGCAGTATGCCTGCATAGTTAACCGGAAGAGTCTGAAAAGAAAAAAATGCCAATACAATAGCAACAGATCCTACTACTCCCGGGAAAATAACGCCTGGATTCGATAGCTCAAAATAAATTCCAGCCAGACCTATCATCATAAGAATATATGCTATATTAGGGTCGCTTATTATTTTTAAGATCTTTGTTCTTATATTTTCTTTCAGTATCGTCCTTTTGAGATTATCAAGCTTAATTATCCCCTTGTCCTTAATTTTACGGCCGTTAATCTGTTTAATCAGATCATCCATATCTGTTGCCACTATATCGATAACATTTTTTTTCAAGGCTTCTGTTTCTGTTATAGAAACACTTTCACGAATAGCTCTTTCAACCCATTTTATGTTTCGTCCCCGTTTAGCTGCAACACTTTTAGCATGAGCCACAATATCGTTAACCACCTTTTCAGACATGGTCTCATCAATTTTTTTGCCGCTGACTCCTACAGGATGTGCAGCGCCGATATTTGTTCCTGGAGCCATCGCAGCAATATCAGCAGCCATAGTAATCATAACTCCTGCCGATGCAGCTCTTGCCCCGCCGGGAGAAACATAAACTACAACAGGAATCCTGCTTGCAAGTATAGCCATTACAATATCACGCATAGATTCAGCAAGCCCACCCGGAGTATCGAGCTCAACAATAATACAGGACGCATTATTGTCTGATGCTTTATCAATACCCTGTTTTAAGAAATCAGCTGTTGCAGGGCTTATTGCGCCGGATAACCTGACAATATAGATTTCATTTTCCGCTGAAAAGCTGTTTACAGCAAAAAAGAGTAGCGCTACCGACAGAATAATTATGAAAAATTTGCGTTTCATATCAAAGGCTCCACAAGAATTAAATTTTTACTTTTCCATTTCAGCCATTAATTTCTTCATATCCTCCCAGACATCTCTTTTTTTATCAGGGTTACGAAGAAGATATGCAGGATGATATGTGGCTAAAAGCTTAATGCCTTTATAATTATGGAATTTTCCCCTGAGTTTTGAAACAGACGTTTTTGTGTTCAGCAGAGTCTGTGCGGCAAAACTTCCAAGAGCACATATAAACTCAGGGTTTATAGCGGCAATCTGTCGTTCCAGAAAAGGAAAACAAATTTTGATTTCATCAGGTTCAGGATTTCTGTTATTCGGAGGACGGCACTTTATAATATTGCAAATATATACCTGACTGCGTGTAAGTTTAATAGCCTGGATTATTTTGGTAAGAAGCTTGCCTGCTGCGCCAACAAAAGGCTTGCCGGTTTTATCCTCTTCAGAGCCAGGCCCTTCTGCTACGAATACGAGCCTTGCCGAAGAATCCCCTTCTCCAAAAACAATATTATTGCGGTTTTTTGAAAGACTGCAGCGATTGCAGTCACCGAGATCAGCATGTATTTCTTCCAGAGTTTCAGATTTAAATGCCTGACCCTTCCCCCAGCCTTCAATAATATCAAGACTTTGATTATCGCAGTCAAAACCCGTACATCCGGTTTCAGACAAAAATTGAAGAAAATTTTTTACATCTTCAACAACAATATTTAATCCTTTATTATCAGTCATTTGCCCGCCCGCACTCAACACTTGACATCTAACAGTTTTACAATCCTGTCCAAAAGTATATTGGCAAGATTATCCTTTGTCATTTCAGGAACAGATTCTTTTGTTTGATCTTTATAAAAAAAGACTGCCTTATTAATATCTGAACCAAACCCTGAAGAAGAGCTGTTAATAAGATTCGCCGCAATAATATCTAGATTTTTTTCAGCCAGTTTTTTTATTGCATTATTTTCAAGGTTTTCGGTTTCAGCGGCAAAACCAACAAGAATCTGATTCTTTTTTATTCTGCCGAGTTCTTTTAAAATATCCATATTTTTTTTCAGGGGCAAAACAATTTCATTTTTTCCTTTTTTTATCTTTTGTTTTGCCGTGTTGACAGGGCTGTAATCAGAGACAGCCGCTGTTTTTATTATAATATGAACGTCGTCCACATGCTCAAAAACAGCTTTCGCCATTTCCTGTGCTGTTTCCACCTTAATTACCTGTACGCCGGCCGGATAAGAAAGGTTCGTCGGCCCGGTAATAAGAACGACCTCTGCTCCTCTGTGCTCTGCCGCCCTTGCAATGCTGTAGCCCATTTTACCTGATGAAGGATTGCTGATGAACCTCACAGGATCAATTGGTTCCCGTGTCGGACCAGCGGTTACAAGAACCTTTTTACTTTTCAAATCCTTGGGGGCAAGACAATATAAAAGCCTGTCTAATATGTCTTTTGGTTCCGGAAGACGTCCCGGGCCATAATCTCCGCATGCCAGATCACCTGACCCCGGTTCAATGATAAAATATCCATCATTTTTAAGAATAGAAAGATTTCTCTGAACAGCCTTGTTTTCATACATTCTGGTATTCATTGAAGGACACAGAACAATCGGAGCTGTTACAGCGAGTATGAATGTGCTCAAGGCATCATCAGCTATGCCGTTTGCGAGCTTGCCAATAATATTGGCCGTTGCAGGAGCAATAATAACAGCGTCCGCATTCCTTGCCCATTCAATATGCCTTATGGAGGAACTCTTTCTGCTGTCATTGTTTTGAAAAAGGTCAATGCACACAGGATTGCCTGATAATGCTTCAAAGGTCAGAGAGTTGACAAAAAAACCGGCATTTTTAGTCATAATTATTCTGACATTTGCCCCGTGTTTACTAAGAAGTCTTAACAACTCCAGGCTCTTATAAGCAGCAATGCCTCCACATACACCAAGAACGATATTTTTGTTGTCTATTGTGGTTTGCATAATATCTTTTGGCATCCTTCATTTACCAATTTACACTTTTTTCGAAAAAGCGTGTATTATTGAATTGAATGCCGATGTCAAAACTGGAAATTTGAGATTAGGTAACGCATCTACATCTTTGTATTTTTTTCAATTTCAAATTTCTATTTTCAAATTTCACTGCCAAAATACAAGATTAACAAAGTGTAAACTACTTTTGACTTGTCGTGAAAGACGCCTAATTTTTTTTATTTAAGCAGTCCAGCCTCACTGATTGTCGGCGCAACCCATATCTCAACATTGGTTTTAAAAACTTTATCAGAGATATTTATCATACACCATCTGTTTTCTTTATGAAACAACAGGACAGTTCGCGGAGACTTGAATGAGCTTACAACTCGCCAGTTATCCTTTTTCATGTTGTTTTCAAAAAAGGCTATAAGAGAACTTACCTCAACCTTGCCGCTTAAAGTCAGAACACCCGCTGAAAAACCAGAAGTTTTATATACGAATGATGTTTTTTTATTAATCTTTAACTCATTCGGTATAAGCACGTCTCCAAAATCATAATACATGGGTGAGGGCCCTTTTTCCTCGGGCCTTGTCACTTTCGACGCAGGTCCTTGTTTCTTGGATTTTCCTGCGCCACATCCGGAAATCATGAGAAACAAGACAGCGCCGATTCCAATAAATACCAAAATCTTTTTTTTCTGCAAAATTTTTATCATAAGCCAACCTCCTTATTATCTTTTAAATAACTAAACTATAATCTTTTGATATGATTGATAAGTTGTTTTTCGGTTACAGCGCCGAGAAGCGGCATAATCTAGCTTTTAAATAACTTGGTATACATAATTTTAAACAATCAGTCTTCAGTTGCGATAACCGGCAAAAACTACAGTTGAGTTATTTGAAAGCCACTAATTTAACGACAGAAAGTGTCTTGTAAGTCTTCAAGCAAAGAATATCATAGTTTGCCCAGATTTTTCAAGCCATTATACTTTATCATAAGATCAATCCATTTGCTAAACAGCAAAACAGGCTCACCCGCAGCCTTTTCAGAAAGTTTTTTTTCAATTTCAGAGAGTCCATCAATAATGTCCTGCCTGTAAGGTTCATTCTTTAAAAGAAATCTATAGATTTCTGCAGCTCTGCTTAAATGGCCCTGACTCAAGTAAACATCTGCCATTGTTTTTGTATAACACTTTGAATCGTCAGTCATTTTTTTTTGCCATTATTCTTATCTGTTTTAAATATAAGTTCATCCTTACCTATTAACCCCAGTTCTTTTCTTACCATATTTTCAATAAATTTTGGGTCATTTTTTAATCGTTCTATCTCACGACCCATAACAATGTTTTTCTGCACAAGTTTTTTATTTTGTTCAACCACCCTGTTTTTTTCACTATTTATTAGGATGAAATCGACAAATCCATTGTCTCCAGATATTATAAGCAAAAACAGGGAAAACAAAAACAATATTAACAGAGATAATATGATATTTTTTTTAACAGTCAATTTTTTCTTATACCACTGAAAATTACGCCCCAAACTTCTTTTAATTCTGAACTTTTCATTAAAAAGGAAAAAGCCGTATAAAAAAGGAGGCCGATTATTATTGTTGCCATAAGGCTGAAGAAAAGGCTCTTTAAAGATATGTCCGACAATGGGATCATAAAAGTTGAGATGGCCATTACAACCAGGCCCATTATTGCCGAACAAAAAACAATTTTGCAAACAGATTTGGCTATGGCTTTTAATCCCAGGTTGCCGAGTTTTTTTCTTAATGCCAGTACAAGAAGTACAAAATTTAACATTGAAGCAAGAGAAGTTGAAAGCGCAAGGCCACCATGAGCAAGAGGACCCATTAAAATAATTCCAAGCAGTATGTTTGCAATAATCGATATTATTGCGATGCGAACAGGAGTTTTTGTGTCCTGCAAAGCATAAAATGTAGAAACAACTACCCTGACACCTGAAAATGCCCATAAACCCATACTATAGTATAAAAGAGCATATGAAGTCAATTGTGTAGCTTTGGAATCAAAAACGCCTCTTTTAAACAACAGCGCTACAATTGGCTCTCTGAGTATAAAAAGGCCAACCATTGAAGGTATTGACAAAAATAACACAAGCTTCATTGCATAGGCAAAAGTATTTTTAACAGCCTCAAAATCTTTTGAGGCCGCCTGCCTTGAAAGGGTAGGCAAAACAGCAGTAGCTATTGCTATGGCAAATAGACCAAGTGGAAACTGTACCAGCCGGTCTGCATAATAAAGGTATGAAATACTACCCTCAGGCAGCAATGAAGCAAGAAGGGTTCCTGCCAGAATGTTAATCTGATAAACTGCTGCACCAAATACAGCAGGAAGCATTAACAATCCTATTTTTTTCAGGCCGGGATGTACTGTAGTTGTCCTCTGCCAGAAATACAGCCCCTTTTTAATAAGAAATGGAATCTGAAGTGCAAGCTGTAAAACACCGCCTATAAGCACTCCTATGGCAAGTCCGGTTACAGGGTCAGACATATACGGTGAAATAAAAAATACAGAACAGATAATTGCAATATTTAAAAAAACCGGGGCAAGGGCCGGGGCCGCAAAGTGGCCGAGGCTATTCAAAATTCCCATGGAAAGGGCTACCAGTCCAATGAAAAAAATATAAGGAAACATGATTCGGGTAAGACTGACAGTTAAATGAAACTTTTCAGGCGAACTTATAAATCCCGGAGCAATGATCCTTATAATAACAGGAGACATAAAAACACCGAGGACTGCAACAACAGCCAGGATAATGGAAACAAGCCATATGGCGCATCTGGCCAGCCTGAAAGCATCTTCTCTGCCTTTGATTGTCAGATATTCGGTAAATACAGGTATGAATGCAATGCTGAGCGAACCTTCAGCAAAAAGCCTTCTAAGCAGATTGGGAATCCTGAATGCTACAAAAAAAGCATCTGAACTAAGTCCAGCTCCAAAAAACCAGGCAATTATAACATCCCTTACGAAACCGAACATACGGCTTAATAAGGTTGCAAGGCTTACAACACCTGCTGCTTTTGTCACGCGAGTATTTTCAGACATTGGTTGCTTTCAATATAAACTGTCAAATTTAACTTGACATGCCTTTTAATATCAGATAGCTAATTTTTTTTAAACATATGGAAAAGGAGTTTTATAAATTGGCTAACCATAAATCTGCATTAAAACGGGCGCGTCAAAACGAAATTAGAAGCATGCGCAACAAAACAGTAAAAACAAAGGTTAAAAACCTTGTCAAAGATGTACGGCTTGCCGCAGGTAAAGAGCCTGAAGAGAAAGTTTTAATCAAACTTACTCAAGCACAATCTATTATCGATAAGGCAGCAAAAAAAGGCACTATCCATAAAAAAACAGCTTCAAGGAAAATATCCCGCCTTGCTGGTCTGGTCAATTCAACCACATTATAGATTAATCCCCGTTAATTTTTAAGAAAAAAATCTAACGGGGAAATTTAAAAAAAATTCAAGGCATTAATACCAGACTAACAAATTTCCCCATGTCTAAAAATTCTCTGTTAGACTATTATAAACTTTTTCCGCAAGCCTTTTCGAAAGAACTACAATTGCATCATGCCTGTTTTTTTCTGTTGTCAGCTTGTCAGAGTTAACATCATATGCCTCATTATCAGAAATACCTTTTTTAGACCATATTGTTCTGCCTTTATTATCAGTCAGTTTTAAATCAAGCGTAAGCACTACCCTTCTCTCAAGAGATGTGCTGACTCCCCTGTGTGATATAGTATGAACGCTCATTGATTTAACAACGCCGGACAGTACAGCATCGGCCTTATTTCTGCCTGCAAGTTTGCTGTTTCTTGTAAATTCATATATAAGATCATTTGTAAATGTATTTTCCACACCGATTTCAGAAGTCTGGTTTTTAAGCATTTTTATAAAAACACTTTGTACCCCTGACGGAAGACTGCCTCCACCGGCAAATTTGTAGCCGCATGCTGATAAAAAAACCAGACAACAAGATATTGTAAAAACAGTCCTGATTATTTTTCCGTTTAAAAACATCTTTCTCCTTTATTTTAGATGCAATTGTAAAAAGTCATTTGTAAGCGACATTGAGCAGTTTTGGAATCCCAAAAATGCTCACATAGCGAACAAATTCGACTTTTTACGAAACCGTCATTTTTTATACTACAATATTTACCAGTTTCCCTTTAACAACAATAACTTTTTTTACTGGTTTATCGTTTATGAATTTTCTGGCGCGTTCATCTGAAAGAGCTGTATTTTTTATTGTCTCATCGTCTGTACCGGCATTTACCATGAATTTACTGCGAAGTTTGCCGTTTATCTGAACCACTATTTCAAGGGTTTCCTGCAATAAAGCATCTTCCCTGTATGATGGCCATGCTTCTAAAAGAACACTTGATTCGTGTCCCAGAGCAAACCAGAGTTCTTCAGTAAAATGAGGAACTATGGGTGACAAAAGAAGTATTGACGATTCCATTGCAAATCTCATCACTCTGGCAGCTTCAGCGCGCTTTTCTGCCGGATCTATACTGTACATGGTATTAACGAGCTCCATTACAGCACTGATTGCAGTATTAAAATGAAATCTGTTTTCTATGTCAGTGGTAACCTTTTTTATGCTTTGATGTGTTTTTTTATACAATGCCCTAATAGTGCCGCCTAATTCGTCGGCACTTCCATTAAAAGGAGCTGCTTCTCTTATCTGGTCCATCCAGCCTGCAGCAAGATTCCATATGCGGTTCAGAAAGCGGTATCCGCCCTCCACACCCTGGTCGCTCCATTCAAGATCTCTCTCCGGAGGAGCGGCAAAAAGACAAAAAAGCCTTGTAACATCAGCACCATACTGATCAATCATAATATTAGGATCTATGACATTCTTTTTTGACTTGGACATTTTTTCAACCCGGCCGATTACAACTTTATTGCCGCATTTTTTGCAGAAACTTTCTTCCTTGCCTGATTTGACCTCTTCAGGCAGAAGATATCCATGTTCAGGGCATGAAACAGTTTCCTTGCAGACCATGCCCTGAGTCAGCAGTCTGGTAAACGGCTCCTTGTAATTTATAAGTCCGATATCTTTAAGCACTCGTGTAAAATATCTTGAATAAAGAAGGTGTAAAATAGCATGTTCAACACCGCCGATGTATTGGTCAACCGGCATCCAGTAATCAACCGGCTTTTTATCGAACATGCCACTGCTGTAATCTGCGCTGCAGTATCTTTCAAAATACCAGGATGATTCAACAAACGTATCCATTGTATCGGTTTCTCTTCTTGCATCAGAGCTCCCGCATTTTGGACAAGTTGTTTTTGCAAAATAATCGATATTTGCAAGTGGTGATTTTCCTCCGGGAAGAAGATCAACATCTTCAGGCAGTAAAACTGGAAGGCTTTCTTCAGAAACTGGAACAATTCCGCATTTTTTGCAGTAAATTATTGGAATAGGAGCGCCCCAGTAACGCTGCCGGGAAACACCCCAGTCTCTTAATCTGAAATTAACTGTTTTTTCGCCAAAGCCCTTTTTATTAAGAAAAGAAGCGATTTCATCAAGGGCCTTTTTATTTTCCATACCGTCAAACTGACCTGAATTGACCATAACCCCTTGGCCTGTATATGCCTCAGTCATGTGGGCGGCATCAAGGTCTTTATCCAAAGGCTTTACAACGACGACAATTTCAAGCCCGTATTTCCGGGCAAACTCAAAATCACGCTGATCATGTGCAGGTACAGACATAACAGCGCCTGTACCATATTGCATAAGAGCAAAATTAGCTGTATATATTGGCATGCGCCTGCCGCTTAATGGATTTATGCAATATGCGCCGGTAAAAACACCTTCTTTTTCATAATTTTCAACAGCCCTGTCAGATCTGTCCTGCATCGACATGCGTTCTACAAATTCTCTGATTTTATTTTCCTGGGCAGTACCCTTTGAAAGCTTGGACACAAGAGGATGTTCAGGCGCAAGGCACATGAAGGTTGCTCCAAAAACAGTATCCTGACGGGTTGTAAATACAGGTATGAATTTATCTGAACTGTCTTTTGGATTTTCAATCGGAAATCTTATTTCAGCGCCTGTACTTCTGCCAATCCAGTTTTTCTGCATGGTAATGACCTTGTCAGGCCAGCCGGGAAGCTTGTCACAGAAAGCCAGTAAGTCTTCGGCATAATCTGTTATACGAAAAAACCACTGCCATAACTCTTTCTGGCAAACCGGCTTACCGCACCTCCAGCACATGCCTGCTTCTACCTGCTCGTTGGCAAGAACAGTCTGGCATGTATTACACCAGTTTACAAAAGACTTCTTTCTATATGCCATACCCTTTTCATACATCTTTAAAAACAGCCACTGTTCCCATCTGTAATATTCAGGCCTGCATGTGGCTATTTCTCTGTCCCAGTCATAACTAAAACCTATACGCTTGAGCTGCAAACGCATGGAGTTAATATTATTGTATGTCCATCTTGCCGGATGAGTATTGTTTGCAATAGCTGCGTTTTCCGCAGGCATTCCAAAAGCGTCCCATCCCATTGGATGCAGGACATTAAAGCCCCTCATCCTTTTATATCTGGCTACTACATCTCCTATGGTATAGTTTCTAACATGTCCCATGTGAATATTGCCTGAAGGATATGGGAACATTTCAAGAAGATAATACTTTTCCTTTTCAGGATCTTCTTTGCACTTAAACAATCCTTTTTCATTCCAATAAGACTGCCACTTTGATTCAACAATTTTTGGATTATATTTCTCGTCCATTATCTTATACAACATCTCCTGCAAAAAAGCCGATTTAGAAAAAGCCCTGCAAAAACCAAAGGTCTCTCAATGAAAGGCATTCTATAACAATATTAAAAACTCAAATATAATGTCATAATTAGCTGTTAATAGCAAGAGTTGAGACAAAGGAAATTCATAGATAAAAGAATGGTCTTTTTGTTTGTTTTTTGCACAGGCCGGCCCTGCTTTCTAAAAGCTGAGATGGTTATCGGGGCAACCATTTTGGTCAGGTCCAGGAAAAAGGAAGATTTCAACCATATGAACATTTTGACAATTTAATCTTGATGGAATCGTAAAAAGCTCCACTATGCCGCTCTGCAGCGCTTGAAATTAGAATAACTTTAAACAATCAGTCTTCAGTTATGATTAAATTAAAATTAGAAAACTGTTTGAATGTATTAAAAATCGTTAGCAAAGAACCTTTTGATATATTGTTATTAATAAAAGATTAAATTATCAGCACAATTGCTGTTTTTATTATGGCCGGTTCTTTGTTTACGATTTGTTATACATGAGTTTTTTCTGATTTTAATTTAATTATAACTGTTGCGATAACCGGCAAAAACTACAGTTGAGTTATTTGCGGGCTATATTGAAAAGTTTTGGGGAAAGAGTCAGCGTGTAAAAGGATTATTCTTTTTTTCATGGCCGATTGTTGTTTCAGGGCCATGTCCGGGAAAAACTATGATATCATCATCTAATCCATACAGTTTGTTTTTAATGCTTGATATAAGGGTATTATAATCTCCCCCAGGCAAATCACTGCGTCCGATTGAACCTGCAAAAAGAGTATCTCCTGCAAAAAGATTACCATCTGCATAAAGAGCAATACCTCCCGGAGAATGCCCTGGAGTGTGAATAACTTCCAAATTAACAGTCCCAAAAGAGATAGTATCGCCATCTTCCAGCATTTGATCTGCTGGCGGTGAGTTCTCAATTGACAGCCCGAATATTGCAGCATCAGATGAAAGTGTGTTTAACATTGGTGCATCAAGGGAATGTATTAAGACAGGCGCTCCAGTTGCTTCTTTTAGTTTTTTATTGCCGCCAACATGATCAAAATGACCGTGGGTATTGATGATAAATTTAACTTTCATATCCTCAAGTGCATCAAGGATTCTATCTTCTTCATCTCCAGGGTCTATAACAACAGCCTCTCTGGTTTTTTCACAACCTATTATAAAACAGTTTGCCATAAGAGGACCAACAGCAAGTTTTTTAATAATCATAAAATGTTAAAATCCTTTTGCGCCTGACATGTTGATAAGAGTTTTGCCCGGAAAGGCCTTTGCACAACCCCTGTTTCTATTCAATTCGGGTTATTACGAAAAGCAAAGCAACATGGTAATCTTGTTGATAAAGGGAGACTTTTGAAAAATGTTCAATTTCGTTCAAGTTCAAGGAAGGCGAAAATTTTAACCACAGGAATATATTGAATATTTCGAGGATTAAAATTTGAGCCTGACGCCAAAATTGGGCGAAAGGGAGCATTTTGCAAAGGTCTCAAAGGGCGAGTGATTGAACAGTTCGCGCTCGACCACCCGCCTTTTAGATGTTTCTTCTTTTAGCCTGCTCAATAAGTTCGATAAGGCTGTTTACCTTGGGTTTTGGCTTAGTATTAACAAGCCGGATAAAATCATCTTCAGGCATATTTTTTTTTAGAAAAGCTGCCACGTCAAAACGTTCCCACCAGCAGTCAAATATTTTCCAGCAGGGTAACATTTCGTCCCCGTTTGTCCTGCAATATTCAAAAGATACAGGGCCTCCCAGCCTGGGACATCTTATTTCAAGATTATCTTTGTTTGTATCCATTCGGCCCTTACTTTATCACGCAAATACAGAATAACGGTTGTTTTTAACGGCTTTTAAGCAAAGCCGGTTTTGGATAATTTTCAAATACTTTTTCAGATTTCATCATTTCTTCTTCTGTCAGGACGTAATCCTGCATTTTTCCACTAAGATAATTTTCATATGCTCCAAGGTCAATCAACCCGTGTCCGCTCCAGTTGAAAAGGATAACCTTTTCTTTTCCTTCTTCTTTTGCTTTTTTTGCTTCTTCAATAACACAGGCAATAGCATGGTTTGTTTCAGGCGCGGGTATAATACCCTCTGTTTTTGCAGCAAGCATACCTGCCTCGTAAGCAGCAAGCTGATTAACGGTTCTCCCTTCAAATATTCCTTCAGAAGCAAGCTGGCTTACTATTGGCGCCATACCATGATATCGAAGTCCACCAGCATGAATCGGGGCAGGTACAAAAGCATGACCAAGACTGTGCATGGGAAGAAGCGGAGTGTATTTTGCCGTATCGCCATGATCATATACAAATGGAGCTCTTGTTATGGTTGGACAGGCCGATGGTTCTACAGGATATATATCTATTTGTTTGCCGTTCATCTTGTCACATACAAAAGGCAGCGCAAGGCCCGCAAAATTGCTTCCTCCTCCTGCGCATCCAATAATAACATCAGGATACTGGTTGATTTTTTCCAGCTGTTTTTTAGCTTCAAGCCCTATAATCGTCTGATGCATCATAACATGGTTAAGAACGCTTCCAAGTGAATAGCGTGTCTGGCCTGTTTTATCGCTGACAGCCTCTTCAATGGCTTCACTTATAGCTATGCCAAGAGCGCCCGGAGTGTTGGGATCCCTTTCAAGTACTGCCCTTCCGGCCTGGGTTTCCATACTTGGACTGGCTACACAATGGCCACCCCAGACTCCCATCATTGATTTTCTGTATGGCTTTTGATCAAAACTTATCCTTACCATAAAAATCTTGCATTCGATTCCAAACTGAGCACAGGCAAAAGCCAGGGCGCTTCCCCACTGGCCTGCTCCGGTTTCCGTGGTTATCTTTTTTATGCCAAAAATCTTATTGTAATATGCCTGAGGCACAGCAGTGTTTGGCTTGTGGCTGCCAGGAGGACTCAAGCTTTCGTTTTTGAAATAAATTTTTGCCGGCGTATCAAGCGCCTTTTCAAGCCCGAACGCCCTTACCAGGGGAGAAGGCCGCCATATACTATAAACCTTAAGCACTTCTTCAGGAATATCGATCCATCTCTCAGTACTTACTTCCTGTTCAATCAGGTTCATTGGGAAAACTGCTGCCAGAGCTTCAGGAGTGACTGGTTTGCCATCTGGCCCAAGAGGTGGATTCATTTTGATGTCTGCGAGAACATTATACCATTGTCGAGGCATCTCATCTTCTGTTAATAGAATTTTTTTGGTTTCCATAAACTACTCCTTTGTTATAAAATAAATCTCTTTTTTATGATTTTTAATTTTTCCATTTTGAAGCGCTATATAAATGCTGTCTAATATTCCATTAATAAATGCTCCAGATTCTCTGGTTCCAAATTTTTTTCCAATATCAACTGCTTCGTTTATTGATACCTTTGATGGAATATCATCACAAAAAATCAGTTCAAATAAAGCAAGTCTTATGATATTTCTGTCAACACATGACATTCGGCTAATCTTCCAGTTACTTGAAAACTTTTCGATTATAGAATCTATTTCCAATCTGGAATCAATTACACCGGTCACCAGTTTGAGAAAAAAAGTAAGATTATTGTTTGAATTTATAAAATTATCACAAAAAAGCTCTACTACTTCCTTTGAGTCGTTTTTGGACATATCAGCATAAAAAAGAGCCTGTAAAGCAATTTCTCGAGACTTGCGACGCATTCCCATGATTATTCCTGATTAACGGCCTCTATTAGGTTTGCCATTTCAACGGCTGCTATTGCGGAATCCCATCCCTTATTACCGGCTTTTGTGCCGGCACGTTCAATAGCCTGTTCAATAGTATCGGTTGTTAAAATACCAAAAATAACCGGTATTCCTGATTCCAGGCTTATCATTGAAATTCCCTTGGTAACTTCAGAGCTTACATAATCAAAATGAGGAGTTGCTCCACGAATCACAGCCCCAAGGCAGATAATAGCATCATAGATACCCTTTGCAGCCATTTTTTTCGCGAGCAGAGGAATTTCGAAAGCACCCGGCACCTTCACTATTTTGATATCTGCATCATTGGCACCGGAACGCGTTAGAGCATCAACAGCTCCTCCTAAAAGTTTGTCAGTAATAAAATCGTTAAAACGGCTTACCACTAATGCAAATTTTTTGTTTTCGGCAAAAAGTTTGCCCTCAATAACTTTTGGCATAATTTTATACCCCCTGGAATAAACCTGACTCATAAATCTTAAAATATCTGTAGTTGAAAACATTTACTGCAGAACACACAGATTAAATTAATTTGTTTTTTATCTTTCTATATTAAAACTTTTGTAACCGTGGGCTGTAAATACTGAACAGTTAACTCTTTATCGGCTATGGAGTTGCATCAATATTTAGGAGATGCCCCATCTTGAGTTTCTTACACTCAAGATATAATCGGTTATGCTCATTAGGAGCTATTTCTATCGGGACCTGCTCAACAAGTTTTAATCCATAACCTTCGAGTCCAACAATTTTCTTGGGATTATTTGTAAGCAACCTCATCTTTTTTACACCTATATTAACAAGAATCTGAGCGCCTATGCCATAATTTCTAAGATCGGCTTTAAATCCGAGTTCTTCGTTTGCTTCAACAGTATCAAAACCATGATCCTGCAACGCATAGGCTTTAATTTTGTTTACAAGCCCGATTCCTCTGCCTTCCTGCCGAATATAAAGGATCACCCCTGATCCTTCCTTGTTTATCACTTCCATTGCTTTGTGAAGCTGTTCTCCGCAATCGCATCTGAGAGAACCAAAAATATCTCCTGTAAGGCATTCTGAATGAACTCGGACAAGTACTGGTTTTTCTGGATCTATATCGCCTTTAACCAGGGCGATATGAAGCAGTTCGTCCACATCGTTTTCATATACAATTACCTTGAATTCACCTGCATATGATGTAGGAATAGTGGTTTCAGCTGCAACCCTTACAAACGATTCATTACTCATGCGATACTCTATCAAATCAGCAATAGTACATATTCCAATTCCATGTTTTTCGCTGAATTTTTCCAAAGATGGCATTCTTGCCATTGTGCCGTCATCATCCATGATTTCGCATATAACGCCAGCTGGTTTTAAACCGGCCAGACGGGCAAGATCTACTGAACCTTCTGTTTGACCGGCTCTGACCATAACTCCTCCAGCCTTTGCCCTTAAGGGAAATATATGACCCGGCCTTACAAGATCACCTGGCGCGGCATTGTCGGCAACAGCAGTAAGAACTGTTTTGGCTCGATCTGCAGCAGAAATGCCGGTTGTCACACCTTTTGACGATTCTATTGATACAGTAAAACCGGTTTTAAACGGCGATGTATTGTTATCAACCATAGGCGGAAGATCAAGAGAATCGGCTTTTTCAGATGTCATGGGAAGACATATAAGCCCCCGTCCATATTTGGCCATAAAATTAATGGTTTCAGGCGTAACTTTTTCAGCGGCTATCATAAGATCTCCCTCGTTTTCACGTTCTTCATCATCAACAAGAATGACCATATGTCCATTTTTTACTTCATTAATAGCTTCTTCAATAGTAATAAGAGGCATGACTTTTAATTATCTCCATATGTTTATAAAAAACCGTTTTCAGCTAAAAGCTGCATATTCACAGATGACTGTTTTTTTTGTTTGTAATCATCTGTATGGTTATTAACAAAACGTTCAATATATTTTCCTATCATGTCTGTCTCAATATTAACATGATCACCTGTTCTTTTTATGCCTATTGTTGTGAGTTTTGCAGTATGGGGAATAATGCTTACATTAAAACCGTCCTTGACGCAGTTGTTTATGGTAAGGCTGACCCCATCAACCGCAACAGATCCTTTTTTTATCATATAACGCAAAAGTAGTGCGGGTACGCTAATATCAACTATAATTGCATTACTGACTGTTTTTCTGTTTTTAATTATGCCCATGCCATCTACATGCCCTGAAACAAGGTGACCGTCTATACGATCAGAAAGACGAAGAGCTCGCTCAAGGTTAACACGCGCTCCTGTTTTTGCTGCGTTAAAGGTCGTTTTCTCAAGGGTCTCTGGAGAAATGTCTATCTCAAAACGCTTCCCTGTGATAACGGTTACGGTCACACATGCGCCACTTACAGCAATACTATCTCCTGCTTTAGTTTGATCAAGAGGAAAATCAGCATCTATCAAAAAACGTTTTCCCTGGCCTGAACCGGTTATTCCGGCTATTGTTCCAAGACCCTCTATGATACCCGTAAACATATAAATATCCGTTAGTTATCAATCCGTTACAGCCAGGCTATTTAACATATCCTTCAATCATGACATCATTACCAAAACGCTGAACATGAATATCATCTACAGAGATACATTCTTCCATTAAATCCGGCCCAGGCCCCTTGCATACAGGCACACCGTCATCTCCTCCTGAAATCTTGGGGGCGTAAAAAAACATAACCTTGTCAACAATTTTCGCTTTAAACGCAGATGCAATAACACGGCTGCCGCCTTCAATGAGTATGCTTGTTATGCCGAGCCTTCCCAAATATTCCATAAGTTGATTCAGGTCAATCATGTTTTTTCTGGAAGCAATGTGTATAACTTTGGCTCCCAGCGCATTTATTGCAACCTTCTTATCTGCTGAAACAGCATGCCCGGTTATAATAATAGTATCAGAATCGGAATCAAGCCGCAAGACCCTGGCTTTTTCAGAAATTGTCAGGATAGTATCAAGTATTATTCTTACAGGATCCTTTCCATTTATATTATTTAAACGAACTGTCAGAGAAGGATCGTCCTGTTTTATCGTATTAATCCCGACCATGATTGCGTCAACTTTGTGGCGCAGCCTGTGGACATATCTTCTTGATTCATCACACGAAATCCACTTTGAATTACCCGTTCTTGTGGCAATTCGTCCATCCATGGTAGATGCACATTTAACTATGACAAAAGGACGTTTTGTTGTAACATATTTTATATAAGCTTCATTTAATTTTTTTGCTTCTTCTTCACAAACGCCTGATACAACATTTATTCCATGACTTTTTAAATACTCTGCTCCGCCCCCCTTAACATCCGGATTGGGGTCATTCATAGCAATAACTACACGTTTTATCCCTGCTTCAACTATTTTTACAGAACAGGGAGGAGTTCGTCCTGTATGATTGCAGGGTTCAAGAGTAACATAAAGAGTCGCGTCGCCAGCCATTATGCCGGCATCATTGATAGCATTAACCTCGGCATGAGCATGTCCAACAGCTTCGTGAAATCCCTTTCCTACAACCCCGCCGTTTTTTACAACAACAGCGCCGACCATGGGGTTTGGTGAAGTAAAACCCTCGCCCTTTACAGCAAGGCCAAGGGCCATTTTCATAAAATATTTATCTTCCATTAACATTTAACTACTTATTGCTCAGCAGGCCTTTTAGTTCAGATACAAAATCATTAACATCCTTAAACTCCCTGTAAACTGATGCAAATCTGACATATGCAATATCGTCTATTTCATGAAGTTTTGCCATGATTTTCTCTCCGAGTATACTGGAATGGATTTCTTTTTCCCCTGTTTCCTTAAGATCCCGTTCCAGATCTTCTATGAATTGATCTATAACATTAATGCTTATATTTCTCTTTTCGCAGGCTTTTTGAATGCCTGAACGCACTTTGTCGCTGTTAAAAACCTCTCTGCGACCATCTTTTTTAATTATCACTACAGGGATTTCTTCTGTATATTCGTAAGTAGTAAAACGCCTGCCGCATACAATGCATTCTCTGCGCCTTCGTATTGCATCTCCATTTTTACCCAGCCTTGAATCAATTACCTTATTGTTAAGTTCTCCACAAAATGGACATTTCATTAAAGACTCCTAATTATCGGCATTAATTTTGACTACTTCAACACCCGCCTCTTTAAACATTTCTATGGCCATAGGGTCTGCATATCCGTCACGGTAGCAGATTTTTTTTATCCCTGCATTAATAATCATCTTAGCGCATATCAGACATGGCTGATTTGTACAGAAAAGCGTTCCTCCTTTTATGGAAATACCATGCAGCGCTGCCTGAATAATAGCATTCTGCTCAGCGTGTATGCCTCTGCACAGTTCATGCCTCTCGCCAGATGGAACATTTAATTTCTCACGCAGGCAACCTGTCTCAATACAATGCTTAATACCTGTCGGAGCGCCATTGTAGCCGGTTGTCAGAATTCTTTTATCCTTTACAATTATGGAACCAACAGCACGTCTCAGGCATGTTGAGCGTTTTGCAACAAGTGCCGCAATATCCATAAAATAAGTTTCCCATGAGGGACGGTTGTCTTTTATCTTCATTATATTAAAGTATTAATAAACATATTTTATTGGAAAAGCCTCGCAAAGCTCGAGCACCTTTTTCCTTGAATTTGTAATAAAATTATTATCCCTGGGGTTTTTCAAAACATTGACAATCAGCTTTGCTATCACTTCCATTTCAGGCATCTGCATGCCTCTTGATGTTAAGGTTGGTGTGCCAATACGTATACCGCTTGTGACAAATGGGCTCAAAGTTTCAAATGGAATGGAATTCTTGTTTACGGTAATTCCCGCCCTGCCTAAAACCTCTTCAGCATCCTTTCCGGTAATATTAAGGTTTTGCAGATCCGCTAACATCATGTGATTATCCGTTCCGTCTGAAATAAGCTTGATACCGTCTTTCATCAAATTCTGCGCAAGAGTCTCTGCGTTTTTAACAACATTCCTTTGATAAACTTTAAACGACTCTGTAAGCGCCTCTTTAAAGGCAACTGCTTTTGCCGCGATTATATGCATGAGAGGACCGCCCTGAATACCGGGGAATATTTCTCTGTTTAATTTTACGCCGTGATCCTCTTTTGCGAGGATTAACCCGCCGCGAGGCCCGCGCAGGGTCTTGTGTGTAGTAGAAGTTACAACATCAGAAAAAGGTATGGGAGATGGATGAACACCTGCTGCGACCAGACCCGCTATGTGCGCCATGTCCACCATTAAATAAGCACCTACTGATTTGGCAATTCGTGCAAATTCTTCAAAATCTATTATTCTCGGATAGGCGCTTGCGCCTGCGACAATCATTTTTGGTCTGTGTTTGGAAGCCAGAGCAGCTAATTCTTCATAGTCAATAGTGCCTGTTTCTTTTTTTACACCATAGTGGATAAAATTATAAAATTTTCCTGAAAAACTGACTTTACTTCCATGGGTAAGGTGCCCACCATGGGACAGATTCATACCAAGGACAGTATCGCCCATGTTTAAAAAAGCAAAATACACGGCCATATTGGCCTGAGATCCGGAATGGGGTTGAACGTTTGCATAAGACGCGTTAAAAAGTTGTTTTGCCCTGTCTATGGCCAATTTTTCGGCAATATCAACATATTCGCAGCCTCCATAATAACGCTTTCCAGGATATCCTTCAGCATATTTGTTCGTAAGAACACTTCCCTGGGTAGCCATTACAGCACGGCTGGCTATATTCTCCGAGGCTATAAGTTCCAGCGTATTGTTTTGCCGGTCGATTTCTCGGGTAATGGCATCTGCAATTTCTGTATCAACCTTTTCAATAAATTCTGTATCCAAAACTGCTCCCCCAGTAAACAGTTAATATGTTTATAAAAAATTCCAAAACTGCTCAATGTCGCTTACAAATGACTTTTTACGAAGCCATCAATAATACATAAACAACAATTTTTAGCAATATCTTCGTTTATATCTTTTTTGATGGTGGCGTAAACTTTTTACGAATGCATCATTTTCTGTATTGTATCAAATTTTTCTATTCGTAATTGATGCCGCCCACCGTCAAACGGTGTTCCAAGCCAGGCCTTTACTATTTCCCGCGCCAGGCCTTCTCCGATTACTCTGCCTCCCATAACGAGAATATTAGAATCATTGTGACGCCTGCTCATTATTGCGGAAAAAAGATCATTGCACAACGCTGCCCTGACATGTGGAAATTTATTGGCGACCATGGACATTCCCAATCCAGTGCCGCACATGAGTATGCCTCTGTCAAATGTTTGATTCGAAACCATCGATGCCACCTTGATCCCAAAATCTGGATAATCCGCCGAAGCTTCACTGTTTGTTCCGACATCCTCTACATTAATACCTCTTTCAACAAGATATATTTTTATTTTTTCCTTTAATAAATAAGCGCCATGATCACATCCTATGATAACGGGCCTGTTGTCATTGTCCATAATTTTATTCCTGTGTTTAACGGGTTGTCGTTTATTTTTCTGTATTAACAAATGAGGAAAGAAATATCAGCACAATGATCTTAAAGATCATTATTTGTATTTTTTAAGAATCAGCGAAGCATTTGTCCCGCCAAAACCAAAAGAATTGGTCATGGCAATTTCCACATTACTCTCCCGCGCAATCTTAGGAACATAATCAAGATCGCATTCTTCAGAGGGATTATCGAGATTAATGGTCGGAGGAATAATGCTTTCATAAATTGTAAGTGCAGTAAAAACCGTTTCAACTCCACCGGAACCGCCTAACAGATGACCGGTCATTGATTTGGTCGAACTTATCGGCATCTTATGAGCTCTGTCCTTGAATACAGACTTAATTGCCCGTGTTTCACAAACATCGTTAAGCTGCGTTGATGTGCCATGAGCATTTATGTAATCAACCATATCATATGATATCCCGGCATCCTTTATAGCGGCTGCCATGCATCTTGCCGCTCCTTCTCCATCGGGTGGAGGCGAGGTCATATGATAACCGTCTCCACTCATTCCATATCCACATATTTCAGCATAAATATGGGCGTCTCTTTTGATCGCCCCTTCAAGACTTTCAAGTATAAGTATCCCGCTTCCTTCACCCACTATAAATCCGTCGCGATCCTTGTCAAAGGGACGGGATGCTTTTTCAGGATCATCATTGCGGGTAGATAAAGCTTTCATGGCATTAAAGCCGGCAATACAGGTTGGAGTTATAACCGATTCAACACCGCCTGTAATCATGGCATCTGCCCGACCTGTTCTGATTATCTGGAATGCATCTCCGATTGCATGCGAACCAGCAGCACATGCGGTTGCGATTGAAGCATTAGGCCCTTTGGCTCCTAAATATATAGAAATCATCCCGGGAGCCATATTGCCTATAATCATTGGGATAAAAAAAGGGCTTACTCTTTTGGGGCCTCTATTATCTATAATCCTGCTGGTTTCCTCCAGCACACCAAGGCCTCCAAGACCGCAACCAGTCAGAACACCAACTCTGCCGGAATTTGAGCTGTCTATTATAAGTCCTGAATCTTCAACAGCCATTCGAGCCGCTGCAACAGCAAAAGATATAAAAGACTGCATTCTTTTTGCATCTTTTTTAAGAAGCCAGTCCTCGGGATGAAAATCCTTTACTTCTCCGGCAATCTTTGTGTCAAAAGCAGAAGAATCAAACTTCGTTATTGGGCCTATCCCTGATTTTCCGGCGCACAGCGCTGACCAGGTTTCTTTGACACCTATAGCTAAGGGCGTTATAAGCCCCAGTCCAGTAATTACTACTCTTCTGTCCAAAAGATTCTCCTTGATAAATAAATCAATACAAACAACAAATTGTTTTAAAAACTAATTTTTTATAGATATTTTTTTGATATGATTCAATAATTGATGGCGTCGCAAAAAGTCAAAAAAAACTAATTTCCGTCATTACGGCAAAAGCCGGAATCCAGTATTTTTAAACAGTTACGGCCAATCTGGACTCAGGTTCTTACCGGAGTGACAACTTTTTACGACGCCATCATAATTACTTCGCGTTTATATAATTAATAGCGTCTTTGACAGACATCATTTTCTCTGCGTCTTCGTCAGAAATTTCTATATCAAATTCCTCTTCCATGGACATTATAAGTTCAACAAGATCAAGAGAATCTGCGCCAAGGTCATTTACAAATGAAGCCTCTGGAACCACATCCGCCATATCAACACTTAACTTTTCAGCTATTATCTTTTTTACCTTATCTTCAGTAGACATAAATCATTTCTCCTTTTAAATATACATGCCTCCACTGACATGAATTACCTGTCCTGTAATATATGACGCACTTTCAGAGGCCAGAAAAGCCACAACAGCCGCCACATCCTCAGGCTTACCGGTTCGTCCAAGCGGAATCTGGCTTATCATTGCATTCTTTGCTTTTTCCGGCATTAATGCAGTCATATCGGTTTCGATAAAACCCGGAGCAATAGCATTAACAGTAATTCCCCGTGGAGCTAATTCTTTTGCTGCAGTCTTTGTAAGGCCTATGAGACCTGCCTTTGAAGCTACATAATTTGCCTGCCCTGCATTTCCTGTGACACCAACGATTGATGCCATATTGATAATACAACCCGAACGCTGTTTCATCATGGTTTTAGCAGCCATTTTCATGCAGGTGAAAGCACCCTTTAAGTTAACATTTAAAACACTGTCCCAATCCTTTTCCTTCATGCGGACCAGAAGTCCATCCTTTGTTATTCCTGCATTGTTTACAAAAACATCTATCCTCCCGGTTTCATCAAGCACTTTTTCAAAAAAACCCGCCACATCTTTTTCTACCGCGATATCAACACTCATACTTGTTGCCGTACCTCCTGCATCAGATACAAGTTTTTCAGTTTCAGCGGCAGCAGCAATTTCAGCAGCAGGATCACCCGGAGAAAAATAATTAAAATAAATATGAGTCCCCGGACCCGCGAGACAACGGCAAATCGACCGTCCAATACCTCTTGATCCTCCTGTAACTACAACTGTTTTATCAGGCATAATTTACCTCTCAAATAATGTATTAGCGACCATATCCATGTCGTTTATGACATTCTCAAAACTATCTGCCAGCTTGCCATATGAAACCATTTCTAAAAATTCTGAAACAGCCTTTTTATCAAAAAGGTTCTGGCCCCTTAGAATTGTAAGGATATTGCAACCTGTCAGTTGAGCTGTCTTATTTGCAAAAATTCTGGTCATTGCCTTAAAATACTCGGCTTTAGGATCTCCGATATCAGAGAGTCTTGCCGCCTTACGTGCCATGCTTGCGCCAACCTCTACATGTGTTATCATATCTGCCAGTGCAAACATTATATACTGCTGCTTCGTCAGCCTGTTGTCATTTGCAAGAAATATGGTGTGATTAAGAGCCTGCGCGGCGAGGCTGTAATATCGGCACCCGCAATCTTTTAACGATTTTTCCATGTCCTGCATTTCAGAGCTGATTGACGTGTAATAACCGCCTTTGGTTTTACGCGTTTTTTTCCAGCGAAACGTACTTATGATACTTTGCAGTATTTCGCTGGTTCCTTCATAAATACAGGTAATTTTTACATCTCTTTTTATTTTTTCTATTTCAAACTCACGTATATATCCATATCCACCAAGAGCCTGTATGCCGTCATCCGCAGCTTTATTGGATGACTCTGATGCAAAAAATTTGGCAATGGCTCCTTCAACCTGAAGATCTTCTTCGCCGGAATCGAGTCTAATTGCAACTTCCTCAGTATATGCTAGGGCTGCCTCAAAATTTACAACATGCGGCACAATCAGCTTATGAGTGTATCCCTGTTTTTCCGAAAGAGTAGATCCAAACTGAATCCTTTCCTTGGCATATGGAATAACAATATCCATTACAGCTTTGTTAGCACCAAGACTCATTGCGGCTACCATCAGTCTGGTATATCCAAACACCATGTTAGCCTGCTTCATGCCGTTTCCGGGCACGCCTCCAATGAGATTTTCAACAGGCACAAACACATCGGTAAATGAAAGTGGAGAAGTATTTGAAGAACGAATACCGTGTTTTTCTTCACCTTTTCCCTGCACAAAGCCTTCAGTGCCTTTTTCAACAACAAAAAATGAAGGTCCTTCAGGTGTATTCGCAAGAAGGGTGATAAAATCAGCATATCCACCGGTTGAAATAAACTGCTTATTACCGTTTATTTTATAACCGGTAATTTTTCCTGTATCATCTGTTACAGGATCAGCCTTTGTTTTTAATGCAGCGAGATTGCTCCCCGCGCCGGGCTCAGTTACAGCATAAGCAACAAGATTTTCTCCATTTGCTATTGCTCCCAACCACTTTTGTTTTTGTTCTTCCGTTCCTCCTACAATCAGAGGATCAGCACCAAGCTGGATAGCAAAAAAGCCGGTTGCAATGCCCAGACATATCCTTGAGATTTCGCAAATAACCTCAAAGCAATCTCTGGCCCCTCCGCCTAAACCACCATAAGCCTCGGGTATGAATAGAAGCTGCAATCCTATTTCCGAACCAAGCATTGAACGGATAATTTCTTCAGGAAAAATCTCCTCTTTATCAAACTTAAGGATATTTTCTTTTGTAAGAATCCTGTTTTTAAGCTGTCTGACGGTGTCAACAACCATCTGTCTTGATTCTGAGTCCAGGCCTTGAAGAACATTTACTGTTTCGAGGTCGGATATAGCCATATTTATTATAATCCTTCTCTTTCTCTATTCTTCGGTTTCAATTACAGTGCGCCCGTTATAAGATCCGCAACTTGTGCATATATGATGCGGAAGTTTGGCCTCTCCGCACTCTGGACAAACTGAAATAGTTGGAGCAGACGCCTTGTGGTGAGCACGCCGCATGTCACGCTTTGATTTTGATGTCTTACGTTTTGGTACTGCCATAAGTAATCTCCTGTGCAACTTATTAAATTTATTATAAATTAGTTATAAATTACTACTTTACTTACCAAGCTTAATTGTAGTAATTAAAATGCAAATAATTGTCAAGGGTTTTTATTCGTATTTTTATTTTGTTTTTCTTGTCTGCATTAATTTAATGTGATATTTTTTGTGTTTATTTTAAAAAATCGTAACTAAAATATTACAAAAAACAATTACACGACCTGAGACCCTTGAAAAATGCTCAGTTTTGTTCAAGTTCAAGAAAGATGACCAAATTTTAGATAAGGTTTAACCATAGGAATACATTGAGTATTTCGAGGCTTAAACTTTGAGACTGACGCCGACACGTTAGTAAAGCATCAGCGCTCAATTGGGCAAAAGGGGATTTTTGCAAAGGTCTCAATCTGGAGGATACAGCAATGATTGTAACTCGTTTTCCACCAAGTCCTACAGGCTATCTGCATGTTGGAGGTGCAAGAACCGCTATTTTTAACTGGCTTTACGCACGCCACATGAATGGGAAGTTTGTTCTCAGAATTGAAGATACAGATCTGAAACGCTCTACAAAGTCTTCGGTAGATGCAATATTTGAAGCCCTTGAATGGCTTGGCATTGACTGGGATGAAGGCCCTTTTTTTCAATCCAAAAGATTTGACATTTACCAGCAGTATGTACAAAAACTTCTGGATTCAGGCAATGCCTATTACTGTACCTGTTCGCAGGAAAAAATTGACGCTATGCGCAAAAAGGCTCTTGAAACAGGCGGCAAGCCTAAATATGATGGCACATGCCGCAACAAAGGGCTTTCAAAAACTGACAATGCTGTAATCAGATTCAAGGCACCCGCTATAGGAACAACCATTGTCAAAGATATCATAAAGGGCAATATTGTTTTCCAGAATTCAGAACAGGACGATTTTATCATTTGCCGCAGTGATGGAACTCCGACATATAATTTTGTTGTGGTTGTTGATGATATTACCATGGGCATAAATACTATTATAAGAGGCGATGATCATCTAAACAATACTCCCAGGCAGATAATGCTTTACAATGCCCTTGAAAGCCAGCTGCCCGAATTCGGTCATGTGCCAATGGTGCTTGGCAAAGACAAGGCGCGATTGAGCAAGAGGCATGGAGCAACTTCTGTTACAGCATACAGAGACCTTGGCTTTCTTCCTGATGCTTTTCTGAATTATATTGTAAGGCTTGGATGGTCATACGGAGATCAGGAATTTTTTACAAGAAAAGAGCTTATCGAAAAGTTCACACTTAAAAATATAGGGAAATCCCCCGGCATATTTGATCAGGAAAAACTGCTGGCATTAAATGCCGATCATATTAAGGCTGATTCCTGTAGAAATCTTTCAAAGCATCTTCTGCCCTTTCTTAAGGAACGGGGCTGCAATGCTGAACAGGGGGAGTACCTTGATAAGGTTATTGATACCCTTAAAACAAGAAGCAAAACTCTTGTTGAAATGGCTGATGCAGCTGTTTTTTATTTTCAGGACGATGTTTTGTATGAAGAAAAAGCAGCAAAAAAATTTCTTATACCCGATCTGATTGAACCGCTTAAACAGTTAATCAATGAGCTTGAGCCGCTTGAATCGTTTACTGAAGCCAGCCTTGAAAATGCCTTTAAACAGGTTATGGAAAATACAGGGCTTAAGCTGGGAAAAATTGCCCAGCCTGTTCGTGTAGCGCTTACAGGCAAAACAGTCAGCCCGGGTATTTTTGAAATCATCGAAGTGCTTGAAAAAAAACAGGTACTATCAAGATTGCAAAAAGCCATGCAGTTTATCAAGGGGATAAACTGAGTTTAAGATTTGTCTTGACTCATTTCCTGCTTTTGTGTATCGAAAAAACAAAAAATTTTGAGAAAAAGGTCTCAATGGAAGGCCTTTGAAAAATCTTCAATTTTGCTCAAGTTCAAGGAAGACGACCAAATTTTAAACGTAAGAATACATAAAAAATTATGAATTTTAAATGTTGAATTTTAAATTAATAATGGTTTTTTCATCATTCAAAATTAAAAATTAAAAATTATTCTTAAGCCTGACACCGCATCACGGAAATAATGGCAGTTATGCAAAGGTCTCTAAATGGGAGATCGTCCAGCGGCAGGACTGCGGACTCTGACTCCGCCAACCCAGGTTCGAATCCTGGTCTCCCAGCCATTAAAATAAAGGGTTTACAAGCTGAAATGCTGTAAGCCCTTTTCTTTTTTCCCGCTCCTGTTCCGCTTTTTTAGCCAGGCCATCACGGTACTGTATTCCAGGGGAAGACAATTTCTGGCCCGAAAAATACTAATTAACTCATTGCTGGGCGAACCGAGAAAAATCAGCATTGATTTCATTCGGATATTAAAATATATTTGCAACAAGACTGTGTTTCGATTCTGGAAAGAGATCACAACTCCGCAATTCAAAAAAATATAATATTGTGTCTGTCGAAGCAATCGCCGGTAAAATTTATTTGATGCGCAGTTTAAAGGTAATGCTGTATAGAGATCTTGCTGAGCTTAATTCAGTCCATAGCCTTACCCAGGGCTGAACAAAAAAGCCATAATCTGTTGAAGGAAAAAATATCAACATGGAGCAATAACAATGACTCGAAAAGCAGAAAGAAAAATCGAAAACATAAATTCCGATCTCGGCGAAATCGTATTGTATCAGTCTAAGGACGGGCAGGCTGCACTGGATGTTCATCTTCATAATGAAACTGTATGGTTGACTCAGGCGCAGATGGAGAAGCTTTTTCAACGGGACCAATCGGTTATTTCCAGACATGTGAACAATATTTTCAAAGAAGGTGAACTGCAACGACGAGGCAATATGCAAAAAATGCATATTGCAAATTCAGATAAGCCGGTTGTGTTTTATAATCTTGATATCATCATTTCTGTCGGCTACCGGGTAAAATCACAACGCGGCAGCCAGTGAACCGGGGCAAAAGGAATTGATGATTCGGCTTATTATGAACCTTATTTCGGAGAAAGGCTGATAAAAATCTCATGCAAACACATGCAAATGCACCGGGCGCTCGACGATGCGAAACTTGCAGCCATGATATGGCTTGAAATGGGAAAAATATGATGTAACGGTAATTCAAAAAAAGATAACAAATTGACTTGTATATTTGCTTAACATATACTGATTTAGATTAATTTAAATCTGTTCTTTGAACCTCAAGCAGGAAGATCAGGTGACCAATCATAGTATTACAAAAAAATAAAGCCCCATTTCTTCAGTTATATGAAGGATTGGGGCTTTATACTTTAATTTTTCTATTCTTGACGAGATGAACTTATGAACTGAGGAGCGTAAACACCCTTGACGGTGAATTAATAAAGGTCAAAGGCAGACCTGACCCTCCCACAGTAAGCCAATCCGCAAGCCGTGGTGAAAAGATTGCAAAGGAAAATAAATTAAGTTTATTGGAAAGTAAGTAATCAACATATCAAGGAGCGTCCCGTAAAGGCACCCAATCTGAAAAATCACCATTTTTAGAAATTGAAAATAAATTATGACAATGGATACTTTAAACAACTTAATTGCCGATTTTTCAGTTGATAGACTGCAACAGTTTTTTAGGCAAAAAATAAGCACATTCAAACCTGAAGAAGAAGATTACGAGTATCTATTTGAAGACAATCATAATATAATCGATAATTACGAAAATATTGTAAAAATTGGTGAGGCCTATCTAACAAATTCTGATGATCTGCTCGTTATTACCGCAAAAACATTATCGCCGCTTACAAACAAAACG
>Ga0075124_10000186_pt1 | contig 28602 bp, 29 predicted proteins | sample AntAceMetag02UKS_FD_69809 | JGI IMG/M metagenome (GOLD analysis project Ga0075124, IMG submission 69809) | Saline lake microbial communities from Ace Lake, Antarctica - Antarctic Ace Lake Metagenome 02UKS | ecosystem: Environmental > Aquatic > Non-marine Saline and Alkaline > Saline | place... | reverse complement strand
AGGACCCGAAGAGAGATCTTCACCGTATCGACCGTATCGAAGAGGGGTTCTTTGTCCTCCTGAAGGTCCCTGTCATATGCCATGGGAAGACCCTTCATAACCGTCAGGATGGTAAGGAGGTTTCCATAAATACGACCCGTTTTGCCCCGGATCAGCTCGGCCACATCGGGGTTTTTTTTCTGCGGCATGATGCTGCTTCCCGTCGTAAATGAATCGGATATCTCCACAAAGTCAAACTCGTCACTCGACCAGAGGATAAGGTCCTCACAGAGGCGGCTCATATGCATCATCAGGAGACTCGCATCAAAGATGAACTCCGCGACAAAGTCCCTGTCGGAGACCGCATCCATGCTGTTTTTCGTAATTTCCGGGAATTTAAGACGTTTTGCCACATACTCCCTGTCAATAGGGATACTCGTACCGGCAAGCGCCGCCGAACCGAGGGGCATTACGTTAATTCTCCTGTAACACTCCTCAAGCCTTTTTTCGTCCCTCACAATCATCTCCCAGAAGGCAAGGAGGTAGTGTGAAAGACAAACGGGTTGCGCCTTCTGAAGGTGCGTATAGCCGGGCATAATTACATCCGCCTCTCGTTTCGCCACCTTCACAATCGTTCTCTTCAGTCCATTTACGAGCTTCAGGATACCCTTTGCCTCATCTCTCAGATAGAGCCTCACATCAAGGGATACCTGGTCATTTCTGCTCCGTCCGGTATGGAGTTTGCCCCCCACATCACCGATTCTGTCGATAAGGGCCTTTTCCACTACCATGTGGATGTCTTCAAGATCGGGATGGTATTCGAAATCGCCCCTCTCCATATCGCCGAGGATCCCCTTCAGCCCTTCTACTATCGCCTTCTTCTCGTCGGAAGAGAGGATCCGTTTTTTGGCGAGCATCTCACAGTGGGCAATACTCCCTTCGATATCGTAGCGATAGAGACGTTTGTCAAAGTGAATGGAGGCGGTAAACTCCTCCACTATACTGTGCGTGGATTCCTTGAAGCGTCCGCCCCATGGTTTTTTGCTTTTTTTCATCGTTTGACCCCTGCAGGAGATAGCAAACCAATAATTCCTAATCCTTATCCCTTAATCCTTAATCCCTATTTCTTAAGCAGCGCGTTCATCTTCAATCGAAGCGCATTAAGGCGAATAAATCCCGTTGCGTCCTTTTGATTATAGACTTCATCGCTTTCGAAGGTGGCCAGGTCCTCACTGTAGAGAGACCTCGGTGCCTTGACACCGACGGCAACGCAGTTGCCCTTGTACAGCTTGAGACGAACCGTTCCCGTCACATATTTCTGCGATTCGTCGATCAGCGACTGCATCATCTCACGCTCCGGGGAATACCAGAAGCCGTTGTATATTATCTGGGCATACTTGGGCATGAGCGAATCCCTCAAAAGCATTGCCTCACGATCCATGGTAATCGTTTCCATTGCCCGATGGGCGACCCAGAGTGCTGTTCCTCCGGGAGTTTCGTAGACACCCCTCGATTTCATGCCAACGAAGCGGTTTTCCACCATATCCATTCTTCCCACACCATTCGCGCCGGCAAGACCGTTTGCATGATCGAGAAGCTCGGCGGGACTCATTTTTTTACCGTCTATGGCAACGGGATTCCCTTTTTCAAACTCGATCTCCACATAGGTCACCCTGTCAGGTGCATCTTCCGGCGATACGGACATTACAAACATATCCTTGGAAGGCTCCCGCCACAGGTCTTCCAGGATACCCCCTTCGTGAGAGATATGAAGAAGGTTCCTGTCTTCACTGTAGGGTTTTTCCTTTGTCTGCTCGATCGGGATACCATGCTTCGCGGCATAATCGATCATCGATTCCCTCGAATCAAATATCCAGTTTTCATCCTTCCAGGCCGATATTATTTTTATCGTGGGATCGAGGGCCATATAGGTCATTTCAAACCGTACCTGGTCGTTGCCCTTTCCCGTGGCACCGTGACAGACGGCATCTGCCCCTTCTTTCTGGGCTATCTCAATCTGTCGTTTCGCGACGATCGGCCTCGCGAGCGATGTCCCCAAAAGATAGGTTCCCTCGTAGACCGCATTTGCCCTGAGGGCGGGAAAGACGAAATCTCTCACGAATTCCTCCGTGAGGTCTTCGATATATGCCTTCGCGGCTCCCGTGGCGAGTGCCTTTTCCTCGAGGCCATCGAGTTCCTCTTTCTGACCCACATCACCGGTCAGCGTGATAACCTCGCATCCATATGTCTCGATCAGCCATTTGACGATAACCGACGAATCCAGTCCGCCTGAATAGGCCAATACAACCTTTTTTATAGTGCTCATTCTACTTCCTCTCTCCCATAAGAATTTCCAGAATCGCCTTCTGTGCATGGAGGCGATTCTCCGCCTGATCAAAGACGACAGACTGACCGCTTTCCATAACCTCATGAGTTATCTCTTCCCCGCGGTGCGCGGGAAGGCAGTGCATCACGATACAATCGTTCTTCGCCTTTTGAACAAGTTCGCTGTTTATCTGATAATCTTTGAATATTACAGCCCTTTCTTCCTGCTCCTCTTCCTGCCCCATACTGGCCCAGACATCGGTATAAATCACATCGGCACCTTCGACCGCCTCAGCTGCGGAACGGAAAAGCCTGATCTCATCTTCGGCTTCTCTTTTTCCCGCCTCCAGTATCGCACCGTCGGGATCGTATCCCTCGGGACAGGCGAGATGAAGACAAATGGGAATCCGAGCAGCCGCATTGATCCATGAATTGGCAAGATTGTTGCCGTCGCCCACATAGGCGATTCTCAATCCCTCATAACCGCCCTTCTTCTCTTCTATGGTGAGGAGATCGCTCAGTATCTGACAGGGGTGCAGAAGATCGGTCAGGCCATTGATAACGGGAATTTCGGCCCAGCGCGCAAACTCCTCGACCAGTTCCTGCTCAAAGGTCCTGATGACAATGCCGTCGAGATATCGGGATATAACCCGTGCGGTATCGGCGATAGTTTCTCCCCTTCCGAGCTGTATGTCACGGCGGTTCAGGAAAGTGGACGTTCCGCCCAGTTGAAATATTCCCGTTTCAAAAGAAAGCCTCGTCCGTGTCGACGACTTATCAAATAATAACCCGAGAATTTTGCCCGCAAGCGGTGCCTCGGGTTTCCCTTCTCTCAGGACCTTCTTCAAGCTCTTCGCTCTTTCGATAATCTCCTTAAAATCCTCTTTCGTGAGATCATAGAGGGACAACAGATCTTTTTTCATAGCCTCTCCAGTATTTCATCCAATACGTCGATAACGCTGTCCACATCCTCCCCTGTTATTACAAGGGGGGGGACAAAGCGAAGCACATTTCCGCAGGTACAGTTTATAAGGACGCCCTTTCTCAGGGCCTCATTGACGATGCCACCCCCTTCACAGGAAAGCTCCACTCCTATCATAAGCCCCCGTCCGCGGATCTCCTGAATGACGGGATATTTTCCCTTGAGTCCTTCAAGACTCTCGACGAAGTAGGCACCTTGTTCCCTGCAGTTTTCCAGGATACCGTCATGTAAGATCGTCTCCATGACGGCAATACCGGCTGCCATGGCGAGCAGGTTTCCTCCGAAGGTCGAGGCGTGGGACCCCGGCTCAAAGGCGGAGGCAATTTCCTTTTTTGCGAGCATTGCACCCAAGGGAAAACCGTTTCCCAGGGCCTTTGCCAGTGTCATGATGTCGGGCTCAATGCCACTTTTCTCGTAGGCAAAGAGGTCTCCCGTCCGGCCCATCCCCGTCTGGACCTCATCGAGGAGTAAAAGAATGCCCCGTTCATCACAGATTCTCCTTACTCTCGCAAGATAATCCGTCGAAGGAATCCGCACCCCTCCCTCACCCTGAATCGGTTCCAGCATAATCCCGCAGGTCTTCTCCGAGATTGCCCCCTCAAGCGCATCGATATCGTCAAAGGGAACATATCTGAAGCCCTCGGGAAGGGGCTCAAAGCCGCGTTGAAACTTTTCCTGGCCCGTTGCGGCCACCGTCGTGAGGGTGCGCCCGTGAAAGGAGTTTTTCATGGTGATAATCTCGTATCTATTTCCTTTCATCCTCTCATGGGCATATTTTCTGGCAAGCTTGATGGCGGCCTCATTTGCCTCTGCCCCGCTGTTGCAGAAAAAAACCTTGTCGGCAAAGGAGTTCTCCACGAGAAGCCGTGCCATCCTGATCTGTGGTTCTATATGGTATATATTGGAGACATGGGTGAGGATCTCTGCCTGTTTCTTGATCGCATCCACCACCTTTGCATGCGAATGGCCCAGGCTGCAAACGGCAATTCCCGCCAGAAAGTCGATATACTCCCTGCCATCGGAATCCCATACTCGCACCCCGTCACCTCGCACGAGAACCACGGGGAGGCGTTCATAGGTGTTCATGATGAATTCATTCGATGCGGAAATCAATTCTTCGGTCTTCATATGCCCTTTCTATCCCTTTACAACCTCGGTACCAATTCCCCTGTCGGTGAATATCTCGAGGAGTATTGAGTGCGTGAGCCGTCCGTCAATTATGTGGGTCTTTCCCACCCCTTCTCTCAGGGCCTTAAGACAGCACTTTACCTTTGGGTACATTCCCCCTTTGATGGTCCCTCTATCAATAAGGTCTGTTGCTTCCCCGTCACTCAGGGAATCAATAAGGCCTCCCTCTTCATCGATAACGCCCTCAACATCCGTCAGGAGAATCAGTTTTTCCGACCCTATCGCTGCGGCCACCTCTCCGGCCACTATGTCGGCGTTAATATTATAGGTTTCACCCCTCTCACCGACACCCGTTGGAGCTATAACAGGTACAAAGCCTTCGGCTACCAGGGATTTTATAAGATCCGCATTGATCTTTGTCACTCTGCCCACCATCCCTATATCGATGATCTCCGGGGGGATATCCTTCTCTCTCTCCTCACTCAGGAGATACTTTTCAGCACGTATCAGGTTGCCGTCCTTTCCGCTCAGTCCCACGGCCTTACCACCGTTATGATTTATCAGCCCCACGATCTCCTTGTTCACCTTCCCAACGAGAACCATCTCCACAATATCCATCGTTTCCTGATCGGTCACCCTCATACCCTGAACAAATTTCGAATCCTTGCCGAGCTTCTCTAATGTCCTGCCGATCTGCGGGCCTCCACCGTGAACCACCACGGGATTAATACCAATATACTTCATCATCACCACATCCAGGGCGAACATCTCCTTCAGGTGCTCATCCACCATGGCGTGGCCTCCATACTTTATGACAACGGACTTTCCGTAAAAACGGCGAATATAGGGAAGAACCTCCAGTAAAATATCGGCCTTTTCAATCAGCTTCGCATATTTATCCTCTTTCACCATTTCATCTCTCCGTCTCGAACGCCGGTTTCTATTTTCCAGGACTTAATTTAAAGGACATACCTGCTTAGATCTTCATCCTCTACAATGTCTTCCAGCTTGCTCTTTACATACTCCGCATCGATCTCTACCTTCTTCTTGCCCATGTCGGGAGCATCAAAGGAGATGTCATCGAGGAGTGTTTCCATAATCGTATAGAGCCTTCTGGCCCCTATATTTTCAGTTCTCTCATTGACAAGGGCTGCAACCTCGGCAATCTCAGCAACAGAATCGTCTTTGAAAACGATCTGAATTCCTTCGGTAGCCAGAAGCTCTATGTACTGCCTTACGAGTGCGTTGTGAGGCTCCGTAAGTATCCTGATAAAATCCTCCTTGTCGAGAGACCCGAGTTCAACCCTGATGGGAAATCTCCCCTGCAGCTCGGGAACAAGATCCGAAGGCTTGGAGGAACTGAAGGCACCCGCCGCGATAAAGAGAATATGGTCCGTTTTTACCATACCATACTTCGTATTGACCGTGGAGCCTTCAACGATAGGGAGAAGGTCCCTCTGAACTCCCTCCCTCGACACATCAGGGCCATGGGTCGAATCACTTCCCACTATCTTGTCGATCTCATCAAGGAAGATGATGCCCGATTGCTCCACCCGCTCAACGGCGGTCTTGGTAACCTTATCCATATCGACAAGCCGCTGGGCCTCTTCTTCTACCAGGATATCCACCGCTTCGGAAACTTTCACCGTTCGTCGCTTCTTTTTCTGGGGAAACATGTTTCCGAACATTTCTTTGATGTTAAGCCCCATATCTTCAACGCCGGAGGCCGAGAAGATTTCTATCATTGGTCCCCCGTGTCCGTTTACCACCTCCACTTCCACGGGGCGGTCATCAAGTTTTCCCTCCCGCAGCAGACGTCTTAGCTTTTCACGGGTACCCTCCTGATTCGCCTCCTCTTTTCCTTCAGGAAGCTTCAGGATATCTTCTTCGGCCGCTGGTTCCATCCCAACCTTCGGAGGCCTCTTTGGAAGCAGGATATCCAGAATCCTCTCCTCGGCAATTTCCGCTGCCTTTATCCTCACGCTTTCCTGCTCTTCCGATTTCACCATACTGACGGAAAGTTCAACAATATCCCTGATCATCGACTCCACATCCCTGCCGACATACCCCACCTCGGTAAACTTGGAGGCCTCGATCTTCAAAAAGGGTGACTTGTCCAGTTTTGCCAGTCTTCGGGCAATCTCTGTCTTGCCGACACCCGTGGGACCCATCATGATGATATTTTTGGGGGCTATCTCATCCCTCATTTCCTCGGAAACCTTCTGGCGTCTCCACCTGTTCCGAAGCGCAATGGCAACGGCCCTCTTGGCATCATCCTGCCCTATAATGTATTTATCCAGTTCAGATACGATTTCTCTTGGTGTCAAATTTTTAGACGACATAAAAAACCTCAATCAATATTTCTACGTGATAAGCCATCAGATCAAATCAAAAGGATAATAGCTGATGGCCGCATGAATTGTTTAAAAACGCGATTCCGCCTTACGCTTTTTTGGCGTTTGGCTTTTTCTTGTTTATATTTTGCCCTTTTTCCGGGGCATCAAGTTCCTCTATCGTGATCCTGTCGTTCGTATATATGCATATATCGGAGGCAATTTTCATGGCCTCTCTCGTTATTTCACTTGCCCCCAGATTCGAATGTCGTATGAGAGCCCTTGCCGCGGCCAGGGCATAGGGACCACCCGCACCTATGGCCATGACCTCGTCATCCGATTCAATGACGTCCCCATTACCCGATATTATGAGAGAATTTTCCTCACTGACTGCTATCATGAGGGCCTCCAGGTGCCGCAATACCCTGTCGGTCCTCCAGTCCTTCGTCAGCTCAACAGCAGCCCTCAAGAGATTGCCGTTAAACTGCTCCAGTTTCTGATCAAATCTCTCGAAGAGGGTAAAGGCATCTGCCGTGGCACCGGCAAAACCGACGATAACCTCGTCATGATAAAGTCTTCGGACCTTCCGGGCCCCATGCTTCATTACCACAATATCCATGGTTACCTGTCCGTCACCTGCAACGACAACCTTCCCCTTATGCCTGACTGTCAGAATGGTTGTTCCTCTCATCTTCATAATCAATTATTCCCTCCCTGTGCACGGGGATGACTTTTATCGTAGACCTCCATCAGCCGTGTCACACTTATGGATGTGTATTTTTGCGTCGTCGAAAGACTCTCATGACCGAGGAGTTCCTGAATGACCCTGAGATCCGCCCCCGCATCCATCAGGTGCGTGGCAAAGGTATGCCTCAGTACATGAGGTGAAATTTTTCTGTTGATGCCACTTTGAAGCACATACTTATCCACTAATCTCCTCACGCTCCTCGGTGTTAATCTCGAACCGAGCCTGCTTAGAAAGAGTGGGGAGCCCAGGTAGCTCTCCTCTTTGTCTCTGACAAACTCGCCCCTCATTCCCAGATAGTTCTCAAGCGCCTTCAGGGCTGGCTCCCCGACGGGGACTATCCGCTCTTTTTTTCCCTTTCCCCTGACTTTCATAAGGCCTCTCGGAAAGTCGATATCTCCCGTGTTCAGACCTGTCAGTTCCCCTATGCGAATACCGGCGGAATAAAAGAGCTCCATAATAGCCTTGTCCCTCAGGCCGAAAGCATCAGTACCAAACTTTACCCCAAGAAGGGCAAGCACCTCATCAATCGACAAAAAAGTAGGCAGATATTTATCCGCCTTCGGTGCCTGTATCATCTCCGCCGGATTATACTTTATCTTCCCCTCACGAAGGAGAAATTTAAAAAAGGCTCTGAGACTCGCCACCTTTCTCGACATGGTTACTTTCTTGATTTTTTTCCTGTACAGAACTGCAAGGAATGCCCTTATTGCCGTCTGGTCAATGGCGTCAATATTCCTGATGCCTCTCTTTAAAAGGAAGCCCTGAAACTGTTTCAAATCGGCCAGATAATTCCTTTTCGTGTGATACGAAAGGTTTCTCTCAATTTCAAGGTGGGTTCCGAACGCTTCGACAGCTGACTCCATTCAAATATCCCTTATCTTCTCAGCAACGGTAAAAAATCCTGGTAGCGCTGTTTCTCTTCCCGTAAGACTGTTACGACTTCGTAGGATCAGTCAGTACACCTCCTTATGCCCGCATAGTAACAGCAGCATGAATTCGCAAAATTATTATCAAAGACCCTTGTCTGACCATCCCTGAACGTCACCCTTACATAGGACATACCACCCAGGACCTCGGAATTTCTCTCCTCTACCACGACACCAAACCCCCATTCGGGATAGCGGAGATGAAATACCTGATCGCCGGTCTTCAGATAAAGTCGCCGGGTTTCTTCCTTCATACGAAAACCTGCCTGCCGACAAAATTACCTCTACATCTTGTATTTCCCAAAATCTTCCGAAGAAAGATTCTCTAGAAATTCCTGTAACTGTTCCTTTGAATATTTATTGAGATCCTTCGTTTTCTTGCCAAAATCGATATTCGTCGATTTTTCGATTACCTTTTCGTCCACAAAGATCGGGGCATTGGCACGCAATGCAAGCGCTATCGCATCGCTCGGACGGGAATCAATGGTTACAATGCTGCTGTTCTTCAGGACATGTATGACAGCGAAAAAGGTATTATTCCTGAGATCATTAATTACTATCTTCGTAACACTTACACCGAGGATTTTCAGCATATCATTCATAAGATCGTGGGTCATTGGCCGTGCCAGGTCTATCCTTTCCAGCTGCGTTGCGATGGCACTCGCCTCGAAAAGACCTATCCATATGGGAACAGCCTTTTTCTCCTGCAGATCCTTCAGGATAACAATAGGTGTGCTCGTTATGGGATCCATGGCCAATCCGAATACCTTCATCTGTATCAACATAGTTAGACCTCCTTCCCCGGAAACAGCTCGCCCCTCAGGGAATGCATATAGGCCATCACGATCTTCACCTGCACTGTTTTCCCCTTCATACCATTCTCCCCCGGAAGATTGACAATCCTGTTCGTTCTCGTTCTTCCTCTTATCTCCTCTTCGTTGTTCCTGCTTGCACCTTCTATCAGTACCTCTTCCTCTTTTCCAACGAGCGCTCTGTTCTTTTCAAGGTTATGAGTCTCCTGGAGTTTCTGGAGAAACGAGAGCCTTTCACTCTTTACCTTCTCCTCTACCTTGTCATTATAGCTCTCAGAGGCGATACCCGGTCTGTCGGAATATTTAAATGAAAAGAGATTATCAAACCTCACTTTTCTCATTAGGTCAATAGTTTTTTGAAAATCCTCGTCGCTCTCACCGGGAAAACCGACAATGATATCGGAGGTAATGCTTATATCCGGACAACGTGCCCTCAGTTTCTCAACCCTCTCAAGGTAATCTTGGGATGTATATCCCCTCCTCATCCTCTTGAGGACGGAATCCGACCCGGATTGTATGGGAAGGTGTATATGCTCGCACAGTTTATCGAGCGAGACAAAACATTCAATAAGACCGTCGGAGAGATCCTTCGGATGGGATGTCGTGAATCGTATCCTCTCAATCCCCTCCACCCCGTTGATCATCACCAGAAGTGTCGGAAAATCCGTTTCATTTTTTAGGGTGTTGCCGTAGGAATTGACATTCTGGCCCAGAAGCGTCACCTCTTTTACGCCGTGAGCCGCAAGAAACCGAATCTCATCGAGGATTTCGCCACTTTTCCTGCTCTCCTCCCTCCCCCGGAGATAGGGTACAATGCAGTAGGCGCAGAAATTATTGCATCCCTGCATGATGGTGACAAAGGCATTCACCTTGCCATTTTTCGGAATGGTCAGTATGCCCAGCGATTGAACTGATTTACGAAAGGTCGTCTCCGCGATGCGCGAACGCGAAACCTCAACGTCTTCAACGATTTCGGGAAGACGATGAATGTTGTGGGTTCCAAGGACAAAATCGAGATAGTGAACCTTGTCGAGAAAATGCCTTCCCCACTGCTGCGCCACGCACCCGGCTATGCCAATAACTAAATCGGGATTCTTTTCCTTATCTTTTCGCAATCTCCCCAGAAAACTGTGAATCTTCTGTTCTGCCTTTTCTCTCACGCTGCAGGTGTTCACAATGATGAGATCTGCCTTCGCTATATCTCCCGTCGTTTCATAACCCCGTTTTTCAAGGAGCTCCACCATCTGTTCCGAGTCATGCACGTTCATCTGACAACCAAAGGTGCGAATATAACAATGCTTTTTCTTCTTCAAAACCATAAAAACCAACCCTGAGAAAAATTATTACAGAATACTATCGTAGTCAACCACATTTTACCATTACCATTACGAGGGCAAAACAGAATAAACCGAGGGATATAAAGGAAACTGTTAACAGGTGGGGACTACGCCAACATCAAGACCCGAAATTCAGGCGCAGCTCCGTATAGGGCTCAAACTTGAATTCAAATCTCTTTTCCTTAAAAAGCCTGAGGCATGAATCCACTGCATCAGGATCATACAGGATTCCTCTGTTCTCAGAAATTTCCTCCAGGGCCACGTCTATTCCGAGGGCGGCTCGGTAAGGTCTGTGAGAGGCCATTGCCTCGACGACATCTGCCACCGCCAGTATCCTTGCCTCAAGAAGGATATTTCCATCGGAAAGCCCTCCGGGATATCCCGAACCATTAAGTTTCTCGTGGTGCTGGAGAACGATTGTGGCGACAGGCCAGGGAAACTCTATGTTTTTCAATATGTCATAGCCTATCTGCGGATGCACCTTCATCATAAGAAATTCAATATCGGTCAGGATGCCCGGTTTGCTGAGAATCTCAGATGGCTCGTATATTTTCCCTATATCGTGGAGAGTGGCAGCAACAAGGATTCCCTCTACCTGTTCGTCCGGAAGTTTCATTTCACGGGCAATGGCACCGGCAAGCTGGGCAACCCGCTGCTGATGACCGGCCGTGTAAGGATCTCTCTTTTCAGTCATGGATGCCAGGGCATTGACCGTCTCCTCCAGTCTCTTCTGTACCCGCTCGAAACTGAGCTTCAGTTCTCCCTGTGCCCTTTTCCGCTCGCTTATATCTTCATAAACAACAACGATTCTTTTATCCTTTAATATATCTCCCACCTTGGAGGTATTCACCATGCAGACGATCTCCGTCCCGTCCTTGCGAACACAGGGGAATTCCTCACTGTGGGTATTCTGTTGCTCCAAAACGGGATAGACACGGTGCGCTATCTCCTCAGATGCCTCGTCTGATCCGTAGAAGATTCTCGTCAGTTTGCCGATGATCTCTTCGGGCTTCCAGCCAAAGACATCCTCCACCGAATTATTGGCAAAGATAATACGCCTGTTCTCAAGGCCGATAACGGCATGGGGGATAGCGTCCAGTATGGAGGACTCGAGAACTTTCATCTCCTCGACCTCGGCCCTCGTCTCCCTCTCTACCGTTATATCCATTGAGTTTCCCATCACTGCCGGTTCACCATAGTATTCAATAGGCGTCACCGTTTCCAGAATCCATTTCACACTTCCTTCTTTTGCAATGAGACGGAACTCATAGGGCGTCTGGCGTTCCCCCTTCAGCATCTTTATGGCATTTTCTCTTGTCGCCTTCCTGTCGTCGGGATGCACCATGTCGAGGGGATCGGTATCTACCAACTCTTCAATCGTATAATACTGCGAATAATTGAGGACATGGGGATTAATAAATTTGAATCTCTTATTCTGCACGACGTAGACACCCGTTTGGGTACTGTTTGCGAAGGAATTGTAGAGATTTTCGGCCTGCTTCTGAACGGTGATATCACGAATAATTCCCTGGTATCCCGTAAATTTGTCAACCTCAGATTTTCGCATGGTCATGCTTACGAGGCAGTCCATTACCTTTCCGTTCTTCTTACGAAGCCTGATATCAAAGTCAGTGACAGCTCCTTTATCCCTCATCTCATGTATAAATTTATCAATGTCATCCTGGTTGACACACAGACTTTCTACATCCATCCCCATCATCTCTTTTCTCGTATAGCCGAGAAGATCAAGGGCCGATTTGTTAAAGTCGACGAACCTGCCATCCCTTCCTGCAATGATAATCGCGTCTCTCGATTCATCAAAGAAATTACTGTATAATTTTGAATTTTTTACCCCTTGATGCTCTTCAGGCATTCCTGTCCGTTCCACCCCTTTACCCGGCTTTCCACGTTCAGAAGTGAGCTTCTTCTTTGTCATATATTGATCCTTCAGTAGTATCCCCGCATTGAAGTGCCCCGTAATCCCGTATAGGCAGGATGAGGGGGATCTCCGATTGTTAAGGAAAATGTTTGTTTTGTTATTCTCGCTTCCCCCGCCGCATAAAGCGGGGAATGCTCACTCCTCAATTCAAACAAAATCCCTATGTATGTTTATTATAGTTATATTTTCTGGGTGGTCAATAGTAAGACAAAAAAGGGGGGGATGATACCCCCCTTCAAACCGATCGGTCAGCAGCTATGTGGCATATTATCAATACAAGACTATGGTATCACGTTACGCACCGGAATTTACTCTCTCTTTAAGTTCCTTTCCCACTTTGAAGAAAGGGAGCTTCTTCGGAGTTACCTGAATAGTTCCTCCCGTTTTTGGATTTCTTCCGGCGTAGGAGCCATAATCCCTCACGACAAAGCTTCCAAAGCCCCTTATCTCAATTCGACCTCCCTTTTTCAGCTTATCGGCAAAACTCTTGAAAATTGAGTTGATGGCTTCTGTAGCTTGTCTCTCAGTCAAATTTTCTTTCTTTCCCAAGGCGCCTATTAAATCAGACTTATTCATGAAAACCCCCTTTAAAAATACTGATCATTATAACGAGATCAAATTTATTGATTAGTTTTATTTTCCTGCAAAATCACTGTATAGCGCTTACATATTGTTTATTTTACTGATAAAGTCAAGATAATTTTCGTGTATTCAATCAATTTTTTACCGAACTCAGTTTTCTGATTTCCCTTGCCTTCAGGTATCTGAATTTCCCCTGTTTGAGGTTGCCTGTCTCTATATCGTCAATGGCAATCCTTATGAGCCTCATCACCGGATATCCCATTGATTCGAAGAATCTTCGTATAACCCTGTTTCTCCCCTCGGCGATCGTCAACTTCAGCCAGCAGCTTTTCTTATTCCTCTTATCAACAAGAACAGTCAAAGGCCTGAAATCTCCATCTTCAAGGCTCGTCCCCTGTTTTATTGCATCGAGATCCTTTTTTGAAATATTTCCCTTTATCTTGGCCAGGTAGGTCTTGGAAACCTCGAATCTCGGATGCTGCACCCTGTTGGCAAAATCTCCATCATTCGTCAGCAGAAGAAGACCCTCGGAATCGTAGTCAAGTCTCCCCACGGGAAAAACTCTCTCGGTAATATCTTCTAAGAGGTCGGTAACAACTGGTCTGCCCTCCGGATCATCGAGCGTTGTCAGATACCCTCTCGGCTTGTTCAAGAGGATATAAATTTTCTCCCCCCCCTGAGATCGAGATATCAGACTTCCGTCAACCCGTATCTCATCGCGTCTGGTATCCGCCTTCGTTCCAAGTTCGGTTATAGTTCGCCCGTTGACGCTCACCCGTCCCTGGCGTATCATCCTTTCCGCAGCCCGGCGTGATGCAATACCGGCACGGGCTATTATCTTCTGAAGACGCTCCAGCAAAGGCCCGCTACTCCTCAATCTCTTTCAATAAAGGTAATTCAGTGAGATCTCTCAGGTTGAAGACTTCAAGAAATTTTCTCGTGGTTCCGTATATTATAGGCCGTCCCGGCACATCCTTGCGCCCCACCATCTTTACCAGATTTTTCTCCAGTAATCCCTTCAATACGCCGGACACATCAACTCCCCGTACCTGTTCTATATCAGATTTCATTATCGGTTGCCGGTAGACTACGACGGCAAGGGTCTCCATCGCGGCCGGGCTGAGAGCCAGAGGTTTTATGGCCTTCATTTTTTTTATCCAGGGAGCAGCATCCTCTCCCGTTCTGAACTGGTACCCCCCGGCAATCTCTCTTACAAAGATACCCCCCCCTCGTGCCTCATATTCCTGCCTGATCGTAGCGAGAACCTCGGCAATCTTCTTTTTTTCCACCTCTTCGCCCAGGACTTCCCTTATTCTATCAATACTGATGGGCAGATCGGAGACAAAAATAAGTGCTTCAATTATGGCTTTTACATTATCCATCTATTCACCCACGGCGAGGCATATCCTTATCGGTCCGTAGGAAACGGTCTGATATGCCCTGATTACTCTCATTTTCATAAGTTCAAGGATTGCGAGAAAGGTATAGATAATTCTGGTTTTGCTTTCCAGCCCCCCCAAAAGATCGGTAAAGGCAAGCATCTTCTTTGTATTGAGCTCATCCATTATCTGGTTAATCGTTTCAGAAAGGGATATCTTCTCGACATCGATCTCCATGAGCTCCTCATCGCCCGCCTCCGAAACTGCATTCCGAAAGGCCTCCACAAGCTCAAAGATGCCCACTTCCCTGATCGGGATTTCTTCTTCCTCCGACTCCTCCTTCACCGAATAGCCCCTGCTGAAGACATCACGACCGAGGACACTCATCTTATCGAGATTCAGGGCAGCCTCTTTGAATGCCTGATATTCCAGCAGCTGTCTCACAAGCCCCTCCCGCGGATCCTCTTCATCTTCACCCTCTTCGTCTTCAGGAACGGGAAGAAGCATTTTTGATTTTATATAAAGTAACGTTGAGGCAAGTACCAGATATTCGCCGGCAAGATCAAGGTTCAGTGTTTTCATGATTTCGACATGTTCAAGGTACTGTTCCGTGACAAGGGCTATCGGTATATCGTAAATATCGATCTCATTTTTTTTGATAAGGTACAGCAGAAGATCGAGAGGACCCTCAAATACATCGAGTTTGATCTCATACGCCATAGTCAGATCTTCACAGCTTCCCTTACCTCGTCCATGGTAGAACGGGCAATCGAAGCAGCCTTTGAAATCCCCTCGGCTATTATACTTTCCACTTCTTTCTTATGATTCACATAATAATCCTGGCGATCGTGAATCGGCTTCATGCCCTCTAAAATCCTGGCGGCAAGGCGTTTTTTGCACTGAACGCACCCGATGGCCGCTTTTCTGCAATCCTCCTCGATTTCAGACACTTCGTTACGGGGTGTATAGAGATGATGAAAGGCAAAGACATTGCATATTTCGGGTCTGCCAGGGTCACTCTTTCTCATCCTCTGGGGATCGGTAAACATAGTTGTCACCTTGTCTCTGAGTATATCACCCCTGTCGGAAAGATAGATGGAATTTTCATAGGATTTGCTCATTTTCCTTCCGTCAACACCGAGGAGTTTGGGCACCTCGGTCAGTAGAGGTTCCGGAACGGGGAATATTTCCCTGTATAGAAAATTGAATCGCCGGGCAATTTCACGGGTGAGTTCGACATGGGGAAGCTGATCCACACCGACGGGGACACCGTAGGCCTTGTACATAATTATGTCCGCCGCCTGGAGCACGGGGTATCCAAGAAAGCCAAAAGTAGAGAGATCCCTGTCCTTCAGTTCAACCTTCATCTCCTTATATGTGGGGTTTCTCTCAAGCCACGAAAGAGGGGTTATCATGGAGAGAATGAGAAAGAGCTCGGCATGCTCCTTTATTTTCGATTGTATGAATATGGTACTTTTATCAGCATCCAGTCCCACACTGAGCCAGTCCATCACCATGTCTACAATGTTTTCATTGATAGCGGATGTATCTTTGTAGTCACTTGTCAATGCATGCCAGTCTGCAACAAAGTAAAAACAGTCGTAGACATCATCATTCTGAAGTTCCACCCAATTTTCAAGCGCTCCATGGAGATTTCCCAGGTGAAGCTTCCCCGTTGGACGCATACCGCTCAAGATTCTCTTTTTTCCCACAGCACTCCCTCAGAAAATAAATTATCTTCACAGTTTCGGCGAGGTATAGCAGAAAGAAGATGTTCTGTCAAACCTTACAACTTTCAATATGTTAAAGGAGGTGAAGCTTCCCGCAACAAGTTGCGGGGAATCTCCGACTGTCAAGGAAAATGTTATTTTTTATTCGCTTGCATACCCCGCTGCAAGCAACGGGGTATGCGCTTGCTGTTCAGTTCAAAACAAAAAAAGACCCCTCACTTATCTTACAAAGTAAGGGGTCCAAATGGGTTTTTCTCTTTTCTTATCAAACCTTGTCGGCAAGCCCTTTCCCCGCCTTGAATTTGACTACCTTTTTCGCCTTTATCTGAATCTTGTCACCGGTCTGCGGGTTCCTGCCAGTTCTTGCTTTTCTTTTGACTACTGAAAATGTCCCAAAACCGACCAAGCCAAGCCTTCCGCTTTTCTTCAGTTCTTTGGCTACATTTTCAGCAAAGGAGGCCAACGCTCTCCCTGCCTGTGCTTTTGTTACCTCTGCATCCTTTGCCATCGCCGCTACTAATTCAGCTTTTGTCATACTCTATACCCTCCTTTTAATTAAGATAACATAAAGTCAGCCCCCAAGATACAGCCATTACTCACCCCTATTTTATCAGACAAAAATGCAGTACTTCCGGCATTACCCCGAGGCTTCCCTTTAACACGCTATTATTATAAAGAACATCAGATTCCGATTGAAATGGTATGTGAACTCATGTGATCTTCGGTAACTAAGCAGTAACGGGGATTTTGTAACACAAAAGAATATCAACAATCAAGAAAAATAATAGTATTTTTGAAGTGGGGAACATGCATACAGAATCAACTGTTTTCCCTACCAGTTTGAGATTCCCCAAAGGCTCGCCTCGGGGTGTTTCAATAATATCCATCCTTCCGATTTACCGGTATTTACCTGTTTTTCGCTTTTTTTGCGACCAGAAAGTAAAGATCCCCTTCTTCCTTCATATGCCCTGCCATAATCTCGGCATATTCATCCTCGCCGCAATAGAGATCGACCCTCCCGGGACCTTTGATAGCACCTCCGGTATCCTGATTGAGGACGAAACGGGAAAAAGATATCCATGATTCTATGTTTCCATCATTATCGAGGACCGGCTTTCTCACTCTTATAAACGCCAGTGCACCTTTGGGAAAGAGGCTCGCATCCGTGGCAATAGTCCTCCCCCCGGTAACGGGGACATTCAGGCTTCCAACGGGACCGCTTTCAACGATGCGGAAAAATACGTAGCTCTCATTATGGCCGAGGATATCCAACATTTCTTCGGGGTGTTCATTGAGATATTTCTTGATTCCCCTCATGGAGACCTCACCGATGGAAAGTTTTCTTTCATCCATCAAGAGCTTGCCCACACTCCGGTAGGGGTGGCCGTTTGACTGTTCATAACTTACATTCATATAACTTCCGTCACGGAGATGTATGATACCCGAACCCTGGATGTGTAAAAAGAACACATCAACAGGATCGGCAAGCCAGACAATTTCGAGGCCCCGTTCCCTGAGAAGCTCATCTCTATCGATGTCTTTTCTGGTATAATAGGGAATTGCCTCGCCATCGACAACCCTTGCAATTAAACGCTTCCCCTTGTAGGTACTCTTAAACCTGCCGAGATTAATCACCACATGGTCATCGGGTGTCCTGTAGAGCGGATAACAGTAGTGCGAAGTCTTTTCGACCGAACCCTCAAGAACGGGGGCGTAATAACCGGTAAAAAGGACATCCCCGCTCCCGGTTTTTCCTGTAGCCCTGTAAAGAGTAAAGGTCTCTTCTATGAGGTCCCTTTTCATCTCATCAGAGATCGGCATTTCAAGAATCTCCATAAACTGCAGGAGAGATTCCTTCATCTCGCCGACGGTGTAGGCCGTATCGCCGAATCGGTAAAGTTCATCCTCCGGCAATCTCTCGTAATACTCGATGCTCCTCTCAATGGCTGTTTCAAGGGACGCCCTGTCGAGATCATCCTCAAGGGGCGGAAGATCGCTGGGTTCAATGGTCATAAGCGGAGGAAGCATCCTAACCGGTCTCTCGATTATACCGGCGCAGCTCCATAAAAAGGTAAGAATGAAAACAACGAGAAGAAAGGCCCTGAATTTTCCTGACAAAAGTCCCCGAACGGTGAAAGCAAAACTGAGATATTCAGGAAGAATACTCATGGCCAAGAAACGGTAACGACAGAACATGCCCCGGTTCGCCTTTCTAAAAAAGTCTGATCATTGCGATTTCATCACAATAATCGGGATATTTCGGACACTTGAAACAGTCAGACCATATCTTTTCCGGGAGTGTCGATTTATCAACCTCCTCGAATTCCATCGTACCAAAAAAGGCGTCTTGATAGGTAAGGGCAAATATCTTCATGAGATCGAGGGTGATCGCTTCAGAAATACAGGCCTCGACAAGTCTGGTCGCTATTCCCCTCCCCCTGAATTCGTCGGCGACGTAGAGCGATCGTATTTCAGCCAGATTTTCCCAGAATATGTGCAGGGCGCAGAGGCCCACAATGGGACCTTCATCGTCGTCAAGGTAGACAAAAAAGTCCCTCAGGCTGCCGTAGATATCCATCAAAGATCTGGGGAGCATCTCCCCTTTGGATGATGAGAAATTTATCAAACGGTGAATTTCCTTTGCATCACTTACCTTTGCCTTCCGTAACATCGCAAACATCCCTATCATTGCATAAAATTCTTATTGTTCTTAATAACGGTCACGGGACAACCGTCACTTAACCTGCGAAGCCTTCAGCATTTCCCGTGCATGTTCCCTCGTTTTTTCTGTAAGTTCCAGGCCGCCCAACATCCTGGTGATCTCATCGACACGTTCCGATTCATCAAGAAAAGAGATACCAGCATTGGTCCGCCCCTTGTTCACTTCCTTTGAGACGAGAAAGTGTGTATTTCCGAAGCATGCTATCTGAGGAAGATGGGTGATACAGATAACCTGATGGTGACTCGATACATCTTTCAATTTTTCGCCCACCGCCTCTGCGGCCGCCCCGCCGATGCCGCTGTCTACCTCGTCAAACACAACAGTTCCCACCGAAGCGGTCGTGGCGAGCACCTTTTTCATGGCAAGCACTATCCGTGAGAGCTCTCCGCCCGAGGCAATTTTATTCAGTGGTTTCATATCCTCGCCGATATTCGTGGAAAGGTAATATTCAAGAGCATCGATCCCCTTCGAGTTGAGACATGAAACGTCACTCTCTTCCGGAGATTGCAGGAACCTGACCTCGAAGCTGGTATTATTCATCATCATTGAATGAATTTCTCTTTCCACCTCTTTTTCAAGCACCTGGGCAGCGTCCCTCCTCTTGCCCGAGAGCTCGCTTGCCTTCTGAAGGACAATTGCTTGTTTTCCAGAGATCTCCTCTGACGTCTTCTCAATCTCTTCCTCCATAGACGATATAATCCCCAGTTCCTCTTCTATGGCCTTTTCTTTCTCAAGTATATGCCCTATTTCTCCTCCATATTTGCGTTTCAATCTACTCAGATATTCGAGACGATCGTCAATCTCTTCAAGTCTTTCGGGATTGAAAACTATTCCCTTTTTGTAGTCTCGAAGCGCATAGGCGATCTCTTCCAGTCCGAACTCAACCGATTCCATCTCCTCGTCGGAAACCTCGAGGCCCGAATCTATCGTCTTTATCTCCTTCAGGTTTTTGACGGCTCGTACGAGCCCCTCCAGCACCGAACCCTCTCTGCCATAGAGGATATCATAGGATTCCTCGGCATATTCTTTCAGCTTCTGGGCGTTTATGAGAACCTTTCTTTCGCTCTGAAGTTCTACATCCTCATCAATTCTGAGGCCGCTTGCTCCGATCTCTTTCAGCTGAAACCTGAGTAATTCTTCCCTCTCACCCTTTTCTCTGTTGACGGTCTTAAGCTCTTCCAGTCTTTTCAAAAGGGCCTGATACTCGTTGTAGAGACCTGAATATTCGGTCCGCAGGGGCAACAGGTCTCCGAACTCGTCAAGTATATCGATATGATTATCAGCATCGAGGATAACCTGGTGCTCGTGCTGGCCACATATGTTGACCAGAAATTCACTAAGAGAGGAGAGCATTCCGAGGGTTGCCGGGCTTCCGTTGATATAGACTCTGTTCTTACCCGAGCGTGACACGGTTCTCTTCATAAGAAGTTCATTGCCATCGTACAATCCCATGGAATCGAGCTTTTCCCTGATTCCATTTTCTTCCCTGATATCAAAGAGGGCTTCGACTTCCGCAGACTTCTCAGAGGACCGTATCAGATCATTCGACGCCCTTTCACCGAGAAGGAGGCTCAATGCTCCCATTATAATTGATTTGCCCGCACCGGTCTCGCCGGAAATCACATTGAGCCCTTCCGTAAAGGAGGTTGTGAGCTCATCAATAATGGCAAGATTTTTTATACTCAGCTCTCGTAACATCTCACGTTATGGCAATCCGCCCCAGCCAAGTTTGGTTCGCAGAATCTCCCAGTAATCATGATGTGGGGAAGTGACAATATTTATATCGAATTGGGATTTGGCAACGCTCACCGTATCACCCGATTTCACAACAAACATATCCTGACCGTCAAGTGTTACGGAAATACCCTTTTCCGGCTTCACGACATTGACATCAATGGCAACATCGGGCGGAAGCATAATAGGTCTGTTTGTCAATGTATGAGGACAGATGGGGGTAATGATTATGGAATAGTGCTCAGGCGTGACGATGGGACCACCCGCAGAGAGCGAATAGGCCGTGGAACCTGTGGGAGTTGATATAATAAGCCCGTCGGCCTTGTAAGTTGTCAGGTATTTTCCGTCGACGAAGGTCTCCAGAATTACCATCCTGGAGAGGCTGCCCCTGGTAATGACGATATCATTGAGTGCGGAATGCCTCACACCATCCACCGAGGCTTGAAGCATCATTCTCCTGGAAGTTTCGTACTCTCCCTTAAGTATAACCTCCATGACACTCGACATCTCGTTCGGGTTTATCGCCGTCATGAAGCCGAAGCCGCCCAGATTGATACCGACAATAGGAACGGGGTATCCCTTTACCGCGCGGGCTACCGAGAGGAGCGTTCCGTCGCCGCCGAAAACGGCGATCATATCAACGAGATGGACCATATCACCTTTCGTAATGCCATCTTTCTTTCCGAGTTTCAAAGCGATCTCCTCATCGAGGAAGACCTCTATTCCCCTCTCCTCCAGCCAGTCCTTCAACCGGCCCGAGTATTCGACGGCATTTTCCTTATCACTGTTTGCGATGATTCCGAATTTTCCTATGCCCATGGGCTCATCCCGCTTAACTCTGAACACATTACCTGCCTTATAACGCTGAAGTACCCCGAAGCGAGGCCCCGAAGAATCTCCGGCCGGCAGGGAGAATATTTTGATTTATATACTCGCTTTTCAGCTCAAAAAGTAGGTATCACAAAAAGAAAAAGGTGTCCATTTGTAATTCCGAAAGGTTGAAGCTCCCCGCCCACAGGGCGGGGCTTCCCGGTAAGGAATCTGTTCGTTTTATATTGCGCCCCTTACCCCGCCTACAAAGCGGGGCTTGCGGGTACGCTCCCGGTCGCGCATAAAGCTTGACAACTCCGGCGAAACTGCGTTAGGTACCCTCACTCATTACAAAGAAAGGTGGTAACATTCACAGTATGGGACTTACAAAGGGAGCTGTAACCTTTTCACGATACCGTGTTATCGGTGATTTGCCCGATAACCTCCCCGAATTTATCGATACAAAGTTAAAGCGCTTCGCATTCAGAAATACTCTGTCCGATGAAGAAAAATCGATCGGCTGGACCAGCATCGGAAATGTGCTGGACACGAAATTCGAATATGCCAATTATTCTCTTGCAACCTACATTATCTTCTCACTTCGTATCGACAGAAAAGTCATCCCTCCGTCACTTTTAAAGATCAGGGTTCTTGAGGCGGAAAGGGAATATATGGCCGATAAGGGAACGGATAAAATCTACCGGCAGGACAGAAGAGACATCAAGGAAAATGTCCGGGCGGAACTGATGAGAAATACAAGCCCCATACCCTCTTTCCACGAGGTCTGCTGGTCGCCGTCGCAGGGCTGGCTCCTCTTCGGTTCACTCCCCGAAAAGATACAGGTTGATTTTGAGGAATTCTTCAAACAGACATTCGAACTGAAACTCATAAACTTTATCCCCTGGGACCCCGAGTATATTGAGGAAAAGGTGCTTCGGGATATGGCATCGGCCGAAATCGGAACGACAAAAAGGGAACTCTCATCTCTGGGAAGAGAGTTTCTTACCTGGCTCTGGTTCAAAAGTGAAGAGAGAAACGGGAGTATAATGATTCCCGATGAATGGGATATAGAGCTCACCTTTATTGAGCGGCTTGCTCTTGAGTCGGGTGAAGGCGAATATTCGGAAAAGGTTGTCTGCAGGGGCTTTCATGCAGATATGGAAGAGGGTAAAGCGGCCCTTCGCAAAGGGAAAAAAATCAAGGAAGCCAGGCTGAGGATCGCCATTGGATCAGAGCAGATGGATTTTAACATCAGGGCAGACCTCTTTCAATTTCAATCGATGAAGATGCCCGATTCAATCGGTAAAGACGAAGGAGAACTTGACGAGGAAGGAAGGCTCCTCGAGAGGATATATCTCATAGAAAAGGTCTGGGGCATTATGGAACGGCTCTTCCATCTCTTTCTCGAAATGCGCCTTTCACCGAAGTGGAACTCAGAAGAAATAATTCACATGAAGAAGTGGATCGCCGAATAGGACGGGCGCTTCATTAGAAAATCGATCGCACAAGTCTTTCTATCTGTCTTCGAATTTGAATTTATTCTCTTTAAAGAGTCGAATGCAGGAATCGGCAACATCATCGTCGTAGAGAGTTCCCTTATTCAATGAGATCTCCTCCAATGCCTCATCGATCCCAAGGGCGGGTCTGTAAGGCCTGTGGGATGACATCGCCTCTACAACATCCGCCACCGCCATGATCCTTGCCTGAAGAAGAATATCATCTCCCTTCAATCCCTGGGGATATCCCGAGCCGTCAATCCTCTCATGATGCTGATAAACGATATCCGCAATAGGCCAGGGGAACTCTATCCTTTTCATTATATCGTAACCGGCCTGTGCATGAGTTTTTATCAATCCGTATTCAAATTCGGTCAACTTGCCCGGCTTGCTGAGTATCTCCGAGGGAACCTGTATCTTCCCAATATCATGGATAAGTGAGGCAAGGCGGAGTCCCTTTATGTCATGATCTAAAAAATTCATATCCCTGGCAATGGCATTGGTAAGTTCCGCTACACACCGCTGATGTCCTGCCGTATAGGTGTCCCGCATCTCCAATGCCGATGCAAGGGCATTGATCGTATCCTCCATGCTCTTCAGTAGTTTTTCCGTGCTCCCGTGTTTGTAAAGAGCCATCTCAATGGTACTGTGAAGTTCCCGCTCTTCGAAGGGTTTTATAAGATATCCGAAGGGCTCCGTTATCTTTGCCCTGGAAAGGGTTTTCTCGTCCGCATAAGCGGTAATATAGACAACGGGAATATTGTAACAATCTTTTATTCGACGGGCCGCTTCGATACCGTCGATATCCCCCTTTATTACAATATCCATCAACACAAGATCGGGCTGTAATTCCTCAGCCTTTTTTATGGCATCCTCGCCTCAAGAGACAATCGCCGGCGCTTCATATCCGAGGCTTTCCAGCTTGCTCTGAATATCTCTGGCAATAATAGTCTCGTCTTCAATGATCAAAACTCTCTTTTTCATGACTCCCTCACCGGTATCTATCAAATAAAATTAGCGAGTTGTAATTATAACACCCACATGGTTGATGTCAATTTCTCATGTCCCTTTCCGTACCTTCGATCCTCACGTCTGATGATAAGAGATATGCCTCATCATTTGCACAAGAGACAAAACCCGCGACGATGCTACAGATAATGACGGAAGTGAGGAGGAAAATGAGATTCTGCGATATAAGAATCTTCTCAAGAGTTTTTTCATTGTATCGGCTCTTATATGATGTTCCCAAAAGGGATTATCATATAACCTGCTATAAATATTTGCATAATGAGCGCATAATTACCAGAAAAAACAGTTTTGTTTCCTGTATTGACGATGTAATGCTGTAGAAAATTTCCGACTGTTTCGTACGTTAGAAATAATTCTCCATGTTTCTCGGGCAGAAAATAGTTCCGTTAACGCAGTATCCCGATTATCGGGGTTACTGAAATTTTCGATTTTATGATCGTGCTTTCCTGTTGAATCTCCCCGCAACAAGTTGCGGGGAATCTCCGACTGTTAGGGAAAATATTTGTTTTTTATTCGCTCGCTAACCCCGCCGCAAGCAGCGAGGATTGCGCTCGCTGTTCAGTTCAAAAAAAGTAATTAGGCATTTGACAATAAAAGAAATCATGGTATTCTTCCACCTATGGTAGCGAGAAAGAAAGAAACTGATTTTAACGAATATTTCGATATCCTGTGGGAACATGCCCGGTCTCTCGGTATGAGCAAGGGTCAGTTTATGAAGGCTTCCGATCTCTCTCCGCAGAGATTCAGTGAATTTTCCCAGAAGGCGCGAAACATCACGGGGGAATATCTCCTCAAGATGTTGGGTGGTCTGGGCCTGACACCCGATGATATGGAGCGGATAAGCGGGAAGCCCTTTTCCCCGGACCAGGCATCCCAGCTGCAATTCGAGAGCTTTGTAAGAAGCCAGAAGGCATTTCTTGAAGATTTAATGAGGAATCCCGAAACATTGCAGATATGTAAGGTTATCGTCAAGTCAAAGTGTCTCTGGCGTAATCCCTACATTAAACGCCTGCTGTCAAAATTTAGCGGCAGAGAAATCTCCAGACAGCTGTAACACTCTCAACAGCGCCTATGGAACAACCTCAGGTATTACTTCAGGATATCGGGGATGCAGATCTCTCCTACCTTCATTACGAAGGTGATGGAGACACAATCATCTTTCTTCACGCAACAGGCTTTCTCCCCTGGTTATGGCATCCGATTGCGAAAGCACTTTCTCCCTCATACCGAATCATAGCCCCCTACTTCTGCGATCATCGCGAAACGGATCCCGAAGAGGGCGGTCTCAACTGGATGAGGCTTGCCCAGGATCTCTCCTTTTTCTGTGAAAAACTCGATATAACAACACCCTTTCTTGTAGGGCATTCCATGGGTGCAACGGTCCTCACCATGGTAGCGGCAACTCTCGGACTGGACGCACGGAGCATGATTCTCATAGAACCCATTTTTCTGCCCCAGGATTTCTATCGAATACAGCTCAAAGTTGAGGATCACCCGCTCGCTTCCAAGTCCATCAAACGAAGGAATCACTGGGAGAGCGAAAAAGAGGCAATCGAATACCTCAAATCACGGCCGCTTTTCGCGAAATGGGACGATGAAATGATAGGTCTTTACATTCGATACGGCATGGTAGAGGGAGAAACGGGCGGTCTCGAGCTGACTTGCTCACCGCTCAGGGAGGCATCACTTTTTATGGGAGGTATGCAGTACGATCCATGGCCGCTTCTTTCCAAGATTACCTGTCCCGTTCTCGTACTCGAAGGCGAGGCAAGTGAGAACAGAAGCTATATAGACCTCAAGAAGGCCACATCACTTTTTCCCAAGGGCTCCTACCGTCTCATGACGGGCGCCGGCCACCTCATACCGATGGAACAGCCAGGAGAAATAACCGGAATCATACGGGAATTTTTCGATTGAATCTCCCCGCAACACGTTGCGAGGAATCTCCGACTGTTAAGGAAAATATTTATTTATATTCGCTCGCTAACCCCGCCGCAAGCAGAGGGGAATGCGCTCGCTGTTCAGTTCAGGCTGATCGATGACACCGGACCGGAAAGGTTCGGAACAATAATCATCACTGCAGCATCGTTACTTCCATGTCGTTTGCACCATCATATGTCACGAGCGCTCCTCCGCGTCCCGCACCCATGTTACAGTTAACCACGAGAGTTTCCCCCACATACTTCCAACCCGGTCTTTCATGGATGTGTCCGCAGAGAAAGAGTCGCGGCTGTCGCCGTACGATCATGGTATAAAGACCCCTGGAGCCGGCATGAAACCTGCTGAAGGCCTCGTCAAGAATGCCCCTGGGCGGAGGATGCGCAACAAATACGGTTTCCCTTTCCAGGAAATCCTCGATTTTTTCAATGATCCTCTTTTCAAAAAAACATAGTTTTGAATAAAAAGGGAGCGGTATGGTACCGCTCACACCGGCAAAAGTAACACCCTTCAACTCAATCGTATTGAGGTGAAGGGAAGAGATATTAGAGGCCCTTTCAATCAGGGTTTCCACTCGTGAAAGGTCCGTATTTCCCCGAACGGCCAAGACAGGTACGGGCATATCATTCAGATCTTTGATGACTGAACGCGAATCGGTGTAGTTCGTTATATCCCCGGCAATAACGAGCACATCGGGCCTTAGGCCTGATATGTTCTCCCTGATACGGGCGATACGTTCCTTCCTCCCATGAAGATCAGAAACTGCATATATACGCATTTTCACCTATCCAGCTGCATATTTTGACGGATCATATACCGAGATACAGTTACGCTCGTCTGCTATATTTTCATTGACACACCTGGCCCCCTTTATATATTAATTGAACCAGAAAGATAAAGAGCATTCGACAGGAACGCAAAACCAGGAGGGATCATGTCAAAGCGACCGGAGTGGTGGTTAACCGTACTGGCGAAAGTCTGGCCTATCACATGGATTAGCGCCAGGGCAACAACCTGGCCGGTGATAGGATGGTTTGTTAAAAAGGCGTCGCTCCCCTTCTTTTCCGGAAAGAACCTCAACATTACCTACCTCCCCATCAATGAGGAAATAAAAGGGACGAGCACGCTCCTGCCCGTCACAATAGTGGAAGAGCTCATCAAACGTTCGTCACACCGCGTGATCATCAAGAAATGTACCTGTCGTGATGCCCGTCAATGCAAAAATCATCCCATTGAGTATGGCTGTACTCTTCTCGGCGAGGGAACCCGTGAGATCGATCCGAGAATTGCCCGTCACGTCTCAAAAGACGAGGCAATTGCGCATCTTCATAAAACCATCGAAGACGGACTTGTACCGATGATTGGCCGGGTCAGAATTGATAACATCATCTGGGGGGTTCGTGATGAGGGCAACCTCCTTACCATCTGCCACTGCTGTCACTGCTGCTGCACGATCCTTACCTCGGGCAGATACCTGCCACAGGAAATGGCCGCTTCCCTTGTACCCCTGAAGGGACTGAGAATCGCCGTCGATTACGATGCCTGTAATCTCTGCTCAACCTGCATCGAAGCGTGTCCCATGATTGCTATTTCAATGAATGGAGGGCAGATCACGCACGATATGTCGAAGTGCATAGGCTGTGGACGATGCATAACGGTCTGTCCCGAGCGTGCGGTGAGTGCCGAGATTGATGATATAGACGAGGCCATACGGGAACTAACATCACGGATAGGGAAATTGGCCTCTATCGAATAAATAACAGTAACAGAAGGAGAACCGACATGCTTGAAAAAAGGGAGTTCTGGTATTTTTTGATGTCCGGCGCACTAGCCCTCTGGGTCGTGGTTTTCTGGCTCAGCTTTCTTCTCTTTCCCGAAAGCTCGATTGGCAAGGCAACCTTGCCCATTGCCCTTTTTATCCTGCATCTCGCAGAGGTTCCCCTCTCGTTGAAAATCGGCAAATCCAGGGGAATATCGAAGCAACGGGTGGTCTTTAACACCCTGCTTTTCGGATTCACCTGGTGGCTGCCCATCAAAAGAAGCGTGTTAGATTAAACGGAAACGTCAACCCTTTCAGGTACATGCTTACTACTGGTGATAAACCATGATGAATTTTATGAGATACGGCCCCACGAAAAAGATGGTCAGGTTTATGCTCTGGCTGTCATGGCCGATTATTATCGTCGCAAAAAGGTGGAGTTCTTTGCCACTGCTGAAGTGGATCATTAATCCCTTCTTTGCCCATCCATGGAACGCGGTCACTTCAGTCCCCATTAATGAGAAAATTCTCCCGCCGGAGAGCCTTATTCTCCCGCGACGTGCGGTGGAACGGCTGATATCGGAAATTAACGACATTTTTATCCTCGATGAGTGCATATGCAGGACGAAAGAAAGCTGCGAGCTCTATCCCCGCGACATCGGATGCATGGCCCTGGGTCCCGCAATCTCTCGAATGCATCCTTCTCATGGAAGGCGGGCGACAAAAGAGGATGCTGTGGCACATGTACGAAGGGCTTCCAAGGCCGGACTCATCGCAAATGTGGCCCATGTGTGGATAGATCCGGTAGCCTTTGGACTGACAGACTTCAGGAGGCTCATGTTTATATGTTTCTGCTGTGACTGCTGCTGTCTCTACAGGACGCACATGGAAAAACGGGGACCCAGTCTCGACAG
>Ga0075124_10000184_pt1 | contig 28686 bp, 23 predicted proteins | sample AntAceMetag02UKS_FD_69809 | JGI IMG/M metagenome (GOLD analysis project Ga0075124, IMG submission 69809) | Saline lake microbial communities from Ace Lake, Antarctica - Antarctic Ace Lake Metagenome 02UKS | ecosystem: Environmental > Aquatic > Non-marine Saline and Alkaline > Saline | place... | reverse complement strand
TGTGTTGTGCTGTTTGACGACGTCAACGGCAACATGATGCGAGATGATACAGAACTATATCTTGCAGGCGGCGTGATCAGCATCAACAACCGCCTGGGGAACTACTCTGAGACCAAGGATACAGTTGGCGGTGATCCAGCACTCTTCGAAGATACGGAAGACCTGGCGTGCTTTGAGAGTGTGCCAGAAGGAGAGTATAACATCTCCATGGGTATCCCAGAAGGATATAACTCCACCACCAGCCTGAATTATTCCCTTGTCGTATCAGCCGGCGACACGATCGTGATTGATTTTGGTGCTCAACCTGGCTCACAAGCCAGCGGTGATGATGGCACAGATGGCGGCGGCGGTCGTTCGCCGTTATTGCTTGTTGTTGGTTTGTTCCTACTCGCTGGTGGTGCTGGGTTGGCATTCTTCTTCATCCGGTCGCGATAGGATCGTCGATTCGGGCGCTGCTCTTTGTTCCTTCCAAACATCCCCTTCATTGTGATAACCGTTAGATTCCCAAAAACCTGACCTGTCTTCTGTCATGAATTCCAGGCTGCGCAGCCATTTTGCACCTTTCCAGATATAGACATCCTTCAAATCATCGCGCCCGGGAATAGTGCCGATCACCGCTCGGAGGGGGTAGCCGTGCCCGGGAGTGAGGGGTTTACCGTCATAATGCGTGGCCATCAGGAAATTATCCTGCATCACCACGTTCAGGGGTAAGTTGGTGGTATAGCCATAATCCGCATGCTGCATCACATACCGAGCTTCGGGTTTAGGGGTCACCCACCCTCCATCCACCAACTGCCTAAGGGATATCCCTTCCCACAGTGTATCCAATTTGGTCCAAGACGTCACACAGTGCAGGTCTAATTTGACCTGAGTACGCGGTAATGACTGCACCTCATCCCATGTCAGGGTGAGTGGGTTCTCAACCGCACCCCAGATTCTGAAATCCCAGGTGGACGGATCGAAAACAGGCACCGGTCCATAGTGCAGGATTGGGAATCGGATGGTCAGTGATTGACCGGGTGGAAGTCGGTTATGGTTGCTCATCACAGGGGTTAGGGATAGACAAATTTCTCGCCTGGTTCAAGGACGTGGACCTTTGCGTCCGTCTCCTTCTCGACTTTTTCAGCCCAGGCATGGGCGTCTTGGGCAATGAGATCAAACGTGTTGAAGTGGATCGGGATCACGTGCTTTGGCGAGAGCATCTTCACTGCCCGCAGGGCATCATCAGGTCCCATGGTGTAATTATCGCCGATGGGGAGTACCGCCAGGGTTATCCCCTCCTCACCGATCAGGCGCATATCGCCAAACAACCCGGTATCGCCTGCCATGTAGATCTTGTCGCCATCGTTATTGGTCAGCAGGAAACCGGCGGGATTCCCGCCGTAGGTGCCGTCTGGCAAGCCCGATCCGTGCAGGGCATTGGTAAGCTTGAGGTAGCCAAAGGGATGGGTAAAACCACCGCCGATGTGCTGTCCGTGCGTTTTAACCCCCTTCTTCTGCAGCCAGTTGGAGATTTCTGCATTGGAGATCACCGTCGCACCGGTGCGTTTGGATATCTCGATGGAATCGCCGAGATGATCGCTGTGCCCATGAGTCACGAGGATGTAGTCCGCTTCGATGGTGTCCGCATCCGCTTTTGCATTTGGATTGCCACGGATGTAAGGATCAACCAGCAGTTTATATCCTGCTGTATCAAGACCTAGGGTTGCGTGTCCAATCCAGGTTATTTTGAATGCCATGCCTTTCTCCTTCCAGCCGTAATGGATATTCCTCGTTAATTATACAGTGAATGTCCCAATGTTATATCCTTGATGAAGGTGAATTTCACTGATTTGAGTGTCTGTTAATTGATGAATATGTTAAAATTGCCTATGGTTCATGAATTATTTGATTATTTAAAAGTACCATAAGGAGTTCATCGTGAAAAAACATCCCGGCAAATATTCAGGGTTGACCACCTTCCTGACGCATTATACAGAAGGTGAAAACGCTGAAAATGCACATATTGCACCAATATTCCAAAACTCGGTATTTACCTTTGAGGACACGGAGTCTGGAGCGGCGATTGCAAGCGGAGAGAAACCCGGTTATTACTACACACGGTTGAACAATCCCAATCACCAGCAGTTAGCCCGGAAACTGGCTGCATTGGAAGCTTGGGACCTGATCCAGCAGGACCCCGAGGTTGATCCTGAAGAAATCGTTGGGGGATTGGTGTTTGCTTCCGGCATGGCTGCGGTGACTGCAGCGATTCTCGCCACAGTGAAATCAGGCGAGACGGTTTTGACCCAGGCGGCGCTCTATGATGGGACCTATCTCTTCTTAAAGAACCTCGCGCCGCGGTATGGCATTGATGTCGTTTGGGTTGCAGACAATACACCGGCAGGATGGGAAGCGGCTTTTGCAGCGAATCCAGGTGCGAAGCTGGCATATATTGAAACGCCGGTCAACCCCACCTTACGGTTGACGGATATCTGTGCTGTGGTGAAAATAGCGCATCAGCATGGGGCGCGGGTGGTCGTGGACAATACTTTTGCGACCCCCTTCTGCCAGCGCCCGCTGACGATGGGCGCTGACCTGGTGGTCCATTCAACAACGAAGTATTTATCCGGGCATGGACAGGTGGTGGGCGGTGCAGTGCTAACGACGGACCTCGACCTGCTGAAGGGGGAGCTTTACCAGGTTTATAAACTTCTGGGCGGCACCCCCAGCCCGATTGATACCTGGATGGCGAATATTGGATTGAAGACCTTTGAACTGCGTATGCAGTGCCACTGCCAGAATGCGCTGCGGGTGGCAAAGTGCCTGGAAAGCCACCCTGGTGTCGCCAGAGTGTATTATCCCGGGCTGACCAGCCACCCGGATCATGAATTGGCGCGAGTCCAGATGATGGATTACGGCGGCATGGTTGCGTTTGAGTTGAGGGGTGGATTGGAGGCGGGGAAGTGGATGATGGACCATGTTCGGGTTGCGACGCTGGCCGTCAGCCTGGGGAATGTGGATACGCTCGTGCAGCATCCCGCCAGCATGACCCATCGGAACACGCCCCGCGAGAAGCGGCTGGCAGCCGGGATCACGGACGGTCTGGTGCGCCTTTCTGTTGGGATTGAGGATGCAAAGGACCTCACCCGGGATTTATTGGGCGCAATTGAGGGGTAAGTTTTCTTATTGAATTTAGAATGATAACATCTATCACCTCAAAGACACATTGTTGATTTCTTTCTTATGGGAGAGTGGATAACAATTCGATAATGTGTGTATTCTGTTCAGCAATGATTTGAAGAACTACGAATGTATATTCTTGTGATAGAAATAACTGTTGATAAATGTTATCAACAGACTCATTAGTATATATAGTCTCTTCATAATCAAAAATTAGATCATCAATTATCTCACTTTGGTATGTCAGGAACCTTTCAGCGGAATTTATTGCTTGCAGGCGAGCATCAGAAAGCTGTCGACTATTAATATAAGTAAATATATTAAAGGCAAGTATTAATAGAAGAATTATTGAGATAATTAAAAGATAAATATTTTTTCTTGCCACTTTCCCTTGAATTTTTGTGTTATTAAATTTATCTTTTTCATCATTTATAGTATTAGGTTGCTCAATGTTCATTTAATTTCCCCCTTTATAAATTTACTATTCAATTATTGTCTTTCTGTAGTAACTATTCACAAAATGCTGCACATATTAGTTACTATTATTTTCATATTGATTCTACTGAATATTTATTTTTATTTGTAAAGATTTTCTTTAAGTTAATATCTGTATCTACATAGAGATTTGAAAGGACTACTAATCATCAATGTATATCCACATTCCGCAATCCGCATCTAGTTCTACTTGGAAACCTGATGCAGGAATATACATTGTCCCACCAGCCATGCCAAAATGATTGTTAATAATATCCCCAGTCATTGTTGTTATTGACCAATAGCATGAATTACTATCTCCTTGTGACCTCCAAACTCCAGGAGCTATCTCTTCACCTATAAGATAAAACCCTGGTCCTTTATCTGTTTTTGTTGGATCAGGCGTTGCGGTTGGCGGTACGGTTTCTGTTACTGTGCTTGTGATGGTTCGAGTATATTTTGGTGTACTTGTTGATGTCAGAGTGACGACAATTATTTTTGGCGTATAAGTTGGCATTGCTGTTAACGTAGGGAGTGCTGTGTATGTGGCATAGGGCGTGTTCGAGGGCACTTGTGTGAAACTTGAGATGGTTTGCTCAACATTTGATTTTATCGTTGGTTGCATACGATCATCAATAATTGAACAACTTGAGAGTATAAATAATAAAATAATGAGAATGAAATATTCTTTTTTAATCATTTTCCCTCCATGACTATTATTTAATTATTATAAATCAATTAAATAAATTTGTAAAATAAAAAGATAATATAATTGTCTAAAGTCAATACAACATGTGAGTAATTAAAACAAAGGAAATGGAAAAATCACTCATCTAAATGTAATTGAAAAATAAGATGAGATTGCTTCCTCGCAATGACAGGACATTAATATTCGTAAATACTCCCGCCGATGAATTCGCGGATCACGGAATTCTCCGGGACGACGGAGTCATCCTCAATGGGAACCAGGGACTGCATGAGTTTGTAAACCCGGCTGGCTCGCTCGTAGGCGTCCGCCCGGAGCGGATCATCCGCATAGTCCTCTGTCCATTTCCGGAACTCATTAAACAGCTTGGCTTTATACATGGGCATTTCGTACGGCATGCCGCTGTTGATGATATAATCCGTGGTGTTCACATAGGGGATGATGTTGCGCAGTTCGCTGGCGCGCACATAATGCCAGTGCAGCAAGGTCTTGGTTGGGTCATAAGCCCGATGGGAAGCGTCCCGCAGCATCCGACGGATCAGACGGATATCCGTCCAGCGGATGTAGTGCCCATCCGGGTCTTTGAGCTGCAGGAGCGGCTCAATATATAAGCGGAATTTCTTCTCCGGTGGGATGTCTTTGGTCATATCCGGATAGAGTCCGTGCAGGCTGTCGATCAGGATCACCTCATTGGGCGCCAGTTTCATGGGGGTCTGCTCAAGCTGGCGTGTACCTTTTTTAAAGTTATAGAAGGGTATCTTCACTTCCTCGCCTTCAAACAACCGTGTCAGGTGTTCATTGATCAAGTCGAGGTCTAAAGCCTGCGGTGTTTCGAAGTCATAATCTCCGAACTCATCTTTTGGATGCATTGCCAGGTCGAAGAAATAATTATCCACGTTCAGGGTAACCAGTTTCATATCGTGCCGGGCGAGTCGCTCTCCGAGTTTGATTGTTGTGGTGGTCTTCCCAGATGAGGATGGACCAGCGATAATCACCATCCGCAGGTCGTCTTTCCGTTCGGCGACCAGCCGGGCGGCATTTTCGACATCTTCTTGGTAAAACGCCTCTGATGCGGCTACAATTTCTGGTAGCTCCCCTTTTTGAATGCGTTCATTGAGGCTTTCAAAAGTATGGAAGTTATGGTCCACAGCCCAATCCAGGATTCGCCACAGTTTTGACCAGGGGATATTTCCAGAAGGTTCAGCGCTGCGTTCAATCCGCTGTTCGCGCAGCTGAGCACGCTCTGCGCGATATAGGATGTACGCTTTGGCGACCCGTGCATGCCCGTTTTCGATCAATGTCTCTTCAACGATATCCTGGATTTGCTCAACGGTGGGATTCCCTCCCTCAGGGGTTTGTTCTTCCAAAACCTTGACAACCTCTTCGGTCAGTTTCTCGGCTGTGCGTTTGTCGCGTCCACCCACGGCGACCGCAGCCCGGTAGATGGCATTGGTGATCCTCTGTGGTGTGAAATCAACAGTGGATCCATCCCGCTTGACGACGGATTTGATCTTGGACATTTCGACTCCTTTCGCAAAACCTATAGGATAGGCCTTAGGTTAATTATATCGAATGTAAAAAAATTGACAACTTCCCGTTGACTTGTCATCCTTCTGTGTGATAAGCTGAACTTAACCAATGTTGGATTGAAGAAAACCGCTCTGAAATGGATTTCTTGCAGATCAGGTTGATGGTTAACTTACCTGTTGGAGGGTGACATGAAGAAGAAATATGGCTTATTGTTGGCAGTCACGGCTTTGGTGCTGGCGGGTTTATCCTGCCAGCTTCCCTGGGAGACAGAAACCACACCTGTTGGTGTCACGGTGACCTCAGCGTCTGAGACTGTTCCCGAAATCGAGACTGAAGAGGTCATCGAAACGGAAACTGAGATGGAAACTGAGACCGAGACTGAAGCTTTTCTAGAAACGGAAGAGATCACAGAAACCGAAGCGCCGGAAGTCACTGAATCTGAGGAAGCGACGCCAAGTCTACCAGTCTTTTCAAGTCCTGAGATCTTCAGTATCGCGATGTTTACACCCACGCAGGGTTGGGCAATGACTCGAGATGGGAATTACTTGCTCTTCACTGCCGATGGAGGACAGACCTGGCTGGATGCCACACCGAGCGGACTGCATCCCCTCCCTTCCGGCATCACTTCACTCAGCATTCAACCGTTCTTCCTGGATGAACAGTCCGCTTGGTTCACGCCTAACAGCACGACCAGCGGAACGCTTTACCACACGCAGGATAGCGGGGTTACCTGGACGGCGACAACTTTGCCGTTTCTCAACGCTCGTTATTTCTTCCTGAACTTGAATGCCGGTTTTGCCCTTGTTGATTTAGGGGCAGGGGCTGGCTCGCATTATGTTGCGATATACCGTACGATGGATGCCGGGGGGACCTGGACAGAAGTCTTTGCCCATGAGCCTGGAGAATCCAAGTCGCTGCCTGAAAGCGGCACAAAAAATGGGCTTACCTTCCTGGATGTGAATTACGGTTGGGTGGGTGGTTCCATTCCAATGACAGACCATTTTCATTTCTATACCACATCGGATGGCGGTGCGACCTGGTCGCAGGAAACGGATATCTCCCTCCCGGCGATCTATGCCGATGTTTTTCTAGATGTCTGGCAGCCGTTCTTTATGAATAATACGGTTGGATATCTCCCCATCCGCGCAATGGCGACCGATGGCACGGTCTATTTGATGGTTTATCGGAGCAGCGACGGCGGGCAGACCTGGTCCTTCAAGAATGCCGTTCCTGATGGCAGTGCAATGGATTTTTACAGCATTGACGGTGGGTGGATGGCTGCGGACACTGGCTTGTTCCATACAACCGACGGCGGCGCTGCCTGGTCGCCAGCCTCCATCGGTGGGATCGCGGCGGGAGAGGTGATCCTGAAAGTGGATTTCGCGGATGGACAGCATGGATGGGTGGTGACCACCCCGGATGAGAGTACTTATATCCCACTTAAACTGTACCGTACTATAGACGGCGGCACGACCTGGATGCAGTTGGTGCCTTAGCCCTGTGTAGGAGGGGAATATTTACCTACTTTATGTAATTGGGTACCGCAGTTGCGGCAGTAGCCATCCCCTGCCTGGGAAAGCATGCCGCATTCGTGGCAGAAGACCACCTGCTTTTCAGGATTCATGATCTCCACACCCTGAACAATGCGGTTGTGTTTTGCTGAGACGTTTGAACGGAACCACCAATAGTACAGTCCCACCATGATGAGGACAGCCACAGCAACCGCCAGCAGCCACATGACCACACTCAGCGGAGATGCGGTGCGGCCGGCGGTGGTCTTGTCGATCGGCATTGCCGGAACGATTTCCATCGGTGAATTAACAACAAAGTCCGCCGCTCTGGTATATATCAGCGATAAAGACCAGGACTCTCCAGCATCAATCGAGCCCATCTCCCCCGAATAATATGCAGCACCTGTTGTTTCATCGCTGAGTTTGATCAATGAGGGGACTGCCGAAATACTGCTTATCTCTGAGGGCTGTTGGACCAGTATGTAAAGGGAATCCAGGGTGTAAATGGAAAGCCATTCGAAATCAAAGATCCAGCGCCCATCTTCTTTAGTCAGGTTTGGGTCAATGTAGTTGATTTGAAACGCTAACGATGATGCAGTGAGTTCGACATCCTGCCAAGCGTCCGTTATAGTTACCTCATTTACTGCGGGACTCAGCGCACCGCCCTCCAGTTGATTAGCAATGCTCTGAAGCTGCGCATCCGCAGGGATTTGGAAGGATAATGTCTTTGGCAGAGGTGTGCCTTCAGCCAGCTTGATATCCAGGTTGACCGTGACAGTTGATTGATCAACATCCGGAGAGAGGGAGACCTCCAGCTTTTCGAGGTGTGTTTCATCTTGTGCGCAGGCAGGCTGCCAGAGCAAGCTGGTCAGGAATTGAAATATTGTCAGTGAGATAATGAATTGGGTCTTTTTCACATCAGGAAATTAGTAGTGGATAGCTCTGTAATCATACCATGTTCCACGTAAAACCTTTTGAATTTAGTCGATTGCACTTCTTATACACTTCTTAGATAATTTAGGTAGATTTTACATGGTGCATGTATCACCAGCTTGGATAGGAGCATTATTGGTGGTGGTATAATGCAGACTTCATGAACGATTAATTAATAGAAAGTGAACTCATGGCGAAGACTACTATTTCGTGCCCCCAGTGTAGACAACCTGTAATTGCGGAAATCGTCCGCCTTTTTGATGTTTATCAGAATCCTCAGCATAAACAAATTTTGCTTTCAGGGGCATATAACCTGATCCAATGTCCCAATTGCGGTTACCAGGGGCAGGCTCCCACACCGATCGTGTACCACGATCCTGAAAAAGAACTCCTCCTGACCTTTTTTCCACCGGAATTAAATGTGCCGGTTAACGAGCAGGAACAGATGATTGGTCCATTGATCAAGAAGGTCATGGACAGCCTTCCCATGGAGGCGCGTAAAGCTTACCTTTTCAAGCCGGAGACCATGTTGACCCGCCAGCGGCTGATTGAACGTATCCTGGAGGAAGATGGGATTACCCCGGAGATGCTCAAAGCACAGCAGGATCGTTTGAATTTACTGCAGCGCCTGGCAAGTGCTTCTTCAGAAGCGCGTCCCGAGTTGATCAAACAGGATGAGGAACTGGTTGATGAGCAGTTACTGATGCTCCTGCAGCGGTTGATCCAGAGTGCCGCTGCTGCTGGGGATGAGGGAAGTGCCAATGTATTGGCGGGGTTGCAGCAGGAGATCCTGGAGAACACAGAATTTGGTCAGGCAGTCCTGAACCAGGTAGAGGAACAGCAGGCGGCTGTTAAAGCATTGGAGGAAGCCAGTAAAGAAGGATTGACCCGCGAGCGTTTACTGGATGTGATCTTTGATGCGGCAGATAGTGAGGTTCGCCTGGTGACCCTGGTCAGCATGGGGCGGGGTGGTCTGGACTACGGCTTTTTCCAGCTACTCACGGAACGGATTCAACAATCCTCAGGTGAAGAGCAGGCGAAACTGACAGAACTGCGTGAGAAATTGTTGGAGATGACCCACGAAATTGATGAGGCGATTAAGGAACAGAAAGAACTGTCTGGTCAGCTCTTAGACAAGATCCTGGAAAGCGAGAATATCGAAGAAGCTACTCTGGGGGCTTTGCCCGGGATCAATGAGATTTTCCTCGAAGTGCTGCGGAGCCGCATCCAGAAAACCCGCAATGATAATGATGAGGGGCAGCTTAAGAAATTACAGAGCGTAGCCGGTGCAATTCAGAAGGTCAGTGCGCCAGGTGCGAATATAAAGTTGATTGAAGCATTGATCCAGGCTGAAGACGAAGCTGCGATCAATGCTATCCTGGAAGAAAATCAGGATGAGATCAATGATGATTTCGTCCAATTTCTGATGAACCTGTTGAACCAGACCCAGCAGCAGGAAGGGCGTGAGGCGACCGTTGAGAAATTGCAGCAGGTCTATCGCCTGACGCTGAGGTTTTCAATGAAGCGGAATTTAGAAAGCGGATCTTAAACGATCAGGATTGAGTGATTGGGGGATTCTCCAGACGTAACCCGTGACCGCGTACAGTGATGATATATTCCCTTGTGCGGTCATGCTCTGCCAGCCGGTCTCGCAAGCGGCGCACGAGGGCATCAAGCGCCTGTTCAGTGACACCTTCTGCGGCTCCCCCCCAGACTGCATTGATGATCTGTGAACGTGGGACAACTTCCCCGGTCTGGTCGTAAAGCATGTGGAGCAGGTTGAATTGCGAAGCAGAGAGGGGAGGATCAATTTCCTGATCCATGATCCAGACACGGCGTGCCCCAATGTTAATCCGGAGACGCCGTTTATGGATCTCCAGGGGCAGGTCCTCAAGCGGCATGGTGGAATCCGAACTAAGAAAAATAAAATGTTGGGCAAGGGAGATTTGAAGCTCATCTCCATCACAGAGTATGATGGGCTCGTGTAGGAGCTGACCATTCACGTAGGTGCCATTCTTGCTGCCCAGGTCTTCTGCTAAGATGTTGTCTTGTTTGGAGTAAACACGTGAATGCTGTCTGGACACCTGGCGCATCGGGATGATGATATCGCAGGTGGAGCCGCGCCCCAACACCAGCTCTAATTTTATTTTCCAGCGCTGACCCTCAAGAGGGCCGGATTGGGCGATCAACAAGGGGGACTCAGAAGTGTTGTTTTCAATCATTTTATGTTCTTCGCAACCAGCGTAATGTTTAATATCGTGTTTGGTTTTATTGTCGATCCGTTATCCTTTGCTATAATTATATTATACACAGTGGTTGATTAGAAAAGAACGATAATAAAAAGATTAGAAGAAAGGATCCTCATGTCTGAAAATCATTCATATCGTAGATACTACCGTTCGTTCTTCTGGCCGGTTGTGATACTTGGGGTGGGGGTGATCTGGCTGTTAAGCAATTTGAAGATGATCCCAACATCTAACCTGTGGATATTGTTCCAGCTCTGGCCGGCTTTGATCATTATGGCTGGGCTGGACATCCTCTTTGCCAGGCGGCTGCCGTTGATCGGCGCGCTGTTGGGTTTATTGGTGGTTGGGGGTGTGGTTTATATCCTCTTGAATGGTAGTACGTTGGGCTTGGACAAGGAATATGAGCCGCGCACAGAAACCTTTACGGTGGAAGTTGGAGAAGCGACCTCGGTTGATCTGGACCTTGACCTCTCCACGCAGGAGACCTTCATCAACGCATTGGAAGAGTCAACGAACTTATTGGAAGCTGAGATTGGACATGTTGGCGAGGTTGAGTTCACCGTTACGGGAACAGAAGAGAAATTCATTGACCTGCACCAGGTGGGCATTGATTCCTGGTTCTCCTGGGCGCTGCCAGGTGTGGAAGGGGAAAAACTGACCTGGGAGGTTTACCTCAGCCCGGATGTCCCCTTTGACCTGAATGTTGATGCTGGAACCGGGCGTTCTGAACTGGATCTATCCGGTGTGCAGTTGGATCAACTCCGCTACGACGGCGGGACAGGCGCCAGCACCATCATCCTGCCTGCATCGCCAGAAGGATACGATACGCGGGTAGAGAGCGGCACAGGTTCGATGGAGATTGTATTCCCCGCTGAGAGCAGCCTGACGGTGAGGCTGGATAGTGGAACCGGTAGTGTCACCTTGGACGTGCCGGAAGATGCCGCGGTGAAAATCCAGGTGTTGAATGGAGGCACGGGGAACCTGAAGCTCCCGGATTGGATCTACAAGGTCAGCGGACAGGAAGGCAGGGATGAGGGCGTGTATCAAACGGATGGGTTTGATAACGCAGTTTACCAGTTGAATATCATTATTGAGGATATCGGGACAGGGAATATCCTTGTCAGATAGACCAAGATCGAATCATGGCAGGGCTGTCCTGAATAGATGGACAGCCCTTTTCGTTGAATAATGCTGATTGAGGGCTGGATTCATCAGGAGGGAATGTAAACTTGCAGGATAACCATCGGAATGAATCATACCGTCTTGCCGTCCTTGCCGATGTTCACGGAAGCCTACCTTCGCTGCGAGCAGTCCTGATGGAGATTCAAAGAGAGTCTCCGGATGAGATCGTTGTGGCGGGAGATTTTTTGGGTGGTCCCCAGTCCGCTGAAGCGCTGGCACTGCTCAGGGAAGCTGGTTGCCGTTTCATTCTTGGGAACGGCGAAGTGAATATGCTGATGATGCGGCACGGTACTGCCCCTGAGACCTGGTGGACTCACCGACAATTTGATCTCGCCCGTTGGGTTTACCGACACCTGGATGAGTCCGTGCTGGATTTCCTGGAAGGGCTCCCGGAACATATCGTAATTCACCCACCGGGAACCGAACCAGTTCGAATTATTCACGCGACGCCCTGGGATGTCAATACGCTGGTTTATCCCTTTACAGAACCGGAAGTGCTGAACCGTGCTTTGAGGATGATCCCTGAGGATACATTGGTCTTTGCCCATAATCACCTTCCGGATGTGATCTACCGCAATGGGAAGCTGGCGATCAACCCGGGGTCGGTCAGCAACAACCTCAACGGGGACACGCGAGCCAGCTACGCCATGTTGACCTGGGACGGCAGTCAGTGGCAGCCAGAGCTGCGGTATGTTGCTTATGACCTGGCATTGGTCAAGCAGTCCTTTGAAGAAACAGGTTTCCTGGAAGCAAACCGCCCACTATCGCGGGGATTTTTAGAAAGCATCCTGACCGGTGAAAACACCGGCTGGGGATTCATCTGTTATGCTTTTTATCTGGCAGCGGAAGCTGGTTATACCGACCTTGATGCAGTTCCAGATGCAGTCTGGCTGGCTGCAGAAGAAACCTTTCCCTGGACTGTTACGATCTAATCGGAGGGAACGACTGTGTGCGATATGAAGGCTGCTGTCCGGCTGGGAGTCCCGGATGACCTGGCGTTCATTATGCGGAAATGTCATTTTACAGAAGAAGAGGTGCTGCGGAAGATCGGGGAGAATGAAATTTTCCTCTTGACTGTGGACGGACAACCCGCCGGTTACCTGAGCATAGAATACCTTTGGTCTTCCATTCCGTTTATTGACATGCTCTGGATCAGTGAACCCTACCAGAAAAAAGGCTACAGCCGTGATTTACTGAATTTTGTTGAAGACTACCTGCGGGAAATCGGGCACGAGACCCTCTACAGCTCATCTCAAGTGGACGAAGCTGAGCCTCAAGCCTGGCACCGGCATATGGGATTTAAGGATTGCGGGGTGATCAACGGCATCAATGAAGGCGGAATCGGGGAGATTTTCTTCCGTAAACCGCTCTGAGGGGCAGGCATTATTAACAATCTATTATAATACCGGCGGAGATGTTCCATTTCAAATAAAATTTGGTAAAATCAGGTCAGACCTTATGTATGGCGTTACATACATTTCTTACTGTTGTTTTGTATCGTTTTGAAGTTGCAAAGGTCTTCAACTTCCCCCTGGATTCGATTTAGACACCAAGACTTGACAAATCCAGGGGTGTATTTAAGAAAGACAAATATTATCAAGGAGGTAAGCTGTGGCTGGAATTGAGAATTTTACCCATAAAGCACGCAGTGTACTCAGCCTGGCTCAAAAAGAAGCAGAGCGATTACGCAAACCTCAGATCAGCACAGAGCATCTTTTAATCGCGTTGATCCAGCTTGAGGGCTGCGTTGCTAGCCGTGTTCTAAAGGAATTGGGTCTGGAAGCAGACCATGTAAAAGAAATCGTTGAGAAGGAAATTGGTTTTGGTGATCACACCGGCAAAACCGACCTTTCACCTGGAATGAAACAGGTGATCCCCTATGCCCTGGATGAAGCATTGAAGAAAGACCGGAAGGCTGTTGGGACTGAACATTTATTACTGGGATTGATCCGCCTGAGCAATTGTGAGGCGATGAACATCCTCGGTAGACTTGGGGTGACCCCTGAGCAAATCCGCCGCCAGATTGACCGGGTACTGCGCGAGTCACAGAGCGATTCACGACCCGCACTTGTTGTTGGACGGAAAAGCATAAGGCGTCCTCGCTCTGAGAAGCAGGACCAGGAGAAAACACCCCTGGTCGATCAACTGGCGACAGATCTGACGACCCTTGCTGAGAACGGAAAGCTGGACCCTATGATTGGGCGCCAGACAGAAATTGAGCGTGTGATCCAGATCCTGGCTCGCCGTACAAAGAACAACCCTGCTCTGATCGGTGAACCCGGGGTGGGAAAGACAGCGATCGTTGAAGGGCTTGCTCAGCGAATCATTGAGGGTGATGTCCCTGCGCCGCTGTTGGATAAACGCTTGCTTCAGCTGGATGTCGGATCACTTGTGGCAGGCACGATGTACCGAGGACAGTTTGAAGAACGCCTGAAGAGGGTCATTGATGAACTGAAGTCATCAAAAGCGATTCTTTTCATTGATGAGATGCACATGCTGGTAGGCGCTGGTTCAGCTGGGTCCTCTGTAGACGCAGCTAATATTCTCAAGCCTGCCCTTTCGAGGGGCGAACTGCAGGTCATTGGTGCCACCACCCTGGATGAGTACCGCAAGAATATTGAGAGTGATGCGGCGCTTGAGCGCAGGTTCCAGCCTATTATCGTTAACGAACCGAGTGTGGAAGAGACCATTGAGATCCTTCATGGCATTCGCACTGCTTATGAAGACCATCACCGGCTGACCATTGACGACGATGCCCTTGAATCGGCTGCCAAACTTTCCGCCCGATATGTAAGCGACCGTTTCTTGCCGGACAAGGCGATTGACCTGATCGACGAATCAGCTTCAAGGGTGCGGATGTATAAGAGCCCTGCCGCCGTGAACGCCAAGGAGGTTATCAGCAGCCTGCGGGAACTTCGCAAGGAGCTTGAGACTGCCAAGGACGAAGAAGCCTTTGACCGCATTGAGGATCTGCAAAACCAGATCAATGAACTCGAGGACAAACTTGAGGAGATGCGGACGATTTGGGATCGCGCCACCAGCCCACATGTCACCACGGAGGATATTGCTGAAGTGCTCTCCATGTGGACAGGCGTGCCCTTGATGCAGCTTGAGACTGAAGAATCAGCTCGGTTATTGAACATGGAAGCCAAACTGGGCGAACACATCATTGGACAGGACGAAGCCATTGAGACGATTTCAAAAGCGATCCGTCGTGCCCGGGCTGGCTTGAAGGACCCCTCCCGCCCGGTTGGTTCCTTCATCTTCCTCGGTCCGACAGGCGTCGGTAAGACTGAATTGACCAAAGCCCTGGCAAAGTTCATGTTCGGCAACGAGGATGCACTGATCCAGCTTGATATGTCCGAGTTCATGGAACGACACAGCGTCAGCCGCCTGGTTGGAGCGCCTCCCGGTTATGTTGGCTATGAGGACGCGGGTCAGCTTACCGAAGCAATCCGCCGACGTCCTTATTCGATCATCGTCTTTGATGAGATCGAAAAAGCGCATCAGGAAGCGCATAATATACTGCTGCAGATCATGGAAGAAGGACATCTGACAGATGCCCGTGGGCATAAGGTGGATTTCCGCAATGCTATCATCATCATGACCACCAATGTCGGTGCAGAACTGATTCAGCAGCAGTCGACCTTTGGTTTCTCACTGACTGTTGATAAGGACCAGGAAGAAGCACAGGCATATTCGAAGATGCGCAAGAAGCTGACAGGTGCTCTCAAGCGCACTTTCCGTCCAGAGTTCATCAACCGATTGGATTCGGTGATTGTCTTCCGCTCCCTGAACAAGGATGATATTCGCAAGATCGTTCAGCTTGAATTGGAGAAGGTCAACGCCCGGTTGGAGGACAATGATGTCAGCCTGCGGGCGACCGATGAAGCTGTTGAAGTTCTGGTTGAAGAAGGGTATAACCCCGAAATGGGCGCACGCCCGCTCCGCCGGGTGATCCAGCAAAAGATTGAAAACCGGCTCTCGGATGCACTGCTGGCTAATGAATTCAAGAACGGTCAGCATGTTTTGATTGATGTCGAAGAAACTCAGGAGGATGGGGCAGATGTGAAGAAGATCATCCTGAAGCATGACCTTGAAGCCGACCAGGAAGAAGAACAAGACCTAGTAGCTGTGGGATTGTAGTCTCATGGCAAAGACCAGGACACATTATATCTGTCAGGAATGCGGTCGAACGTCGCCGAAACCTCTGGGGCGCTGCCCACAATGTGGTGCCTGGGACAGCATGGTCGAAGAAATAGTAGAGTCTGAACAGACCGCCCTCAGCCGTGCAAGTGTGCATGGCCTGGGCGGTCTTTCTGTTCCAAAACGCCTGAGTGAGATTGAGGGCGATAGTGAAGATCGGATCCCGGTCCCAATCGAAGAGTTCTCTCGTGTGCTTGGAGGCGGTGTGGTGCCTGGTTCCATTGTCCTGATCGGCGGCGACCCGGGCATCGGTAAATCCACTCTGATGCTGCAGATGACCTTGCAGATGGCTGGTGAACACACCGTCTTGTATGTTTCGGGCGAGGAATCCGAGCGGCAGATAAAAATGCGCGCTTCACGGATCCTGCGCGGGGGAAATGGAATGTCTGAGGACCTTCCCGAAGACCTGTATCTCGTCACGGAAACAAACCTGGATATTATCTTTGAACATATCAAAGCGGTCCGTCCTCGACTTGTGGTGATTGATTCAATCCAGACGGTTTACCGACCGGAGATGGAATCCAGTGCCGGGTCTATCTCTCAGGTTCGGGAGAGTGCCGCCCGCCTGCGGGAACTGGCAAAGTCTTCTGGGATTGCTGTTTTTGTGATTGGGCATGTAACCAAACAGGGAGTGATAGCTGGGCCGCGTGTCCTGGAACATATTGTGGATACCGTGTTGTATCTGGAAGGGGACCGTTTCCAGGCGTACCGGCTGCTGCGTTCCGTAAAGAACCGATTTGGCGCCACATCTGAGGTGGGTGTGTTTGAGATGCAGGAGCGCGGGATGATTGAGGTACACAACCCTTCTGAGGCATTTCTGGCAGAACGGATGGTCAATGCGCCAGGGTCTACTATTGCCGTGACGATGGAAGGCACCCGTCCGTTGCTGGTGGAGATCCAGGGTCTGACCAGCCAAACCAACTTCGGCAATCCGAGACGCACACCCAACGGGATTGACTTCAATCGGCTGCTGTTGATTGCGGCAGTCCTCTCACGACGGCTTAACCTTCGTCTTGCAGAGCAGGATATCTTCGTGAATGTGGTGGGTGGTCTGCGGATTGATGAACCTGCGGCAGACCTGGCAGTGGCGGCTGCGATCACCTCTTCCCTGCGGGATCAATCTGTTCAGGCAGACCTGGTCCTGATCGGTGAGCTGGGGCTATCGGGTGAACTTCGTATGGTTGGGCAGATCAATGCCCGGTTGAACGAAGCCGCCAGCCTGGGATTCAAGCAAGCCATCGTTCCCCGCCGGCTGCAGCGCAAGGAGCGCTGGCCAGAAGGTATTGCGGTCATCGAAGCCCGTTCGCTGCGGGAAGCGCTGAAACTGGCTTTGATTAAATAACGCACGCTCAGGTCACATCCTTTTCCATAACCCGTTATAATTTGTGGTGCCTGCATAACAGCGGCTCTGCTGCTGAATGAAACCTTTAAGTTGAGACAGGATATCTTATGAACAAATCTATTCTTGATTTCCAGCCCATCTCACGTACCCGGCGGAACCACAGCCTTGAACATGCTACGATTCATGTCCTCAGCAAGAAATTCCCGAATGTTTCCCTGGCGGGGATGTCTTCGCCCAGTGGCTTTACGCTAATCGGCGATGTTGCTACAGAAGATGTGGCTGAAGCAGCGATTGAAGCCCTCAGGAGGTTGCGTGAAGGAGAGTCTGAGCTGGCACTGCATCCCAACTGCGGGACGAACTTTGCCATCTCCGGGATGGTAGCCGGTCTGGCTGCCTGGGTAGGTACCCTTGGTTCTGGCAAAGAATTTCGGCGTAAACTTGAGCGCCTGCCTCTGATCATCCTCCTGGCGACCGCAGCGATTGTGGTGACCCGCCCGCTTGGTCCCCTGGTTCAGAAGCGGATCACAACCGCCAGTGACCCGGAAGGGCTTGAGCTGGAACGGGTTGAGACTTCTGTGCGGGCTGGTGTGCGCATGCACAGGGTGATCACAAGGGGTTGACAGACACGATGCCCGACGAGAAACCGGTCGTTTATATCCTGCGGGGTGATGACCGTAATGCTGTCGAAGGTCATATCCAGACGCTTTACAGTAAGATGGGGGAAGCGGATATGGCTAAGATGAACACCAACCGGTTTGAAGGAAGAAATGCCACGCTTAACGATATCCGAGAAGCTGCCCTGGCACTGCCTTTCCTGAGCGAGCGGCGCCTGGTGATTGTTGAAGACGCGCTAAAATCTTATTCGGGGAGGGGAAAGCAGAAAGAGCGCAAGACATTTCTGGAACTGTTGGATTCCCTGCCGCAATCCACCGCGCTTGTCCTGATTGCACCTGATTCAATGCAGTACCGGAGCGGTCAAATGCAGTGGGATATATTGAATGAAAAGCATTGGTTGATCGCATGGGCACAGAAGACGGGGAGTCGGGCATTCCTGGTGGACTGCGCCCTACCGACAGACAGGGAGATGGGCGGGTGGGTCAGGGAAAAGGTCGCTGAGAGCGGTGGAAATATTCAGCCAGAAGCAGCATTCACGCTGGCGGAATATGTCGGCAACAACACCCAGCGCGCCGCGCAGGAGATCACCAAGCTGCTGACCTATGTGAATTTCGAACGCCCTGTGGAAGTGGAGGATGTTGAACTCCTGACTGCACAGGAGCGGCGAGGGGACATCTTTGAGCTGGTCGACGCGATCGGTTCGCGGAACGGACCGAAAGCATTGGATCTGATGACCCTTCTCCTGGATGATATGGATTTTAGTCAGCTCTTTGGAATGGTCATCCGGCAGTTTCGCCTGCTCCTGCAAGCCCGTGAGATCGTTGATGCCGGGGGAAAAGAAGCGGATGTTGCGAAACAGTTGCATCAGCACAGTTATGTTGCCCAGAAGCTCACTGCACAGGTCCGGCAGTTTGACCAGGCGGGGCTGGAGGCGATCTACCATCAACTGCTTGAGATTGATGTGAACGCAAAGACCGGTGTGATGGACGGCGAAATCGCCCTGGATGTATTGATTGCCCGGCTGGCGAATTGATTTTAGATTCTTACCGCATTCCTACCGGTATTTTTCTTTCTGAGCCACTTCTCTTCATGCCTTTTCCCCGAACTATGACCCAAAAGTGTTCATTGGTATAATAGGAGTGTTATGTCCTTTTCCATGAAATCAGTAACTTATTGTTGTATGCTAAGGGGGGAATCACATTGTCATCTTTAAACCTGCGGGTTGCCACACTAAATATCAGCGGCGGAGAGGAAACCTTTGAGGAATTCCCAGATGAGACGCAGATTTCACGCAAAGAAGCGCTGGAATTATTGGTCAGCCGTTTAGATGCTGATGTGCTGTGCCTTCAGGAGGCATCACAACATATTGATTCAGATGGAGTGACCCACAGCCTGTTGAATGAGATCAACCGGGCTGGTAATTACAACCATTACTTTTATGGCGAAACCCTCTCAATGGAAACACATATGCAGGTAAAGAAAGATGTCATGGTTAAGGGCTTATTCAATGACTGGTGGAACTGGTCCAAGGGGAATGCTATCCATTCCCGGGTCCCGTTTGCCCGTTTAGGTGATCCCACTCGAGCAGGTGTGCCGCGCAGCATTCCGCTCTATCAGCCAAATGCGTATGAAGGCAGCCGGGATACCGACCCACGCTTTGCCCTATTGACCCGTTTGAAGCAGCCGCCTTTTCCTTTTGTGGTGACACTCCATTTGACCACGCTGGTTGGGGAACGCCAACCCCAGACGCAGCCAAACAAGATTGAACAATCTCACCTGATGCGCTATCAGCAGGTCCGGCGGCTGTTGGACCTGGTCCGGGAGCACATTCTTGCAAAGGGTGAACCGTTGATCCTGGCTGGGGATTTCAACGCGGCTGAAGATGAGTTTTGCATTGCCCACCTGCTTGAATCTCAAAATGGGTTTATCCGTCTTAAGCCGGAGAACGACGGCCCGAGCCATCCTGGGCTGGACAAAGCGATTGATCACATCTTTTTCTTCCCGCAGGAGAGACTGGCAGCCTATAGCTGTCGGATAGAGACCAGCGACCTCAGCAGGCAGGCTTCTGATCACTTGCCCGTCGTTGCAGATCTGCAGATCAAATAGGAGCAGTTGAATCTGACCCAACGCTGGGCTGAAGTGGTTTTCCGCTCAGGTGGTGGCAACTTATCGAGATGATGTTGATGCAGGAGAAAGTAAGTTTATGAAGATGGACCAGAAACGAAAATACTTTGGAACGGATGGCGTGCGCGGACGGGTGGGTCAACCTCCATTGGTGCCCGATTTTGTAACCCGGTTAGGTTTTGCAGCTGGAACCGTCCTTTCACAAACGGCAGCACACCCGACCTTTATGATTGGCAGGGACACCCGTCAATCCGGGGAGATGCTGCAGAGTGCACTGACCGCCGGGTTGTTGGCGGCTGGTGCCACGGTGGTAGACCTGGGTGTGATCACCACGCCCGGGATCGCGTTCATGGTCCGCAAGCTGGGGGCGGAGGCTGGTGTGGTCATATCGGCTTCACATAACCCGGTCGATGAGAATGGCATCAAATTCTTCAATGCCAGTGCCCTGAAGCTTGACCTGGAAACGGAACTGGCGATTGAGGCTCTACTGGATTTTCCAGTTGATTTAACGGCCGCACAGGCTGGGCAATTTGGACACCAGATGGATGGAAATGCCCTGCGAGAGTTCTATGTGGACCACCTCGTTGATGAGCACCCGGACCTTGATCTGCAGGGGATGAAGCTAGTCCTGGACTGCGCCAATGGCGCAGCTTCCTGGTATGCCCCCCAGGTGTTTTCCAGATTGGGAGCGGAAGTTGTGGTCATCCACGCTTCTCCGACTGGGGTGAATATTAACGAGAAGGCGGGTTCTGAGCATGTCCGACGGCACCCTGAGGAACTGAGCCGCCTGATCCAAGAATATGATGCTGATTTTGGCCTGGTCTTTGATGGCGACGCAGACAGGGTGATCTTTGTGGATGAAGCAGGGAATTTGGTGGATGGCGATCATATGCTGGCAATCCTGGCGGATTACTTCCAGTCTCAGGACAGGCTTCTGGGAGACACGGTGGTGAGCACCAGCATGCGCAACGGCGCCCTGGTCAAATTTTTCACCGAACGCGGGATTGATTTCATTGAAACGCCTGTGGGTGATAAATATGTGATGGCTGCGTTGATGGAATTGATGGAAGGGAACCTTTCACCTGCACAAATCGGCCTGGGAGGTGAACAATCCGGGCATATCATCCTGATGGATGGACAGAACGCGACGGGCGACGGTTTGCGGTCTGCGATTTATGTGATCCGCGCCTATCTCGCCAGCAAGCCGGACACGCTGGCACAAATGGCAGAGAGCATCAACAAGTACCCTCAGGTGATCGCTTCTGCCTATGTGAATGAGAAGATAGCGTTTGACCGGCTTGAAAGTGTTGCTGACTGTCAGTCAAATATCAGGGAAGTATTGACTGGGCTGACCCGGCTCAATTTGCGCTACTCTGGTACGGAACCCAAGGTCCGGTTGATGTTGGAAGCGGATAATCGTCATTCGGAAGCGGAACTGGCGCTGCACGCGTTTGCGTTGTGTGAGGCGGTGCAGGAAGCCACCGGCACGCCTGCAGGCAGCTTCCTGGAAGTATTGAATGTGACCCGCGGCGGTTTGCTGGACCGTCCAGCTTAACTGCCAATGGTACTGACTCCAGCGAGGGCTGGGGTAGAATCAACAGTAATCTAAACCTAATGAGCTAATCAATATACTGTAGAGAGGAAAACATGAAAAAGCATGGTTTTAACCTCGATGGTATCAGTGTTCCCCAAATGGGATCAGCCTTCAATCAACTGAACAGAGCCCTTGTCGTTGCACAAACGCCACAGGAGTGGGATCCCGCGATCGCTGACATGAATGCGTTTTTAGATGTCCTGGAGCAAAAAGTACTCACAGATCTTGAAATCATTAATCACCAACACACGGAGTCGTCGCGCACCTTCAGCATGCTCTTGACGCTGATTGCACTTGGGACGCAGTACCGCCATGAGCAATTTAAGCCCAAGGACGCGGCGGGGCAGGAACGCCGGCAATTATTGGAAGCGGTCTATTTCCCCAAAGCCGGTGAACTTCGCGGTAAGGCGATCCGGCTGGTGAAAAAATATTTAGATGCACCAATATTTGATAGCCTGCGAGATTCCATAGACCACGAGATTCTCCCCCTGCTGGACAGCATGGATTATCAGAAAGACCCTGACCGCTGGATGCCGTTCAGGGTGGTTCAGATCGGGAATATTTATGAGCGGATGTATGGGTTCCGCCTGCGCACTCAGGACCCCTTGCTGATTGGAGATGATCACAACCTAGGTCTGTTGCGGATGATCTATGACAGGAAATACCTCCGATTTGGGACCTCCGGCGTGCGTGCCCGCTGGGGTGCTGATTTTACCGAACGGCGGGGCAAGCAGGTCGTTCAGGCAGTTTGTGATTTCCTGAATGATATGGACGTGCCGGATTTTGTGGGCGGTGAGAATCTGGCAGGCAGGCGGGTCGTGATTGGTTACGATACCCGGCGCAATGCTGATCTCGTCGCGCAGTGGGCGGCGGAAGTATGCCTGGCGAACGGTTTTGAGGTTGAACTCTCCAGCCGGGATGCCCCTACACCGGCATTGGTTTATTACCTGACGGATGACCTGCCGCCGGAGGATATCGCTGGTTTGCTGATCTGTACTGCCAGCCATAACCCGCCGGAATGGCAGGGGATAAAGTTCAATCCGCGATTGGGCTATCCGGCACCTTCTAACCTGACCGATTTCATTGCCTTCCATATCAATGAACTCCAGTTGGTTGACGCCAATGCACGGACAACCGACCTGACGGATGCCCGTCAGCGTGGACGCCTGCATGGATTCGACCCGCTGGATGATTATGTAGAATGGCTCAAGAAAAACGGTGAAGGGAACGCTCGCATCCCGATCGACTTTGACCGCATCAGAGAATTTTTCAGCGACAAGATGGTGGTAGTGGATGAATTCCACGGTGCAGGCCGCGGTTATCTAACACGGTTGCTTGGTGAAGCGGGCGTCCGCTATACTGTGATCCACGCCCAGCGTGACCCGGAACTGACCGGGTTGGACTACGCCAACCCGGAGGAGCCTTTCATCAACCCGCTCAAGGTAAAAGTGGCTGAGACAGGCGCGCATTTGGGGATGGGTATGGATACCGACGCTGACCGGTATGGGATTGTGGATAAGGGCGGGGTGTATTTCCGACCGAACCAAATACTGCCTTTACTGGTACGCTATCTCGGTGTGGAACGGGGCTTGAAGGGGCGCGTGATTGCCACCCAGACGGGATCGCCTTTGATCGAAGTGTTGGCTGGGATGATCCCGGGTAATGAAGAAAACGAACCGGCAGACGATGCTCTTCCTGGGTATGTAAGCCATCCGTTTTACAAGATTCGGATTGGCACCCGTGAGGACCGGATTCTCAAACATGCTTTTCTGGTGCCTGTGGGGATCAAATATATCGAGGAGATCCGCCGCACTGACCGGGCGTATCAGGGATTGAATCCGCTGCCGGATGACTGGCGTGACCGGATCCTGATCGGCGGAGAGGAATCTTCCGGGCTGACCACACGCGGCCATGTCACGGATAAGGACGGTCCCTGGGCGAACATCCTGATCATGGATATGCTGGCGTATTTCGGCACACGCAAGGAAAATCCGCTGACCACCATCTCGGAGATTTGGCAGGACACCGTCCGTATGCCGGGTTTGTGGGAATCCTTCGGTAGCTCTCCGGATGATGAGACCTCGAACACCGGACGCACGGATGTTGACGCTCCCCTGGAAGCGAAGGAAGCTTTTATCAGCTATTATCTTGACCTGCCCGAATCAGGCGAAGATCCCAGGGTTGCTGGCATGGCAATTGCTTACCTGGGCGGCATCCGCTACGATGTGGCTGAAATGCAGTTGAAGGATGCAAATGGTGATGACCGGTATCAATTACGAGTGCGCGCCTCAGGCACAGAGCCGATCAATCGGGTCTATGTTGAAAGTAAAGACCCGCAGCAGGGCAAAGTCATCATGCAAGCCGCTCTAGCAAAGCTGGAGGAGCTGACAATAGATGAGATCCGCAAAGCCTACAGCGAATGGCGGCTGGTAGATATGCTTGCCCAAACCCGTCTAACCGAGAAGACGAAAAAGGTGGTCAGGGCAACCATTCAGCAGAACAATTGGGAATTGGGAAGCGTAACTGCCAAGCTGGAGAAAAGTATGCAGGTTCTGGAGAACCGCAACCGGAAGATCGCTGGAAAGTGGCTCGGTGTGTTAAGCTAGCTGGTTTGGAAATCCGATCCACGAATCATGTAATGGATTTAAGGAGGGGAATCTATTCGCCTGTGATGATGATCAGAGTCTGGCTGCTGAAGGCATAAATTCCGGTGGGCATCGCTTCGCCATCCAGGATAAAGTCCCTGAGCGCATAGGCGAAGTCACTTTGGTCCGCCAGGCGGTCGTAGTCATCAATCTCAAAGAATGGCTGGTAACGGGCTGTGAGGTAGCTCACCCGGCTCATGTCCAGTTTGATCTGCGCCCAGTCATCATGGGGGAAGAGGATGGGGTGGTCAGCCAGCAGGATGATCTCGTCCGGCAGAGAAGCCAGTATTGTCTGCAGTTCGGTTAGAAAGACGAGAGGGTAAGCAGATTCTCTGTATTCATAGGCGCGGTTGGCATCCCGATGGGTGACATAGGGGGCGAAATCATCGTTTGAGCCCCGCACCTGGATTTGAACGTACGCTGAGCCGTCAGCAGGGATATCCTCAACCAAAACATCCGCGCCGGATGTGCCGCCCAGGACTAACTGTATTTGCAGCATTTCCCCATTGAATTCATGAGTGACATTCAAGTAATAAATTGTGATCGTCTCCCCCAGAAAAGTGAAATTACGCTGGTGGATAGCTCGGTCCAGAAGCTGGAATGCCATGAAAGCCCACAGGTCATTGACCTCATCCAGGTAGTTGTAGCCGATTTCTGTGACGTGGAAGTACGACCAGTCCACGACCTTTCCGTTGATATCTTCATATGGAAAGAGGACAGCTGGGGTCAGAGATGCCTGGGTTGTTGTTGAGGTGGGGCTGAGCGTCCGGTAGGGGGTGGGCGTGATGGTGGGAGTCCTGGAAGGTTGCGGTGTGATTGTATTGGCAGGGGTGCGGGTATGTGTTGCTGTGGGTGTATAGGTGATCGTTGAGGTCTTGGAAACGCTCGCAACTGAATCGGATGCTGAGAGACTTGATCCCTGGCAACCGACAAGTCCCAGCAAGACGAGTATGATCAATAAGATACCCCAGCGTTTTGCAGGATTCCAGTGCATGGAGGAATTATATCATTCAGCTTAATCTAGCTTAGCGTGTGATGGCAGCCGCGCCATACCCCACTACGGATGAGCGGTCGCCTGTTGAGGAAGCGGAGGTGTCATAGTTTAGCAGGGTCACGTTTGTCGCCCCCAGGTCCTTCGCTGCCCACAGCACGGAAGCGATCGCGGCTAAACCGCAGGCATGCCCTCTGCCCTGGTCTTTCAAGTTGAACAAACCGTCCGGCGAGAAATTTGCAACTTCCTGCAGCACGGTGTTGTCCAGCTGATTCGCTTCTGCCTCAGGATAGAAATGCGAGAGATCACTGCTGGCAACCAGCAGGCAGGACTCCCCCCTGAAAATTTCCGCCAGGACTGACCCTAAGATCCTGGAAAACTGCCGCCGTTGATCGCGCAGCATGATGGGGATGAGACTGAAATCCCCATGGAGTGAACGCTGCAAGAAGGGCAGCTGGATCTCTAAGGAATGTTCCTGGTCATTGGCGATAGGGAATAAACCAATCCCTGTGTCTTTCTTCAGGGTGTCGCTGATATCCCCAAGCTTTTCCATATCAAGGGGAATTTCTCCCAGCGGCGTACGATAAGCATTGTGGGCGCTTGTCAGTACAGGCTTTGGGTAATACTGGTGCATTGGGGAGATCACCACAACGTATTGATACTTACGGCCTTTGACAGTCTTATATGCATGACCTGCCACTGGTCCAGAATAGCGATAGCCGGCATGTGGCGAGATAAGCCCGATGACTTCTCCAGAAAGCTTGGGTGAATCGGCATCATTGATGCAGCTATCTACCGTTCTTTTAAGTTTATCCGGATCAGCGGTGTACCAGGTTCCAGCTATGGGAGAGGGTCTTACCGTTGATTGTTCTTTCATAATGTTTGAATTTTAACATAAGGCAGCGTAAGAATCGGCTAATGCGTACAATACGACACGCAGGCGGGCGCCCATGAAGAAATGACTATTTCGATTGCGTTATAAGACAGGGAAAGCTTTTATGATGTCTTGACGGCGGAAGTTTCCCGAATGATGAGTTCCGTTGGCAGGATGACCCGCTGCGGCGTAGAGAGGCTGTCATTTTCCAGTTGATCAATCAGCATCTGTGCTGCGGTGGACCCCAATTGGGGGATCGGCTGACGTATCGTTGTCAGGGAAGGTTTGTGGCTGGAAGCCTCGGGGGTGTCATCGTAGCTGACCACAGCGATGTCCTCTGGCACGTTCAGTCCAGCTTCCCGGAAGGCGCGGATTGCGCTAAAAGCCATCAAATCGCTAGCGACAAAGATACCATCAAAGTCCGCTTGAGTCAGAAGGTGTTTAGCTTGCAGATATCCACTTTCCTCAGTGAAATCACCGAAAGCGATGTTCTCATTTAGGATGGGTAGGCTGTTTTTCTCCAGGCCGCGTTTGAATCCGGTCAGGCGGTCGCGACCGCTGAAGCGTTGAATGTCGCCAGTGATGGTCGCTAGTTTTTTCCGACCCATATCTACCAGATGCTGAACTGCAGCTATGGCGCTATAGATATTATCCACATCAACAGTGCTGATCTGGGGATTATCGTTGCGGCCAATGACCACCATTGGTATCTTTCTGGCAAGCAAACCTTCGATTAATGGGTCACCGATCAAATTGGATGCAAAAATGACTCCTTCGATCAATCGGTTGTTGAGGATATTATTGTTGGTCCGTTTTTCTGCTTCTGGCTCGATCAACCACAGCATCAAAGTGTAATCATTGGCTGTACAAGTCGCTGAAATGCCCTGAGAGAGCATGCTGAAGAAAGGGTCCGTGAACAGACTGCTGAAAGCCATTGGGATGACCAACCCCAGAACGCGAGTATGTCCATTCGTCAGGTTTTGCGCGGCTGAATCAGGTTGGAAGTCCAGTTCGTCAATGATTGCCTGGACCCTTGCCCTGGTTTCGTCACTGACGTTCGGATCGTTGTTCAGTACTCGAGAGACTGTCGAGTGTGAGACACCTGAAGATTCCGCGATTTCTTTGATGGTGGTCATATTCTATACTGTTGAGGTCTATTTGCTTCCGGATTCTTAAAGAAGAGAAAGAGAAATGTTGAATCCCTGAAGTTTTGAATAAATGGTTTGAATAGTAGTAAAATCTTTCTCTATCTATTATACAATAATTTAAGCTTACTTGTGTTCAGGTAAATGCTTTAAGGTTTGTTCATCCCTTTGGTTGTCTCTTGCAGAAAAGCGTGTATGATTATTTCGATGCCAGCCGATTGACCAGTGTTTCGATGATTCCATGTCTGGCGCAAGCGTCGCATGAACGGATCCATGCAGCAGTTAATCAGAAAAATGCTGAAGACATCAGGTGGCTGTTGAGTCAAGTATTATCAACAACACCATGCTCATCCAAATTGCGCTGCTGGCATGGGTGTTCCTGGGAGAATCGCTTGACCTGGTGGAAATCGTCGGGTTGGCGCTCGCTGCTGTTGGGATTTTCTTGGCACAAACCTATAGAAGAGCAGTGACAGGCAATCAAGAGGTGTAAGGACAGAGACCTCAGCATCAGATAGACTTTCCCCCTTAAGTTGTATTGACAATTGAAGGGGGTTAATTTAAGATGGATTTGGAACCGCTTCTAATTTTGAGATGCAAGATTTCTTAGATCTAATGATCAGATTGTCGGCAAGTTCAACCAATTATTGGGATTAGGAATAACCAATAAGGTGCAGCAGAACGGACTGCCGGCTGACCGATGTTTCGGTCTGGAGCTATGACGGCAGATCACCGTTAAACTGGAGGGAATGGAGTAATGCGTTATGGGTATTTTGATGATGTGAACCGGGAATATGTAATCACCCAACCGGATACGCCGCTCCCATGGATCAATTATCTGGGGATGGAACAATATTTCGGATTGATCTCGAACACTGCGGGTGGATATTCATTCTATCAGGACGCGCGGCTGCGGCGGATCACGCGCTATCGGTACAACAATGTTCCTCAAGATATGGGCGGGCGGTATATCTATCTGCGTGATAACTCGAATGGCGCTTTTTGGTCACCCACCTGGATGCCGACTCGTCACGCTATCGAAGATTACCACTGCCGGCATGGCTTGGGCTATACGGTGATCGGTTCCACATACCAGGGCATACGCGGGGAGGTTCGATATTTTGTGCCGTCCGGTCAGAACCTGGAAGTCTGGGACCTGACAGTGGAGAATACCTCAGCAAAGCCCCGTGAGCTATCCGCTTTCTCCTGTGTGGAGTTCTGCTTGTGGGATGCTCAGGATGACTCCACCAATTTCCAACGAAACTTGAACATTGGTGAAGTAGAGGTGGTTGACTCGGTTATCTTCCATAAGACGGAATATCGTGAACGCCGCAATCATTTTGCGTATTTTGCCTGTTCAGAACCGCTGGCGGGTTTTGAAACCCAGCGGGAAGCCTTTCTGGGGCCTT
>Ga0075124_10000183_pt1 | contig 28693 bp, 24 predicted proteins | sample AntAceMetag02UKS_FD_69809 | JGI IMG/M metagenome (GOLD analysis project Ga0075124, IMG submission 69809) | Saline lake microbial communities from Ace Lake, Antarctica - Antarctic Ace Lake Metagenome 02UKS | ecosystem: Environmental > Aquatic > Non-marine Saline and Alkaline > Saline | place... | reverse complement strand
CGTACTTCAGCATCTTCCTCGGCGAAGCGCCCCGCCTGACGGTGCGCGCCTACTTCACCGTCGACCACAACGTGCTGCTGCGCTACACAACCCCATACTTTCGTGTGACCCCGTCCAAGTCGGTCGGATTCTCCGACTTCTTCGTCGATCACTAGCGCGGAAACGCCGGGGAAACGCTGACGACGCAGCTGTTCGGCAAGACCTGATGGCCCCGTCGCTGTCCCCGAAGGGCTTTCGAGGGGCACCGCCTGCGATCAGACGTGCATCGGCTGCGGGCTCTGCGCGCAGTGTGTTGACGCATGTCCGGTCCAAGCGCTGTGGACGATGGAGGAATTCCTCCTCACCGACACCGATCGGTTCTCGGCAAATCTGATCGTTCAGTAGGTCGCAACGGAAACGGGAGGGAGCGGCGGGCGTATCAACGTCCGCCGTTCCGCAATCTGTCGGCTTCAGCCGACAGACCTCGGCGAGAACTGCAGGAAAGAAGCGGGCGGACGCCATCCGGCGCCCGCTCTTCTCACTCTCTCGCACTCGCTCGGCCTGGCGAGAAGTGAATCCGGCCATTGCACCTGTCAGCACCCCCTCAAGACCTCCAAGTCACTCGCGATCGAAGAACAGGCCGGTTTCGCCATCAAGTGCGTGCCCTTTTCTCGCGTACTCGCTAGGTGGGTTGAAGAGAATGGGAGCGGGCACAAGGCGGCTGCGTCCAGCATCCTCTCCGAAGTAGGCAAGTAGAAGCAGGAACAGCCCTCCCATGGCATTCACAACGTTCTTGAGGTTCGCCTTCTCGAAGTCCTTGCTTCGATTGTGCTTCACAGCGTTGTGGTCGCTCCACCAATCTGGGGGCACATCTTCCCGCCAGTTGGCCCACGGGCGCAGCGTGAGCCCGAATCGAGGGATGGCAGCTTCCATGTCTCGAAGCCTCGGCTCGGTTTCGGCCAGGGCAGCCCTATACTCCCGCATGTTGCCTGCCAGATGACCGATCTGCCCGCATCGGAGCTTCATCACAACATCAACCTCAGATGCTGACGCAATAAGAAGAATCGTCATCTCGGTTGAGAACGTCGCGAAGTTCTGCTCAGAGAAATCGACGTAGCGAGCCAACCGCGCCAGATCCTCCTCAAGTGCAAGGAAGTAATTCCAGTGGTGTTCCGTTTCCGCCGTCCTGATTGCCATACCGTCCTCCGAACGAAGCTAGTCCTCTTCCCTGGTGAACAGCAGCGCGAAGTAGTGCAGGAGCAACCCAAGGCCTCCGAAGAAGGCGCCTAGGACAAACCACTTCAAGCCCATTGTCTCGTTGCCGGCCGGCAGCAACCCTAGCGGAAGCGCGACCCCCACCACGGCCATGTACACAAGGATGCTCCAGGCGTACACCAGCCCCCTTGGCCTCTTCAGTCCTGCTATCTGACTGAAGAGGCTCTCAAGCTCCGCCCTTGCCCTCATCCGTTGTTGCTCTGCAGCCGCCTTGTGCTGCAATGCCATGTCTCTCTCACTGACCTTGAGCTGAGTTGCTTCCATCGACTCAACAGACGGAGCCATCGTATACCCGATCCTGTCGAGGACACTCGGTAGCCTCTGAGCACGCTGCCTCTGCACTTCAAAGAACACTGACCTGCAGAGCTCGCGCATTGAGCCTGACACTTCGATTCCAGCTTTGCGGAGTTCTCTATCGAATTCCGCGCTGAGAATGCTCGTCGCCAAGGATCTGAACAGCCGGAACGCGTTTCTGCACTGGTCACTGAGGTCATCAACGAGATCTAGCTGCCGTCTTGGCGCAATAGACCAGGTCTGGTGTCTCTCAGCAAGGCTTTGGGCGCTGACAGTGCCTTCTGATTCCACCAAAGCATCGAGTATCGAGGATACGTAGTCCGCCTCTTCCCACTTCACGAGTTTCACCCGTGCCTCCCGAAGCCTCCGTTTGGCATCCCTGAGTTGCTCAAGGACTAGTCCCATTCGATGCTTGGCCGCCCTTCGCTCAGATCCGAGTGACACAAGCCGTGTCGCAAGAAACCCGCCAACAATGGCGACGATCGCTCCCGCCGTCTGGGCGCATGCTGAGTACAGCCAATTCGGATCTGGCATATGATCAGGATAGCAGTTGCCGTGGAGATACTGCAATTCGCATCTTGTCGGAGTTCCGGGGACACAGTACCCGAAGGGCGTTGGGGTCAAGGGCGTTGTGTGAGTTCCGGGGACGCAGTACTGAACTCAAGGGCGAAGAGCAGAGAGCTGGGGTCAGACCTTCATTCTTCGGATTCTTGACTGAGGGGGAGTCGCGAATCTCTGTCGGGCTTCACAGTCCGTGGTCAGGAGCTCATGGTACAGTCGATTGAACCGCGTGGCCTGCGTCCACGACCCACCGGAGTCGGAGGAGGAGGCCGCGGTGAACGCACTGACTTGGCGACTCGTGTTGGGAGTGAGCAGGTTTGCGAAGGGGCTGCACGTCATCGGACCGCAGACGGTCCGTGTCGAGGACGTGTTTGGCGATGACGAGCGGATCCTCGATCTGGGCGGAGGCGGCGAGGGGGTCATCGGCCAGCTGCGCGGACGACAGGTCACTGCGGTCGACATTCGGCAAGAGGAGCTCGATGAAGCGCCTGCCGGTCCCACCAAAGGTTGTGGCCGACGCCAGAGACTTGCCGTTTCCAGATGGCTCATTCGATGCGGCGACTGCGTTCTACTTCCTGATGTACGTCTCGGCATCCGACCGCGCAGAGATCTTGAGAGAAGCCTATCGTGTGCTGCGGCCTGACGGCACGCTTCGCATTTGGGATGCAGTCATCCCTGCTCCCGGCCCCAAAGCCCGCAAGACGTTCGTCGTTCCTGTCCGAGCCGAGCTACCCGACCGAACGATCCGAACGCTCTACGGCGTCCGATGGGAGGGCACGAGATGTCCTCTGACACCATTGCTCAAACGGCGCAGGAGGCTGGCTTCACCCTTGTCGGCGCTGAACAGGCAGGTGCCTCGTTCTACCTCACACTTGTTCGGTCGCCTCTGCAGGGCGCACCGAATCGGGCGACACATACCCTAGAGGAGAGGGTGGACCCGGTCACGGTGTTCTGATCTCCGGCTTGCCTCGCTGAGAGCCACATCAGGCGCCCGTTCTCTTCTCGTGCCGCGGAAACCTACACAGAATCTACATCTTTGAGGCGACACATGGTTTCGCTCTCCGCGTAGGTGGGGTAACCGCACCAAGAAGGAGGCGAGCCAAATGCTCAACAACATGGTTGGCGGAATGCCGGGACTCGAGCTGCTCTTGCAGGAACTGCTTCTCCTTCAGTTCCAGGAAGAAGAGACGCCGGCGACGGAGTCGAAGCCGATCGTCCGCGGCGTTTCGTGGCTGCGTGAGACGCGAAGTGAGCAGAAGGCCGATCACGGCGGAGCGCCCCCCGAGACGGATGGCTGGACGTGCCCGCGATGTCGATCGCATCGATGCATTCGGACCAATCCGGGCGACCCGCAAGACGTGACGTTCTGCTGTGTGATCTGCGGTTACACGTTCCACGGAGCTTCGGCCACACGCCTCCCGAGCCCGGAGAAGTAGAGCCCCTTGGGCACACCTTTCCCACGGGGGCGAGAACGGGGAGCACAAACCACAACTCTGCCGTTCTCTGCGGTCACGGTTGTCCGACTCCTACACGAGTTCCGCGAACGCGCGCTTGCCAACCTGTAGGAGGACGGGCGGGGTGAAGGGGATGTCGAGGTCTTGGGATGTGATCTTCTCTTCGTTCACTTGCACGCCGCCTTGGGTGATCATGCGTTTTGCCTCGCCCCGGCTCGCCACGAGGCCCGAGGCTTGCAGGAGATCGATGATCCAGATCGTTCCATCCTCCTTGAGAAGGGAGCGATCGAGGGTCACTTGCGGAACTTCGGACGGACGCTCGTGCCGGATGTGGATCCGGTCGAACTCGGCCTCCGCAGAAGCGGCCGCATCGGCCTTGTGGTACATCGACACGATCTCACGCGCGAGCCGGCGCTTCGCGTCGCGCGGTGCGTCCGCAAGGCCGCTCGGCGGCTCGCAGTCGGTGAGGTAGATGAAGTACGGCTCAATCAGCGAGTCGGGGATCGACAGGAGCTTGCCGTACATCTCTTCGGGTGATTCGCTGATCCCGACGTAGTTCCCGGTCGTCTGGCTCATCGCCCGCTCTCCGTCGAGGCCGATCAACAGCGGCACGGTCATCACGACCTGCGGCTCCTGGCCGTACTCGCGCTGGATGTCGCGGCCGACGAGCAGGTTGAACAGCTGATCGGTCCCGCCGAGTTCGACGTCGGCGCGAATCGCGACGGAATCGTAGGCTTGTGCCAGCGGGTACAGGAGCTCGAGGACGCTGATCGGCTGACCCTCGGCATACCGACCGGAGAAATCGTCTCGCTCGAGCATTCGAGCGACCGTGTACTTGGCCGTCAGGTGAATGACGTCGGCGAAGTCGAGCTTCCCGAGCCATTCGGAGTTGTATCGAAAATCGGTTCTGTCCGGGTCGAGGATCTTGAACGCCTGCTCGCGGTAGGTCTCCATGTTCCGCTCGATGTCTTCGGTCGACATGAGGGACCGTGTCGACGATCGACCGGACGGGTCGCCGATCCTGCGGGTGAAGTCGCCGACGACGAGGACCCCAACGTGACCGAGATCCTGGAACTGGCGCATCTTGCGCAATGGGACCGAATGACCGAGGGTCAGGTGTGGCGCCGAGGGATCGATGCCTAGTTTGATCCGCAGCGGCTCGCGCGTCTCCTCGAACCGCTCGAGCTTCCGGACGAGGTCTTCTCGAGGGACCAGGTTCCCTACGCCGATGGCCAGCGTCTCGTCGACGAGTTGCTCGATCCTGCCGGCCATTTCTAGTTCCCCACGTGCACGACCGAGACGATCCGGTCATCCTCGTCAAGCTGAATCAGACGAACACCTCGTGCGTACCGACGGTATACGTTGATGTCGCCGGCCAGGATGCGGATCACCTTCTGCTCCGTCGTGATGATGATCTCGTCTTGATCGGAGACGATCCCGACGGAGACAAGCGGACCGGCGTCCTCATCGAGCTTGATCCCCTGCACGCCCTTCCCGCCGCGACCCTGAATCGGGAAGTCGTCGAGCGAGACGCGTTTCCCGTAGCCGAACTCGCTCACCATCAGGAGCTTCTTGTCCATCGTGATCTCCCGGCCGAGGCCGGCCATCCCGATCACGCTGTCCCCTTCGTCGAGGCGGATCCCGATGACGCCCTTCGATGGTCGCTTGGTCAGACGCACTTCCTCCTCGTGGAAGCGGATCGTCTGACCGTTGCGTGACGCCAGAATCACGTCGCCGCCCCCGTCGGAGATCTCGACGTCCACGAGGCGATCCTCCTCAACGGCGTTGAGGGCGTTGATCCCGCTCGCATGCACGTTGGAGTAGTCCGACAAACGGTTCTTGTTCACAATCCCGTTCGCGGTCGCCATCAGACAGAGCTGGCCCTCGACGTCGTCGAAACTCGGCACGGGGAGGATCGAGCGGACGAGCTCATCCTGCTCCATTGCGACGACCGATCGCACATTCTTCCCCGCTGCGTCACGATTCAGCGAAGGCAGCTTGTACGCCGGCGTCCGGAAGACCCTGCGCTGGTCGGTAAAGACGAGCAGTTGATCGCGCGCGTTGGCGAGGCTCGTGATCAAGACGTAATCGTCGTCCTTCGTGCGCTGCCCGATCACGCCCTTCCCGCCGCGACCTTGGCTCCGGAAGTCGATCGCGCGAGGGGCATTGATGTAGCCGCGATGCGTCACGCTGACCATCAAATCGTAGTCGGGGATCAGCTCGGAGAAGTCGACATCGCCGTCCTCATCGGTGATTAGCGACCGGCGCGCGTCGGCGTGTTTCTCACTGATCTCGCGCATTTCGCGCTTGATCGTTTCATCGAGAACAACCTCGCTGCCGAGGATCCGCTCGTATTCGGCGATCGCCTTCTGCTTCTCCTCGTACTCCGCGTCGATCTTCTCTCGCTCGAGGGTGCGCAACTGCGAGAGCCGCATCCGCAGGATCGCTTCAATCTGCTCGTCCGAGAGTGCCAACTCGGTCTGGAGGAGGCGAGTCTCCGTCTCGGTGTCCTTCGACGTCCGGATGATCTCGATCACGCGATCGATGTTGTCGAGCGCGATCCGGTATCCCTCAAGGATGTGGGCACGCTTTTTCGCGGCCTCGAGGCGGTGCGCGGTCCGGCGACGGACGACCTCCCTGCGAAAGTCGATGAAGCAATTGAGGATCTCCTTGAGCGACAATGTTCGCGGATTCCCGTCGATGATGACGAGGAGAATGGCCGCGAAGGTTCGCTCGAGCGGCGTGAACTTGAACAGCTGATTGAGTACGACGTTCGGCGTCGCCGAGCGTTTCATCTCGACGACGATTCGGAGTCCTTCGCGGTCCGACTCGTCTCGAAGATCGGAGATCCCGTCGATCTCACCGGCCTGCACCTTGGCCGCGATCGACTCGACGATCGTCGACTTGCGAACCTGGTAAGGAATCTCGGTGATGATGATCCGATCGTCCTCGATCGTGGCCTTGCCGCGAACGGTCATCTTCCCGTGCCCGGTCCGGTACATCTCCTCGATCCCGGCTCGCCCCATGACGAGGCCTCCGGTTGGGAAGTCCGGCCCAGGGATGTAGCGCATCAGGTCCTTGACTGAGATGAGCGGATCGTCCATCAACGCGATGGTGCCGTCGATCAACTCGCCCAGATGGTGAGGCGGGATCTGCGTCGTCATTCCGACAGAAATCCCCCACGCCCCGTTCATGAGGAGACTCGGAACCTTGGCCGGAAGGACGATCGGCTCTTCGAGGGAGTCATCGAAGTTTGGCTGCCAGTCCACGGTCCCTTCGTCGAGTTCCTCGAGGAACTCCATCGAAATCTTGGTCAGCCGAGCCTCCGTGTACCGGTTTGCCGCCGCCGGATCGCCGTCGATCGAGCCGAAGTTTCCCTGTCCGTCGACAAGGGGGTAGCGGTACGAGAAGGCTTGCGCCATGTTGACCATCGTGTCGTAGATCGCCATGTCGCCATGCGGGTGAAACTTACCCATCACCTCGCCGACCACGCGGGCCGACTTGCGGTGGGGCTTGTTGGGGGTGAGGCCGAGTTCGCGGATCCCGTACATGATTCTCCTCTGCACGGGCTTCAGTCCGTCACGAACGTCAGGGATCGCTCGCCCTCGAATGACGCTCATTGCGTAGTTGATGTACGACTGCTCCATCTCATCTTCGATGGACACCGGCTCGATGCGTTCCATGACTCACCCCCCCCCCATCGCGGTTCGGCTTCAGCGGCCAACCGGGACAGTCAAGGATACCTGAATCCCTGACCTGCTGCAAGGTTTCGCCGGTTCCGACCGCGGCCTCATGGGCCTACTCCGGCTCGCGCCTCTCGCGATCGTACGCGTCGCGCCTTCCCCGTTCGGGAGAGCGAATCGAGGGCATCCCGGAGTGCTTCCCCAACGAACGTGAATGCGCAAACGCTGACGACGACGAACCCGGCCGGGATCAGGAACCACGGGTATTGCTCGATGACGGTCACGTCCATCGCCACGTTGAGGAGACCGCCCCAACTGACCATCGGCTCGCGAAGTCCGAATCCGAGAAAGCTGAGCGAGGCCTCGGTGAGCATGGTGCCCGGAATCAGGAGCGTTGCCGTGACGGCCAAGTAGGACGTGGTATGAGGAAGGATATGGCGCAGCAGGATCCGCAGATCACTCGATCCGGCCGCCCGCGCCGCGACGACGAAGTCCGTCTCGCGCAAGCCGATCACGAGTCCCCGGATCACCCTCGCCACGCGCGCCCAGCCGACGACCGCGAGCGCGGCCATCACGCCGAAGAAGACGGCCAGGGGCGGCGCGCTGCGCCCGGCGAGCGCGGCCCCGACAACGAGCACGATCGGAAGCTCCGGGATCATCATGAACCCCTCACCGATCCGCTGGATCACCGCATCAAGCACTCCGCCGAAGTACCCCGAAACGCCCCCAATGACGACGGCAAGCGGCAGAAGAATCAGAATTACGAACGGCCCTACGGCAAGCGAGATCCGCCCCCCGATGAGCGTGCGGGTGAGCAGATCGCGCCCGAAACGATCGGTACCGAATAGACAGATGCGCGCGTCACTCGAGCCGTCTGCGGCTCGAACGCCAAACAGGTGAACGTCGGTGGGGAAGAGCCCCAGCAGATGGTACGACGCGCCGCGCACGAAGAGCCGCACGTAGTAATTTTTCGTCCGATCTTCAGTGAAGTCCCGTTTGAGGGTGCCCGGATCGATGGACATCGTGGTTCGGTAGACAAACGGACGCCAGCTGGAGCCTCCTTCGTCGTGGAAATGTACGCGTGTCGGCGGGGCGTACGCATGCGAGCTGTCCTGATCGCGATACGCATACGGCGAGAAGAACCCCCCGAACGCGGTCAACAAGAACAGGACGGCTAGGATCGATCCTCCGACCCGTGCCAGGTGATGTCGGTGAAACGCTCGCCAGACGCGGTTCCCGCTCACCGTTCTCCCGCGTTGTCCTCGCGAACTCCGGCTCATGTCCCCATCGCAATGGCGCACGCGGTCTCCTTCATCTTAGTCCAGCCGAACACGCGGATCGGCCAAGGCCAGCAGGAGGTCGGCCAACAGGTTCCCGAGCATCAGGAAGACGCCGAAGAAGAGAAGGCCTCCCATGATGACGTATGGATCTTGCCTCAGAACAGCGAGCCAGAACGCGCCCTCCACTGTGTGAAGTCCGAACACGATCGACGCAATCAACGAGCCGGCGACCAGACGGGGCAACTGCATTCCGAGGATGCTGATCAGCGGGTTGATCGCGTTTCGCAGCGCGTGCTGATAGACGACGGCATGCCGCCCCAGGCCCTTGGCTCTGGCCGCTTGTACGTAGGGCTTGGCCAACTCATCGAGCAGCGATCCGCGCGTATAGCGCATCAAACCGGCCGCACCGCTCAGCCCGACGACGAGCCAGATCGGCCACAGGTGCCAGAGAATGTTGGCAAGCTTCGCCCACGACAGCGGCGCTCCAATGAAGCGCTGATCGAGGAAACCGCCCACGCCCAACCCGAATTCGCCGGCGTTGAGCAAGCTGACCATGGCCCACATCAGGACGAGCCCGATCACGAAGCCGGGGATCGACAAGGTCACGAAGCCAAGAACCGTCACGACGTGGTCGCCCGGGCGGTGCTGATGGGTCGCCGCGTAGGCGCCGAGCGGAATGGCCAACAGCCACATGAAAGCGATGGTCGTCGCCGAGACGAGCATCGTCCGAGTGAGCCGGCTTCCCATGAACAGCGTCTCGAACACGGGAAGCGATGTCTCGATGGAATCCCCGAAGTCTCCGCGGGTTACGATATTCCAGAGCCAGTGGCCGTACCGAACAAGAACCGGGCGGTCGAGGCCCAGCTGCGCGCGGAATCGATCGATCGTCTGCTGCGAGAAGTCCGGATTCGCCTCCAGGCGCGTCACGTAGTCGCCCGGCATTAGGTCGACGACAAGGAACGAGACAAAGGAGACAAGAAGCAGAAGCGGTACCATGAGCAACACGCGACGCAGGATGAAGCCGCTCACGATCCCACCCGACCTGAGGACGAACGGGCGCTGGACAGCGGCCGCTCAACGAACGATCTACGGCAGGAGTCGGCGATCGAAGACGAAGTCGGACGCATTGCCGCTGTGCCCGGTCGGATGCCCGTTCGGGTTGGCCATCTCCGCGTTTCCCACGTAGTCGTAGTACGCGTAGCGAAAGGCCCCGTAGACCGTGTAGATCATGCTCGCATCCTCGGCCGCCCGCTGCTGGATCTCCTCGTAGCTCTCAAACGTCGCCTCGTTGTCCAACGTCGCGACCCCCGCTTCGAACAGCTCGGCGATCTCCAGATCCACTTCGGTCGGCTCGTCGCATGCACTGCGGCGCCAGAAGTGGAGCCGCCCGCAATTCCCGTAGACGCCGGCGAGGCTGTTCGGCTCATTCCCGCCCGTGAACGCGAGGAGGAGCGCGTCGAACGATCCGGTGTACATCGCCGTGAGGACAGCGTTCACCTCTCCCGGAACGAATCGGACGTCCAGCCCGATCAGGCGCGCGCGATCGGTGATGATGATTGCCATCCCTTCGGAGTCAGACAATCCCGAGACCGTGGCAAGCGTGATCGAGACGCGCCCGCCGTCCTCATAGTCTCGCCAGCCGTCCTCGTCTCGGTCGACGATCCCGATTCCATCGAGCAGACGAGCCGCCTTGTCCAAGTCGTACTCGAAGATCACGGCGCCCGTCTCGGTGATTGGCCCCCCGTACAGGTCACGGCCTGCGTAGAAGGGCGAGCCGAAGCTGAGTGGGCTCCACTGGGGAAGCGCGAGTCCATGGAAGATCGAGTCGATCATCGCCTGTTTGTCGAGCAGGTGAGCAAACGCTTGTCTGAACGTCCGGTTCCGGTAGAGATCTCGCTTGCTCGCGTCCGTTCCGTCGGCGAGACCGATGTCCTGGTTGAACGCAAGCCAGGACGTCCCGTACGTCGCGATGTGAGGGTCAACTTCCACACTGAATCCCCGCAGCGCCGCTTTCCCCATGAGGAACGGCAGATCGCTCGTGCGTGGCGCGAATCCGTTGATCTCCCCGTTGAGGAACTTGAGCAACGCAACGTCGTCACTCGGCACGACCAGCAAGACCCGCTCGTCGTAGTACGGCAGCTGTGTGCCTTGCCCATCGTATACGTAGTAGAACGGATTCCGCTTCAGCACAACGTGCTGGTCGGGCACGAAGCTCGATGGGACATACGGTCCCATCCCCACGATCTCCGAGAGTTCTGTGTCAAGTCCCAAGGCGGAGTCGAAGGTCCCCGGCTCCACGTCCGGATTCAGTTTGTGGACAAACCGAGCCAGCTTATGCTTCGGCAGGATTTTCTGTCCCATCGCCGAGAGGATCGGACGAAAGGGCACGGACGTCGTGACCGTCACCGTGTACTCGTCCACCTTCGCGATCGTGGGGAACGATCCGTCGGGAAGACGCAGCCCATCGCGAAGGCCGGTCGTCACGTCCTCATTCAGAATCACGTCGTTGAACGTGAACAACACGTCGTCCGCCGTGAACGGCGCTCCGTCCGACCAGCGAAGCCCTCGGCGGACATGAAAGGTGATCGTTTGGTCGTCGCTGGAGACCTCCCAGCTCTTGGCGAGCGCGGGATCGAGCGAGCCCGTGACCGGATTCAAGCCGACAAGGCCGTGGAAGATGTGGTTCGTGTAGAGGGTCGTCGACGTCTCCATCGCGGTCGTCGGGTTCCAGCGCTTTGGGTTCCCAAGAGCGAACTGGTAGAACGTGCCTCCTCGGACGCCGGGCTCCAGATCCGCCCAGGCTGTCCCCGGTTCGCCGAGCGCTAGGACCTTGGCGTCGGCCGGAATCTCGGAATAGCCCTGTCCGCAGGCAAGGAGGCTGACGAAGAGGCATGCCAGAGCGGTCAGCACGAAAGCTCTTCGCCTCATCCGACGTCCCCCCTCCTCACGGTGAAGCGGTGGGCGAGAACCCGCATGTACGCCTCGGCAAGCTCCGTGTGGATCATCGTGTGCTCCATGATCTTCACCGTGATCTCCACCTCCGTTAGCGACGACGTCTGAATGAGGTGCGATGCCAGTGCCAGCCCGGCCGCGACTCGCATCCCGTGGCTCACTCCGTGAAGTGCCTGGTCCATCAGGTCCGCCTCACTCATCGGATCGAATGAAGCGTAGAAACCCGCCAGCGCTTCTCCGGCCGCCAATGCCAGTTCAGCACTCTGGCTCTCCGTCGCGTCCGACTCGAGTCTGTCTGCCGACAGCGTCGTGCGGATCTTGAGGTAGTACGCACGCGCCGCGTTCAATCGCTCGGTGGAAGATACGGCCGAAATCGCAAGAGCCTTCAGCTCTTCTTCAGCTAGGATGATCAGCGGTTGGAGCGGATCGGCCAGCGAGTCGAGCGCCGTCTGAGCCGCAAGTCGAATCCCCTGGGTGCGGCCGGCCTCGGCCAGCGCCACGAGATCCCCAGCCGTCTTGGTCAGCGCGTAGTGGTCGGCGAGCGCCAGTCCAGCGGCCATGCTGACTTCGCGAATCGCGTCCGAGCCGACGATCTTCTCCAACTCCGCTACGGAGCGGGAATGGCTCAACATAGACACCGCCAACGTCCCCACGAGGACCCAGCACGTGCAACGAAGCCACAGTCGCGCCATTCACCCTCCTCGGCTTGGATGCTCCACCGGCCTTCGCCCCTAAGCGATCGGCTCGCCATTGGCGAGTCGTGGGCGAGTTCCCTGCATACACTACACGAGGGTGCAGGGAGCATCAATCCTCATCGAGACGAACTCCAAGGAATACGACAGAATCTGTTGACGCTCAGGGTCTCCGCCCGCAAGCAGACGTCCTTTCAGAAGGCCCGTCTGTTCCTCGGCGCAATTGACGGCTTCTCGGAGCATCACTATGCTGGGTCGGCATTAGCCACATCATGGGGAGCGCTGTCGGTACGCCTCGGAGGGCAAGCCATGGAGATCCTGAAGGTCGCATCGCGGTCCAATCCCAATTCCGTTGCCGGCGCGATCGCCGGTGCGCTCGAACAGGACCGCGCCGTCGAGGTGCACGCGATCGGCGCGGGAGCCGTCAACCAGACGGTGAAAGCGATCGCCATCGCTCGTCGGTTGATCGAGAGAGACGGTGCCTCTCCGATCAAGGTGGTTCCCGGATTCATAGAGCTACAGATCGATGGAGCGACGAAGACCGGAATGCGGTTCATCGTCGAGAAGTAGTCTTTCCAGTATCCTTCTGTCCCCATGGCGACACACCTCGAAAACCTGATCGCGGGCGCTGTTGCGTCGGCCTACTCGGCCGCCTTCGGAGAAGATCTCCCGGCAAGCGCAATCGAGATCCGGCCGACCGATCGGCCCGAGTTTGGAGACTACTCGACGAACGCCGCACTGGTGGCAGCCTCGAATGCGGGCACGTCCCCGCGTGACCTCGCCGCGGATCTTGCTCAGCGAATCGCGCAGGCGGACGGTCGCTCGTGCTTCCGAGAGATACAGGTCGCCGGCCCTGGCTTCGTCAACTTCTTCTTCCAGCCAACGGCGATCCAGTCGTCTCTCTCGCATCTGTTGGGTCTCGGCGACCGTTACGGGCGGTCCGACCGCGGAGAGGAAGAAAGGATCCAGATCGAGTTTGTGAGCTCGAACCCGACCGGTCCGTTGACCGTTGGCCATGGGCGTCAGGCGGTCTTGGGCGATGTGCTCGCCAACCTCTACGAGCGCCTGGGCTTCGACGTGAGCCGCGAGTACTACTTCAACGACGAAGGACGACAGATCGATCTTCTCGCGGAGTCTTTGTGGATCCGGTACAGAGAGCTGTTCGGCGAGGATCGGGAGATCCCCGAGGACGGGTACCGCGGCGAGTACCTCAAGGACGTCGCCCGAACCGTCCGCGACGAGCTGGGTGATGGATTCCTCGAGTTCGATGGAGAGACGAGCGATTGGTTCCGCCGCGAAGCGGTTCATCGCATGACCGATCGAATCAAGGCCGATCTCGGGGCGCTCGGCGTCCGATTCGATGAGTGGTTCAGCGAGGCCACGCTTCACGGCTCCGGCGAGGTCGACCGGGCGCTCGCCGCACTCCGCGAACACGACGGCGTGTACGAGCAGGACGGTGCCGTCTGGCTGAAGGCCGAGGACCACGGAGGCGCGAAGGATTCAGTGCTCTTCCGCAGCGACGGCCGCCCGACCTACTTGATGGTCGACATCGCTTACCACCTCAACAAGCACGATCGCGGATTCGATCGCGTGATCGACGTGCAGGGGTCCGACCACCACGCGGAGCAGACGTGCGTCCTGGCGGCTCTGCGCATTCTCGGCCTTCCGGAAGGCTGGCTCTCCTACGCTGTGCATCAGTTCGTGAGCCTCAAGGAGGGGGGCGAGACGCTGAAGATGTCCACGCGGGCCGGCCGGTTCGTCACATTGGGAGATCTGATCGACGAGCTTGGGTCGGACATCGTCCGCCATTTCATGATCTCGCGGAAGCCCGAGGCTCACCTCGACTTCGATCTCGATCTGGCGCGGAGCGAGTCGCGGGACAATCCGGCGACCTACGTCCAGTACGCGCACACACGGATCACGTCGATCTTCCGCAAAGCGGGAGATGAAACGATCGCCGAGGCGACACCCGATCTCTCTCCGCTCACCGAGACGGAGGAACTCGACTTGATCAAAGTGCTCGACCGCTTCCCCGAAGTCACCGAGAACGCGGCGCTGTCGTTCGCCCCTCATCTCCTCGCGGACTACGCCCTTCAGCTGTCGAGGGCTTTCCACGGCTACTACGACAGGCACCGCGTCTTGTCGGACGATGCGGAACTCACAGCCGCTCGGCTCGCCCTCCTTCACGGACTGCGGATCGTCCTTCGTGAGAGCCTCGAGATCCTCGGCATGGCCGTCCCGGAGGAGATGTAGTGGCCTGGCTAGACCGTCTACGAGACGGGCTCTCGAAGACGCGCTCCGGCCTGACCGATTCGATCGGACAGCTTCTCCGCGGTCGCTCCAGCCTGTCCGGGGAGGAGCTCGAGCGGATTGAAGAGATCTTGATTGGAGGCGACGTCGGCGCGCAGGTCGCGGCCGGACTCGTCGAGGAACTGAGCGACGCGATTCGTCGGGACAACCGTGATCCGTTGGAGACGCTCAAGGGTCTCGTCTGCCGGCGCCTCGAAGAATCTGAGTGTGCGAAGACATTGCGGGCCGATGGGACGCCGACGGTCTTTCTCGTCGCCGGGGTCAACGGCGCGGGGAAGACGACGACGATCGCCAAGCTTGCCGCACGACTCCGCGAGCAAGATCCGGGACTTCCAATCACGTTTGCCGCGGCTGACACGTTTCGTGCCGCGGCCGTCGAGCAGCTCGCCGTCTGGGCCGAGCGGATCGGCGCGGACCTCATCAAGCAGCGGGAAGGGGCGGATCCGGCGGCCGTCGCGTTCGACGCGGTCGACCACGCCATCTGCAAAGGCGGCGTCCTGTTCATCGACACTGCAGGTCGTCTTCAGACGAAGCACAATCTGATGGAGGAACTGAAGAAGATCGAGCGAACGGTCGCAAAGAAACTCGGACGCAGCTCCGACGAGCGGCTTCTTGTGCTCGATGCGACGACCGGACAAAATGGTCTCTCGCAGGCCGAGCGGTTTCACGACGCCATCGACCTCACGGGGCTTGTTCTGACGAAGCTTGACGGCACGGCGAAGGGCGGCGTGATTCTCGCGATTCGTGAGAGGCTCGACGTCCCGATCCTGTTCGTCGGCGTCGGCGAGACGGCGGAAGATCTGCACGCGTTCTCGGCCGAGGAGTTTGCCGAGGCGCTGTTCACGACATAACGACATGGGCATACGGGCGAAGAACGCACGGAGGTGCACGGAGGATGAAGTACGTCTACTTCTTCAGCAAGGACCAATCGGATGGCGACGCAAAGATGAAGGAACTGCTCGGCGGAAAGGGAGCCAACCTCGCTGAGATGGCGAGTCTGGGCCTCCCGGTGCCCCCGGGCTTCACGTGCACGACCGAGGCTTGCGACAAGTACTACAAGCTTGGGAAGACGAAGCTGTTCGCCTCATTGAAGCCGGAGATCGACGCAGCGCTGAAGCGGCTTGAGAAGGCCACGGGCAAGACGTTCGGGGTAGGGCCAAACCCGCTCCTCCTGTCCGTCCGGTCAGGCGCCGCCGTTTCGATGCCGGGGATGATGGACACGGTCCTCAACCTCGGCCTCACGCCGGCGACGATCAAGGCGCTGATCGAATCGAGCGGCAACGAGCGCTTCGTGATGGACTCCTATCGACGCTTCATCCAGATGTTCGGAAACGTCGTGATGGGGGTCGACCATCACGCGTTCGAGTACGAGCTCGAGGCGGTCAAGAAGGCGAAGCGAGCGAAGCTCGACACCGACCTGAGCGTGGCCGGCCTCGTCGAGGTCATCGAGCGCTACAAGGCGGTCTACAAGAAGGCCACCGGCAAAGCGTTCCCGACCAGTCCGATGGAGCAGCTCTACGCAGGGATCGACGCCGTCTTCCGCTCGTGGAACACGCCGCGCGCAGAGAAATACCGCCAGCTGAACGACATTCGCGGCCTCCTCGGAACCGCGGTCAACGTGCAGACGATGGTCTTCGGCAACAGCGGTGAGAACTCCGCCACCGGCGTCGCGTTCACGCGCGATCCGTCGACGGGGGACAACAAGTACTTCTACGGGGAGTACCTCGTCAACGCCCAGGGCGAGGACGTGGTCGCCGGCATCCGCACGCCTCAGGAGATCACGCTGAAGGGATCCCGAGCGTGGGCGAAATCACAGGGCGTCAGCGAAGGGGAGCGGAAAGCCAATTTCCCGTCGCTCGAGGAAGTGATGCCGAAGGCGTTCAAGCAACTCGACGCGATCCGCGTCAAGCTGGAGAAGCGCTACAAAGACATGCAGGATCTCGAATTCACGATCGAGAACGGAAGCCTCTACATCCTGCAAACGCGAAACGGAAAGCGGACGGCCCAGGCCGCCGTGCGAATCGCCACCGACCTCGCCAAAGAAAAGCTGATCTCCGAGAAGCAGGCGGTGCTCCGTGTCGACCCCGCGTCGCTCGATCAGTTGCTCCATCCCGTGTTCGTCAAGGCATCCGAGGACAAGGCCCAGCAGATCGCCGTCGGGCTTCCCGCCTCGCCGGGCGCCGCTACGGGCCAGGTCGTGTTCACCGCCGAGGACGCCGAGGCGTGGGCCGCCAAGGGCAGGCGCGTCATCCTCTGCCGTACCGAGACGAGCCCCGAAGACATCGGCGGCATGGACGCCGCCAACGGGATTCTGACCTCGCGTGGCGGCATGACCTCCCACGCCGCTGTCGTCGCTCGAGGCATGGGACGATGCTGCGTGGCTGGCGTCGGGGACGTCAACATCAACTACAAGACGAAGCGGTTCACCTGCAGTGGCGTCACGATCAAAGAGGGCGACTGGATCTCCCTCAACGGATCCAAGGGATTCGTCTACAAGGGTCAGATCGACACCGTTGACCCGAGCCTGACCGGTCCGTTCGGCACGATCATGAAGCTTGCCGACAAGTACCGGAAACTCGGCGTCCGCACGAATGCGGACACCCCGCACGATGCGGCCGTGGCCGTGAAGTTCGGCGCCGAAGGAATCGGCCTCTGCCGAACCGAGCACATGTTCTTCGAGGGAAGCCGAATCGTCTCCTTCCGGCGACTGATCCTCGTCGCCGAGACGGTCAAGCGACTCCGTGAAGCCCACGGCATCGTGGATCTGGCCGCCCTGCAGAAGGCATGCGGCAAGGATGCCAAGGCCGTCGAGGCGATCAAGCAGTACCGACAGGCACTGCGGGAACTCCTCCCGCTGCAGCGCAAGGACTTCGCCGGGATCTTCAAGGCGCTCAAGGGCAGACCGTGCACCGTCCGTCTGCTCGATCCGCCACTCCACGAATTCCTTCCGCAGGATGCGGCAGGGCAGAAGGAGATGGCCGAGACGATGGGCGTCAAGCCGATCGAGATCAAACGCCTCGTCGAGGCCCTGCACGAGTTCAACCCGATGCTCGGCCATCGGGGCTGCCGACTCGGGATCACCTACCCTGAAGTGACCGAGATGCAGACGCGCGCGATCTGTGAGGCCGCCGTGGCCGTCAAGGGCTCGAAGCCCGAGATTATGATCCCGCTCGTCGGGCACGTGAAGGAGCTCGCGAACCAGAAGGCGATCGTCGAACGGACCATCGCCGACGTGGAACAGAAGAAAGGCGTCAAGCTGAACGTCCTCATCGGCACGATGATCGAGGTCCCGCGGGCCGCGGTGACCGCCGATGAGATCGCGAAGGAAGCGGAGTTCTTCAGCTTCGGAACGAACGACCTCACCCAGATGGGCTGCGGCTTCTCACGCGATGACGCCGGGAAGTTCCTCGGCGACTACGTCGAGATGGGCGTCTACGAGTACGACCCGTTCCAGGTGCTCGATCAGGACGGCGTCGGGAAGCTCCTTTCGATGGCCTGCGAGCTCGGGCGGAAGGCCCGCCCTGACATCAAGCTAGGGATCTGCGGCGAACACGGCGGCGAGCCGAAGTCGGTCGCCTTCTGCCACAAGGTCGGCCTCGACTACGTCAGTTGCAGTCCCTACCGCGTGCCGATTGCACGCTTGTCAGCAGCTCAAGCAGCCATTCGAGGCTAGACATCCTGGAGAAGATTCAGACTAAGAGAAGCCCTGGCATCAGCTGGGGCTTCTCTCTGTTACTCATCTGCGATGAGTAGCCGGCGGCAGGCGCATACAGGCAGCGCTAGCTCGTTAGTCCGCGTCGTCAGTCCCAGATGGGTATCTTCGCTGTAGATACCGATCGAACTGCGGAACCGTGAACGCTGCGTATCCGTGCCCCGGCGTGTAGAGCAACCCCTTTTCGATCAACCTCGAGCGAATGGGACCTGCTTGCTCCGACGTGCGGTTGATTCGCCTGGCGACTTCGCTTGCTCGCTGAGCTTCTGGTCCAAGCTCCGCCATGGCGCAGAGGTATCTTAGTTCCAGATTGGTCGTACGATCCGCGCGAACGCGGAAGAAACTCTCATCCAGCTTCGCCTCAACCAAGGGTAGGACCTGGGTCGCATCATCACCTGTGATGGGCGAATCGGAGGACTCATCCCAGAGAAGTTTGCCGTACTCTTGCAAGAAGTATGGGTAGCCCTGCGTATACCCGACGACGAAGTCCACTGCGGAATTCTGATACTCAACATCCAGTGCCTGGGCCGGCAACGTCAGCGCATCACGGGCATCCGAGTCCAGTCCAAGCTTCCCAATTATCGGGAACTCGAACAGCCTCTCGCTGTAGGAGCGCGCTTCACCTGCCAGGCGAGGGATTTGGGGCAGACCGGCACCTACCAGGGTTATCGGAAGGGACCTGCGTGAGCACTTGTGGAGAGCTGTGATCAGTGCCTCGAGTTCTCTCGATTCGAGGTACTGGATCTCATCGAGAAGGAAGATAACTCCGGTCTCTCGCTCGCGTGCTGCTTCCCCCAGCGCAACGAACAGGTCCGAGAGGTCCTCTGACAGAGCGCCGCTATCGCCAACGCCTGCGAGTGCATCTACATTGAGGCCCGCGGTGACTGCCCCGTCAGGGTTGAATGTGATTGTGAATGACTTGAGGATGGCGGCGGCCCGTCTTGCTCGATCCGTCCAACGGGCCTTGGGCGCAATCTGGAGCAACGCCCGCCTCGTCTGGGTCGCGATCTTCGATTCGAGCGATGTCGCCTTCTCGACTTCCCACTCTACGGTTGCCCAGTTCCTATCCTCTGCCTTCTCGCGAAACACATCGAGCAAAACGGTCTTCCCGACGCCTCGAAGGCCGGTGACGATCATCGACTTCTCCGCGTATCCGTTCTCGAGACGCTCAAGGAGAATGTCGAACGATTCAATCTGCTCGTCACGACCGACAAGAGCCGGAGGTTTGGTCCCAGCTCCGGGAGCATAGGGGTTTGTTCGTGGATCCATGACCGCTCCTTTACAGACTAAACGGATCTTATCAGATTTCCGTAAGTCGCGTCTAGTTCGTAAAGGTCGTCATCGCATGCTTCTCGACGCAAGAGGGATCCGTAGATCCCGACAGGCTTCCCACCACCGAACCTGCAATCAGCCGCCGCGTGGACCAGTTGACTGGGTCTCATCGTTCCTTTGTTCAATGCTGAACAGCCACCACCGCTTCGTCCGGTCGCGACCACGAGGCTGCCTCTCGAAGTAGATTCTCGCTCTCCGGTTGTCCGTAGTCTGGACCTCGAACCAGTGCTTCCGCACGTACGACTCCGAATTGCCGTGTGTGCACGGTCCGGTCTCCCGCCAGGCGCGAAGCACCGCGACAGTCCCGAGCCGTTCGCCGCACCAGACGAACTCGCGAGGCAGGCCCGGCCCGCCAACGGCCATGGCCCTCGGATCGACGGTCGAGACAACAGGCTGGATCAGTTCCGAAACGAATTCCATGTTCACTTCCGTCATTATCACGATGCTAGGCACCGCTCGCGGTACGGCGCCGCTCAATCGCGTCCACACGTTGAAGTAGCGCGAAAGCGCATCCGACCTGGGCGGCCTTCGCAATTGGGCCGAGAACGGAAGTTCCAAACATCATCGTATCGCCGGGCGGTTTTCGATAGAAGAGGCTCTCGCGCTCAACCGCTTCGGTGAGCATTGACGCATTCGCTATGTACCTTCCATTCTCGGCAGATGTCGCACTCCAAGCCCATCGACCGATCACTGCGCGGTGTCGAGTATCATGCGTCGCATCAACGATCTGCGGAACCAGGCGACGAATCTGTTGGGGACTGTACTGTCCACTTCTCGACAACCCTACCTCGAATTCTGCCCGTAGCATCGCACCTACCTTGTCAAACTGCGCCCGCTGCCACGCCGCCTCCAGGGTAGCAGCGACGTCAGGGAGGTCCGAGACTCCAGCCTTCTGAAGCACTTCAGTTGCCGAGGCGATGGCTGCTGACAACTCGACATCCGGCATTCTCCCGACCGCGTTGAGCGCCGCACCGAACAGCAGAATGGCCGGTCCTTCGTAGACGTCCATGATCTGCTTGCCTGCCCCGTAGGACGCCCCTGCTGCTACGATGGATCTGTAGTCTTCCCTCTTCTGCAAGAGATCAGCCAGTTCGGAAAGTGTTGGTCGCCACGTATCGTGGCTGTCCTGAATCGCCGCAGCGAGACCTCTCAGTTGGAATGGCGTGGTTGGTGGGTACTCCGTGTGATCAATGAAGGCAGCCTCGTAGGCTGGGTCGAGTATTGTGTGCTTCATGGTTGCCTCGACGAACCTCGCCGGCGTGGTCCTCGTGTGCCTAACGCCTTGCCATTATCCGGTCTTCGCTCATCCTCACTTCGTGGCATTAGGATCGACCGTCCTTGCCAAGGCGAGGCCTGTAGTGCTCAATCGCCGCTTGGGTGCGCATCAGATCCTCCTCCGCGCCCTGGAGGTGCCGTCGCTCTCGAAGGATGGGTCCGTTCCAACCTACGTCGCCCCATTCCTTCGGCCATTGCCAGTAGATCTCCTCGTCGTTCTTCCAGCCGCCCGATCCCCACAACTCACAGATTCTCAGCAGCTCCTTCTTACGAAACTCCAGAACAGAGATGAACTCGGAGAGCGACAGGATGTACAGCAGACTTCTATCTCGGCCGAGCCGTTCCTGCTTCTCGTTGTGGGCCTTCGCGGCTTCCGCATATGCATCGTAGTCGTATTCGAAATCTGGCAGCGAGGCGGCCACGGCAGACCAGAAAGCATACCTCTCGTCGACCTTGGCATCGGTGGCCATCTTCCGTTGATGGTGCCAAAGAAAGTGACCGTCGAAGTCCCGCAAGAGCTCCGCGACAAGTCGTTTGTGCCGAAGCTCCGTGGCGAGAGTGCCGCCCACCATTACGGCCCTTTGGGCCTCGGCATCGTCTACGCGCTGCCCGTGAACGATAGCGTTGGCGAGCTGGATGAACTCGCGCAGGTTGGAGGCGAGGCCAGAATCGATGGCCTCCTCCTTCTCGAGAAGGGAGATGGACTCGGATACCGGTCGAGATCGGTGCGCGCGTGAACTGACCCTGCATTGCTCCTGAAAGTCGACTCCCTTGGGATAGTGCGACCGCGAAAGCAGAAACAACTCTCTCTCAATCTCAAGCCTCACCTGAGCGATAGCGAGTCGAGGATCGCTGTGGGTGGCGGGACCCACAGCAACCGCAGCGGTGGAGCCAGACGCTTCGGAGCGCACTGAAGCGGAGACCACCTTCGCTTCAAGCTGGCCCAACAAAATTTGCCTATAGTTCTCCTCATCCCGATAGTCGCCCGGGCCGTACAGCTTGCCCGGGTGTTTGCTGACAAGCCACGCGAAGACGGCGAGGACGATCGGCGGGAAGAGAACAAGAAACCAGATGAGGGGTTGGCGCTCGCCCGCTTCCATCGAACGGGCAAATGCCGTTACGAGAGCCGCGACGCCGTAGACAAGGACAATGAACAGGGCGATGATCCCAAGGGGGTTTCTCGTGAGTCCCTTCGCAGTCTCAGCGAACGTCTTTAGGTTGTCTGTCACCTACTGGGCTCCATTCTACTGCTCTTCAGGATAACGCTACAGCTCAGCGGCAGCAATGAAGCGTAGCGGGATTGCTGTCCGGTGAAGCGCCTTGCTGGGCACTCTATTCCTTTCTCCAACGACTTATCACATCCGAGAACGTCACATCCCGCCACGGCTCTTTCCATTCCTTGTGGACACAAACGCTCTGCGAATGCGGTTCGGGCTTCGGCAATGGCATCTGGACAACGGCCGGAAGCAAGACAGCATCGCCCACCACAACGCATTCGCCGGGGGCAAGGTTAGGAAGAATGTCTGTAATCCCGCTTGAATTGTCCGGGAATAGCCTCCTCACGTAGTTTTGATCGGCGTTGTTCGTGAGCCGGAGCGCCAGGAAGTTGTTGCACTGCGCGAAAATCGTCTCGGAGACTTCTGACGGGCGTTGGCTCACGACCATGAGGCTGAGCCCGTATTTCCTTCCCTCTTTCGCTACCCGCTCCAGCGACTTGCGTGATGACCGATACGCGGCGTCGTCTTTTTGCGGGATGTAGTTGTGGGCTTCCTCGCAAACGATCATGACAGGCACATCGTTCAGAGCATCACTCTCGTGGCGTAGCTTCGAGTAGTGGAAGCAGAAATCGAAAATCAACCGTGAGACGAGACTCACCGTAATGCTCAGAACCTCGAAGGGAATGCCGCTGAGGTCCACAATCGTGACATTCGCCCTGTTCAGATAGCCCACGAACTGCTTCATGATCTCCTCGAAATCCCCGCTCTTGAAAGGCTTCTTGTCAGGCCTGGCAGGGTGAAGCAAGAACCGTAGGCGTTTGTCTGCAAGCTTGGTTTCCAGGCGCGACACGAAGCGGTTGAATTCACCATTGAACGGCCCGTTTGTCGCTTTGTCGGCCTTGGAAGTTGAAGCGATGGCGAAGGATACGGCTGCATCGAAGTAGATACGACGATCAGATACTAGGGTGCCATCCGCCAGTTTCGGCCGATTCTCGTTCTCAAGGCGACCGATCACCTCTCGGTTCATGTTCTCGATGTACTGATAGACTTCAGTAATCGAGAAGTACACCGGGGTGTCGTAGGTCATCTCCTTAATCCCAGGATTGTGCTTCTCCTTGTTCAGAATGACCGCTTGCTTGAACTTGCTGACCTGATTGTGGGAGCTCTGCTCGTTGCTCTCAATGAACATGCTCTCCAACTCCTCGGAGTTCATGAGCCAGTAGGGTAGTTGGAGACTGTCAATGTCCAGACGATTCAGCGTGAAGCTCTGCTTCTTCTGCAATGTGAACGCGGCTGTGTACTCGTCATGGATGTCGAAGATGACGACGTGGGAGTTGTTCTGTTTCCCGATGCGCGTGTTCTTCTCATCGGCGATTCCCACTACGTCGTGGAGGATCTGAGCGACAGTGCAGGATTTCCCGGAGCCGGTGGACCCGACGACTGCAACGTGTTTGCTGAAGAAACGGTCGCCATGGATCTTCATGCCTATTGCCTTGTTCAACGACAACTTGCCAAGAGGAAACTGATAGTCGACATCTTCAGCAAAGAGCTTGTCGAGGGTGTCTTCGTCTCCTGGAAACGCCAGCTCAGTTGGCACAGGCAGGAGAACACTCGCACGCTCAAATGTCTTGCCGTCAACGAGGGTGCCGACCGCCTGGCACTCAATGTGAAACTGCCATTTCGGCTTCCCCTCAGTAGCCTGGTCGGTAACGCCACGGACATTGCGGATAGCAGCAACGGTGAAATCGTTGTTCCCCTGGGCAATCCGTAAGTAGCGCCCCACTTGCAGGGCCGCCTTGTGTTCTTCGAACACCTTCAAATCGTCAACGAGCACGATGATTGCCTCGGGGGAACAGGAGAGAACCTGGCCGATGCTATTCGTGGACATTTCTTACCCCCATGACGTACTTGATTTCCTTCATTGTCACGCCCGCCAATGGCTCGACATTCACGTCCACTGTATCGAGTGAATCACAGCCTGGTTCGCCGATCATGAAAAGGTCATCGCATTTTCTGTTGTTCAGCACTTCGCCGTGGTCTTCCCAGCTCAGAAGGCGAAGGGCGAACTCCCTTTGAAGCTTGGCACCTGGCTTCTTCAAGCACATTGGCTCTCTGAAGAAACGGGACTCCTGGAACTCTCCACCGATGTAGCCGTCTTCCGCGATGACTTCTTTCGCGAATAGGCGACGCTGAATGTCCTGAACCTGATCCCGATTGGCGCAGAGGCACAAGATGGGCGTGCTGATGTGAGCTGGTTTGAAGTGATACTTGTCGATGTAGTCGGTGATGAAGAGGACGACTTCAGTGTCGTAGTCCTCAATACTACGGGGGTCGATAACCAAGTAGCGGAGCCGGGCATTCTTGTCGAGATGAACCTTGAGCTGCTTGCGCCGCGCTTCGAGCAGCCTCTTCCGGGTCTTGAGCGCCAGCGTCCATCGGGAGATGGCCGTTGTGCGGATAGTCTTGAGAGCAGAAAGGAATTGCTTCTTCGTGATCTGTCGGTCGGTTGGGTCATGCTTCACGCTGAGCGTGGCGATCATGTGGATCGCGTTTGGATATGCCAGGGTCTCGATCTCGCCTGCCGGAATCCCTTCCGCCTCCAGTTCCTTCGCGACGTGTTCTGTGATTTCGTCGTAGCCGGGCCCGAACTTCATGGCAAACCGACCCTCGAAGCTGTCGAGGTCAATGCCTGCTGGAACTGCTTTGACGTGCCTCGCAAGCTCCTTGTCCTTGGATGCCAACGCTGCCTGCAATATGGTCTTGTCCACAGTGGGGGGCGGTGTACCGACCCCTGGGAAGTGGGCAAAGAGAACGTAGCGGATGTTCGCGGTCGGATTGTCGGAGAAATGCTTGAGCATCTGGAGCAACGGCTTGTAGACCGCGCTCGCAGTGAAAGCTGTGCTCGCCTCATGGTACTTGCACTGGATTGCCGTAAGGGACGCGGGGGAGGCCACCTCGATGTCCTCGACGATGCCCTCAATGGTAATTGTGTCTTCATCTTGGGCTTTCAGTATTTCCAAGGCAGTCTTGTTGAACTGGTACAAGAAGCCTTGGATTGTGTAGTCAGCAGTACGCGGCATATTGCATTTCCTTCATGTCAATGCCCAACAATGATTAGTGTACGCCCATGCATACGAGTATCGCGGCGACCCCTCGCCCAGTTCGCCTCGCTCGTTCGTTGTTTCCCTCACTCCCATCCTCTCATATTGACATTGGTATCCTTGCTTGCCATCCTACAACCATGAGACTTCTCGATCCAGTTCCTGAAGCGTGCGTGACGAAGGATTGCTCCCCGCGGACGGAGGGAATCTACATGAGGTGGATCAGCAGGGTGCGTGTGTTGCATTTCTTCGCTCCCCTTGTACAATCCGCGCGCATCGTGAGGGGAGAGAAATGCTAGAACGGAACGTGGTTCTCGGCGTCACCGGGTCGATCGCGGCCTACAAGGCGGTCGATCTGGCGAGCAAGCTGACGCAGGCCGGCGTCTCGGTCTACACGGTGATGACCGAGAGCGCGACGAAGCTCGTCGGTGAGGCGTCGTTCCGTGCGATTACCGGGCTCCCTGTCTCCACGCGCATGTTCGAACTCACGAACCCGCACTCCATCGAGCACATCTCACTTTCCGAAGTCGCGGATCTGCTGCTGATCGCCCCTGCTACGGCCAACGTCCTGGCCAAACTGGCGAACGGGATCGCCGACGATCTTCTGACTTGCACGGCACTTGCCACGCGGGCGCCGCTCCTCGTCGCACCGGCGATGCACACGGCGATGTGGGAGCACCCGGCAACCCAGGCAAACGTGAAGACGCTGCGCGACCGCGGCGTGAGCTTCGTCGGACCGGCGGTCGGACGACTCGCCTCCGGCGGATACGGATCGGGCCGTTTCTCCCCTGTTACCGAGATCCTCGGCAAGGCGCTCCGAATCCTCGGGCGCTCGGGCGACCTCGCGGGACGAAGAATCCTCGTCAGTACCGGTGGAACGCGCGAGCCGATCGACCCGGTACGCTTCCTCGGCAATCGGTCGACAGGGAAGATGGGTTTCGCGCTGGCCGAGGCCGCGCGGGATCGAGGAGCCGAGGTCACATTGATCGCCGGGCCGACGCAACTCGCCTCGCCGTCGGGCGTCGACGTCGTCAACGTCGAGACGGCAGCCGACATGCTTGAGGCTGTCCGCACCGCCTGCGGCGACGCAGAGGCACTGATCATGGCCGCCGCGGTCGCGGACTGGACTCCTGCTTCTCCCTCGACGTCCAAACTCAAGAAATCAGAGGCTGAGTTTCTCCTGCGCCTGGTCCGGACAGACGATGTGCTAGGGTCCATTGAAGGACCGGCCGTTCGCGTCGGGTTTGCCGCGGAGACCGACGACCTCGTCGGGAGTGCGCGGAAGAAACTCGAGGCCAAGCGGCTCGACCTGATCGTCGCTAACGATGTCGGCGGGCCGGATTCCCCGTTCGGGTCCGACACGAATCAAGCGTTCCTGATCAACGCAACAGGCGAAGTAGAAGAACTGCCTCGCCTCTCGAAGCGCGATCTCGCGGACCGGATCCTCGACCGGGTCCGGGATCTTCTCGACGCACGCTAGGAAGGCCATGACACCTTCGGACACGCCACGTCTCGGATTCGTCGGCCCCGGCACGGCAGGCACCGCGCTCGCTCGCTGCCTCGCCTCGGTCGGCTACCGCGTCGTGGCGATCTTCGGACGAAACACCGAGTGTGCATCGCGCGTCGCCGGCGACATCGCAGGAGCGCACGCTGCTGCGAGCGCGCAGCATGTCGTCGACGCTGCGGATGTCGTCTTCCTCACGGTGCCCGACGACGCGATCCAATCGGTGGCCGAGCGTCTCGCCTGGGCTCCCGGGAAAAGCGCGGTTCACTGCTCCGGCGCAACCTCGCTCGATGTTCTGGAGCACGCGAGGGCAGAGGGCGCAGACGTGGGGGCTTTTCATCCGCTGCAAACGTTCGCCAATCCGGGACAGGCGGAGAGGAACCTTCCCGGCTCAGCCTTCGCGATCGAGGCATCCGCTCCGGCTCTGGCGAGATCGCTCGCCGCGATGGCGACTGCCCTCGGCGGGAAGCCGCTCGTTCTGCGTGGAGACAAGGCGCTCTACCACGCGAGCGCCGTCATCGCCTGCAACTACCTGGTCACGCTCCTCGACGCCGCGGCCGGCCTGTGGGCACACTTGGGTCTCACGAAGGAGGAGGGCCTGCGCGCCCTCCTCCCACTCGTCCGAGGAACGATCGAAAACCTGGAAGCCGTGGGCCTGCCCGATGCGCTAACGGGCCCCGTCGCACGAGGTGATGTTGGGACCATCGAACGGAATCTCAAGGCGCTCGCAGAGTTCTCGCCGGAACAGGTCGACTTGTATACGGAACTCGCACGAAGGACGATTCCCATCGCTCGGGCAAAGGGAACACTCACTGAGTCTGACGCCAAAAGGCTTCTCGAGTACCTGAAGGCGGCTGCGAAGCGGCCGCTCGACGTCCAAGAAACGAGGTGAACGTGATGCGCGTCACAATTGCGGACATCCGAAAGTACAAGGAAAAGGGTGAGCGGTTCGCAGCCATCACCGCCTACGACGTGGTGACGGCACGTCTCGTCGACGAGGCCGGGATCCCGCTCATTCTCGTCGGCGACAGCCTGGGGATGGTCGTTCTCGGGTACGACAGCACGATTCCGGTCACACTCGACGACATCATTCACCACACCCGCGCCGTCGTTCGCGGGAGTCAGCGTGCGTTGATCGTCGCCGACCTTCCATTCATGACGTACCAGAAGTCGGCGGAGCAGGCGCTCGAGAGCGCCGGGCGCTGTCTCCAGGAAGGCGGCGCACAGGCCGTCAAACTCGAGGGCGGCAGGGCGGTCGCCGCCACCGTCGCCCGTCTGACGGAGGCGGGCATTCCCGTGATGGGGCACCTCGGTCTGACGCCGCAGTCGATTCATCAGCTCGGCGGATTCAAGGCTCAGGGGAAGAGCGTCGAGCGGGCACGCGAGCTGCTCGAGGATGCGCTCGCACTGCAGGGGGCCGGCGCCTTTGCCATCGTGCTCGAGTGTGTCCCTGCCGAGCTTTCGAAGCTCATCACCGAGCGTCTGGCCATTCCGACCGTGGGCATCGGCGCCGGCCCGCACTGCGATGCCGAGATCCAAGTGGTCAGCGATACGCTGGGCTGGTTCTCCGACTTCGTGCCCAAGCACGCGCGGCAGTTCGCCAAGCTCGCTGACGTAGCAGCCTCCGCGCTACGCGAGTACGTTGACGAAGTGAAGGCAGGAACGTTCCCAACCGCAAAGGAGTCGGTCTCCGTCTCCGAAGACGTGATCCGAGCGGTAGAGGAGGCAGACGGCTAGGTGGACGTCGTAGGGACGATCGAGGCCTATCGGAAGCTGCGGTCCGACCTCCCGGAGCCGGTCGGCTTCGTGCCGACGATGGGCTATCTGCATGAGGGGCACTTGTCCCTCGTTCGGCATGCGAAACGTGCCGCGGCGTCCGTCGTCGCCAGCATCTTCGTCAACCCGTCGCAGTTCGCGCCCTCGGAGGATCTCACCGCGTACCCCCGAGATCTCGATCGGGATCTGAAGCTTCTCGAAGCCGAGGGCGTCGACCTCGTCTTCGTCCCGACGGTGGAGGAGATGTACCCGAACGGGTTCGATACCTGGGTCGACGTCGAGGAACTCACGCAGCG
>Ga0075124_10000179_pt1 | contig 28992 bp, 31 predicted proteins | sample AntAceMetag02UKS_FD_69809 | JGI IMG/M metagenome (GOLD analysis project Ga0075124, IMG submission 69809) | Saline lake microbial communities from Ace Lake, Antarctica - Antarctic Ace Lake Metagenome 02UKS | ecosystem: Environmental > Aquatic > Non-marine Saline and Alkaline > Saline | place... | reverse complement strand
GACCTGCACATGGCATATGAAAGAACAAGTAAAAAGTTCAAAACTATTCCCTATAAAAAAATAAGAAAAGAAATCTTTGGCAGCGATGCAAAAGAGTAATTTTAAAGGCTATGAGCTTCAACTTACATCGCAAGCAGAAAAGGAACTTAAAAAATTAGACAAAAATGAAGCGGCAAAAATTGATAAACTGCAGAAAACTAAAAAATAACAGTTGAACTCTTTCCACTTTACCCCCATCACATAGAAGATCTTTGAGAACTTTCTCCACGATAGAAACAAATTATTGCACATAGAAAACTTTTATTGTTACAATAATAAAAATGGAGAGTAGTTATGAAGCAGTTAATTATTTTTTTATCTATCATTACCTGCTCCCTGCATGCTTTTGATAATTCAGTCACTTTTAGACCACTTACAGGATCGTGCAAACAAGCATTTGAAACGTGTTTCGATAGCTGCAAAAAACAATTTCCCAAGTCACCCAGATGCCATTCAAAAAAAGAATGTCTCAATCAATGTAATGCGATAGCTGTAAAATCCCTTCAATCACAGAAATGCTATAATAAATGCGAAGAAATAATCTGCCCATCACAAGAAGAATGCACACAAAAATGCTTTGAACAAACAAAACCCGGCATCTGCCGCCAGTACTGCAGAAGCGTTACACCAAAGTGTATCACAGAGTGCAAAGAAGGTGATCCAAAAGACCCCTCAACCTGTATAAAATGCTGCTATACCCAAAAGCAGTTGTGCGAAAAGCGCTGCTGCTCATAATTTCACCATACATCAAATAACCTTCCATTAAATGTTGACAAATAATTTCTATTTGCTAATATTGAGTTATCAGACACAACTTAAATGACATATTTATTATTTTGGGCAAAAAGGCTCACTTTTCCCTGTAAAACGGGAAATGGCAATGAAGGATTAATTAAAAATGACAAAAAAGATACTTTTATTGATTGCAACATTTTTTTCAGTAAACTGCATGGATCGATCGGACGACTATCGCATCGGTGAGATTTCTACGCATAAACAAAGCTGTTTTGAGGGCTTAAAACGCAGATTACACTGCAAGCACAATCTACATTGCCCAACTCACATGCAACTATGTCCCACTCTTGTTACAGGAATTCAAGATGGAGATTTGGAAAAAGTTGCTTATCACTTAACAACCCATAACGTTGCATGGTTTGGAAAAACTGCAAAAGGATTACAAGGAATCCTGGATATTATACTAGAATCTGAAAAGGCACACACAAAGCTGCTTCCATTACTGCACATGCTCTCAGCAAAGGGCTTCGATCCTGAAATGCAATCCTCACGCATCTATGAAGCTCCAATTGAATGTATTAAAATTATCGCACAAAATTACCCGGCTCTTTTGAAGCCAACATCTACTTCCGAAAAAAATATCGCTTGGAAAATCTTCCACCTTTATCAATCAAAAATACTCGATAAAACTAAGGCCTTGGATATTCTTGAAATACTTCAAACAGACGAGCCCTTCTCGTGCCATGAAGCACGCGACCTTATAAGTTCCATCATTCGTACAGGCTCACTTGAAGAATCTATAAAAACTGGTGATGAATTTTTTTTTGGGACACTCATTAATACTTATCCACGCCAAGTTATCAACTTTTTATACGAAGGACACCAAACACTTCGAGAATTCCTTAGAAGCCTTTACCAACAAGGAAAAACAGTATCATTCTTCGATTCTTGCCTTAAATTGGCGCAAAAACACACGATAAGACCATTCACCAGTTTTCACCCAATAGATCTTTATATAAAAAGTAACGACATTCGTAAATTTGCTGATGACTTCACAGAGAATGCGCAGTGTTACATTAATGATCTATATCTGGAAGACCTAACACTAGCCAAATACTTACAAGCCCTTCGAGAAGGAAACTACATCAGTCCCGACTGGTATAGTGAAATATACAAAATTCTTCATGAATATTGCATAAAATATGGCAACACACCTGAAAGCAGAAAACTCACCAATCAACTTAATGAAACAAAAACTAAAGATTTATTTGAAGAAGAACAGAAGGATCTAGTACATCGCTGGAGTCTCAACGTTGAAGAAAAAACGCCATCCGAAGGCCCAGAACCAATTGCTGACGAAGTTTTTGAATCAGTATACTATGATGAAGATGATTTTTCTCACCAAGACAAAGACGTGGGTGCATTACCAGGAACCGCAGAAGGAAAAAGGATTACTTAAATAGATTCTTTTTATCTTATTTAGGAAAAATACAAAGAGAGGCACAGTTTGAACGAATTCCATCATTTGAAGCAGGATCAGACTTTGACCCTGAAGATAAGCGGGAAGTTGAAGAATAAAACTATACGAACCGCTGCAGTCGACTCGAAAATAACCGCAATCTACTGTAATCACTCCCATTCAAAATAAAGTACTGGTCAACCATCTCTTCAATCGCTGTTTTTGAGACATCATGCTTCCTCATATTAGAAACCATATGCAGTAACAACTCATCGACATTCCCAACATTCTGTTCCTGTGAAAAAATAAGCGATAAATACCTTGGCTCTAAAAAAAATTGTTGATATTCTTCTTTGCAAGCTGAACGAACAAATGAATGAAGATGAATAGGCTCAGACGCATAGGAATAAGATAAACACCCATCACACATTGAACCAAGAATGAGCAACTGAAATGACGTTTTTAAAAATGCAAAGATCTGCGGTTGCTCTGCGCGAAGCTCATCTTCTGTTTTTTGATAGGCATTAACTGCACGAAAAGCCTCATCTGCATGGGCATAACTCGCGTATACAACACCATAAAAAGTTGCCTCTTTTTCATCAATGGCTACCAACGCCCCATATAAAGGAACCACTCTCTGCGACCAACATTCAGCCTTTATATAATAAAGTGAACTCTCAATCACTTCCGCACAATAATGAGATTTGCTTTTCATAGAATTCCTCCCGTTCATACGACTCAATTTTAGTTAAAAATGACTTCCTATGAATAATACTAAGCCCAAACTCATGAATAGACCTATAATGAACTCGCGTACCATAACCCTTATGCCCAGCCAGCACATACCCTGGAAATATCTTATTATAGACACCCATAAGCTCGTCACGCTTAACTTTTGCCAATATCGATGCTGCAGCTATGGATATAGATTTCATCTCACCAAACGGAAAGCTTTCGATCTCAACCCCCTGAAAAATTGGTGACGAAAAGGTCAAAGGCATTGCATCAACCAAAATTTTCTTCGGGCACTGGTCTACCTGTGAAAAAACATGCATAATCGACCGTTTCATCGCAAGAATCGTTGCCTGATAGATATTATACCGATCAATCTCATAATGGCTCACAATTCCATAGGCATACCAACTATTACACTTAATCCACTTGGCCGCCCGAACTCGTTGATCCTTAGTCAATATTTTGGAGTCTTTGAGCAAAGAAAACACCTTTTTGGGATAAAGAATAACCGCGCATGTGACGACTGGGCCGGCCAAACAACCACGACCAACCTCATCAACACCACAGACATAGACCCCATTCCGCCATGCCTCTCTCTCAAGGTTTGACTTTGCACTTGGAATTCTTTTGCTACCCACACTATGCCTATTTTTTTCCATTTGACAAAATTTTTAAAAAGTGTAATATATATAGTATATTAAAAGTATAAGCAGTAGTTTAAACCAAAACTAACAAAGTTTCAAAGGCAGGAGAAGCAAATGAAAGGTTCTACAGCCCTCCGTGTAAAGGAATTATTAAGAGAGAAAGGCTGGACCACAAAAGTTTTAGCCGAAAAAACTGGTATGTCAGAGAGTTATTTAACTCATATTAAAAACGGTACCCGCCGCTGGAATGAAGACTCTCTCAGAAAACTCTCAGGAGCATTTGAAATTAACCCTATCGACTTATTTGTACATCAAAGAAAACGCACGGATAATGTTGAAAAAAATATCAAAATGCCTGAAAAATCAGATATAAAATTAAGCTTACTCGCAATACCAGTGCTTGGTGATATACCTGCAAACCCATCTCCATACAATAACCAGTTAATACAAACAACAACTGGCCACAAGGATGAGTTTATCCCAGTATTTAATAGCTCAGATAACAACATGTTTGCATATTATGTTGATAACAACTTAATGGCACCAACATTTGTTAAGGGCGATTCATTAATTATTTCCCCTGAAACATGGGCACGCTCAGGCGACATCGCAGCAGTTGAATACGGAAATGAAACACCAGTTCGTATCATTACCCGTGTAGCATACACCGACGACTTTATCGTCCTAGAGTCAATCAATCAAAAAAGTGCACCTATAGCCTTAATTCGCGGAAAAGACCATTTTAGAATTATTGGCCGCATAGTACAACGCATTCAAATTTTTGGATAAACCGTAAATAAACAGAATTATCCTGAAAACAAACAAAAAAGCCCTGAAAACTCGGGGCTTTTTTTAATTCAACAAGTTCCGTTTGCCTTGCCGTGTCCGCCCCTTCGTCAAGCTCAGAACAGGTTCCCCATACGAACGCTTCAAGGCATAGTCAAAATGTTTTGCCTATATAAGACGTTTTTTCACGTAAAAACCCCAATATTTAAACGCAAAATTAAGACTTACCTTTTATTTTATATTTTTAAAAAACCACTTTTGACTAGAAAAAACTGAAAATTATGCTATTATAAAACTGTTGCTAAATAAGGTGATGGTCACTTTATAACGTTTAGTTAAACGTTTCCGCTTAGTGAGGAGTTACATTTCATGGAAACAGTACGTTACGAATCGCTTTTATTAGTGGTTCCAGAAATTACCAACGATGAATCTGCAGAAATCGAAAAGTTAATCGATAAAAAGATTCAAAGTTTCAAGGGAACGCTCATTTCCTACGACCGATGGGGCAAATACCTCTTATCCTATCCAATAAAAAAAAATGATTACGGCGTTTATTACCTCGCACGTTTTAATGTACCTACAGATAAAAAGAGTGATCTTCTTAAAGATCTTAAAGCTCTTTTCGAGCTTAAGTTAAACGAACTTATCATGCGAAATGTTTTTACACGCCTAGATGCTGATGCACCGCACGACTACAAACGACCACAATCTCTTGACGAAACACCAAAAGATGTCGACCAATTCATTAAAGAAAACAAAATGTCAGGCATCTCATCGCGAAAATATGAAAGACCTGAACAAAGAAGGCCGTTCGTTAAAGAAGAAAGAAAAGAAAAAGCCTCAGAGGAAAAGAAGTAAGCAATGGTAAAAAAAATTAAATTACGCATAAGTTCGCGCTTGCTGAAAAAAAAGGCTAAACGCGCATCATTTTCTTCAAAAAAACAATGCCGTTTCGTAAACAATCCAGAGATGGTTCACGAAATTGATTACAAAAATGCCGACTTCCTCAAGCAATTTCTCACTGAGCGTGGCAAAATTTTACCTGCACGTATTTCAGGAACAAGCAATCTGTATCAACGTAAAATCTCTGAAGCAATCAAAAAATCACGCACAATGGCACTACTTCCATACAACCGTGCTGGATAAAAAATATACGCGGCCTGAGCAAGACTCTTGCCTAGAATATTGAATTTTTAAAATAATACGCATTATACTCAAACAAAATTGAAGGAAAGTAATGCGTATTATTTTTTTGATACTTTGTTTAAATCTCACTATGTACCCAATGGAACATGATAAAAATAAACCGTTAACCAAGAAAGAACAACACAGAGTAGACCAGTTCTTTGCTCGAAAAAATCGCAATGATTTAATTATTGCAGCTTCATCTGCCGCTTTATTTGTCTGCGCTTTTTGGCTACTTACACAGCCTGATAATGAAAAAAACGTATAAAGTTATTGTCGCCTACGATGGAACAAACTATCAAGGATGGCAACTGCAACAAAATGGGCCAACTATTGTCGGAACATTGCAAAAAACATTCACAAATGTCTTTAAAAAAGAAATCTCAATCTTCGGGGCATCTCGCACTGACTCGGGTGTACACGCGCTCGGCCAAGTCGCTGTCTTTACCACAACCATTCCCGCTCCTGAAAAAACAATAAAAAACGCATGGAATAATAAGCTACCTGGCAATATCAGCATACAAACCATCGAAGAAGTTAAAGCTAACTTCAATCCACATCATAATGTAATTGAAAAAACTTACGAATATACGTTCACACTCACAAGGCCTTCACCATTTGTACAACGTTATCAATGGCACTACGGATGGCCAATCGACATACAAAAGCTACAAAGATCTTTAAGTTTTTTCATCGGTGAACACGACTTTCGCAGCTTCTGCACCGGCGACGACCATAAAAGCACAATACGCACAATAAACAACATTACACTTGAACAAAAAGAGAGTGATACCTATACGCTCATTTTCAAAGGCCCCGGCTTTCTCAGATACATGATTCGCCGTTTAACAGGCGCATTGTTAGAGGTCGCATCTCGCCCAAATTTACCAATTGACTACCTTAAAAAAATCCTTGCTACTCATAATCCAGAACATACATTACCAACAGCACCATCAAAAGGATTAGTTCTCGTAAAAATTAAATACAAGGATCACTCATGAGAAAAATTCTACCATTCATCTTAATAGCCAGCTTAAATGCTATGGAAGGCGAAAAACCTTCAGCCAAAGTCCCAGAAAAAAAAGAATTTCGTGATGCTGAAATACAAGCAACCACATCTTTTCCCACAGACCTTTACCATTACTATCGTAATAAAACAATTATACTCTTAGAATGTGGGCATCCTGTGAAACCAACAACATTGCTGGCAATGATTCTTGCAAGCAAGATGAAAGAAAAATGGTGGATTTACTGTCCTATATGTGGCAACGGAACAAAAACACCTTTTCGAGAGCTACTCGAGTGGGATCTCATAAAAAAACCAAAAAATTAAATCCAGAAAAAGAAAATCAACTTATCCATTTTTTTGTTGGCAATGTCTTCAACAAGCGATCAAATGACTCTCTCCAGCGAATATCTTCTTTTTGTGCAATCATGAGACGAGCTTCACTGGCTATACGATACTCAAATTGACCAGAAATGCCTCTGTAGCAACCTTCTATAACTTCATACAGATTTTCTTCACATTCCCGAACCTTGCAATTCTTTTCAAGTGTATGTTTTTGTAAAATCTGATGAACAATACGAAAGCGATCCTCTATCCCACTAGCTTCATTCCGCGCTCGTGTTAATGATAAAAATAAGCCGTGCAAATTATCATATTTTATACGAGACAAAGAAACTCTTAATATCTCTAAACGTACGGCAGGACTTCTAAAGGCCACATCATAACATAGAGCAACGAGACACTCATTCTCATCTTCAAAGTCTTTCCCCCAAAAATTACAAAAATAAAACCCGTCCTCTTTCACATCACGCTCTACACTATTACATACATCTGAACCAAAGTGCCCTCGTAACATCTCCCAAACCGACGGAATCTTTCCTGAATCCATCGCAGATGCCGCAAACATCAAAAAGAACATATAAAATTTAATCACATCCATCCCCCTAACTTTTTACAATGCAACTCACTTAGGATAACCTCAAAACACACTAAAATCTCAATAAATCTTGCAGAATTCATTCACCCTTATTACAATAAAGATATAATAGGCATAGGGAAATTGTGAATAAAAAATATAAGCGATTTATTATGTATTCAATTGGTACTCTTATTATAGGTATCTCATTAACAGTTGGTCTTCTTAATTGTGATCGTGGACCAATTCAAAATTTTAATTACGAACGCGATCGTGCAGGTGTTTTGGCAAATCTAAAAGAAGATATTTATTGGCTAGTTGAAGAACCAAAACATTTTGATCAAGAATATATGCTTCGCACAATGTCACCCGACAAAGATCCTAGTAATTACGGAAAACTCCATATCAAGGTTTTACGCGATGACAACCAAGTCGCAGGTTTTGTAACGTATCATAAACTAAACTCAAACACTGGTCGCGTACAATTTTTATCTGTCAATAAAAAATTCCGTGGCAAAGGATACGGTAAAATATTACTCAACTACGCAGTACAGGATCTCTTTAAAATAGGTTGCAATAAAGTCGTGCTAGTAACACGCACAAGCAACATCTGGGCGCAACGTATTTATAAAACACTCGGCTTCAAAGAGTATCATCGCACAGAAGATGGCTTTGTGGATTTTGTAATTTATAAGTAATCCAAATTGTAAGCCCTGAAATTTAAGCTTAAAATATGAACATAACCAAAAAGAGTGAGTCGTGCAAAAAGATTCGTATATTATTTTTATTCTTTTCGCAACTCTTGCATCGATAGGTAACTCGTTTTGTATCGGCACAATTGAAGAGTTTAATTATAAACGGGACCGTACCGGAATCATAAACAACCTACGAGAGGATATATATTGGCTTATTGAAACACCTGAAACATTTGATATTGAATATATGCTTCGCACAAAATCTCCAAACAAAATTCCAGCGCTTTACGGCAAACTCAATATCAAAGTTTTACGCGATAATAACCAACTTGTGGGATTCGTCGCCTACTACAAACTTATTCCCGATCTTTGCCACATACTATTCTTGTCCGTTAACAAAGCGTTTCGTGGAAAAAATTATGGAAAAAAATTACTAAATTGCGCAATCCATGATCTATTCAGAACAGGCTGCTCAAGCGTTAACCTTATCGTGCGTACAAATAATACCCGAGCAAAAAAAATCTACAAAGATTTTGGTTTTAAAGAATCACATCAGCCGAAACAAGGCTTCACCGCCCTTGCGCGCTCGAAACAGTAATCTTGTCCGGCCAATCAGTTATTATGCCACGCACACCATATTCACATAAGCAATTAACATCAATCTGGTCATTAACTGTCCAGGCATAAATGTTAATATTATGCTGACCTGCATCCGCAACAAATCTTTCTGTAATTAAAGAATAAGACATCATTAACGATGTCGCACCAAACTCTCGAGAGATACGAACATAATCAATCGGAAGATGTTCAAATATTAGTCCAGTCTTTATACCTGGGCTAATATTTTTAAACGCAAACAATTCATATAAATTAAATGAAGAAACAATAAAATCGTCGGCGATCCAACCCTTGCAATCAATGTAAAATTTAATAACATTCGCCGTCTGTTGCGCTGTATTTTTGCCTTTAAGTTCAATATTTACACGGCACCTGCGATTAATAAATTCCAATACTTCAGCTAATGTCGAAACTGTTTGGTTATGTGATAATGATACTTTTTTTAATTCCGATAATGACAATTGCTTAACATATCCACCGCCATCACTTACACGATCAATAGTTGAGTCATGCATTACAACAAGCTCACCGGTTTTACATAAGCGCACATCAAGTTCAACCATATCAACGCCACTTTTAATAGCAGATTCAAATGCAAGAATGGTATTTTCCGGAATTGATCCACGCATACCACGATGACCAACAAGCTCTATTTTTTGCGCACACACTGTATACAACATCCAAATGATTATGAGTTGTCCCTTCATAACCTCCCCTTTTCCCTATTATGAGAAGACTGTCAACTACTCTCGACTAAAGTCGAAAGCTTGTAACTAAATTAAAGACAATTTGTTACAATAGGCTGGTTGACAGTCAGCCCAGACATATAGCCATTGGCCATACGCCATATGTTAGCAATATTTCGAGAGGCATTTAGGTCAGCATTTAATTTAAGACCGCAAGAACAGGAGTAAAAGGATTGACTTTTTCTATTGCTTTTAATAATAACATTACAGTTAGAACACATCTGAGATGTATAATGTGGTTTAATATATTCTACATATACTCCCTTCAGTTGAGCAATGTAGTTTATAGCATTTTCAAGTCGCTTAAAACTCCACCTTCCCATTTTTTTCCTGTGTTTTTTATGCACTTGCCCCTTTTTTCCGCATCGTTCTCTAATATTTGTAAGGTTCTCAAGTACAACTGTATCCCCTGGGAAAATATCAGAAAAAAAGTCTTTCGCGACTATGCGATCACAATTTTCTCTAAACCGTCTCAATCTGCCAGACAATCTTTTAAGATGCCCTTTTGCAGAAGTCGTGCCTTTCGATTGCAATCTCGATCTAAGCAAAAGAAGCCTTCTCTCGTACTCCCTCCACTCGCCTTTACCAAAAAATTTATTATCAGTCTTCGCTCCCGTGGAGCTTCGCCCGACAAAGTTCGAAGATACAACTGCATGTCGTATTCCTCTATCTGCACCTATTACATTTCCAGTTCTTTTATATTTCTCAGGTTTTTTTTCAAAAATAAGTCTTATGACCCATTTACCATTTTTATCAACACCAACTTCCCCAGCTTTACAACCCCATTCTTTGTATCGCATTGCCTGTTTGTGCCAAAATATAGGAATTTTAATTCTCCCTTTTTGTGTAGCAACAGAAGCAATTTCTCTCGGTTTATCAAAGGAAAGGGTTCTTACATCCAGACGAATTGGTATGGGCTTGATTACAGGATTATCCTGAACAGGTTTAGATATTTTTTTTCCGCGTTTCTTCAGAGCTCTCATTGCTTTTACAGTTTCTACAGCCCTATTTCTTGCCGAACAGACATATTGAGATTTGAGACCAAGCTTTTCTCTAAGTTTTTTATACGTTTCTTTGTGAACCTGGTTAGCAGAAAGCTTTTCCATATCCCATGCAATATCAATACACTCTTTAAATGCCTTAGTATAAAGTTCTACCGTTTTTTCAAGGGCCTCTTTTTGACTTTCTGTAGGATGTATTGGAAAAACAACTGTTCTTGTTATCATCTACCTCCTACCTCTCATATGCTCTGTTCTTTCAATGTATTTTTTGATAATCTCAGCACTTACACTTCCAGCAGTGCCAACATAATAAGAGGGAGCCCAAACAGGCTTAGCCTGAAGCGAGCCATTCCAAAGCTTTTTCCTAATATCCGGAAATTCCATAAAAAGTTTTTTTTGCCGTAATGCCCTTAAGTTTTTTTATGGCTGTCGCAACAGAAACAGCTGGTTTAATAGATACAAACAAATGTATGTGATCTGGTTGAATTTCTCTGGAAAGAATAACCCATTTGTTTTCTTCACAAATCATGTCTATCAACTGGCCTATTCTTTTTGCCACCTCATCAACAAGAATGTATTTTCTATACTTGGTACACCATGCCACATGGTAAGCAATCTGGCTCACACAGTTTCTTTTGTAATCAATATTAACCATATAGCATTATGGTATGTTTTTTATCGGAAAAATCAAGGTTATATTTCGTTTCCTCTCCCGAATCAATTCGGGAGTTTCCACGAAAGAAGAATTCTATGAAAAAAAGAGGTAAAAAAACAAGAAAAAAATGATTCAGAAATTCCATCCAATTAAATCAAAAAAAGGCATCGCCAGGAAAAACCTAAAACACGATGCCTTTTTAATTTTCTAAACGGTTATAATCTTTTCTACAGTTGCTGGCTGAATATGCGTTTTATGCATGAACTCTTCAATCTGATCACAATATTCATTAAATAATGTCGAAGATTTATCAAACGGCTTGTTACCATCAAGAACTAATACAGGAACAATTTCAAGCTCAGGAACAATTTCTAGTCTTTTTATCAAAAAATTGTCATGCGCTTTACCGATCTGCTCAAGATACTCAAGTGTAATGTTTTCTTCACCTGAACGACGGCGTTTAAGAACTCGCTCCAAACACACTTTAGGATCGGTTTTTAAATAAATGAAGCCAAATGGATAGCGACATTTGCCATGAATAAGAAAATTAAACCACTGCTTATAAATTTCCCATTCCATTGAAGACATTCCACCATTACGATAACTGTTATGAGCAAAGCAGTAGTGCCCGGAATAAATAGAACGCTCCATAATACGATACTTATTAAGTTTTTCCTGTTCAACTAAATGTTCACAAACACGACATGCCATCGCATAGGTTTCAAGAGAAAAACCCCATCGTGGAATGTCGTCATAAAAATTCGCAAGTAATGATTGCCCTGACCGCTCTTTATGCCATGCGTTAACAGGCTCAAAAACAATCTCCACGTCTGCTTCAGCTTCTCCTATTTTTTTGAGTAGCGTCGACTTTCCAGCACCAATATTACCCTCTACTATGTACATTATACTACACCCACTTTTGTAGTTAAAAAACTTTTTCGCTCTCAGTATACCCCACCGAATAATAAAAACCACCTATACAAAAAAGCGCTTTACTAAAGAGTTTATTGCAATAGCAACCAACGTGCAACAGCGTGCAAAGTCTGTGCATTTCTTCATACAATAATTCTTTTTATTGCTGGATTAAGGGATGGCATTACTTCATACTCAATCACATTCATCTGACACGCAATATCCTTTAACCGCACGCCATCATAATCGCCCACAACAATTACTTCATCTCCAACAACAACACCTGGCACATCTGTAACATCAATTACCGTCATATTCATGCCAACGCGGCCAACAACAGAAACCTTTTTGCCGCGGATAACCATACGACCAGTATTTGATAAACGACGATCGTAGCCATCGTAGTAACCAACAGAAACAATAGCCAAGCACATGCTATGCTTTGCTTTAAAACTGCAGCCATACCCTACAGGCATCCCAACCGAAATTTTACGCACAGCTATAATGCGCGATTTAAATGTAAGCACTGTTTGCAGTGAAAAGTCTGGAACAATTTCCTGTGCATCACCATAAAAACACTCATCCTTATACGAGCCATATAATGCGCCGCCACACCGAACCATAGAAAAGCGCGCCTCAGGAAAGCGCAAGGATGCTGCAGTATTAGCTATATGAACACAAGACATTTCAATCTTCATGCTTTGCAATGCCGCATATACATTGTTAAATTTTTGTATCTGTTTGTACGTAAAGGATGTATCAACTGAATCTGATTCTGCAAAATGCGAATACATACCGGTTATAGTAACACATTTAGATTTTAACAAGTGCTGCGCTACATGTGGAACCTCTTCAGGAGCAAAACCAAGTCTCGCAAGGCCAGTATCAACTTTTATTTGAACGCGAGCCTGCTTTTTACATTTTTGTGCGCACGCAATAATTTCGTTAACAAGAGCCCAATCGTATACCACGCAGTCAACATCATTATTTATGGCTTCTTCAATGGCACAATCATAACCACCCAAAATTAAAATAGACTTTCTAAAGCCACTGCTGCGCAATTTAATTGCATCACTTAACAAAAAAACAGCGCAACCAGAAAAAGATTCATGCTCTTGGCACAATGAACCAATTTCACACAAACCATGTCCATACGCGTTTGATTTGAGCACTGCGGCAACAGCAACAGTAGGGCCAATTAACTTCTTTAATGATTCAACATTCTTAAAAAAACGAGCTTTATCAATCTCTAACCAACAAGTAGCCTTGTGTAATACCTTCGTATACAAACAGGTATCACCTGAGCAAGTATCGCTCGAAAATGGCCCAGAACATTCTGGGCCATCGTATCCTTCCGATGAATAACTTTTTTTATGAATTGACATGCAGTTTAATACCCTTCTTTTCTGGTACCTTTGGTAACAACAATTCTAAAATGCCATCCTTATAAACGACCTGCGTTTTCTCTAATACATCAACTTGATCCGGCAATGACTCAACCTTTGTTGACTCGGATGACTCTATGTACTGCATCTTTTCAGGATTATCCTGAGCAGGATTATCCTGCTCAGGATAATCCTGTTTCTTCTCAGCTTTTTTGGCTTGTATGTCTTTTTTGACAGACGCATCCTCGGCCTCTTTTTTTATTTCATGTTTAAATGAAATACCAAAAAGACGCCCGTTTTGTACATAAAAACAGGCCTCGCCTGAACAGGCCTCGCCTGAACAGGCCTCGCCTGAATTTGCTGAGCCATCTTTAAGCGGCACGACACCATTCAAGGTGTCGCCATCAGCCTCAATATTAATTTCTTGCACATCAAGTTCACCTAAATGCAATTTAACAATCACATTGTCTTTATCAGACGAAACTTCAACCAATTTCTTTTGAACTTCTTCTTCATCTAACTTGTCTAATTGTTTCAATTCTTGAAATGATGGAAAACTTTCTTCCATATATTTATCTATTGCATCAAAATGCTTTTGAAAAGAATCCATTGTTTGCTTTATATCTTCAAAAACTGAATCAAGATGTCGAGCTGACGCCGTAAGCCCTTGTGACAAAAGGGCCACAAGCAATAACTGCTTTTTCATAATATACCCTTTACTAGTACTGATTATTTCTACTGAGTATACTGCCAAAAAGCCTAGAGCTCAATGGGTTTTTAATTGCATATTCATTGATAATTCGTATACTTATAGATATGAAAAAGATAACAACAGAATTTATTTATGGCATACATCCACTTATCGAATTATTGAAAGCCAAAAAACGTAAACTCTTCAAAGTTTATACAACCAAGCCGGAGCCTAAAGCGTTTAAGAAAATACAACATCTTTTGCCAAAATATCCTGTTGAAATTGTGTACAAGAAAAAACAAGAATTAAACAATCTTGTAGATACAACTGATCATCAAGGAATTGTTGCTCTTGTCTCACCACTACAAATCAGAAAAAAACCATTTGATCCTAAAAAACAGGCCACGCATGAACATGCCACGCATGAACATGCCACGCATGAACATGCCACGCATGAACAGGCCTCGCCTGAACATGCACTACCTGAACAAAAAGCAATTTTACTACTTGACGGAATTCAAGATACGCGCAATCTTGGCGCAATTATTCGTTCAGCATATTGCACAGGATTTCAAGGAATTGTAATACCTAAAAAAGGTTCTGCGCCACTCAATGCTTCAACATACAAAGCATCCGCTGGCCTCATCGAACACATCGAAATATATCAACCACCATCAACAGCCGCTGCTGTAAATGAATTAAAAAAAGCTGGCTACAATCTGTACATTTCTGCACTCACCAAAAAAGCTGAAAACGCAACAACCATTACATACAAAAAACCACTCTGCCTTGTAATTGGCAGTGAAGGCACCGGCGTACAAAAAGATATATTGAATAAAGGCCAAGCAATTATCATTCCTCAAAAACAGTCTGATATCTCATATAACGCATCCGTCGCCGCCGGCATTTTAATGTTTTTCATTGCTACCCAAAACAAATTACTCTAGAAATAAACTTTAACTTTTTTCTGTAATATTGACTTCCTAACCTAAAAAAAGGTAGAAATAAAACAGGGGAATATTATAAGTAATATTCAGGATAATCCTGTTTCTGTAGGGGGCATTATGAGAATAAGGGGACTGGGCATACTTACTGCTGTTGTCATGATTGCTGGCATATGGTATCTGTACAAAATATCCTATAGCCAAGCCCTCACGCATGCAATTCTCATCACACACTGTGATAACCATATAAATCCAAAAATTCAACAACAAATAAAAGATTGGTGCACTCAAAATTGTTCACTTATTAACTCGCAACAATGGATCCAAAAATTCAAGGAAGCGTTTCCAATTATCGATCACATAATATCGAAAAAAGAAACTTCAAATTCACTTATTGTTTCCATTAAAAGTAAAAAAATCAAAGCACAATTAAATAATGATTACATTGTCGATAATGACGGCACAATTTTTCCGATATCATTTTTTGATCAACATGAATTCACGTTACCACACATTACAACACAACAAACTGTTCAGCATGACCCTCATTTCAAAATATTTATGAAAAATATTCCACTATATATTCTCGAGCGTTATACAATCGACTGGCATGAACCACATAAAATTTACTTAAAACCAAAAAAGGGCGCAGCAATTATCACACGACATAATCTTATTCCATCATCATCACTGCTTAAACACGGAACAAAGTTATGCTCACAACGACCAGCAAAGCGTGGAGTAAAATGTGTAATCGACCTGCGTTTTAATGATCAAATTGTCATCTATGATACTAGGGGGAGGTAAGGGATGGCTAAGGTATTTTCAGAAAACATTGTTATTTCGATTGATATCGGAACAACAAAAATTTGCGTACTTGTTGCGCGAAAAAACAATGACGGCTCCATAGAAATTCTAGGGGTTGGCAAATCACCATCGTACGGACTAAGAAAAGGCATTGTAATTGATATTAACAAAACCGTCGAATCTATCAAAACAGCGGTTAAAGAAGCTGAACTAGTTTCAGGGCATACAATTGAATCGGCAATAATTGGCGTCTCTGGCAACCACATTAAATCATTCAACTCTTATGGCGCCGTACCAATCAAAAAACGCGAAGTTCAAAAATCTGACATTGCCCATGTCCTTGAAACAGCGAAAGCACTCGCAATTCCTGAGGGGCAACAGATTTTACATGCATTACCACAATACTTCTCGATTGATGGTCACGACAAAATTCTGCATCCAATTGGCATGGCAGGCATACGTCTTGAAGCACAAGTTCACATTATAACAGGCTCAATTGCATCCATTCAAAATATTATCAGTTGCTGCCAAATGGCAGGCGTCAAAGTTAGCGATATTATTCTTGAACAACTTGCGTCAGCACAAGCAGTCTTATCACACGATGAACGTGAACTTGGTGTAGGAGTTCTTGATATTGGTGGTGGCACTTCCGATTTTGCGATTTATCAAAATGGAAGCATTCGTCACACAATGGTACTTCCAGTCGCCGGAAATCATTTCACAAATGATCTTGCAATAGGGCTACAAACAACTCTTGGCGAAGCTGAACGAATCAAAAAAGAATTTGGAATAAGTAAACATAATATTGATACAACTGATGAAATCATTACTGTTAAAAAAATTCATGGCTCAGAAACAAAATTGGCACAACAAGCACAACTTATTCATGTTCTTAAACCACGTGCAAAAGAATTATTATTGCTTGTCAGAGACGAAATTGATCGCTATCAATTGCAATCACTCATGACAACAGGATTGGTATTAACTGGTGGCGGCTCATTACTATATGGAATAACGCTAGTTGCAGAAGATGTCTTTGGAATGCCAATACGCATTGGTATTCCAAAGACCGGACAAATGTTGCCTGATTCATTAGATAGCCCTATATATGCAACAGGATATGGGTTATTGCTTCATGCATTTAATGAAAAAAATCAGCCATCATTTGATTTAAGTAAGAATTCAACCGTTTCACGTTTAATGTTCAGAATGAAATCATGGGTCTCTGATTTCTTCTAATTAACAAGGGAGATAGTAATGATTGCCTTTGACGAAACAAATGCATACGAAACAAATGTGACAGCCAAATTAAAGGTCATCGGCGTTGGTGGCGCTGGCAACAACACGGTAAACAGCATGTTTAAACAAGAGTATAACTCAAACATTGAATTTATTGTCACAAGCACAGACGCTCAAGCACTTAACGCCTCACAAGTAAAAAACAAAATCCAACTCGGTGTTAAATTAACAAAAGGACTCGGCTCTGGTGCCAATCCTGAAATCGGCAAACGTGCCGCAGAAGAAGATATTGACAAAATTATTGAGGCAGTCGGCGACTCAGATATTGTCTTTCTCGCTGCTGGAATGGGCGGCGGCACAGGTTCTGGAGCATTGCCAGTTATTGCAAAAGCTCTACGCGAACGCAATACCTTAACCATCGCTGTCGTCACAAAACCATTTACATTTGAAGGAAAGCGCCGCAAAGTTATTGCGGAAAAAGCAATAAAGGAAGTATATGATAACGTTGATACGCTAATCGTTGTACCAAATCAAAAATTACTCGATATGGTCGGCGAAGATACTCCAATGGTCGAAGCATTTGAAATGGTAAATGAGATCCTTTATCAATCAGTAAAAGGAATCTCATATATTATCACAAAATCAGGCCACATTAACGTAGATTTTGCAGATCTACGCGTCATCATGAAAGATATGGGCCGAGCAGTCATGGGAACCGGACGCGCATCAGGCGTCGATCGCGCTATCACTGCAACACAAGAAGCTATTTCATCACCATTGCTCGAAAACATGTATATAAAAGGCGCTCGTGGGGTCCTACTCAATATTAGCGGCGGATCAAGCTTAAGCCTTCAGGAAATTAATCAAGCAGCATCTGTTATTTATGGACAAGCTGATGAAAATGCAAATATTATTTTGGGTTCGGTTATCGATGAGTCAATTGGCGACGAGGTTATTGTTACAGTTATAGCAACAGGCTGCGAAAATGGCAATCCGCTGTGTGAACCAACTTCAATCACTGAAAATGTGTCAGAAAACTTTGAAGAAAAAAAAGAAGTTGAAATTCAGGCAAGCACACGCGAAATCGAAAAAGAACCAGCATTTCAAATAATCAATGAAAAAATCATCGATGTTGAAAATCTGGACATACCAACTTTCCTGCGTACTAAACATGAAGAAAAAACACCCGAGTAACTTTTATTCAAACCTAGTGTCAGGGTGAACTCTTTTTACTAAGTTCACCCTGACAGACTAAGCCTGTTTTTTGTTTAATCTTTTAAAGATAAACAGGAACATCCTGAAAAAAACAAGGAGAAATGTAATGGAAATACAAGTAAATAGTATAAAAAGAAGAAATGCAGCACAAAAAATAATCAAACTCGCTGAACTCGACAAATATCTAAAAAAAGAAAAGAATTATTATATTTGGATTGATACGCACTATGAAGAACGGGAATATAAAAAACTGCTTAATTCCCTCTCCTTACACCCAAAGGTGCTTGAACATGCAATAGCACTTAACGAAAGACCTGTTCTACAAGTATCAAAGGAACTTCTATTTTCAATCTCTTACCTTCCGTATTTAAAAAAAAACAAAGCCATCGAATATGAAGAAGTAAATTTTATTCTTACAAATAACCTGCTCATTACAATCAAAAAAGAACCCAACGAATCACTAACAAAAATAATTAATCAAGTTAAAAGATATGACTTTCTTAAAGATGGCCCTGACAATACGATGGGGCACCTTGTTAATTACTTCTGCACAGAATATTATCCTATCATTGAATACATAGAAGAAGAGAAAGAGGAGCTTGAAAAATTACAACTCGAGCAAAAGGATAAACACTTTCTGGTCCATCTCAAACAGTTAAAAAGTCTAGTTTTAGAACTTAAACGCCATGTTATATATCAACGAACAATCCTAGAGCAGATAGTAGGAAGAAAAATAAAATTCATTAATGATAAAGATTCATTTAATGATGCAGCCCATAAAATTCTAGATATTTATCATAGCCTAGAATCAATCGATATGACACTCAACAGCCTACTAGACACACACCTAAATATTGTATCTATCAATATGGGAAGGGTGATGAAAGTTCTTACAATTGTTGCCGCGGTATTTATGCCACTATCCTTTCTAACGAGCTGGTATGGCATGAATTTTTATATGCCAGAAATACATTTTAAATATTCATACCTAACATTCTTTATAGCAAGCATGATCATCACATTAGTCATGCTCATCGTCTTTGGGCGAAAAAAATGGTTCTAAAATGTTAAGCTAAACGCAAAGCCCCACTTATTGCTCAATATTGCACGACGCCCCTTAAATCCATGCTGCCAGAAAAAACCAACACATGGCGAGCAGTTGCTATCTTCACAAAGATCATATCCAAAGTCATACTGCACGTTAATACCAATGTGATGTAACGTCCACATCTTAAGACTTTCTGCAGTATTGGCAATCGAACTTATATAGTCATTACTACAAATTGAAAGGGTGCTATCGCCTTGCTTTTGGAATTGATAGTTCACATCAAACGATAAACCCTTCATAATTTCGTGCGCACCAAGATAGAGCCTATAACGCTGAAGAAAGCCCCAATCAATATGCACTTGCGTTTTTGCAAGTAACAATAAATCTGTTTGACATGCCGCAGTCTTTATTCGCCTACGACGCGTATCCCCAATAAGCTGCGTCATATTTAACTCAACACCACCAATAAAATGATGCTTCCATGTTAACCCTAACGCACCACCAAACAAAATTCCCGGTGATCCATCATAACCAAATGGAAGAGCGAATAAACGATCAATATCAGCGCGCTTACCTGTTGGAAGCGAAAGTCCCAAGTAAATTGATGTATATACATTAGTCAAAATTGGTTTAGGTTGTGGAAAATCTCGTTCCCACCGGGTGATAAATGATAAATCACCAACGCCTGAACGCTTCCATGGTGTACAAATATCAAGCCCACCAAGCTCATATACATTCTGACCCAAGTTATCTGTTAATAAATCTTTTGTAAGATAATCAGCCTCTGTTACATCACTCGTACAATCACACCACCTGATATTCTTTAATTGCATGCGTATAAAGGGAAGAAACAATCCAAGTGAAAAACCCTTGGGCAACCAATATCGAGCGCCAATTCCCCCTTCAGCTAAATGAAAGTCCGCACTTGGAGTAACATGGCCACGCACACAATTATCAGGAACATCATTTAATTCTGCAGCACGTTGACCAATCTCTGAATCAGAATCAAAACCTCTAACCATAGCTAAAGTATTTTGGTCACAATTCCACATCTGCAATACATTACAAACTTTTGTATGATCCCAACGAACACCACGCTCATTATATGAATTAGCCCCATAAAAACCAAGCTGAAATGTCCCCTTTTTTTGTATTCCAGTCCACAAATAATTGTCATAGGGCTTAACAGTGTTAATTGCAAACGTTGCATTAAGTGAACAATATCCAACTACTATAATTAATAATGCACTTAATGTAATATGTCTCGTCATACGTGAAGACCCTCAAAAAATTTATTCACTTACTCGTAACCCAAAATCACCCGATAAAAGCCATGCTCCAGAAGCACTTGAACGCAAAACTCTGCCAATAATACCTGATGTCGGCAAATCAGCTGCAATCGATGTAGACCAATTTCCAACATAAAATGGCGATGCTGTCCGTATCGATACTGGCAATGACTGCAACAATAATGATCGAGTTTCATCAGTTGGTCGCGTTATAAACCTCATTGAACCATCGGACACATAATTTCCTCTAAATTGGCCAAAACTTGCAAAATAGGTCAACGTACCTTGAATATACTGATCGCCAATGTTTTGCAAGGACGTATCTGAAATTGCCGATCCCTCATTAATATAAAAACGATATAAACGGGCTTGATCGTATCCTTGATATGCAGACAACGCATACAATTGACCTTTGTTAGCCAAGCCAGTATTAAAATCAGTAGACGGCGATGCAAATGAAAGACTCGAAATGAGACCTGTACTTTCATTCAATGGCACATACGTCCAAAGACATCGCCCTGCTTTTACACTTGAACCATTAGCTATACGGAACATTCCCTTATTAGTTGCTAATACCGCCAACTTATCAGCAATAACCATGTCAGAAAAACTACCAAACCTGCCCAACCCTAAATCTTGCGGGGTAGCAAGAGTAGTACATTGAATGTTTCCACTCGCAAAACGTGTCGGATCAATCGTAATACGATCAAACGTCTTTGTTGTTAAAACATACAGAAATGTTCCATCACCAATAATTTTTTTAACAAAACTATAATTGCCAGCTTTTTTAAATGTAAAATTAGTAGGTAATCCACTTGGAAGAAACCCTTGGCCACTGCTATTAGATAAAATCGCTAAACCACGCGGACCGCCAACAGCAATCCACGAATGACTAGCATTTGAAAAAACCGTATTCGCGACAATTGGACCAATATTACTAATTACTGTACCTGCTACCGTAAATATTCTTCCTGTTCCAGCAGGAAAAGTATCATTCGTTCCTGATGCAAGATTTGTAGAAAAATCGCCAGTATACGGTTTAATCGTACCGGTACCCTCACTATTGTCACCCGTTTTTATCAAAGAAAACTTTTTATTACCAGAAGCAAGAAATGTTGTAATTCCAGTTAATCCAGAATGTGGAATTCCTTGTGCATTATTACAAGCATCAAAATCAGCAAATGCCTGCACGCCGCCGTCTGTCGACTTAAACTCACGAGTTAAAGTATTAATTAACCCAACTTGTGAATCAGTTGTCGTACCACCCAACAAGCCGTCCTCGCTATTTAAACCCCAGTCACCTTTTTTAACGGTATTTACTGAACTGCTACTTGCGCCTGTTGTATACCAAAGATTACCACGCATCCCATCGAGACCTGCACGATATGTTTTATCATCAGAACCACCGACACGCGTCCAAGGAGTCCAGGAAGCAATACGTCCCTTGTGATCAAAAATTGCATGTGAATGAAAAATTCCCGGCTCTTGTATTTGTACACCACTAACATCATAACCTTGCGCAACCGTAACATAAACCGCATCATCAACAACAAACATATCCTGAATTGTAGAAATAGCTGTTGGTGCATCTGGCAAAACAAGCGGTAACGTGCCAGCGCCAACCTGCGCTTCTGTACTTGAAGTTGTAAATAACTGCGACGCTGTTGTAGCTTTATCTCTAAACCTACGGGATATAAAACGAGAATTTCCTTTTACATTAAACTCAACATTGGGATCTTGTGTCACTTTTGCAGCAACACCTTGATCGGCACTTGTTAAATATGATGTATCACCAATTAAATTCAAATTTGTTAATGGAACGGCATAAACTTGATTGGCAACCTTACGCATACCAGAAACACCATCTTCATTGTTTCCTCCATTAACAATAAGGTAATTCAATCCGGTGGTTGTCCGCATGGTGCGTACTTTATAAATCGATGCCGAACGAGTATTATTCGCAGCAACAATATTATCGTTACTACCACCAGTAACTGCGATATTAGGAATAATGCTATCAAAATATAATTTATTATTGCTGAGACGCCCAACCACAATTGCTCGTGCACCACTATCTGCACCAGCGGCCGCCGTCACGCGCAATGCAATATAAAAACGTTGCAAAGCTCCATCCCAATGCATATCAACAACTGGAGATACATCTGCTGTTACGATTGTTGCATTGCTTCCAACTTTTACTGCATCAATCGTGTTGTTAAAAAGAACCGCCGCATTACCAAGCGCACCGGTATTACAATTAAACATTTCAAGAGTGGCACCTGTACCATAAATATCTTTGCTTGAATATTTAGCAACGGCAATACCACTATTACCAGAACCAAAATCTTGACCATTCTCAGTAACCGCACCAATAATTGCACTACCAAAAGAACTACTTGAAACCTTGCAGCCGATGAGCCCCTCAATATAGCCACTTGCTGACCCAGCTGCATCATTTGGAATATCACTTTGAGCAATTTTAACATCTACATTAGTTGGTTCATCAGCTTTAGGAACACTTGTTGATGCTACAACATAAAAACGTTCTTGCTGTGCAACTGGCACCGAAAGATTTTCCTGATCAATTACCAAGGAAGGAAGAACTTCATCCTTAGAACCACGGTGATACTTCAAAAACTTTATTTTTTTACCTGTAAATGGATTTGGTTGATCTGCAACATTATTAACCATCGCAGTTGAAACTGCTACCGGAAGAAAGCCTTTCAACGCATTAGAAAATTGTGCAACTGCATATGTATTACCAGACTTTTCTTCACCAGCCCCTGTATAAACTGACGCCATCATTCCCTTCACTCCGGAAATAAACGACACTGGCCCCACAGAGAAATCAAACGTTGTTGTTGATGATCCAGAATTACCTGTTAAAACAGTATGCGCTTGCACTGCACAAGAAATAAAACACATTAAACACAAGAACATCCTGTTGCCAACATTCATTATTCACCTCATTCATAGCTCATATAAAGACAAAGATAACGCTCTTAATTTTATACAACTTTACAGATAATGCAAAACCGATAAACTGGTAGTCATCATATCAGAATTAAAATCAAAATTATTTATTCAGAAAAGTTACTGGAAGCTCATGCACGCAAAAATTTTTTCCGCTACAACGATTGGTGTAAATGCACAAACGGTTGAAGTTGAAGTTGACCTTTCCTTTGGTTTAATTAATTTTTATATTGTCGGATTACCTGATACGGCTATCAAAGAAAGTCGCAGACGCATACAAACGGCACTTAAAAATAGCGGAGTAAAACTTCCTCAACGAAAAATTACAGTTAATTTAGCACCGGCTGATCTTAAAAAAGAGGGCACATTATTTGATCTTCCAATCGCCATTGCAATTCTTCAAGCAATCAGCCTGTTAAGTCTATCTCCAGAATTTGTGCAAAACACAATTTTTCTTGGTGAATTGTCGCTTGACGGAAACGTACGACCAATTAAAGGCGCACTTGCCATGGCATATGATGCATTTAATCATCTAAATAAAAAAAGAATTATTGTACCAGCAGAAAATGCAAAAGAAGCCGCGCTTATCAGTGGCCTAGAAGTCATTGGAATTAATAATCTTGTAGAACTTATTCATTACCTACGTGGCGAAAAAGAAATTCAACCAACACACTCAACATGGCAAGCACACATGAAAAAACAACATGCACCATCTGAACAGACCCCATCTGAACAGACCCCATCTGAACAGACCTCGCCTGAACAGACCTCGTCTGAACAGACCTCGTCTGAACAGACCTCGTCTGAACATCAAAAGTTGCTGGACTTTTCTCATGTAAAAGGACAACGTCAAGCAAAAAGAGCATTACAAATCACTGCTGCTGGCAGACATAACATTTTATTTATTGGTTCTCCGGGTGCCGGAAAAACGATGCTTGCACAATGTCTTCCATCTATCATGCCGCCACTTACCTTTAATGAGGTGCTAGAAACAAGCAAAATTTATTCAATAACGGGAAAATTAAACAATCGTCACAGCCTGATATATCACCGTCCATTTCGTGCGCCACATCATACCATTTCAGAAGCTGGATTGATTGGCGGAGGGTCCTATCCGCAACCAGGAGAAGTTAGTCTCGCCCATCATGGCATCTTATTTCTTGATGAACTAACAGAATTTAAACGTTACACTCTAGAAATACTGCGCCAACCACTAGAAAACCACAGTGTTTCAATTGCTCGCGCAAACCAAACAATCACATTTCCAGCAAACTTTTTATTAGTTGCAGCACTCAACCCGTGCCCGTGTGGCTTCTTTGGCGACAAAAAACGTCGCTGCACATGCAGCGCAAAAGATGTACAACGTTATCTGCAAAAATTATCTGGTCCATTAATTGATCGCATTGACTTGCAAATTCACATACCATCACTTGAATATGAATCCATCAAAAGTGAAACAAAAGAAGACTGTTCTGCTAAACTTTTTGACAATGTTCAACGCGCTATTGAGAAACAAGTTGAACGCTTCGGCACACAACGCTATAACAGCTCCATGTTGCCAAATGAAATCGAACAATTTTGCATATTATCAGCAACAGCAGAAAGCGCAATCAAGCAGGCATTCGATCGCCTCAAATTAAGTATGCGCGGGTACCACAAAGTCCTAAAGGTGGCGCGAACGATTGCCGACCTTGAGAACAGCGCAATCATCGAACTTCCTCACATTCAAGAAGCAGTCATGTATCGATCCCTTGAACAAACACTTGAAAAAATGCGTTCATAGTCAAATAGGCCCAATTTATAGGCAAAATGAATTTGACAATAAAAAAGAATGCCCGTAATCTATACTATATAGACGCGGGGTGGAGCAGCCTGGTAGCTCGTTGGGCTCATAACCCAAAGGTCGCTGGTTCAAATCCAGCCCCCGCAACCAGCTTTCGCCAAGGCTTCAGCTGGCGGGGCCATCTTTTCAAAGGATTAATATCACAGTATCTACATTCTTCCGCTAATCCTGAGTGATTTGCGAAGCAAATTGTATCGAAGGATTGAAACCTTGCATATTCTGTTCTAGATTCAGAAAGGTACTCAGAAAAACAAGGAGACCTTTAGTGCAAAGTTTTCGAGAACGTTATTACAGATTTTTCTATTCACTTTTTAACAAAAAAAACCTTAACTGTTTAATTCCTATTAACTTTGATCAACCATGGTGGAAGCTGATAACAAAACAAAAAAAACATCTTATATTTGTTATTGTTCCACAACTAATTAAACGAACCATTGGCACACTTACACCACTTATACTTGGGTACATTTTTGACACACAACGCATTGACTACCTTGCCTATTTTGTACTGGCATGGTCAGTAATATTGCTCCTTGACTACTTTTCCGACCTTAACTTTGTGCAACTCCATTTAAGCACGCAAAGCGTTCAATATTATGCACACCAGCTATTACTCAAAGTAGATCCTATCTTTCACGCTACACGATCAACAGGTAAAATAATTGCAAAAATAGAACGTGCCACTAGCTCGTATCGCGACATATTGGACATTGCTATGCACGAGCTTCTTTTTACACTTATCGGTACGATTACAGCCCTAGTTACAGTCACACGCTTTGACATTGAACTCGGCATAATCACACTTATTGGCATCACAATTATTGTTCTGCTTGCCATCTCAAGTTATATTCTCAATAATCGCGCATTTATTGAACATTACATTCGAGCGGAGGACAATCTTAAGGGTATTGGTCTAGAAAATCTTGCACAAGTGGGATTAATTCGCGCTACATTTGCAGGAAACGAAGCCAATAGACGCTTACGTCATCTAACAAAAAAAAGTATTAACGTAGAACGCGCGTCATTATGTTCATTTTATTTAATGAATATGATCATGCGTTTTTCTTACTTCGTCATGCTTTTCTTTGTTGCATCGCATGTTATCAACCTAACCAAAGCTGGCATCATTACTCCAATAATTGCAACAACGTTGGTCATCACATTCTTCCGAGGAACCTACGATATTACTAAAGTTGGCCGTCGTGTTTATTGGTTCATTAGCCATATCGATCGCGTAAAAGATCTCTTCAGTTTTGTCAGAAATTTCGGCAAACAAACATTTCCAGTCTTGTCCGAAACTAATCTCAAATTTGAATTACCGCTCAACAAAGAAGGAAATATTATTCTTGAGGCCAAAGATCTTCGTTTTCGTTACAATGTAAATGCTCAAATATTCAATCATCATTCATTAATTTTAACTGTCCCATATGCACAAAAAAATAAATTATATGGTGTAATTGGACCTTCGGGTGTTGGCAAAAGCACCTTAATCTCAATCCTTGGCGGCCAATTAAGACCACAAGAAGGAACACTTATTTTGAATGGTATCGATATTTATTTAATCGACGATTACGCCCGCAGAACACTGATCACGATACAAAACCAAACTGCAGCTACATTGCGCGGCTCTGTTCGCTACAATCTTCTATTTGGTCTACCAGAACATGATGAAATTTACAGCGACAAAGAACTGAAGGACATTCTTAAGCGTGTTGGCTTATGGACAATCTTCAAGGAAAAGGATGGCCTGGACACTTTTATTGGCGAAGGTGGATTTACCATCTCTGGTGGACAACGACAGCGATTTAACTTTGCAAGTGTCTACTTAAGAGCCAAACACTACTCCCCTCTCTTAATTTTGATGGATGAACCAACCAGTAGCCTCGATGAAGTAAGTGAAAGAGCAATAACCGCCATGATTGAAGAATTGGCAGTAAAGGCTATCACATTAGTCATCGCCCACAGGCTCAACACCATCGAAAACGCCTCCTGCCTCCTCGACATATCCCTTATCAAAGAAACAACCAAAATGCGCTTTTATCCTCCAGATGTGCTCGAACAGAAGTCTCAGTACTATAGAGACCTCATAAAAGGCAAGGTCGAAATAGCAGATTAGGCCACACCACACATACATTTATTGACAAAGAGCTCTTTTCACCAGATGGAAAAATCTTTGTAACCTGTAAGTTTAATTTTTATATATGGCAAATTTTACATGAAATTTTTAATGAGCTTACTTCAGAGGAAATGCTCCTTTCACTTCGTATTTTCGCAAAAGAAGAAGCAACAGACTTATCTCAAGAACTTGGAATAATGCAATCAGCTTATGAAAATCTTCTGCAAAAAGTACAGGCGATTCTCAAAAAACACTTAACAAAAAAAGATGTGCCATCGCCATTAGAACCTCAACGCAAAAAAAGAAAAAAATGATATACTGGTACAATGAAGATAATGGTCCATTTTGGTGACAAAACATCGTTCGTTGCCCCACATTCCCTAAAAAATAAATTAAACACGCTAAACAACCAACCCCTGATTTTTCAACATCAAATCCATAGCAATAAAGGGTTGGCTCTTACCGAACAAAATATTGAACAGTATAAACACTGCCTCACCCACAATAGTGATTATTTGATAACAGCGATTAAAAATATCTGGATCGGCGCACTTACAGCAGACTGTTTGCCAATTGCCCTTATGGATGAAAAACACAATGCAATCGGCATAGTCCATGCAGGTTGGCGAGGAACGATAGGTAAAATAGCAGTCAATACGCTTAACCACATGCGCAAACTGTATGGAACTAAACCAGAAGAAGTAAAAATTTCCCTTGGCCCATGCGCATTGCCATGCTGCTATGAAATTGATCAACCATTTATTGACAATCTTCCCGAGTGGGCAAAGCAATCGGTTTACAATAATACCTTCGATCTACCAGCCTGCAACATACATCAACTGATCGAATCAGGCGTAAAAAAAGAATATATTAATAGATCACACAATCAATGCACTATATGCAATGACAATTTCTGTTCACATAGAAAAAACCCTATGAGCAGAGCTCGCCAGATGAGTATAATTTCGTTAAGATAAAGAATGGTAATGAAGGCTGGTTGTTAGTAACTAGTACAGGGAAAAAGAGCGAAACGGGATATTAATGATAAAAAACATCTTACATACAGTTTTTGGCACAGCCAATGAGCGCCAGCTCAAAAAGCTCATGCCAATCGTTAAAAAGATTAGCGCACTAGAACCTGAGATACAGGCTTTGCCTGACGAAAAACTAGCTGCAAAAACACTTGAATTCAAAGAACGCTTAGCAAAGGGCGAGACCCTTGATGATCTTCTTGTTGAAGCATATGCAGTTGTTCGTGAAGTTTCAAAGCGGACATTAGGGATGCGCCCATTCGATATGCAATTAATGGG
>Ga0075124_10000176_pt1 | contig 29425 bp, 19 predicted proteins | sample AntAceMetag02UKS_FD_69809 | JGI IMG/M metagenome (GOLD analysis project Ga0075124, IMG submission 69809) | Saline lake microbial communities from Ace Lake, Antarctica - Antarctic Ace Lake Metagenome 02UKS | ecosystem: Environmental > Aquatic > Non-marine Saline and Alkaline > Saline | place... | reverse complement strand
TGCCTATCATCCTGCGCAGAACACAACGGAACACAATGTCAAAATCGAGGCTGGGAAAACCGGACGAAGCTATCAGAAAGGCCGGCGCCCATCGGAGTTGAGCCGACCGAAGAAGCCGAATGGAAAGAAAAAAGTTAAAGGATGCCTTGTCAGGGGAATCCTGATCCTGGGATTCCTGATCATCCTGGCGATCCTTGCTGTTGGTTCGTTTGGTATCTACCAATACTTCCGCATTTCCTCATCCCTGCCGGATGTGGATGAGCTGCAGGAGAACGCTGCCCAATTTGAGACGACCCGCATCCTCGACCGGGATGGGAACGTCTTGTACGAAATCCTGGACCCGAATGCAGGTCGCCGGACATATGTCCCGCTTGAAGATATCTCCCCATACCTCATTGCAGCGACAATCGCCACAGAGGATAAATTCTTCTTCACCAACCCCGGGTTTGACCTTTGGGCAATGTCACGGGCTCTCTGGCAGAATTACACTGCTGGTGAGATCCAATCCGGTGCATCCACGATCACCCAGCAGTTAGCCCGGGCACTCCTCATGGACCCCAATGAGCGGTATGAACAAAGCTACGCGCGCAAGGCAAGAGAGATTGTCCTGGCATATAAGATCACCCAGCAGTATTCCAAGGAAGAGATCCTGGAACTGTATTTAAATGAAAATAATTATGCCAATCTGGCATATGGGATTGAGGCAGCGGCTGAAACCTACTTCAACACCTCTGCAGATGACTTGAACCTCTGGCAGGCATCATTCTTAGCCGGCATTCCTCAGGGTCCAGCGATCTATGATATCTACAGTAATCGCGATGCAACACTCAACCGGCAGCAGACCGTCCTTGTGTTAATGTATGAGCTAAGCGAGGAAGCGGGCTGTATTGGTGTTGGCATGGGGAGACCGCCTATCTGCGTTTCCTATGAGGAAGCCACCCAGGCGAGCATTGACCTTGCCAATTATGATTTCCCTAAACTGGAGATCAGCATAGAATATCCTCATTGGGTTGTCTATGTTAAGACCCTCTTGGAAGAGCAGTTTGACCCGCAGACGATTTATCGCAGCGGCTTCACAGTATATACCACCCTGGACCCTGACCTGCAGGATGAAGCTGAAAGGATTGTTGCTGAGCAAATTAGCGCGCTTGAAGGATACCATGCTTCGAACGGTGCACTGGTAGCGATCAACCCGAATACAGGCGAGATCCTATCCATGGTCGGGTCGGCGGATTTCTATGGTGAGGAGATAGACGGACAGGTGAACATGGTGCTCTCCCAAACGCGCCAACCTGGTTCCGCCATCAAGCCGTTAACCTATGTGGCAGCTTTTGAGCAGGGCTGGACAGCCTCGACCCTGATCTGGGATGTCCCTTCTGAATTTGCACCTTCCGCCGACCCGTATGATACAAATCCGCCTTACGAACCAGTCAATTATGATGAGAAGTTCCACGGACCGGTCACGGTGCGGTCTGCGCTGGCGAATTCCTATAATATACCGGCGGTGAAGGCATTGGATTATATTGGGATATTTGACGATCCGGAGACGGACGCTGAGGAAGGTTTGATCGCCTTCGCTGAGCGGTTGGGAATCACCAGCCTGACCCGCAGCGATTACGGTCTTTCACTAACGCTGGGTGGTGGAGAGATCAGCCTGATGGAACTCTCTTCAGCATACACTGCTTTTGCCAATGAAGGCAGGAAGATGCCGACGGTGGCGATTACGAAGATCGTAGATCATACCGGCAATGTTGTTTATGAATATGAACCGCCGGCTGGCGACCAGGTGATCCGGGCGGAGCATGCTTACCTGATCTCATCTATCCTTTCTGATACGGAAGCTCGAATACCCATGTTCGGCACCAATCCGGTAATCAACCTGGATTTCACGGCTGCGGTCAAGACTGGCACGACCAATGATTTTCGGGATAACTGGACGGTTGGATATACACCTGACTTGGTCGTGGGGGTTTGGGTTGGGAACACCGACTATTCTCCGATGGAGAATACAACCGGGTTAACAGGGGCGGGACCAATTTGGGCTGAATTCATGACCTATGCAGTCAACATACTGACCGGAGATGATCCATCATCCTTTAACCGCCCAGCAGGGATCGTGGACCGGGTGATCTGCGCCATCTCGGGGACAGAGCCTTCAGAATGGTGCCCGGAGCAGACCAGTGAAATATTTGCCTCGGATCAGCTGCCCGAATCCAAATCGGAGGATCTGTGGAAAAAGGTGACGGTTGATACCTGGACGGGATTGGGTGCTTCAGAAGCTTGCAGTGAGTTCACGGATAAGAAATCCGCGATCAATGTGGATGACGAATGGGCAATGGAATGGCTGAAGGAAGAGGATGAAGGTCAAGCCTGGGCGGAGGAGATGGGTTTCTCATCGCCTCTGTTCTTTGTCCCGGAACGGGATTGTACAGCAGACGACCCGCGTCCTATCATTACATTGATGGGGCTCTCCGATGGCGATATGATTAAAACGAGTAAACTCAAGATCCGAGGGATCATCACAGCCACAGAGAATTTTGATTACTACAAGATAGAATGGGGTAAGGGCGCTGATCCGGTCACCTGGACGAAGTTGGTTAAAAAAGAAGAAACGCCGCAAGAGGCTGAAGGCTTGCTTTATGAGTGGGACCTGACGGAGATGGAACCCGGTATGGTCACACTGCGGATTTATGTTCACAGCACCGAAGATACCTACGCAGAAAAATTGATTTCCTTGAACATTCAGATTCCGACACCAACGCCAACCAAAACACCGCTGCCAACATCCACGCCGACGCCTACAGTTATGCCCAGTGAGACTCCCACACCATCTCTGACGCCGAGTTCGACATTACCCCCTTCACAAACGCCAACGGAAACGCTGACACCCACCCAAACGCAGACGCCAACTCAGACACTAACACCTACCCTTTAACCGACGCCTACCAAAACAAATACAGCGACCTTATTTGGCTTAGAACAAGGCTAATTGGGAAGAACGGTATTCTGGAGGATCTGCCAGGATTTGTTCTTTGAACAATTCACGTGAGAGGAGGGGATTGGCTTCCAGGTCACGCACCAGGCGGAATTTCATCACCAGGAAATGGCGGTCAAGCCTTTGCTTCAAGAGGGGATTGCGCTGTTCTTTATAAGCAAGCAGGTTCGCCCGGCTGCCTGGGATGGTCAGGATATTGGCGTGAGCAGGTTGCTGCTCTTGGAGGCAGGGATAGACGATTGCGGATGAAAGGATGTAAAAGCAGTAAGCCGGCGATGTTTGCGGCTCATCGATCCAATTGAGCGGATTTTCCCCACGAATTTGATATCCCAATTGCTGACCTATGCGATGAAGTGAACTGCATATGGATTCCAGGTCTGCCTGACGTGCTGCCGGGAGTTCAGATTCCCGCAGTTCCCAAAGATGGGCTGCTGGATCCACCATTTCCGCATAAGAGTCAAGACAGTTCAAGAGGACTTCATCTTTAGGAGTGAAAATCCCGGGAAGCGTTTGATACACAACAGCCTTCACATCCTCTGATGAAGTCCTCTTTGTCTTCATCAGATGGTTGAGGATTGTCTGTTCCACACGGTCTATCAGGGGTATTTCGGTATGTGTTTTGCCAGCCAGCCACCACTCGCCCGTTTCCAAAGATGCTGTTCCACCGCCAATGCGGAACAATCCCCCTGGTTCTGTAAAAATGGTTTCAATCAGGCTGTTCGTTTCTGACGCTGCTTGGTTGGGGTTTTCAAGAAACGTATCCACAGCCAGTTTGTTATCAGACGCCAGACCAGTGACCGCAGCCGCATGAACCTGCTGATAGGAAGCCGGTTCTCCTTTTTGTTGAAGGTAGCTGCCCGCAGCTTCTCTGGCTGCTACCAGGGCTTGGTGGGGTTGGGTGTGCCCTGGTTGGGTTGGGCGTTTCTCCCATTGGACCTGGGCAAGTTGGTCTGTGGTGGATTGAGAGAATCCGGTCAGCCTGAACCCGCTGGAGTCTCCCGCCAGGAGGCTGGCCAGGAGCAGCATGGGTTCATTTTCTGTGGTGACTGTCCAGAAGTTGGTTGATGGGCTGCTCAGGGAGTGCAGGGTCTCGAAAACACTCCTTAAGGCGTGGGTATGCCAGTTCCAATCGTAACGTTGACGGGAGAGGACCTGGCGGATAGGATCAACCGCGTTCTGTCCCCAAATCCAACCTGTCCATAACGCGGAAAGAGTCCAAAACGCCTGATTTGGCCTGGGAATGGCTGCGATGATCGTTGAAAAGCCCTCCACTGGTGCCGGATCAAGTTCCTTGAGCCTGCCCTGGTACCGGATGATGCCCGGTGAATCGGGCAGTTTCCCTTCCCAATCCACAAGGGAGATCGGCGAATCAAGGATCTGCCAGGATTCGATGGCATTTTCCATCACTTTCCAAAGGTTCTTTTCCTGATAGACAGAAGGGATCACAATTTGACGGGGACGGTCCCGCGGTGAGGGATAAGCCCATAGCGTATTTCCCTGGTCAGCAGCGCAGAGGATCAGGGCGATGAGGAGTTCCCGACGTCTGGGTGTTTGCTCAAGGTTTTCAAGTTTATTGATGATGGTTTGCAGGACGATCAATGGCCTGGCTGGATAGGCATTCAACGCATTCCTGACCTGTGGACGGAGTGGGTCGCCCTGAGATGTGATGCGGTTGAGTGCCCGAGCCTGATGAAGCCTGAAGGGTGGGAGGGGAGTCATGATTGCCAGGGTTTCTTGTTCGATGGGTTGTTCCCCTCTTGCGCCACAGAAAGGGCAGGCTACCTGGGCGGCATACGGCTGATCGTCCCCTTTTTCCCACAGGAAGGCATCAGCTTCGATTTGTCGGTGACAATCTGTGCAGGAGACCTGGTAGAGGCTGCGGATGTATGGTTCCATCCGGTCATCGCCTTTGGGCGTGATAGCCAGGTCTTGCAGGGCGGCGACAAACTCGTCCTTTTGTGGGGCGCTTGCCAACACCTGGAGTATGAAAGCCTGGATGGGATTGTTTACCGTAACGAGGACAGGACTACCTGACAAAGCAATTTCTATAGGGACAAGCGGGTTGAAGCCAAAGGGCTCCAGTACCCAATCTCCAGGATGGAGGTTTTGGCGGCACCAGGCCGCGACCATACCCTGCGGGACAGGCGGGAGGAAACGACCGAGCGGCAGTTCGGGGGGCGGTCCGCTTCCTGGAATATAAGGCACATTCATCGAACTATTCCTTAATCCGAGTGTCCGATGAGAGGGTGGCGATTCACTCGTGAGGTTCTGTTCCGACAGATCATTTTACCCCGGTCATTCCCTGTATTTCAGGATTTCAACCTGATAGGGCGATAACGGCAGGGAGCCAGCAATCGACTTATTCTCATTCAGGAGGGAATTCCATTGACCATCCGGGAGGTCAAAGTGCAGGTCCCGGCTGCTGAAATTCAGGATGACCATTATCTGGTCATTGTCCAGCGTCCGGCAGTATGAAAGAATGTGGTGAGGATCTTCCACCAGAGGGGTAAAACTGCCGTGCTGAAGGGCGGGTTCTGATTTTCGGATTTTTATGAGTCGTTTATAGAAGTTGAGCAGGGAATCAGGATCAGATGCTTGCTTGACAACATTTCGTGTAGGAAAATCCTTGTTCACTGGCAGCCAGGGGTCTGTTTGTGAGAAACCGGCGTTGATCTTGTTGTTCCACTGCATGGGTGCGCGGCACCCATCGCGTCCCTTGTGGAACGGCCAAAATGTTTTGCCTATCGGGTCTTTGACATCTGCTTTCCTCTTGATGGGAATATCCCGCAAACCAATTTCTTCACCATAATAAATAAAAGGCGTCCCTCTGAGGGTTAGGAGCATGGCTGCGGCGACCTTTGCACGGCGGTCATCCTCACCGAAGCAATACCGAGAAGCGGCTCGTTTTATGTCGTGGTTGCTGAGGACATTGTTTGGCCAAGCATCTTCGGAAAGGGCGCTGTACCACTTGAGCGTTGAATTGAGAAAGTGTTGAGGATGCCACCGGTTTTCAGAAAAATTAAAATTAAATGTGGCATGCAGCTTATTTTCGCCGCAGTAGCTGGCGGTCCGCTGGGGATCAGCGATGAAGGTCTCTCCAACAGCGTAAGTCTCTTTATGTTTGTCAAGGATACCCCTGATTTCCTTTAATAACGGGACCATTTCAGGCTGGGAGGTATCGTAGATATGCTCCTGGCGGTCGAATGCTCTGATCCCAAGCTTTGGGGGATTATCTTTTAAGTCTGGATCTTTGAAATAGGCATTGAAGACATCCAGCCGAAAACCATCAACACCCTTATTGAGCCAGAAGCGGAAGACATCAAGCATTGCAGACCGCACATCAGGATTTCGCCAATTCACATCCGGCTGCTCTTTGTAGAACATATGGTAGTAATACTGGTTCAGGTCAGCGTTGTATTCCCATCCGGAACCGCCAAAGATCGCCTGCCAGTTATTGGGTGGTTCGCCATTGGGCTTTGGGTCTCTCCATATATACCAGTCATGATAGGGATTATCCCGCGACCGCTTTGATTCAATGAACCAGGGATGCTGGTTGGAGGTGTGGTTGAGGACGAGGTCAAGGACAATGTGGATATCGCGTTTTTTAGCTCCCCTGACCAGCGTCTCAAAATCTTTCATCGTGCCAAATTTGGGGTCAATCGCTTGATAATCTGCGACATCATAGCCAAAGTCAACATCTGGGGAAGGATAAATTGGGGAGAGCCAGATTGCGTTAATCCCTAAGTCTTGGAGGTAATCCAATTTATCAGTGATTCCCTGAAGATCGCCAATCCCATCATTGTTTGAATCAGCAAAGGAACGCGGGTAAATCTGGTAAATGATTCCATCACGCCACCAGAGAAAATCTTTTTTCATATCAGAATCCTTTGAATTTCTATCTAGTTAGATTAATAATTAAATTATAGCGGATTTTATTCCACTCGACAAAGGGATAAATACGGTTCCTGACTGCGCTCTTTCTCCACGGATCTTATACACGACCAGGGCCGAATGGGGTTTGGTCGTTGATTGAAAGTCCTTGCACCTCACTTTAATTTGTGCTAAAATCACTGTTGAGTTGATAAGCAATTTTGTTTATCTTTCATACCCTTACCGTCGAAAAGTGGGTGTCCCCCACTTTTCTGTGTATGATGCAAGATTAAACAAAGGGAGTAAGTAGAAAATGAAAAGTGAATTTGCACTGGCATTCAATGAGGTTGTAGAAGATCGGCAGCTTTCCAAGGAGGTTATCCTGGAAGCGCTTGAATCTGCGATGATCTCTGCATACCGCAGGACGGTTAATGCCTCAAATGCACAACTTATAGAAGCAAAAATTGATATAGAAACCGGTCAGGTGGAAATCTACGCGGAAAAAGAAGTCGTAGAAGATGTTCAGGACGAGCGCACCGAGGTTTTGCTGAGTGAAGCCAGAAAGGTTGATCTGGAGGCAGAGCTTGGTGGTGTGGTCGTCGTGGAAACCACACCGGAAGATTTCGGCCGTGTTGCAGCGCAAACCGCCCGGCAGGTCATCCAGCAGCGCATCCGTGAAGCTGAACGTGAGATCCAATTCGAATATTTCGAAAAGCTGTCTGGCGAGATCGTCAGCGGTGTTGTCCAGGCGGTCAGCGGTCGGGGCGCTACCATTGGGTTGGATAAAAAAGCCGAAGGAATGATGCTGCGCAAGGATATGATCCCAAGGGAACGCCTGCGCGTACATGACCGAATCCGCTGCCTGGTCTATAAAGTCAAAGAGACTAACCGCGGCCCTCAGATATTTCTTTCAAGGGCACATCGCAAATTCCTGCGCCGCCTGCTTGAAAATGAAGTTCCTGAGATCTATCATGGCGTGGTTGAGATTCGTTCAATTGCCAGGGAGCCTGGTCAGCGGGCGAAAGTCGCCGTATCTGCAACCCAGCAGGGCATTGACCCGGTGGGTGCTTGTGTGGGCGTACGTGGCGTTCGTATCCAGGCGATTGTCCGTGAATTGAATGATGAAAAGATTGATGTGATCGAGTGGAGCAGCGATGTTTCTGCTTTTATTGCTAAAGCGATCAGCCCGGCAAGGGTTGTTGGCGTTTATCTGGCTAAGACAGAAGAAGAAGGTAAGACAGCTACGGTTGTTGTTCCTGAGGATCAGCTTTCACTGGCGATTGGTCGGGATGGGCAGAATGCCCGCCTCGCTGCGAAACTAACTGGCTGGCGGATTGATATCAAGAGTGTGGTGGAAGCTGCTGGCGAATCCTTGCTGAAACTGTATGAGGATCCGCAATATCAGGAAATGGCGGAACGCGAAGCTGAATCCATGGAGAAAGTGGCTACCCTTTTGGAAAAGAAAGCAGAAGGACGTCCACTGCCGCCTGAAGACTACGATTCCATGGCGAAATTCATCGACCGTGTGGAAAAACGTGTAGAGAAGAAACGCCGTGAGGAAGACCTTGAAGAACAGCGCCGGTATGAAGAAGCACTGGCGACCGTCCCAGAATTGACCTTTGAGATCAATATCCTTGATGTTGATTTTAAGGAACATATCCTTTACATTTTACAGGAAGCTGGGATTGAATCTCTGGGTGAGCTGGTATTGCAAATGCGGATGGATTCAGATAAAATCCTGGCGCTGAACGGGATCGGTCCGAAGTCCCTTGAAGAGATCCTCGCCCTGACAGATGAGTTGCGTGTCTCCGCTGAGGAAGCCGCTGCAAAAGCAGAAGCGCCTTCTGTAGAGGAAACCCCGGTTGAAGCTGCTGAAGCTATTGAAACCGTTGAAGTTGTTGCAGAAGAAGTTGAACCTGCGGTAGAAACAGAAGAGGTGGCAGAAGCTGAAGCTGAAGTTGTGGAACCTGAAAAGAAGGAGAAGCCAGAACCAAAGGTTAAGGCAGAGGTTGAGGAGAAAGAGGAAAAAGAGGAAAAAGAGGACGAATTTGATAAACTCTTCTCCTATGATGCCCGTAAATACGGGTATTACGAACATGAAAAACCGAAATTAGAGGAAGTAAAGGAAGAGCCTCAAAAACCCGAGAAGAAAAAGAAACACAAGAAACGGCGACCTCTCCCTGATGAAGCAGATGAATGGGAAAATTGGTCGTAATGGTTGTAACAATATGAGAAGCGAGTAGATGGTCAAGAAATCAAAACGTCGCGGCAAACATATCCCAAGGCGAACATGTGTAGGCTGTCGGGAAGTGCTGCCTAAGCGTTCATTGATCAGGATCGTAAATGGGTCTGATGGCGTGGTGGTTGATCTCACCGGAAAGGCTCACGGAAGGGGGGCGTATCTGCATGATAAGCGATCTTGCTGGCTGCGTGGTATCAACAGCGCTCTTGACCATGCTCTGAGAACCAAACTGACGGATCAGGAAAAGCATGACCTTATGAATTTTATGGAAGAACAAATTCCTGAAGAAAGTACGGTACAAAAGGGGGCAGAGGAAATGTCAGGATGAAATAAGATCATCTAGTCGCTCTTCAGCAGTCAAATAATCAAAATAGCTTCCTGCATCCCTGGTGGAGCAGCGAAGCAGGGGAATAGTACCTGGAGGTGTTGTGTGAGCGATAACAGTAATAACAAAATCATCTTACCTTACAATATCAGCGTGCGCGATCTGGCAGAAAAGATGGACGCCAGCCCCATTCAGGTCATCAAGGTCTTGATGGCGAATGGTGTTATGGCAAGCATTAATCAAACCGTTGATTTTGATACGGCCGCTGTTGTCGCCAGCGAACTTGGATTTGAACCTGAATTAGAACAGCTTGAAGAAGAAGAGACCAAGGAAAAGGGCGAGATTCCATTATGGCGCCAGGTGATTGCTGGTGAAGATGAAAAAGACCTGGAATCCAGGTCGCCAGTGGTGACGATGCTGGGGCATGTGGACCATGGAAAAACTTCCCTTTTAGATGCAATCCGGGATGCAAATGTTGCAGGCGGTGAGGAGGGTGGGATTACCCAGCATATTGGCGCTTATCAGGTCGAACATAAGGGACGCAAGATCACCTTTCTGGATACGCCTGGTCACGCGGCTTTCACATCCATGCGGGCGCGCGGCGCTCAGGGGGCAGATATTGTCATCCTGGTGGTGGCTGCGGATGACGGTGTGATGCCGCAGACCCGTGAAGCCGCCAACCACGCTAAAGCAGCGCGTGTGCCGATTGTGGTGGCTTTGAATAAGATGGACCTTTCCTCAGCCAATCCTGAGCGAGTTAAGCAGCAACTTGCGGAGATTGACCTCATCTCAGACGAATGGGACGGGGATACGATGATCGTCCCGGTTTCGGCAAAGAAGATGGAAGGGTTGGATGATTTGATGGAAGCGATTCTGTTGATCGCTGACAGCGCAGATATTAAGGCAAACCCGGATGGTGAAGTCTTGGGTACTGTGGTGGAGGCAGAATTGGATAAATCCCGGGGTGCAATGGCAACCCTGCTTCTCCAGAACGGGACAATTAAGGTTAGCGATACGATCATGGCTGGCAAAGCTCATGGACGGATCAAAGCAATGTTTGATTTCCGCGGCAACCGGATTGAAAAAGCCGGTCCATCCACACCTATTGTGGTGATGGGTTTGAATGATGTCCCCAGGGCAGGGGATCTCTTTCGGGTAGTCGATTCAGAAAAAGAAGCGCGAGCCATAGTAGATGATATGGAAGCTGAAGAGGGCCCTCAGACATTTATCCAGAGGGCGACCCTGGAAGACCTCTTTGAACGGATGCAAGCCGGTGAGGAGCAAGCGCTGCGCCTGATCATCAAAGCCGATGTTCAAGGCTCTTTGGAGCCGATTGTCAATTCCATCAAGGAAATCAGCGAAAAACAGTCTGAAGTTTCTATCGAGATCCTCCATCAGGAGATCGGCAATATATCTGAAAGTGATGTTATGCTGGCAACAGCTTCAGATGCCATCGTCATTGGATTCGCTGTTGAAGCGGATAACGCTGCTGAACGCCTTGCAGAGGTTGAAGGGGTTTCGATCCGCCTGTACACGATCATTTACCGACTGACTGAGGATATTGAGAAAGCGCTCAAAGGCATGCTCGCGCCGGAAATGGTTGAACGTACTGTGGGGCAGGCAAGAGTACTGGCAACTTTTGCTGTCTCACGTTATAAGGTAGCAGCCGGTTGCCGGGTGGTTAAAGGTGAGCTCCGCCGGAACGGTAAAATTCGTGTACTCAGGGATGAGAAACCAATCTTTGATGGTGAAATCGGATCCCTGAAACGTGAAAAAGAGGATGTTCGAGAAATCCGCGAAGGATTTGAATGCGGCGTGACCTTAAAACAATTTCATGAGTTTAAAGAAGGCGATATCCTTGAATGTTATGTGATTGAGGAATCGCCGGTCCAGTAACTTGAGGTAAAAGGAAGAAAACATGCCTACTGGTATCAGATTAAAACGAATACAGGATCAGATAAAGCGCGTTCTGACGGTGATTTTGGAAACCAAAGTGAACGATCCTAGGGTCGAAGGGGCTTACATCACGGATGTCTCAGTGGATCGTGAATTGGATTTTGCGAATATTTATGTCTCTTCTCTGGGAAATCATGAACAGGCTAAAGAGATCCTGGAGGGACTGGGGAATGCGAGCGGTTTCATGCGTTACGCGCTCAGCCAGGAGGTGGAATTAAGAATGATGCCCAAGCTGCGATTCTATTGGGATGAAACACCACAACATGCTGATCGGATTGAATCTCTCCTGGCGGTGATCCGAGAGGAACGTGAAACATCTGGTGGGGAATCACAGGCGCAGCAAAAGGACTTAGACGTTGATGAGGAAGTTGAATGAATAATAATATTGACCAGCACATCGCTGAACGGATTGACGCCAGCGATCATTTCCTGCTTGTATCTCATATCCGACCGGATGCGGATGCTGCCGGTTCATTGTTGGGCCTTGGTCTGGCTCTTGAAAAGCAAGGGAAGAATGTCCAGATGGTCCTGGAAGATGGAGCAGATCGGTTCCAGTATTTACCCGGAAGCGATCGGATCACGAGTCAACCGAGTGGCGATGTGGACATGATCATTGTCCTTGATTGTTCAGACCCTGACCGCGTTGGCGGAGCACTTACCAGTTATGGTCAACCCCACCTGGTTGTGGATCACCACAAGACAAACCTCAACTTTGGTGAATTCAACGTGGTTGAATCCAAACAGGTTGCAACAGCCGCGATCTTATTTGATCATATGCCGGCTTGGGGTTTATCCTTCTCACCAGATGTGGCTGCCTGTTTGCTCTCAGGGATCGTCGGCGATACGATTGGGTTCAGGACACCCAACGTTGACTCCGAAGTGATGCGGAAGGCAGGGGCGTTGATGGACCTTGGCGCGGATTTAGCCAATATCTACCGCGTAGAGCTGGTGATGAAACCATTTACGGCGATATGTTATTGGGGAGCTGGATTATCTCGACTTGAACAAAATGATGGGCTGGTTTGGACAAGTCTGACGCTTGCCGATCGAGAAGAAATCGGGTATGCTGGAAATGACGATGCTGACCTAGTGAATGTGCTTTCTTCGGTTAAAGAAGCCGAAATTGCACTCATTTTCATTGAACAACCTCAAAATAAGGTAAAAGTAAGCTGGCGGGCAAGACCCGGAATAGATATTTCTGGGATTGCGTTTGATTTTGGAGGTGGTGGGCATGCGGCTGCAGCCGGCGCTGATATTGAAGGAACGCTGGAAGACGTCATGAAACATGTTATTATAGAAACACGACAATTATTGGATAATCATTAACTTATAAGGAGTATTTTAAAGACCCCATGGGGGGTACAAAAATAATATGAGTGAACAAGAATTTGATGTAAAGAATGCTGTCTCAGGGGTGTTGGTCGTTGATAAACCTATCGGAATGACATCACATGATGTCGTACAGATCGTCCGCCGGGGTACGGGGATCAGGCGAGCTGGGCACACAGGAACACTGGATCCACGCGCTTCCGGTGTGCTGGTGGTTCTGGTAGGTCCGGCTGTCCGGCTGAGTGAATTTGTCTCCGCCTCGGATAAGCGTTATCAAGCTATTGTCAAGCTTGGCGTGAGTACGGATACTTACGATACGGAAGGCGTCGTGACACGGCAGTCGCCTGTTGATATTACTTATGAACAGATTGAAGAAGCCTTGAAGCAATTTGAGGGAACAGTCGAACAGGTTCCACCTGCGTATTCGGCCAAAAAGATTAATGGTAAGAAAGCCTACGAATTAGCCCGAAAAGGCGAAGAAGTAATCTTAGAACCAAAGGAGATTAATGTCTACCATCTTGAGCTTTTAGAATGGGATACACCTGAGGCAATCATTGATGTATTCTGTTCTTCAGGCACTTATGTCCGGTCATTAGCAAATGACCTTGGTGATGTGCTTGGCTGTGGTGGTCATCTGATTGGTCTTCGCCGGACAAAGAACGGTGAATTCGCACTGCGAGACGCTATCCCCCTCCGAAAGCTGAAGGAGTCTTTTAGCGACGGGGACTGGTACAAATATCTGATCCCAGCAGCAGAAGCATTAAGCAACTGGCCTTCTCGCGAGCTGACTTTTGAAGAGGTTGACCTGGTCCGTCATGGTCATCGAATCCCTGTTGAAGAAGCGCCAGATGAAGCCGAACAATGGATCCGTGCCATCAGCCAGCAAGGAGAACTTGTCGCCCTGATGGAATATGTCCCTGAAGAAAAAGAATGGCAGCCGCGGAAAGTCTTCTTCACCTAGGGAGTGGTCAAGACAACAATCTATAAGAATATCGCCCTTTTCATTTATTGATGGGGCGATTTTCTGGTTGAAAGCGTTCAGCTGTTATGCCCGAAATTACTGACCCAAAAATGAATATCATTGATTTCTCAGAAATCAACGCTTTTACCCATCCAAAATCGTGTATAACGATTGGGAATTTTGATGGAGTGCATCGAGGGCATCAGGCAATTCTCAAAGAAATGTTTCGACTGGCAGGGTCTGACGACATGCCAGTGATTGTCGTCACTTTCTTCCCTAATCCAACAGATTTCTTCAATCAAAGGGGGCAGGGATTCTATCTAACAACTCCCCGCGAAAAGGAAGACCTTATACGTGCAATGGGTGCGGTAGAAGTAATGACATTAAAGTTTGATCAACAATTTGCTGGCCTTTCCCCTAAAGCGTTCCTTTCGAGCCTAAAAGAGAAATTAGGTCTGCAGGTCCGGTGATCGGGCATGATTTCACTCTTGGAAAAGCCAGACAGGGTACGATCCCTGTAATTAAGTCTATTGGGGAAGAATTGTCCTTTTCAGTTGAGGTGGTTTCACCAATCAGGTTGGGTAAAGATGGAATATCATCAACTGCAATCCGGCAGCATTTAGATGCAGGCAAAGTGCGTGCTGCTGCTGACCTGCTGGGACGCTTGTATGCGGTTTCCGGGAAGGTCACGCACGGCTCCGATAGGGGAACAAAGATCGGGCTGCCTACTGCTAATCTCTCGCAATGGCCGCAGAAGAAACTGCCAGGCGTTGGTGTGTATGCGACTTATGCTGCTGTTGGTGGGGGAACCTATCAAGGGATCACCAACATCGGCTTCAGACCCACATTTGAGGATCAGCGTCTGCCGAATGTTGAAACGCATATCCTGGGGTTTGATGGTAATATCTATGGGATGGAAATCACATTGGAATTTCTCAAGAAGATCAGAGATGAACAAAAATTCAACGGGGTGGAGTCATTTCTAGCGCAAATAGAAAAAGATAAAGTTGCTGCCCAAAGGATCTTCAACCATGAGCAAACCTAGGCGTATTTATCTCCTCAGCCCAAAAGTACTCAGTCCTGAGACTATTGCGGTTGCCTTCGCCAAGACATCAAGATCCCCAAAACCTTTTGATGAAATTGCTGCTGAATTAACGGATGAGCGGTCTGCTGAATTCAACGAGAAATGGGTTGTGGGTTATGGGCATGCATCCGTAGCAGAACATGCAGTCCTGCATCTGGCGATGGAGAATGTTTCACGATTGGCGATAGAAACGATTGAGGGCAACCGTTTGGGTTCTTATACAGAAAAATCCACCCGGTATCAGCAGTGGGATACTGATGCATATTATTTCCCTGCTGAACTGCAAGAGAATGACCTGGCGGATGAGTTCAAATCCTGCTGCGATCACCTTTTTTCAACATATCGTGAAAGTATTCCAAAAGTTGAGGCGTGGATCAGGACTACACAACCTCAACGAGCGGATGAGACGTTAAAAGCATTTTCCCGGCGGGTCAAACCCGCTGCGGTGGATATCTGCCGGTTTCTCCTGCCGGCTGCCGCTCTGGCGAATGTGGGTGTGACCATGAATGCCAGAACGTTGGAATATGCCATATGCAAAATGCTCAGTTCCCCGTTGGATGAAGTCAGAGTGATTGGTGAAAAACTCCGCAACGTATGTCAATCGGAAACACCGACATTGATCAAATATGCAGCGTGCAATGATTACATGATCTCCACCAGGGAGATGCTGGGGGGATATGCTTCCGGGATCAGCCTTGAAAGCAATGATGATTTCCGGATGCTTTCGTGGGATCAAAATGGCGAAGACCAGATCCTTGCAGCACTCCTCTTCCGTTTTGCGCGAAACAAAGCTTATGGCGCTTGCTTTGATTTTGTTTGTACCCTTTCGGACGCGGAGAAAGAAAGGTTCATCGCTGAGCTGATGGGTCCGAGGGATACTTTCGATCAACCATTGCGGGAATTTGAATATGCCCAGATGACCTTTGAAGTGATGATGGATCAGGGCGCATATTTTGAGTTTAAACGTCACCGGATGATGACCCAGACAGTCAAACCGCTAACACCACACTTGGGATTTGCTGTTCCAAGGGGGATCACTGAATCAGGTTGTGAGGAAGCATACATTGAAGCGATGCGGGATGCTGCGAAGTTATCCGTTCGGTTGGCGGAGCAGAATCCAGATGTCGCCAGCTATATCATTCCAAATGGATTCAATCGAAGGGTGTTGTTCTCAATGAATCTGAGGCAGGCCTTTCATTTTTGCCGGCTGCGTGCTGCGCAAAACGCGCATTTTTCTATCCGCCGGATTGCATACAGGATTGCTGAATCAATCCAACAGATTTATCCAAAATTAGGACATTATCTGGATATCCCCTCATCCGAAACCTGGCAGGGGATTGAAAACCGACATTTTTCCACTATCGCAACAAGATAACTTATTCCTCGTCAGAAGTACCCACAAGAATGAAGGGCGTTGCCCAATATTGGTTGTTATTACTCTCGTCGAGTTTATTTTAAATGCTGCATGCGTGATAAGCCTTAAAGGCTGTAATTAGCTATAATTGCTTTATCGGATCTTGAATCGGAGTTATCATGATTGTTTTACTGATCCTATCCTTTCTCAGCATTTGGATCATCATCGGGAATATTGAACGCGAACCAAATTGGCGTTTAGCGCTTGTCCAGGCGTTAATCATCTGGGGTGGATTCATGGTCCTGGGTACAGAAGTGTTGAGCTTGTTCAAGGCGATTAACCGAGTGTCTCTTGGGATCATGTGGTCCCTGCCGATCCTTTTTGGCATCATCTGGATCTGGTCATGGCTCAGGCGCGGGAAGGTTTTACGCCTGCCCATTATCTATCACCGCGACAGTTGGTTGGGTACGATATTGGATATTTTTGTCATTCTGATCCTGGTTATCACTGCTGTTGTTGCATTTGTCTCCCCTCCGAACTCACAAAGTGCGCTCATTTCAAGTATGAGTCGTGTGGCACATTGGGCGCAGAATCAAAGCCTGGCTCATTATGCCACGGGGATTGAGAGCCAGAACAGCCATTCTCCAGGCGCGGAAATCATGATGTTGAACTTCTATGTCCTGACGGGCGGAGACCGCCTGGTCAATTTTGTCGCCTGGATCTGTTTCGCAGGTTCTGTGGCAGCATCTGCCAGCCTGGCTGAGGCGTTGGGGGCAAAGGTGAATGGACAGCGGATGGCAGCTATATTTACGGTGACAATCCCGGCTGCTATTACTCTGTCAACGGGCGCAATGAATGATATGGTTGTGAACTTCTGGATCGTCAGCACCGTGCTCATGCTGCTTTATTACAAGAGGAAAACCCAACACCCGGTTGTTCTTGTCCTTGCAGCAATTTCCGCAGCGCTTGCCATTGTGACCAAGGCTACCGCTTTTTTATTTCTCTGGCCGTTTGCTTTGTACATCCTGATCATTCTCCGTCAGCGGTTGGGGATGGCGAAAATGCTTCTTTGGGCGCTGATTGCTATATCCATTATGGGAATATTTAATTTTGAACATTACTATCGAAACCAGTTGACTTATGGTCAGTTTTACAGACCTGTCGAGCTGACAGAGGAAATGAATGAAATCCGCAGTTGGCGAGTCCTGATTTCAAATGTAACCAGGAATGCCAGTTTGCATGCGGACCTCCCTTTCCCACGTGCGGATAGTTGGCTGAAGGAGAACCTTGTCACGCTGCATACGGAGCTTGATTTGGATATTTCTGATGTGCGGACAACAATTGGCGGTTTTTTCTACATTCCAGAAGTAAGCACTTCCGAAATGACCAGTGGGAATCCTGTTCACGCAGCAATGATCGTTTTCAGCATTACTGCAGTGGTCGGTATGGTGATTTTAGGGAAGAAAGATCCGGAGATTCTGGTATACAGCGGTGGGATATTTTTTTCAATGCTCCTTTTCTGTTATCTGTTGAAGTGGCAGCCTGCTGGCGGACGCTATCAATTACCCTTTTTCTTCCTTTTTGCACCCTTAATCTCTGTCCTGCTGGATAAACTAGAGAGATTTGAAGTGGTGGCAGTCCTCGCTCTGGTGTTGGTGGCTTATGCTATGCCCTGGGTGTTCCAAACTCAGGAACGCCCAATCATTCCAAAAGAGAATAGAACTTGTCAATACAGCGTATTTAAAGAGAACCGGGACAAGCTTTATTTTGCGACCGATACTGAAGACGATAAAGCTTTCTATAAGGCTTATTGGGCGATCACAAATGAGATTAAAGAATTGGGGATCACCACGATTGGTATGGATTTAACATCTGAAAGCGAGGAATATCCTTATTGGGCTTTGCTCGGCGCACCGGATGATGATTTGCGAATCGAATGGATCGCTACCGAGACAGCTTCAGCAGGATTGCTGGATGAAGACTTTTCACCTGAGGCGATTATTGCTGAAGGGCTTTCCCAAGCTGAAATTAATTTATATTTACAAGATTATGAACGACAAAACCATTTTGGCATTGACCTGTTCATCAAAAGGGATGAATGAAAATTCTAATTGTGATCAAGAGAATATTTTGGAATGGGCAGGAGAGACGGTTACGGGCATTATGGCGGCTTGTTTTGCATATGCTCCTCATATTTCTTATATCAATTCTCTTTTCAATTGCTCTTGAATCACTTTATTTTTTGTTGCTTGGGTCTTTCAATAGCGACATTCGCATACTCAGTTTCCTCGAAATATTTGAAAATCCCTGGGTAAACGCGGTGGTTTTCCCTGGAGGGATGTTGCTTATCATCCTGGCGGCTACGATGATCAGCGGACGCTGGGTAGACCGGCGAAAGTTCAAAGACTTTGGATTTCATTTCTCAAGAGCGTGGTGGTTGGATTTAGCCTTTGGGCTGACGCTGGGAGCGATGTTGATGGGATTGGTTTTTCTGTTTGGATGGTTTACCGGAAGTATCCAAATTACTGGGTTTATGCAATCCTTTTCCGGGCGTGGACAGTTCTTATCGGAGTTCTTCCAGGGGCTGATCTTTTACATTATGGTGGGCTTCTATGAAGAACTGCTCTCAAGGGGATATCACCTGGTTAACCTTTCTGAAGGCTTCTATGGTGTGAAGATCAATAAGCGCTGGGCGTTGCTTCTTGCACTTGTGGTTTCTTCTGTTGTTTTTGGTTTGCTGCACATGAGCAACCCTCATGCATCCTGGATCAGCACGGTGAATATCATGTTGGCGGGCATTTTTCTTGGGCTTGGGATGATCCTGACGGGGAATCTTTCGATCTCGATCGGGCTGCATATCACCTGGAATTTCTTCCAGGGCAATGTGTTTGGGTTCCCGGTCAGCGGAACGCGCACTGGAGCAACCCTGATCGCAACTGAGTTAGTGGGACCGAAATGGCTGAACGGTGGCGCTTTTGGTCCGGAAGCAGGGTTGATGGGGTTAGCCGCGATGCTGATTGGCAGCCTGTTGACGGTGTTATGGGTTCGCAGGAGTAAGAGTGGACGGCTAGAGTTGAAGGAAAGCCTTACAGTCTATGAGCCCCAGAACAGAAGAAGAAGGCAATTATCGGAATCTGATAACTAGACCAGCCTTTTGGATGGAAGGGTGCTTGACAAACCGGTCGATTTCTGTATAATTGAAGCAACAATTGAATATTGAAAGACGATGATGAGGAAGAGTAGGCACTGAGTCGGTGTCACAGAGAGCAGCGGCAGGTGAAATGTTGCACATACGGCGGTGTTGAATGGGTCTCGGAGTTGTTGAAGCGAAAGGGAACGATTAGTTTCAAACGGACACACTGCCGTTATCAAAGTGAAAGGTATACAGAGGTCATCTGGTGTACCTGAGTAATGAGTGAGGCTGGTTTTTCCCGTTGCATCATCAACGGGTTTTTTGGTTAAAAGACTGCCTAAGCTGGGTGGCACCACGGACAAAACGTTCGTCCCATAACGGGATGAGCGTTTTTTTTGTTGCTTTTCCTCCATTACTCTGGCTGTTGCTATTCATTTCATTAGAAAACTGGAGGTCACAAAATGTCTGAAAAACAATATAAATACCTTTTGAGTGAGAAGGAGCTTCCGACACATTGGTACAACATCAGCGCAGATATGCCGATGGAAATGCCGCCGGTGTTGAACCCACAAACCAAGGAACCCATCACCCCCGAGTTTCTCAATGTCCTTTTCCCCATGTCGCTGATCATGCAGGAGGTGAGTAAAGAGCGTTATATTGATATTCCTGAGGAAGTCCGGGAGATTTACAAACTCTGGCGCCCAACGCCTCTAATTCGCGCCCGACGGCTGGAAAGATCACTGGGAACGCCGGCACATATCTATTATAAGAATGAGGGTGCTTCCATTTCCGGCAGCCACAAGTGCAACACCGCAGTCGCCCAGGCGTATTATAACAAGAAGGATGGTACAAAGGCATTGACCACAGAAACCGGTGCAGGTCAATGGGGCTCCGCGCTTGCAATGGCATGTAAATTCTTCGATATGGATCTGGAAGTGTATATGGTCAAAGCTTCGTATGAACAGAAGCCGTACCGGCGGATCATTATTCAAAGCTATGGGGCGGATATCTATGCCAGTCCATCTGACCGTACAGCTTATGGGCGCAAGTTCCGGACGGAGAACCCGGATAACCCAGGTTCTCTGGGGATTGCTATCTCGGAGGCAGTCGAAGCGGCTGTCAAATCCAATGGGGCAAAGAAATACAGCCTGGGTTCCGTTTTGAACCATGTCTTACTGCATCAGACGGTGATTGGGCAGGAGTGTATTAAACAAATGGAATTGGCAGGCGAATATCCAGACGTTGTTATCGGTTGTGTGGGCGGCGGCTCCAATTTTGCCGGATGTGCGTTCCCATTCCTGTATGAGAATTTAACTAAAGGGAGAAAGACAAGGTTCGTCGCTGTAGAACCGAAAGCAACCCCGACACTCACAAAAGGTCCATACGCCTTCGATTATGGGGATACGGCGAAAATGGCGCCTATCCTGAAAATGTTTACTTTAGGGCATGATTTCATCCCTGCGCCTATTCATGCTGGCGGGTTGAGGTATCATGGCATGGCGCCCCAGATCTGTGCGCTTTACGATGCGGGGTATATTGAAGCTATCGCGGTTTCCCAACCGGAAACCTTTGAAGCGGGACTCCTGTTTGCCCAAACCGAAGGCATCATTCCTGCGCCTGAATCAGCACATGCGATCCGAGTGACGATAGATGAAGCCTTGGATGCAAAAGCCAGGGGGGAGGAACGCGTGATCCTATTCAACCTTTCTGGACATGGTCTGCTGGACCTAGCTGCCTATGATGCCTTTAATCAAGGGCTTGTTGTCGATGACACATTGGAGATCACAAAAGAAGAAATCAGGTCACGTCTCCCAAAAGTAGATTTCCAATGATGGGTTGGCAGGAGAAATAAATTAAGGAATTATATACTTGCCAAACCTAAATATTTGTGGAAGATAACAAATAAGGTAATGGGGGTCGTCTCTTGACATTGGTTCTGTAATTTGACAGTGACGACCCCTTTTCTGTCAGATAAGGGTTGCAGAAGCCGCCAACGGCGGCTTTCTGTTGTTAAGGAGAAGAAATTAAAGAACATTTATGCGGCATTGATTTCAGCAAGTAAAAATAATATAGATATTCCAATAGAACTTCGTAATTCAGTGGATAGAAGGCTTCGCGTGGCAATGAGAGCTAGATAAGTGCTTTGAATTTCTCTTTCGATTCTTAATTATGCTTATAAATTGTGGAATCTGAAAGATAATAAAATTAATATTGAATTTTTCAAGATGTGGAGAATAAATCTGTTTCAATACCTCTATTATATGCAATTAAAATAATTTATCTGTAAATTTATGCGAATTTGCACATGCAAAATATTTCAAAATCCTTCATTATCAGTTTGTCTAATCTAAAAATATGCAATATAATATTTGGAATGGAAATTATTCCACCAATTTAGATATTTATGGATGGAGAGGATTTTTATGTTAGCTGCAGAAAGAGCACTTTACATTATCGATAAATTAAATGAGAGGGGCATTCTTAGCCTTAAGGAAACGATAAAGGAGTTGGGGGTGTCAGAATCAACGATTAGACGCGATTATGAAAAACTCGAACAAAAAGGTGTTCTTGTGAGGATTAAAGGTGGAGTAGCAATGGAAGAAACCTTATCTTTTTCCATCAATAATTCCGTTGATTCATTTGAACTAACAATGGATCATAAACGTTCCTTGAACAAGGAGAGTAAGGAAAAGGTGGCAAAATTTGCTGCAAATCAAGTAAAGGATGGCGAAGATATTTTCTTGGATGGTGGAACAACATTAGTGCCGCTATTTGAAATATTGGTACAGCGTTCTGTAAGAATCGTTACAAATAGCGTCCTTTCACTCAATAAAATCATTAAGCCTGTAGCAAGTATCCATCTTTTAGGAGGTTTCTATTTACCCGCATATGGAATGTGCATAGGTCCAAATACATCCGCTTTTCTTGAAAAATTTCAATTTGATAAAGCTTTTTTCGGTTGTAGTTCAGTAAATTTAAAGAACGGATTTTGTTATTGTGCTGAAACTGATACGCCTGCAATAAAACAAAGGGCAATGAAACTCGCAACAGCTTCATATTTATTAATAAACTCAAGTAAATTGAGTATGATGGGGTTTAATCAATGGGCAAGTCTTGATTCATTTGAGGCTATTTATTGTAATGAATTTACTTATCCGGAGAGTAAAGAACTCCCTGATAATTTAATTATGGTTTCATGACCCGAATAAATTTATGAATGTTGGAATTATGTATTACATTATTTAATTTCGTCTTATTATTCCACAAGATGTTTATTTAAATGATATGTTTTAGATGATGGTGATAGCGGTTAAATAATTTGTTTTCTACCTTCAAATTATTTAGCTGTTATTCGCATTTAAATCTGCAGTGGGGATAAATTACACCTTTAATATGACGGAATAAGAAAGCAAATAAAAAGAAATGAAATATTATGGAGGAAAATGCTTGACAATGGTGAATGGATGCATATATAATGTTAGAGATAGGAGCTGCATTAGATTCTAAGACATCCACTAAATAAAGGAGAATAGAAATGAAAAGGTATATCTCACGAGCGCTTATTATTTTAATACTGTGTATAAGTTTTCTAGTTGTTGGTTGCTCGAATAATAATGAAGCTACCGTTGAAGAGGAAGCTACCGTTGAAGCGGAAGCTACCGTTGAAGAGGAAGCTACCGTTTATAAAATTGGCTATATCACTTCTGATCCAGCTGAGGGATTTTGGAAAGATGTCCTTGCTAGTTTGGAAGCCGCATGTGAAGAGAGAGGTGTGGAATTTGTTTATCAAATAGCAGACGATGCTACTGGCATGCGTTCAGCTTATGATTCCTTGGTTATTCAAGACATTGACATGATTGTCGATGGTTATGCACTCGAGGAGCTTGCCCTTGCTTATGCAGAAGAAGCTGTAGCTAACGGTATGCCATTCATGGGTGTTGCCTTTGAAAGTCCAGTCGAAGGTGCTTATAGTTACGGCACATCCAATGATGGACTTGGTGAATTTTTTGGTGAATATGCTGCAGAATTTATCAATAAAGAATGGGATGGTCAGGTTGATTTGATCGTTACTGGAAATGCATACACCATGGTGCCAGCGATGGCTTCGAGAACTGATAAAGCTGTAGAGGTTCTGCAGAACACTGAAGGGTTCGAGTATGTCAAGGATGTTGAGTGGGTAAAAATTGACATGGAATCAGATGTAGCCAGCCTAGGTGTAAAAACAGCCGCATTGCTGACCTCTCATCCCGATGCAGAACATATACTCTATATTACAGGTACCGATAGCATGGTCCCAAATGTTATCACTGCTATAGAGGACGCTGGTTTTGAGGATAAAGTTATGGTTCTCAGTTGCGATGATACAGAAACTGCTCAAACATATTTTAGGGAGACAGCTGAATTAGGAATATATCGACCATGGTATGGATCAATTGATTTAACGACGAGTACTTATGGCTACACACTCCTGGATAAAATAATTGCTGTTCTTGATGGTGAGGATGTAGAAGCTTATACTGAACATTCAGGGGTGATGATAACAGCTGACAATATTAATGAATATTATCCAGAAGAATAAGGAGAAACAATCCTGGTAATGTGTAGGTGAAGAAAAATACCTGGCGGAAAATTGTTTTCCGCCAGGTATTTAAATAATAAAAAAGGAGTGTCGAATTTGAGTTACCAGATTTTATTAGAAATGAAAAATATTACCAAGAGATTTCCAGGAGTGGTAGCTCTTGACAGTGTGAATCTGGTGGTGAGTCGTGGCGAGGTTCTGACTGTTGTTGGAGAAAACGGAGCGGGTAAATCCACTCTTATCAAAATAATGTCAGGTGCATATCAGCAGGATGAAGGAAGTATTTTCTTCAATGGAAAAGATGTCGGTAAGATGACACCCCGTAAATCTATAGATTTAGGAATTGCGACAATTTATCAGGAATTGTCAAATGTAAAGGGAATGTCAGTAGCTGAAAACATTTTTTTAGGTGTACAGCATAAAAAGAACGGTTTTATTGATTATAAAAAACTTTATGCAGAGAGTATGGATATTCAACAAAAAGTTGGTTTGGAATATTTACGCCCAGAAACTCTCTTATTCGAACTCTCAACAGCTGAGCAACAATTGATAGAAATTGGAAGGGCATATTCTCGTAATTTGAACATTATTATTATGGATGAGCCAACATCTGCCCTTAATAATATTGAAACCGAAAAATTATTTACGTTAATCCGCAAGATGAAAACGGAAGGTAAGGCGATAATTTTCATTTCACATAAATTAGACGAAGTGTTTTCTATTGGTGATCGTGTTCAAGTTCTTAGAAACGGCGAAAGTGTCTACACTTCCTTGATTAAAAGCGCAAAAAGAGATGAAATAATCAACAGCATTTGTGGGCGTGAATTAAAGGAAATGTATCCAGTATCCAAACGTGATATTGGCGATATTGTCTTTGAGATTAAAAATTTAAATACAGATTATCTTCAAAATATTAATATTAATGTAAGAGAAAAAGAGATAGTGGGTCTCTATGGATTAATGGGATCTGGCTGTTCTGATATTGTTGAATGTGCTTTCGGTACGGGAGTATACGAAACTGGCGATTTTTACGTCAATGGATCTAAAGTCGAAATACATGCACCAAAAGATGCACGCAGCGCTGGTATTGCATATACGCCAGCAGACCGACAAGAAAAAGCACTCCTTATTACTCATTCGGTTAAGAATAACCTAACCCTTGTGACTTTAAGGCAATTCATCAAAGGGCTGTTCATAAATTTACGTAAAGAGAGAGAAACAGCCAGTGAATGGGTTTCTCGTTACAATATTAAAATAAAAACCTTAAACGAACCCGTTATAACAGTTTCAGGCGGGAATCAACAAAAAATTGTCCTTGCTAGATGGTTAGCATCCAATCCAAAAATCTTTCTTTTGAATGATCCAACAAAAGGTATTGATGTTGGCGCAAAAGTAGAAATATATAAATCAATCGAAGATCTCTGTAATCTGGGTTGTGGGGTTATCTATGTGGCCGCAGAGTTACCGGAATTATTAGGAATAGCCGACCGTGTTTATGTCATTCATGAGGGAGCTATGGCAGGGGAATATGCCGGTGATGAAATTACTCAGAAAAATATTGTAACAAGTGCTATAGGAGAGAAAAATTATGGTAACAACAACTAAACAAAATTCTTCAATTGGAAGCAAAATAATAAACTTTTTTAAATCCGTTTTTGGATCATACGGAAGTGTGTTGATTGCGATTATTGCATTATCTATTGTTTGGTCTTTTGCGTCCCCATACTTTTTGACAATTGCAAATATAAAAAACATAGGCGTCTATATGTCAGCAGCAGGTATTATTGCAGCTGGAATAACCGTCTCTATGTTACTTGGTGGGCTAGACCTTTCTCAGATGGCCATCATGGCTTTAAGTGGAATTGTTGTCGGTGTTGCTTTTAAAGCAGGTGTAACCGGACCTATACTATTGGTAATCGCGATTGGAGTTGGTTTATTGTCTGGCGTTATTAATGGTGCGATCATGAACTACTTACACCTGTCTCCCATCATTACAACGCTGGGTACATCGCTAATTTTCCGTTCAATAGCCTATATTGTGTCACAGGGAAATATGACCGTGGTAAAAGATGATTTTCTCGTTTGGATTGGTCGTGGCAAGATATTAGGTATTCCCGTAACTTTGTGCTTCATGGTAGTTGTTTATATCATTGTCGGTATAGTTTTGAAATATACTCAATTCGGTCGCAATGTAATTTCAGTTGGTGGCAATGCCGAAGCAAGCTATCTTTCAGGGATTAACGTGAAGAAGACTCGGGCTATTGCATTCATGGTATCCGGTAGCTGTGCTGGTCTCTCTACATTACTTTTCATCTCTCAAGGTTATGTTGCAATGCCTAATGCTGGCTCTGGTGCTGATTTGGATGCTATTGCTTCGGTCATCATTGGCGGCCTCTCTGTGGGTGGTGGCAGAGGTTCAATCATTGGCACTTTCTTGGGGATGTTGTTTTTCTCATTACTAGCAAATGGTATGAGTCTTTTAAGTATGAATAGCTATGCTCAATTAGCAGTTAAAGGTTCATTATTAATAATTGCTGTATATATTGATATTTTACGGAGGAGTAAAAAATAAATTCAATATAGAGATATTCAGATTAATTCATTCACCAGAATTTCATAAAGGAGGAAACGGTAGATCTATCAGACCGTAATAATCGTGAATACTAATAAAAAAGCAAGTGAAATGAATACTAAAGAGCTTGCCGCTTACATAGATCAATCAGTCTTAAAACCAGAATTTACCGAGATGGAGATTCGGAAATATATTCAGGAAGGAATTGATTATGGTTGCAAGACAGTTTGTATAAATCCTTCTTCACTTGATATTGCAAGAGAAATGACAAAAGGTGAGGAAACAAAAATTTGTATTGTTTGTGATTTCCCTTTTGGACTTTCAACAACTGCTTCCCGTATTGCCCAAGCCAAGGAAATTTGTCATAAAGGAGACGTTGCTGAATTGGATATCGTTGCTAACTACGGATGGATCCTTTCGGGCAAATGGTCGGAAGTAGAGGCTGATCTCAGACAAATTGTCGATCTTTGTCATAGTTATAAGACTGCTGTTAAGGCCATCTTCGAAGTAGATGCACTATCAATTGACCAGGTTAAAAAAGCAACAAATGTCGCAATTAAAGCTGGTATTGACTTTGTTAAGACTTCAACAGGTTTTTTTACAGGTGAGAAAAGAGAAGGTGCCACAATTGAAGTACTATCTGCAATGATGGAAGCGGCAAACGGGCGTTGTAAAGTCAAAGGTGCTGGTGGAATCCGCACCCAAGAATATTTCTTCAAACTTATAGATATGGGTATTGATCGAATGGGTATTGGTTATCGTTCAACCCCCGTGGTTTTAGGTTTAGAAAATTAGTATATGTTATTTTGACCTCATTGAAAATTAAGTTGCATAATTTATATACTATCAAATCTAAAATTATCTTGATTAAATAGAGTAATAAAGGAGATTAAAGTAATGAACAACAGTAATGATTTTCGGGTGGGTTTTCAACCTTTTCAATTGAAGCCTCCGGCGGATACCCCAAAGGGGTTGCAGCAATATAAATGGACTCTTGAGAAATGTGAGAAAATGGGCGCGCGGGCAATATCCTTAACACCCAACTTTTACCCTACTTCTCCTACCAAAAGCACATTGACTGAAATGGCTGATATGGCTAAAGAAAAAGACGTCACGTTGATTCTTTATCCTTTCGCGGTTTGGGGTCTTGCGGGGCTCCCTTTGATGGTGGATGGATGGGGACGGCTTGGGTTTGCAGTTGGTGCATCCAAACCGGGTGATATACCGAATGCAAAATTGGCACGGTCTGCTGTTGAAACCGATATTAAAATGGCTGAAATATTGGGGAGTGAATATTTTTGCTCAGGTTATGGTCATCTTAATATTGCAACAAGTCGTTATAACAAGGAATTCCCATTCTCTGAGCAGAAAAAATTCATTGTAGCAAATTTAAAGGAAATGGCGAAGATGCTGGAGGGCACAAATATTACTTTTGCTTATGAGAACCACTGTGATTTTATAGGCAAAGAAATCGCCTCGATTCTTGAGGAAGTGGGTTCCCCACACGTTATGTCTCTCTATGATTTTGGAAATGCTGCAGTAGTTTGTGCAGATCCGAATGAAGATATTGAATATTTAGCACCTTATACTGTGGCAGCACATTTTAAGGACTTTAAAGTAATCATGAATCCTCATCGGACCGAAGAGTGTCATGATATGCCAATGGTCTTTACAGGTTGTTATCTGGGTGAGGGTTTTATTGATTTTGAAAGAATCTTGCAAGCGATCATTGAAAAATCACCAAAGCCCAAGGGAATGCCATTATTAGCAGAACCAGCGTTCCAATTGCCAATAAATGATGAGGAAAAGAATGATAGGGATGAATTTCATCGAAAGGTAACCAGTCAATACGTCAGCAAGATGCTGGAAATTGTTCAAAAGTTCTAATAACAAACCACGAATGGAGGAATAATGAAACAAAATAATGCTCTTGGTTTAGGAGTAATTGGTTCGGGTGTGATAGCTAATCAGGCTGTTTTTGAGCACCTGATTTCATTTGATGTGGAAGATCGGGTTTATTTAGCGGCTGTCTGTGATCCCGTACCGGGTAGAGCGCAGGAAGCAGCAGAAAAGTATGGGATTAAAAGCTTTTATTTAACTGAAGATGAACTTCTTGATGATCCGAATGTTGATATTGTTTCAGTCTGTTCACCTATTTTATTACATTATGAACATGGACTAAAAGCAATACGAGCGGGAAAGAGTGTTCATTTTAATAAGACCATGTGCTTGACAACTGAAGAAGCAAATTCTTTAATAGATGAGGCGGAGAAAAAAGGTGTTAAGATCGTCGCTTCGCCAGGTATGATGCTTTGGCCGCCAAATCGAAAAATCCGAAAGGCAATGCTCAATAATGAATTTGGTAGGGTTACATGGGCAATGGCTGGAGTAAAAGGTGTACTGTTTTATCATCTACGAGAAGAATCTCGTAAGGATGATGGAGCATCAGGGAAAATTGTTCCCACATGGTATTATAAGAAACCATCTGGCGGTCCACAATATGACAGTGCTGCTTATGCATTACATTCTATGACAGGTGTTCTTGGCCCAGCAAAAAGAGTTTCATGTATGTCCGGCCAGATTATGAAGCAGTTTGAATTTGGCGATCAAATAATCGATAGCGAAGTTGATGACAACATTATGATGTTGTTGGATTTCGGGAATGCCATCTTCGGGTTTATTTATTCAGCACTTCAAGGCGAGCCCTTTAAAGGTTTTACACCTTCAGTATTTGGAACGGAAGGCTCAGTGTCAAATGGAAAACTTAATGGGGAACCATTACTCGGATCACCAGCTGAGGCAATAATGCTTCCGAATATGAACATGTTGCATATTGCTCTCCCTCAGCCACACGTTTGGGCTGATCTTATGCAGTTGGTTGATTGGGTCAGAGAGGATAAGAAATCTATTGCTACTGCTGAGCATGCCAGACATGTTATTGAAATAATTGAAGCAGGTTGGGAATCTGCATCCACTGGAAAGGTTGTAGAATTAAAAACAAGTTTTAATACTGTCCCATTAGAAG
>Ga0075124_10000175_pt1 | contig 29454 bp, 28 predicted proteins | sample AntAceMetag02UKS_FD_69809 | JGI IMG/M metagenome (GOLD analysis project Ga0075124, IMG submission 69809) | Saline lake microbial communities from Ace Lake, Antarctica - Antarctic Ace Lake Metagenome 02UKS | ecosystem: Environmental > Aquatic > Non-marine Saline and Alkaline > Saline | place... | reverse complement strand
GACTTTCGTTTACCTGATTAAGTTGGCCCCTGATGCATCACTGACCCTTCCTTTCCTTGAATATGAGTTGAATTTTCTTCACGTCGACAAACTAAGCAAGGTATTCGGATACATCTTCTGTATCGCCGCTTTCGGAAGTTTTCTTTTTGCCCTCCATGTTAAAGGAAAGCTGGAACATTTTTCAGCGCTCATCTACGTGGGAAGTGCTCTCGGAGTGGTCTTTGCAGGGGATTTTTTCTCTCTCTATATCTTCTGGGAGTTTATGGCTGTGGCTTCCGTAATGCTCATCTGGGCAAGACGAGAAAGGAAATCGTTGGATGCCGGATTCCGCTATATCCTTGTTCACATTGTTGGTGGACTCGTTCTTCTTGCGGGCATCTTGCTCCACGTTCACAATACTGGTTCTCTGGCAGTTGGCCGAATTCAATCTCATGACCTTGCATCTTGGCTCATTTTAATAGGTTTTTTGCTGAATGCAGCGGTTCCACCATTGTCAGCGTGGCTCTCCGATGCATATCCTGAATCTACCGCTACAGGAGGTGTTTTCCTTAGCGCATTTACTACCAAAACTGCCGTTTATACACTTCTTCGCGTCTTTCCGGGCTGGGAGATCCTGATATGGCTCGGTGCCATAATGACCATTTACGGAATCATCTTCGCCATTATGGAAAATGACAGCAGGAGAATTCTCGCATACAGTATTATAAATCAGGTAGGTTTCATGGTATGCGGGATCGGCATTGGTACAGCCATGGCCCTCAATGGAGCCGCCGCACATGCATTCGCGCATATCATCTACAAAGGACTCCTCTGGATGTCTGCCGGATCTGTCCTTTACATGACCGGTAAAACAAAATGTACGGAGCTTGGTGGTCTTTATAAAACAATGCCCCTGACCCTCATCTGTTGCTGTGTTGCTGCGGCTTCCATCTCCGCCTTCCCTCTGACAAGCGGATTTACCACCAAAACGATGATCCTCCAGTCAGCGGTGAATCAGCACCTCGGTATCATTTACATTCTTCTCGAAGCAGCATCAGCCGGTGTCTTTCTTCATGCAGGCATCAAGTTTCCCTATTTTGTCTTTTTCGCAAAAGATAAGGGATTGCGTGCATCAGATCCGAAGATCAACATGCAGTGGGCAATGGTGTTTTTTGCCATTTTATGTATCGGTATCGGCATCTACCCAAAACCACTGTACAACATTTTGCCATACCCGGTTGAGTATCATGCATACACAGGCATCCATGTAGTACGGATGTTGCAACTGCTCTTCTTTTCAGGACTCGCTTTCTTCGTATTTCTGGGTCTCCTCAAGAGAACGGAAACCATTACTCTTGATACCGACTGGTTCTACAGGAAGGGATCAAGGCTGGTCGTTTTTGTAATAACGGGAATCGCCAGTGGTATTGCCAGATTTTGCGATTATCTCTTCATTCAGCGTCTTCCCAGAATCCTCTCCGCCTTCAGTAAAAATCCGATCTCGGGACTTCTGGGGATGAACCCCACGTCCTCCGCGGATTCAAAAAGAGGGGCAAAACCGGAACTCGTTAATATTATGCCGGCAGGCGTATCCGTACTGATTGCGGTTATCTTTCTCTACCTCCTTGCGTTCATATTTATTCAGTGGGGATAGCAGAGGATAAAAAGACTTTAATAAAAATACTTTAGGTTATTATATTAAAGTATTATATAAGTGTTTTGAGGTTGCTTCAAATGCACAAAAAGCCTGGCAGTTATACTGCCAGGCTTTTATTTTTAAATGGTGGCGGTGCAGGGACTTGAACCCCGGACACTACGGATATGAGCCGTATGCTCTAACCTGCTGAGCTACACCGCCCCGCTCAAATGTGCACCCCATCTACCTCAAAATTCCAGACGTGTCAAGCCAATTAAATTTTTAGATCGTAGGCTACAATAACGCTCTGAGTTCGACTCAGTCTTACAATCAGAACAATCTCTTTCTCTTCATCGTTGTCTATATCTTCTATCTGGTAATCCGCCACGTAACCCTGAATTTTCTTTGCCTTCCATTTTTCAGCCATTCCAAGGCCATTCCACTCAAGATCGCAGATTTCACTGCTACTGAAAGATTTAAAGCCCTTCAATATCCTTCCGATTGAACCCATGTTTTTTAAAATTATTACCTCTTTCTTCCCATTCTTATCCATATCAAAGGTAAGTATTCTTGTATTCACATATGCTCTCTCATCTTTCTCGTTTTCTGGTTCGAAACCACTGCCTCCTAGGCTGCCATAATCAAAATAATTCGTAGTCCCTCCAAAGACATCACTACTTTTCCACATCAATTCATCGCTTCCGCCGCCGATGACATGAATCAAAGAAAGGTCCTTTTTCGTCTTTCTGTATATGCAGAGATGATCGTATTCATTGAGCGAGAGCACTCGTTGTATTCCGCCCCCCTCTATGCTGTCAATTCCGATGCCAAAAACGGAAAGTCCCTTTGGTATCGACATTCTTTTCCCTTTTTCGTACTTACCCTTCTTCCAGATTATACTGTAAATAGGTGAATTATATGGGCTGTCCATTCCTTTCTTCTGTCCCAGAAGCATCGGAATATCTCGCGAATCAATGACCCTAAAAAACCATTTAAGACCTGAAGCGATTCTCGTAAATTTCTTGCCATTATACTCAAGCACAAATGAATTGACCCGATTGTTCTTTATATTTGATATTATAATCTCAGCTATATCGTTACCGTTAATATCGGCTATATCAACTGCAAGGTAATTATCATAGGATTTGCCGGAAAAAGTGTTCAAAAGCTTCAGATCGTCACCTTTTCGCTGATATATCATCACATTCTGACTGTCTATAACCACCACCTCATTCAATCCGTCGTTATTCACATCGCCTATTGCCATACCCTTAAATTTGTTGAGATATCTCTTACTCATCCAGAACCCTTCCATTATTAAGGGACTTGAAGGGGTAACGAAAGAGGGATTGATAATAGAGGTAAAGGTTCCCTCGTCAGTCTTCAATACCTCAGCTGCTTCCGGTTTCTGAACGGTAGCGGAATCGGCTTTTTCTATGCCTTGGGGCATTTTTTCTGTGGCGGACGGAATTTCAAACGCTGGAGAGACTCCTCCAAGTACATAGTAATTTATCTTTCTCGCAAAATCACTTATCTTGGGGATCACATCGTCTATTCCACGGCACTGTTCAAAGATTCCGACAGGGGTCTTGTATGTTGATACATCGAGAAGTTTTCCATCGAGGCTCACGGTATTCCCAATTTTAGTTATACTTCCCCATATCACATAATCAATATCGAGCCTTTTACCTAAACCATAAATATCGGCCGCAGTCAGGTCCTTCTTTCCTATCTTTTGAAGCTCTTCCATGACCCTGTGTTTATCCAGCACAGTAATCTCATCACTTGCGGAAACACGGGATATCAACATATCCCATACCCCATTTTTAACATATTCGATATCTTCGGAACTATGGACGGTAAAGGGAAGAACCGCAATTTCCTTCGCTGTATTTTCCGCCATGATCGACTGTGCGCCTATCAAAAGCAGAAGAAGAGAAAGAATGAACACAAAGCTTTTTCTCATTTTGTTCTCCTTATTACATCTGGTTTTACTTATTGCGAATAGGTAACAAATTTTTTCAGTAATTTCAGGTTATGCCTATCGCTCTTTTGTGGTGTTTCTATAATTTTCGGAATCTTCAGAAGCCTTTCATCGTTCATTATCCACCTGAAAGGAGTCTCTCCTATTTCCCCTTTTCCGATATCCTCGTGCCGGTCAATGCGTGAGCCGCATTCCCTCCCGGAATCGTTCATGTGGATAATCTTCAGATTCTCAAGGCCTATGCTATCATCAATTTCTTCAAATAGTCTCTTATAGCCATCCTCTTGCCTTATATCATACCCTGCAGCGAATATATGACATGTGTCAAGGCAAAAAGCCAGCCTCGATCTTTCCCTGACCCCTTCAAATATCCTTCCTATGTGATCTAGTGTATACCCAAGGACTGTACCCTGCCCCGCCGTGTTTTCCACGGCAATTTTGACCCTGTACCCTTTGGTCTTCTGATGTACGGCATTGAGGGCTTCGGATATTGCTTCGATGCCACGTTGCTCACCACTCCCCCTGTGAGCTCCGGGATGCATCACAAGATAGTCCACTTCAAGCTCTTCGCATCTTCTCATCTCACACAACAGGGCATCCTTGGACTTATCATATAAATGCCGGTCCGGTGAAGCAATGTTTATGAGATAGCTGTTGTGAGAAATAATGGGGCTTATACCCAGTTGCTTTCTTAAAGAAAGGAATCTCTCCTTCTCCGATTCTTCAAGAAATCGCTCCTCCCACCGGTTTGGACTCTTTGTAAATAGTTGGATGGTTCTGCATCCTGTTTTAGAACCTCTCAGCAGCGCCATTTCCAGACCTCCGGAAATGGACATATGTGCACCCAAGAGAGGCTCGTCGCACATGAGTCTTCCCCCCCCCTATTTTCTGTCTTCTGTTATATTTCTTACCCTTAAAAAAATGTCAGGGTATCGTTCCTTCAGCTTTTTCAGTCCCTTCTGAATCAATTTGCTTTCCGGTGCAAGGAGAATGAGACCGAGGATTATAAAAAGTATACCTTGAAGAACCGGCAGAAACAATCCTAAGCACCCAATAAAAAGCAAAAAGATACCAGCAATCAATCGTAACGTTCTCTTCATTCCGGATATAACCCGATTGGAAAGGTCTTATCAGATTGTTCTACAGTTAAGAAAGCTGACACACTTCGCTGCTCCTAAAAGGCACAACGCCGTGCATGTCTCATTATGGGCTTTTTAGCATTACAACTTCGGCACGGCATACTGAATTATATTAGCAATAATTGATTGATTATAAAGACCGATAAGCAGGATTATTACAGCCACGAGAAGTGTGGGAACAAGCATGCTCACGGGAGCTTCACTGATAACGGAATCTCCATCATGGTCATGTCCATGGGATTCAGGTGAATCAAAGCTGTAATACCCTATCTCGATTATCCTGAAGAAGAGTACGATATTAACCAGACTTGAAAAGAGGAGTGCAACGATAAATATCCAGTTACCGGCAAGTACCGAACCCTGAATGAGATACCATTTGCTGAAGAAACCGCAGGTAGGCGGTACACCTATGATCGAGAGGGCAACGACAACAAATGCCGCCATCGTAAGGGGCATTTTTTTAAAGAGCCCCTTGAAATCCATGAGAGTGTGGCTTCTCATTTTATAGCTTATAATTCCCGCCACGGTAAAGAGACCCAGGGTCATAACCACGTCATTCATAACATGAAGCACGACACCTTTTATCGCCACCGAATTTGCCAGACCGATGCCACCTACCATGTAGCCTACCTCGGCCACGATTATGTAACAGAGCATCCTCTTGAAATCGACCTGGGCGAGGGCCATGATGGCTCCGGCAAATATTGCCACAATTCCCGCTATGAGAAGTATCTTCGCCATGGGAAGAAGCTCAAAGGAGAGGTAGGGCCTGAAGATTGTAAACATAAGGCGAAGCAAAACGTAAATGGCAACCTTTGTCATTAATGGAGCAATCAGCGCACTTGCCACGGACGGTGCTTTTGTGTAGGCATCGGGCAGCCACACGTGCAGTGGAAAGAGTGCCATTTTCAATGCCAGTCCCACCATAAAGAAGGCAAATGCAACGAGAACTACCTTGGACCCATAGAGCTCAGGAAGAATCCCCGACAAATCTGCCATGTTGAGGGAACCGGTTACGATATAGAGATACCCCACTCCAAGGAGATAGAAGCAGGCACCAACCGTGCCGAGTATAATATATCTGAAGCTTGCGAGCGGAGCTCCTTCCTCGCCAATCGCAATGAGGGCGTAGCCGGCGAGCGATGCAATCTCCAAAAAGACGTAGAGATTAAACACATCTCCCGTGATCACAATGCCCAGAAAACCGGTTACCTGCAGAAGAAAAAGGGTGTAGAAATAGACGGTCTGTTCGGGCAGTTCCTGCTCGATGCTCCGCTTTGAGTATATTGCAACCAAAAAGGCCGTACCCGAAACCAGAACGAGCATCATCGCATTCAGGTGATCGATTACATATTCGATACCCCAGGGAGGAAGCCAGCCGCCCATATGATAATGAATAACCCCTTCGTGTATAACCGTATTCAAGACCGTCGCCGCCGACATGACGGAGACGAGAAGGGCCAGTATAACCCAGGGATAACAGATGTCTTTCCTTATCCATCCCAGAAGGGGTGTAACAAGTGCAGCCATCAGGGGAATAATGACAATAAGTACAGGGGCCTGTTCTATGATCATTTCAGAGCCTTTATAATTTCGTCTTCTTCGAGTGTATGATATTTTCGGTACAGCATAATAGCTATTGCCAATGCCACTCCGAGAGTGGCAACCATTACCACGATAGCCGTGAGCATCAAAACGTGCGGAAGCGGGTTTATATACTGAGCCATATTGATAATATGCTCTCCATGGGCATGTGCGTCAGCATCGGTTAAAATCGGAAGTGTCGCGCCCCCTCTCTTATAGGCGATTGAAACATAAAAAAGGATGATGGCTGTCTGGAATATATTCATTCCTATGATCTTCTTTATCAGGTTATTCTTTGAGATCATGGCGTAAAAACCTATCATCATCAGAATTATGTATATCCAAAAGTTGTATTTGCCTATGATGAATTCCAGCATGTTACATGACTCCTTACGAGACTTCTCAGCCCTTCTTCTTTCGTCTTCTCAGCAACATAATGCAGGACGCACCAGCGGTAAAAATAACCGTTGTTTCGCCGAGCGTATCATACCCCCTGTAATCCGCCAGGACAGAGGTAACCATATTGGGCGTTGCCGTTTCTATTTCGGTCTTCTCTATATAACGCGGAGATACATGGCGGCTTGCAGGCGAATTGGGATCACCCCACTCGGGCATATCGAGCGTCCCGTAAATGAGAAAGGCTCCTGTAATAATCGTTACAATCAAACTAAGGAATTTCAATCCTTTGTCCTCCTCGTCGTTTTCATAAGTGCGGCGATACAGAGTATCGTACCGATACCGGCGCTCACAGAAGCTTCAGTAAACGCAACATCAACCGCCCCCATCTGCGCCCACATCAAACACATAAAAAAGCTGTAGGCACTAAGAATCATAACTGCGCTCAGAAGATCCCTGACAGTTATGGCCGCGATGGCACATATGATGACAAATATCTGTATAATGAGATCAAAGAGTACGGTCATTTCTTATCTTCCTCTCTCATCCATGGTTTCAGTCCGAATCTGAGCCCCGCCTTGGAGATTGCATGCGTTGCCGTAGGCTGTGCTATAAACATAAAAATGGCGATGATTACTATCTTCAGTCCCGTGAGGGAAAATCCCTCGTACAGGGCAAGTCCCACAAGCGATAAAAAAACGGCGAGTGTATCACCCTTCCCTGTCGCATGGAGCCTTGTAAAGAAATCGGGAAAACGGAGGAGACCGACCGTTGCCGTTGTAAAGAAGAATAGGCCGCCCAGAATAAACAGTATTGATAATATCGTCATGACAGTCATCATAGCTATCCCTCGTTTTCCAGATATTTTGCAGCGGCTACGCACCCTATAAAATTGAGAAGGGCATATACCATACTAATATCGATAAACATCTCCACCCTGTTATAGAAGAATCCAAATATGATCAGGATGACCAATGTCTTGGTTCCAATTGCAGAAATGGCCGCTATCCTGTTAAATACACCCGGCCCGAATACGACCCGATAGAGCACAAGAAAAACGAGCAGGCAGAGGGCAAGTGCAATGGCAGTCAAAAAAGTGTTCATAGAAAACCTCAAATATTAGTGTAATAAAAAACCTTAATCCCTTTCTTCTTCGTCCTCGGGTAAAACACCTCCGGTCGATATATCAAAGAAGATGGAAAACATCACTGCCATAACGGCAAACCCCACGCCAAGCTCCACACCGAGAATTCCAAGTGATCGGGCATGTGCGGGATCGACGTTGAGGAGTTTATATAATACACTGTAATCAAGAAAATTACCGAGGAGGATCAGGCAGAGAAATCCGATTCCCGAATATATCAGGACACCAATACTACTGAATAAGACGGCGATGTTTTCGGAAAACTTTCTATTCACCTCTGCGTACCCATGGGTAATGAAAAGGAGTACCATGCTTGCCCCCAGTATTACACCGCCCTGAAAACCGCCGCCGGGGCTGTAATGACCATGCATGATTACATAGAGGGCATAAAGTTGAATAAATGGCACGAGGACCCGTGCGATCGTTCTTATAATTATGTCTTCACCACGAATTATCACTATATATGTCCCTTCTTACCTGAACTCGGCAAATATCCTTGCCACATCAAGGACGTCCTGAATATAGATATGATCGGCCTCCATAAAGACATGCGCGATCCTGTCTTCCATCTCTCCCGTGTTGAGATCATCGGCCAGTTTTTCCGAAAGGGCATGTACTACAAACTCACCCTCTTCTATATCAATGGTAATGGTACCCGGGGTAAGAGTGATCGAGTTTGCCAGTGTCACCCAGGAGATATCGCTTTCCAGCTTCGTCTTAAATCTCATTATCTTGGGACTTATCGGCATCTTCGGTGACAGTGCAAGGTAGGCAACATGGAAATTTGCAATTACAATCTGATAGATATGCCAGGGGAGATAAGCGAAAAACCTCTGAACAATCACCCTCATATCACCAACACGTACATTGGCAAATAACAAATCATGTCCTATTAAGGCGACAACAAATGAACAAATGACACCCAGCGAGAGGTGGAAGGTGTCGAACTTTCCTGAGAGAAGCGCCCAGAAAGCAAAGAGCAAGAGAAACGTGACGGCGAAGTTCTGAAGGCCTGATTTCTTCTTCTGTGCCCCCATTAAAACTGCCTGAATCTTTTTTTCTTCCATCCATCTCGTATCGGATGTGAGCTTTGTGGCCGTATTGAGAAGCTCTACTGCCTGTCCCCTGGCCTTTTCCAGAATTCGAAAGGCATCATCTGCAGCCTGAACTAAAAGGGTTACTTCCATATCACTTAATTCCTGTCATAGGTTTTCGGTATTAGAAAAACCGGAATATCAGATTTCTCGGCAACTTCGTATTTAATACCTCTTTGAAACAATCGCTTTAGGAGAGACTTTTCAACGGGAGCCCCGAGAATAATTATAGTTCCCTTGTAGTCTTTTGCCGCCGTCAAAATCTCTTCTCCCGTTTTCCCCGCATATATATGAAACTCGGCATCAATCCCTTTATCGAGACATGTCTTCCTCGTCTGGCCAAGCCTGACCTTGAGATCACGCATACCCTTCACTGTCAACTTGTCGTTAATTACATGAATCATATCAAGCTCGCCAATTAGTTCCTTAAAATCAAGGGCAAACGTTAATGCCAGATCGGAGTAGGGCGTCCAGTCTGTTGCAATGATCACATGCTCAAATAGGTCCTTTTCCTCTCTGCTCCGATTCATAAGGAGCACTGGTATGGGAGACTTGGCGATCAAATTGCTGACGGATTTCTCATCACCATTCACATCGACTACAATGAGCGCCGCAGCCTCTTCTCCTGCGGCCTTGATGATAGCATCGGCAGAGAGGTCGCTGGTCTTTCTTATAACATAGTCAATGTCAATACTTGACATGGCACTGTCCCACCCATCGGAATCGAAGGGAAGAAAAAATACTGTTTTCTTATACCTCTCTTTTTGAAGCGGTACGCACCTCTTAAAGACAGCTAACGATGCATCTCTATCCTTAAGATCGGTAACGTACAGTAACGTATCTACTCCCATTTACCGAATACTCCTCGATATTTAGTTGATTTCTGGCTTAATGTTCGCAGGAACCAATAAGGTTGGAAATGCTGAATATTTAGCTAATTTTTTGGCAACATTTCCCATAAATATCTCTTTCAAACCACTCTTTCCTGTTGCACCGGCAACTATCATCGTAGCTTCCCGTTCCTGAGCTGCCTTTTCTATCTCTACACAGGTATCACCGATATAGAGATGAGAATCCGCTTCCATGCCTTCCCTTCGAAAGATGTCGCATATTTCATCAAGCCTTTGTCTGTTTTTCTTTCGCGTCGCCTGGATATCCATCGCCGATGCACCCTTTATGTCTTTTTCACTGGCGACGTTAATTACCACAACTTCCTTTATAATATCCTTAAATTTAATCAGATAATTTACTGCCCTTTCGCTTGCAGGCGACCAATCCATTGCCAGGATGGGCCTCTCGAAGGGTCTTTCATTAATCTTCCCCGAGGGCAACATATACTTATATACGAGAACGGGGGTTGAGGTTCTTTTCAGGATATCAACAGTCTCCGAACCCGCATACAACTCCTCCACCTTTCCCTTCTTGTGATGTCCCGTGACAATCAAATCAACGTCTTCCTCCTCTGCCGTTGAAATGATCTTGGGAAGGGGGTTCCCCACAACGATATAGGCACCGACTTCCATTCCCTGTTCGAAGAGGCTCTCCGCCCAGTCGATGAAGCGGATATTGGCAATTTCTCTCAGTTTTGTCTCTTCATCTTTCAGATACCCCTTGCCGCGATGCATCGCTACTTTATCTCTCTCTATCACATGGAGAAATACTACATGATTAAACCCGGATTTTCTTAAATCCATCAGTGACTGCAACGCATCAAACCAGAGCTCTTCAAATTGAGTAACGAAGAGCAATTTTCTTTCCTTCATATTCTCACCCGTTTATTGAAGCTCCCCGCCACACGTTGCGGGGCATCTTCGACTGTTGAGGAAAATTTCCAATCTATCCTATAAGATTCTTTATCGTTTCGGCCAGTTCATCGGGCTCAACCGGTTTTTCGATGTATAAATCAGGTTCCGGAACCGGCTGATCACCAAACTCCGTCAAGGCCTCCTGTGAGCGAAGGAAGGTTCTCTTCGCTATACCGGAAAGTATAATTACGGGAGTATTTTTCAATGATTCTTCGGCCTTGAGTTCCCTATACATCCTGATTCCACTCTGTTTTGGCATGAGAACATCAAGAATTACCAGATCGGGCTTTTCCGTTCTGGCCAGGTCAAGACCCACTTCCCCGTTTCTTGCGATTAAAGGGATATAATTATTCTCCTCCAATACCGTTTTAACAAACGATATAATATCAGGATCATCATCGACGGTAAGTACCTTTTTTGACATTACAGATCCTCCTTTATGGTGTTTATAGCATTGAAGCTCCCCGCAACAAATTGCGGGGAATCTCCGATTGTTAAGGAAAATGCTTGTTTTTTTATTCTCGCTAACCCCGCCGCAGAAAGCGGGGATTGCGCTCGCTTCCCAATTCAAACGCGCTATACTATTTACTCTAACGATTTTCTGTAGGGAAGCATCATGGCAAAGGTCGATCCCTCCCCCGGTTTCGAATCAACCGATATTGTCCCTCCATGTTCATGAACAAGCTTATGGATTACCAGAAGCCCCAGGCCCGTTCCTTTTCCGCCTTTCGTGCTGAAAAATGCGGTGAAGAGTTTCCTTTTCACTTCATCGGTCATTCCGCAACCATTATCAGATACTTCATATCTGATCATGTTTTCCTTTTCTTCAAGAACCGTTCTCACCGTGACCGTGTGCTCTTTCTCCATATTCATATCATATACACATGCATCAACGGCATTGGAAACGAGATTTAACAATGTTCGGTGAATCACATTTGAATCCATTGAGACTTCTTTGATTGAGCTTTCGAAGTCCCGTACTATTCCGATTCGGTTCTTGCTCGCCTCCAGCTCCATTAACTCGCAGACATCTTCAGCTATATCGTTGGGCGAGCAGCTCACATATTCCGGCTCTCGTTCCTTGGAGTATGAGAGCAAATCCTGAACCAGAGAAGATATACGTCCGACATTCCTCTCGACCATATCCCAACCGGCTTTTAGCTTATCAGCATCACCCTTGTCAAGACCAACATTGACTATATAGGTACCACCTTTGAGACCGGTAAGAATGTTTTTTATATAATGCGCAAGTCGTGCGACGGTCTGCCCAATTGCAGCCAGTCTTTCAGAGTTAACCAGCTCCTGCTGCAGGCGCTTGATTTCTCTTAAATCCTGAAAAAACCCGACACTGCCGATAACCGTATCGCCTTCGCTGAGGAGTGTTCCGGAAAATCGCGTGGGAACATTAACTCCATCTTTTCCTACAATCGTAACTTCCTTCCATCCCCATCCCTTCTTGTTCCTGCTCCGCCGAAATCCCTTAGTAAATTCGTTTGCAATCTCTTTGGGATACAATTGATCGAGGGACATCTTTCTGACCACTTCCAGCCTCGAATAACCAAAAATATTTTCTGCGCCGGGATTGAATGTAATAATCTCCCCCGTTTCATCGGTTGCGACGATTCCGTCATTGGAGCTCCGTATCAGTTTGTCCTGAAAGTCAGATTTTCTTTTGACCTCCCCTATGGCAATCTGGCACATGTTTTCCAGATCTGTTGTGTATGCATTCAGTTTCGATCGTATGGATATCTTTTCTTTTGCGCGGTCAATCGCAATCTGTAAAGCCTCGTCCCTGACCGGCTTATTGATAAAATCAGAAGCCCCGTAGCGCAGTGATTCTATCGCAGAGTCCATATCACCATGGCCCGTAATAACGATCACCTCCGCATCGGGATTAATTTTCTTTGCCCTTTGCATCACCTCAATCCCGTCCATTACCGGCATTTTGAGATCCGTAAGGACAATATCGGGCAATTCTTCCTGGAATAGACGCAGTCCCTCCTCGCCACTCAGGGCGGTCAGAACTTCATACCCATCGCTTCTGAGCGACATGGAAAGTACCTTTAGGATATCCTCTTCATCATCGATCAGCAGGAGTTTTGTGGTATTCATATCCAGTACCGTTCGGCTTACAAATAAACGTTCTTTTCTATTTTTCCTTCATAAAACGTTTCATCAGCTGCTCACTGAGGGAAAGGTTAATGTAAACGTTGTGCCCGAGTCAACCGTGCTTTCTACCTCTATAGTACCATCATAGTCTTTAATAATACCATAACTTATGGTAATGCCAAGCCCAGTCCCCTTTCCCACCTCTTTTGTTGTAAAAAAAGGTTCAAATATCTTCTCTCGCAACTCTTTGGGAATCCCCGCTCCATTGTCAATGACCTTGATCACGACCCGACCATTATCTGAAAATGACTCGATTCTCAGCACCTTTTGCCAGTCTGAATCGCTCTGCATGGCTTCCCTCTCATCGAGTGCATCTCGCGCATTCATCACCAGATTGATAAAAACCTGTTCCAATCTGTTATGGTCAGCCAGGATGGAGGGAAGACCATCGGCGAGCCCCAATTCTACTTTTATTCCGTGAACCCTCAGTTGCTGACCAAGGAGCTTAAACACATCTAAGATCGGAGTATTGACATTCAATCGATCCCCACTCACCTCCGATTTTCTCACAAAATCCTTCATATGTTTTATTGTAAGAGCCGCTCTCTGGACATTTTTTTCAATCTCTTCGGCAACTGAGTAAAGGTCGTCCTCTTCAATTTTATCGCCCTTCTTCAGCGTCTTTGTAATAAAATCGGAACAGACCTGCATGACATTCAGCGGCTGGCTTATTTCATGAGCGATACCCGAGGCCATTGTTCCGAGCGTAGCCATCTTGCTCGCCTGAATAAGTTGCGTCTCCTTTTCCACATGCTCCGTGATATTGGGTGTGTTGACGATCAGACGATCTTTCCCCATGAACTTGACGGGGCTTATGTTAATGTCGACAAAAAACGACGTTCCATCCTTTTTCTTGTGCAATTTCTTCGAACAGGTCAGTGATTGGTTAGGCTTTATTAATTTTTCGAGGGCTTCAAGCACGTCCTTGTCTATCTGGTATTGAAGCTCTATAAACGACTTATTGAGAAACTCTTCTCTTGTATAGCCATAACATTCGACTGCTGTTGCGTTCACGTCAATTATCTGTAGTGTCTCTTTGTCAGCAATAATAATAGGATTGGGATCTGAATCGAACATCGTACGGTATTTTTCCTCAGACAGTCTCAATTCGTCATAGGATGCCTCGAGTTCCTTTGTTTTTTCCTTGACCTTCAACTCCAGACTTTGACCAAACCTCTTGGCCTCATAATGGAGTCGTGCATTTTCTATCTCGAGGGCAACATGGTTTGTGATTATAGCAAGGAGGTTTTTATCCTCCTTGGAAAAACGGTCAGACGTGTGACTCGATATTCGCGCCACTCCGAATACGACGGCTTCAGAGGCAAGTGGAATGTAGGCCGCAGATTTCAACCCCTCTTTCGACACAAACTCTTCGTAGGGCGCATTGTCACTTGTTACATCTTCAAAAAATATTATCTCGTTTTTTTTCGCCACTTCCTCGATAAGATAATCGGCTCCCACACCTGATCCCTTCTGGTACATCGGGTCCTGGTATCCGAATGCATAGGTAGTCTGAAATCTGTTTTCCTTGTCCTTGAGATAAACCGACAGGCTGTCTATATCGAAATTATCGAATATTTCCCTTCCCGCAGCACGAATTCTCTCGTCAGGATCCATCGTTGCGCTCAGGGCCGTCGTAATATCCCACAATATTGAAAGCTGGCGAAGGTGCCTTTCCCTCTCGGCATGCAGAAGCTTGGAGTCGGTCCTGTCCCAGAGCGTTTCGATAGCACCGATGATTTCACCTTCGGGACCCTTGATGGGAGCAGCCGTAAAATAAAGCCATCTTCCCCCTTCCCCGATATGGGAAAAAAAGCTCTCCGCCTCATACGCTCCCTCTATGAAGGGGGATTTGCGTCCCTTCTTTCCGTAATATTTTTTTATCTCCCTTTCCTTCACATCATCGACGATCAGATCCGCCATTATCGGCTTTTCACCGTCATAAAATGCCTTCCAGTGTTTTTTGGTCCCGATAAAATCGCTCGCCTTGTAACCTGTGAGTCTTTCAAGAGACATGTTCCAATGGGTCACATTATGTTCTTTGTTGATAACGAATGTGGGGATTGTGCTCCCCTGAACAATTTGCAGGAGCGTCCTCTCCCTCTCCTGGAATTCCTTCGTCATTGTTTCCAGATGCCGCGCTCTTTCCTTGGCAATGACCCTATACTGTCGAGATATTCCCCGTGCCAAAAGTGCCGATATTAATAAAAGGAGGATGACGGAAGCAACAAGAATGATGATGACCGTCTCTATCCACGACTCGACTTCCCTTTGAACGTCCTGAAAGGTAGTGGCCATAAGGGAGCTTAATTTATCGACATCAACCCCCATCCCTACCCAGCCGAAACCGGAAGGTGCCGGATAGCCTTCACCATAAAATTTGATCGGCGCATAGGCGACAAATTTCGCATGGCCACCGAACTTGTAGGTCATGACCCCGGATTTTCCCTCTGAGGCGAGGCGCTCGATTTCCGGCATACCGCTATCCATGAATCCGAGAAGATTGAGATTCAGAACCTCTTCTCCCCTCCCGATCAAGTCCACTGCCCTGTCCTCTGTAAGCGGCGGCACAGGACTTCCGTCACGATAGAGACCGACTATATGATAGTCAAAGGGATGAGATATTACGAATCCCCGGTTGTCCACAATGTAGGCATAGTTACCTACCGAGGCATCCACATGTGCCTCGTACCCGGGTTCGGTAGGAATAATATGATCGGTAAATTCTGCGATATGCCTCGCATCAATAGCAAGCGTGATAATACCGGAGAATGTGCCATTCTCAAAAAGGGGGGTGGCCATACGTAGTATCCCCTCGAAAGCCTTTCCTTCTTCAAAATCTCCCTTATTAATATACCACCCTGTTATGGGAGAAATGTAGATCGTTCCCTTTTCGAGCTTTTCTGTCCTTGTAAAATAGTCCTCAGATTTATAGGTGGTATTTTTAGGATTGCTTACATTTCTTAAGTCAGATTTTTTTACAAAATTTCCCCCCTCAATTTTCACCGTCTCCATCCCGTTTCGGTCGATGAGCGACATTTCCTTGTAAATGGGGGCCATTTTCCTGACGAATTTTCCATTTTCCCTCGTCCAGATGTAGCTTTTCGTTCTTCGCACAAAATCTTCATAATTGGGACCTGTCTGCGGGATAATAGACGCGATGAGAAGATCGTTTTTTCTCTCCTCGAGAAACTTCGCTACCTCATAGGCAGTATGAACGGTTCGTATCCGGATCTTGTTCTGGTATTCCTCATCAAGGACTGCCGAGGCATGTTTTCTTGTTGTTTCACCTACTTCGAATATGCCGGTGTAAATGAGGATAATAAAGAGTGAAAGGGGAATGATTATAAGGAGAAAGAAAATCCTCGCCATGTCAAATAATCTGGCCATGGCGTGTACACGTTTATCCTTTTTTATTTCAGACATTTCGCCACTCAGCATTAATTAAAAACCTGTACATCATACCTCAGCAATAAATCAGCCGAGCCCCATAACGGCTCTGGCGGTCATCCTTGCAAGATCGAGCAAGAAACCGGGATGAATAAAAAGCAGGAATGAAGCAATCGCTGTAAAAACAGGTGGGATGACGGTAAAAACCGGGGCCTCCTGAATCATCGTCTCTGCATTGAAATTCTCGCCCCGTGAGAAAAAGGCATTGTATGTTATGGGCAAGAAATAGGCGGCATTTAAAAGCGAACTGGTAAGAATAACGACGAGTATGGGAATCTGATGAGATTCAATACATCCGAGGGCAAGATACCATTTACTGATAAAACCTCCGAAAGGAGGTATGCCTATCACACTCAAGGAACCAAAAAAGAAGGCCGCCATCGTAATCGGCATCTTTTTCCCGATCCCCTTTATCTCACTTATCTTTTTGAATCCCGTATGGGCAATAATTGCCCCGGCACAGAAAAATAAAGTAATTTTTCCAAAGGCATGCATTACAATGTGGATAACACCTCCCGTCATTCCAAGAACGCTTATGAGTCCCCCCGCCATTACGATATAGGATAGCTGGCTGACAGTGGAATAGGCGAGTCTGGCCTTGAGATCATCCTGTTTCAACGCAAATATGGAACCGATGATAATTGTAATCGATATAAAATAGAGCAGGAAGACATCGAGAGAGAGCGAGTGCATGAGATCAATGCCGAAAACATGGAAACATATTCTCAATACCGAAAACACCCCTACCTTGACCACAGCTACCGCGTGGAGGAGCGCACTCACCGGCGTCGGTGCCACCATGGCAGATGGCAGCCACGAATGTATCGGCATTATGGCGGCTTTACCAATGCCCGCGATGAAAAGAACGAACATCAGGATCAGCATTCCATCTCCCGCCTTTCCGCTCAGTATGCCCTGATCGGCAAAATCGAGTGTCCCCGTAAAGACATATGTAAGGATAACGGCAGGCAAAAGAAAGGCTATGGAGGTACCCATAAGATAGGAAAGATACTTTCTTCCGGCAAAGCGGGCCTCCTCGTCCTGATGGTGGGTCACAAGAGAATATGTGGAAAGAGACAGCATCTCGTAAAAGAGATAAAGGGTCAGTAAGTTTGCAGAAAAGGCAACGCCGATGGCCGATGATATGGCCAGGGCAAAGAAGGTAAAATATCGCGTCTGTGAATGTTCCTTGAGGGTACGCATATAACCGATTGAATAGATGGTGGTGACGATCCACAATGATGAAGCAACCAGTGCGAAGAGCAACCCCAGTGAATCAACCCGGAATGCAATACCAACACCAGGGAGAATATCGATAAGATTGTAAGTGATCTCTGTTCCCTTGAGAACAAGGGGAACCATAGATAAGACTATGCCAAACTTTACGAGAGCAATTAAAATACTGCAGGACTCTCGAAGATTTGGTTTCCTGCCGGCGGCAATAATAAGGAGCGAACCGAAAAGAGAAACAGCAATGGCCAGCAGCGGTTTTACAGATGAAATCGTTTCCATAAATATTCTTACCCCCAGGTAAAAATGAGCACAATTTTCAATGCAGCAATCAGCTATATGTTTTTTTAAAGTATCTTTTCACATCACCAAAATTCCGATAATGAATGCACCCAATATCATTTTCCACACATTTTTCAAAGAGAATACTTTTCGCAAATACAACATCGGCATACTTCGCCGGGCATACATCGGAATATCCGTCTCCTATATATACAACTCTTTCATAGTCGGGCGAAAACCTCTTCAGAATTGAAGTTTTACAGTTCCCGCATCTATTACACTCTTCATTATGCCAGGGAAACATGACCGACAACGAGCCGTCATCATGGAAAACGACCTTTTTTGAATAGAAGGCTATCTCTCCGAGATCATATTTTTTGAGTATTGCCTCGATGTAAAAATCAAGGCCGTCTGATACTATTTTGAGATCAAAACTCTTTTCTTTGCAGTATTGATGAAAGGCTATGAAATGAGAATCCAGGCAATCACACCCCAGAACAAATCCCAGTATCTCATCTTTCGTTGCCCTGAAGAGAGCGGCCGTCTTCCTGTAGGCATCCTGTGAACCTATTTCTCCGGCACAGTAGGCACGGTTGATTTCTTCCCAGCCGTCACCGGCAAAGCGCCGTATCACGTTATAACCCATATCGTTCGTGCTGATGGTGCCGTCAAAATCACATAATACTAAGGTACTTTTATATTTCCTGACTTTTTACCCCTCCTGCTCACTCTTTGTTATTTCTCGTGAGGTTCGGTGCGTATCGAACTATTCTCGATTCCCTTCATTTCTTTTGTGTCTATCTCACCCGTCTTTTCTTCTTTTCCCATATACTTCATAAGCGGTGTCAAAAGATCAATCGGTATGGGAAAGAGAGTTGTCGAGTTGTTTTCGGCAGCCACCAGCACCAGAGTCTGAAGGTAGCGCAACTGCAGGGCTATGGGTTGTTCGGCCATGATTTTACCGGCTTCGAAGAGCTTCTGGGCCGCCTGGAATTCGCCTTCGGCATTAATGACTTTCGCCCTTCTATCCCTCTCCGCCTCGGCCTGCTTTGCCATGGCACGCTGCATTTCCTGGGGAAGGTCGATATGTTTCACCTCTACTGTAGACACCTTGATTCCCCAGGGATCGGTGCTTCGGTCGAGAATTTCCTGCAACTGATTGTTTATCTTTTCTCTTTCCGATAAAAGCTCGTCGAGTTCTACCTGACCGCAGACACTCCGCAGAGTGGTCTGGGCAAGCTGCGAGGTCGCGTAGAGGAAATTTTCAACCTCGACCACAGCCTGATTCGCCGTCATGACCCTGAAATAGATAACGGCATTCACCTTGATTGAAACATTGTCCCTGGTGATCACGTCTTGGGGGGGAACATCCATTGTGATAATTCGCAGGTCAACTTTCACCATCCTATCGATAACCGGTATCAGGATAATAAGACCGGGCCCTTTGGTATCGATGATCCTTCCAAGTCGAAAGATAACACCCCTTTCATACTCATTCAGTACCCTGATAGCCGCTGCTAAAAACAGTACTATCAGGACAACAACCGTAATTATTGTATACATGTTGTACCCCCTCTTGTCTGTTATTGCTCATTCACTTTCTCTACCGTGAGATTAAGGCCCTTGACTCCTATAACCCTCACCGGTTCTCCTTCTTCAATTGCATCGCCACTCGATGCATTCCATACCTCACCCTTTATAAACACCTTCCCATCCTCGTACACACCGGTTATCGCCTTTCCCTCTTTTCCGATCATACCTTCCATGCCGGTGGCCGGTTTCCTCATCTGTGCCTTAACGGCAAGTGATATGACACCAACGAAGAAAAGAGAGACGATTGCTATTGTGGGAATCATGACGCGAAGAGATACCCTCATCGCCGGTATGGGTGATTCGAAGAGCATCAGTGATCCCAGAACGAGACAAATAATCCCTGCGACGGTCAGCATGCCATGGCTCACTACCTTTATTTCTGCAATAAAGAGTATAATTCCGAAGATTATGAGAAGTATGCCGGCATAATTGACGGGGAGCGTCTGCATAGCAAAAAAGGAAATAATCAGCGAAATACCACCCACGACACCGGGGAGAATCGCCCCTGGATGTGCAAATTCGAAATAGAGCCCTGCGAGACCTATCATAAGGAGAAGATAGGCGATATTAGGATCGCTCAGCGTCGTGAGAATCCTCTCCCGCAATCCCATTGTTTTCTCATTGATTAGAGCCCCCTTTGACTTAAAAGTCACATCTCCCGACGGGAGAGTTATTGTCTTCCCATCAATTTTGTCGAGGAGCTCTGTCACATCGTTCGCCACAATATCGATCACATTTAATGTGAGGGCCTCTTCGGCCGTAATCGAAACACTTTTCCTCACAGCATCCTCAACCCATTCGGCATTTCTCCCCTTTTTATTGGCGATACTAACTGCGTAAGCCACCGCATCATTTTCGATCTTTTTGGCCATGGTTTCGTCCATCTTGCCTCCCACGCCCATGGCCACGGGGTGGGCCGCACCGATATTTGTTCCGGGAGTCATAGCCGCCACATGGGCAGCCATGGTTATCATAACCCCTGCAGAGGCAGCTCGTGCCCCCGAGGGGTGGACAAACAGAATAACGGGTATCGGGGAATTCAGGGTCTCCTTGATGATATCCCGCATGGCCAGATCAAGCCCACCCGGCGTATCGAGGAGAATTATGAGACCCTGAGAACGGGCGGAATAGGATTCCTCTATGCTTTTTATTATATATTCCGAAACCGCAGGGGTTATTGCAGCGTCTACCGTAATCACATCGAAGGCAGCGACGGCATCTTCGCCGAAGACCGGATAGCTTGAAAGAGAGAAAAGCACAATCACCATGAACGATAAAAACAAAACTTTTAGTTTATTGCCTTTCATCATTTCACCGATTTCCTTACATGCTTTAATTTTGACATCTCGTAAAAAGTCGATATTCGATGGCAAAGTAAAAAGCTTCGAATTCAAGGCGCGCAAATTCTGAGGAATGAGGCGTACTTACGGTACGCTGCAGTGACGAAGAGTGCAGCGCAACGCAGAAGTTGGACTTTTTACGAAGCCATCAATTTTCTATTTTTTACCCAAAATCTCCATAATCATCTGCATATCACTCCACACCAGTTTCTTCCCGGCAGGGTTTCTCAAAAGATATGCGGGATGATACGTCGGCATGAGCTCTATTCCATGATAGGTGTGAAATCTTCCTCTCAATTTCGAAATTGGCATTTCTGTCTGAAGTAGTGTCTTCGCCGCAAATGTCCCCATGGCACATATTACCTTTGGTCTTATGGCCTGGAGCTGCTGTATCAGAAAGGGCTCGCATATCTGTATCTCCTCCGGCCTGGGATTTCGATTACCCGGAGGACGACACTTCAGGATATTACAGATATAGACGTCGCTTCTTGTCAATCCCATTGCCTCTATGATTCGGGTCAGGAGCTGACCTGCCCTTCCCACAAAGGGCTTTCCCTGAATATCCTCATTTTCTCCAGGTGCCTCACCCACGAAAACAAGGTCCGCTTCGGGACTACCCTCGCCGAAGACGAGGTTTTTTCTCGTCCTGTGAAGATCGCATCGCCGGCAGTCTCCGAGCTCTTCGCGGATATCTTCGAGTCTCCGGGCCCTGGAATAGACGGCGTCGGTTTGCCCTTCGTCCTGAGTTTCTATCGTTACTTCGCTTCCACGTTGAGCATCGCTCGCCCCGTACACAATATTCCCGAAACCCTTCGGCTCCTCCGATGAAGCTATATGCACCTTCAGGGCCGACACCAGTTCGAGAAGCTCCTTTCGTGTCTCCCTATCACCTTCTCTCATCGCGAATCTTCCTGACCCTGTGTAATATCCTGTCTGCCACTTCCATCTTATCCATAAGGGGCACCTCTTCTATGGTACCCTCAGGGTCAATTATCTTTACACTATTGGTATCATGCTGAAACCCTGATCCTTCCTCGCTGAGATCATTTGCAACGATAAGGTCCATTTTCTTTTCTTTGAGTTTTTTCCTTGCATTCACTATGATGTCTTCCGTTTCCATGGCAAAACCGACGAGGATTCGATCCCCCTTTATACTACCGATCTCGGAAATTATATCGGGAGTTCTCTCAAGGGAGAGGCTTTTTGTTCCCTCCTCCTTTTTGATCTTGGATTCCGATACCGATTTCGGTCGATAATCCGCTACGGCAGCTGCTTTGATGATAACCGTCGCATCTTCGATCTCATTTATCACCGTGTCTCTCATCTCCTCAGCACTTGATACCCCTATAAATTTTATGTCAGCAGGAATATCAAGAGATGTGGGACCGCTCACCAGTGTCACGTCGGCTCCCCTCCTTCGTGCGCATATCGAAAGGGCAAACCCCATCTTTCCCGACGAATGATTGGATATATATCGCACCGGATCGATCGGCTCTTGTGTTGGCCCTGCAGTTACCACTATTTTTTCACCCGCCAGATCCTTCTCCGTCAGAATCGACTCCACTTTCTCCACAATATCTCCGAGCGGCGGGAGCCTTCCCGGCCCCTCAGTCTTGCAGGCAAGCTCCCCATAGGCAGCATCGGCAAAGTAATATCCCTCCTCAGATAGTCTTTTCATGTTCGACATCACGATACTGTTTTCATACATGGTTGCATTCATCGCCGGACATATCAGGACAGGCGCCTTCGTTGCAATCACCGTCGTCGAAAGGAGGTCATCGGCAATGCCTGACGCCATCTTGCCAATGATATTTGCCGTTGCCGGCGCGATCACGATTATATCCGCCGTCTGGGCCAGATTTATATGCGCTATATCTCCCCCTTCAGAAACGGAAAAGATATCATCATAGACAGGATTACCCGATAGTGTCCACATGGTAAGGGGTGTAATGAACTCCCCGGCACTCTTCGTCATAATTACCCTTACGTCGGCACCTTCCTTTACAAATTCCCTCGTCAGCTCTGCCGACTTATAGGCGGCAATGCCACCTGTTATACCGAGCACAATTCTTTTACCTTTTATCATGACACCAACTCTCCGACGATGTGTTGCTCTTTTATCATAGTAAATTACCGATACCCCACAATCCGAAATATAACCCGAAAAAAACAAGAAGTAAAGCACAGACACCCGTTATTACCTTATATATTCCTGCGCTTAAATGCCTCTTACCGCGAGACACGAGAAAGGATATGAAACTGTACCATATAAGATCGGCCAATATATGTCCGACGAAGAAGACTGCCACTCCGAGCAGGCCGAACTTCATCGATATTACGATATAGCTGAGCCCCACGGTTACCCACCATACAATCCAGTAAGGATTTGCGGCGCTCGTCAGTATTCCCGCCGTTACGGGACCACCCCAGGTGGTAACGCCCCCAGCAAATTCCCCTTTGATCTCTCCAAGGCCCCGAAACATAGTAAAAGAAAGCCACAGGAGAAACACTCCTCCGAAGATTCCCACGATACCCAGGAAAACCTCGCTCTTCATTACATCGGAAAGTCCCATTACCACGAGAGTGATAAGGACAACCTCGAGAATTCCATGACCGCATACGATAAGCGGACCTGCAAAAAATCCCCTCTTTGCGGTCTCGGACACGGTAACAGTCAGTACCGGCCCGGGGACTATGGCTCCGGAAAAAGCGACGGCAAAAGATGAAAGAAATATACCAATCAAACTATCCAATAAGACATCCCACACTAGTATTTAAGGGTTTGATACATAACAATTATTATCCCTATCGTCAACGAAATATGATCAGTCATACGTGAGGTGATAATAACTGAATCTATACCTTGCAAATCTTTCCAAGTATATTATATAAAAGCACCGATTACGCGGAGAGAGGATTCACCATGGGGAAAAAATTCATACGCTACTTTCTTATTTTCATTGTTTTAGTCCTGACGGGGTCGGCAGTGTGGCTCTATACTTACTATTACGAAAGTGAAACACCCTTCGTCAAACTGAGCAAGGATATTGGAACGATAGGGAGGACTACAAATTTCAACATAATTCTCGGTGACCAAAAGAGCGGCCTCAGAAACATCACTGTCGCCATATCCCAGGAAGGAAAAAAACGCATTCTCCATTCCCAGGACTTCACAACAAGAGGAACACATGAAGAAACCGTTGCTATTACCCTTAATACTCAGAAATTAAACCTTCGCGACGGAACAGCAACCGTCGACATAGCCGCAGTCGATTTTTCACTCAGGAAAAATAGAAAAAATGTCGCGATTACCGTAACTATAGACTCAACGCCTCCTCAGATATATCCGGTAAGCTCCTCACACTATATCAACCAGGGCGGATCCTGTATTTCAATCTACAGCCTATCAGAAAAGTCAGCGCGAAACGGCATCCTTGTCAATGACGACCTATTCCCCTCCTACCCCATAACGATCGATGAGAAACTATGTTATGTTTCTTATTTTACCATACCGCTCGACATAAAAGACAAGAAGGATCTGAAACTCGGCATCTTTGCAGAAGACGTCGCAGGAAACAGAGCGTTCAGCGCAATTCCCTTCCACATCAGAAAGAAAAATTTTCGAGCCGACAAGATGTATATCAGCAGAGACTTTCTGGAAAGAAAGATGCCGGAATTCCAGCAGATTTATGATACATTACAAGGTAAATCCCTCATTGAAACATTTTCATATGTGAATAAAACGATACGGGAGGATAATCTCAGAAATATACAATCAATCTGCAAAAATACCCAACCGAGACAGCTCTGGGACGGAGCATTCCTGAGAATGAAAAATGCAAAGACCATGGCATCATTCGGAGATAAAAGGGTCTATTACTACGAGGGGAAAGAGGTAAGCAGAAGTGTTCATCTCGGAATCGATCTCGCTTCTACGAGAAATGCGCCCATTGAAGCATCGAATTCGGGGATAGTGGCCTTTACGGGATATCTCGGAATTTACGGCAATTCAATAATTATTGACCACGGCCTGGGGCTTTTCAGCCTCTATGCCCACCTTGGAGCAATTGATGTAAAGGAGGACGATGCCGTATCGAAGGGGCAACGAGTTGGAAGAACAGACACTTCGGGACTTGCGGGAGGCGATCACCTCCATTTCAGCATCATTGTTTCGGGAAGATTTGTTGATCCTAAGGAGTGGTGGGATCCTCACTGGATAAAAGACAATGTATCGAGAAAGATGGCCTTGACCTTTTAGAAAAGAGAGAAAGGGAACAGTCTTTGTAACTTTCCTTCTCGATGTGAATCTCCCCGCCTACAGGGCGGGGCTTCCCAGTAAGGAATATGTTTGTTTTATATTGCGCCCCTTACCCCGTCTACAAGGCTGGGCTTGCAGGTGCGCTCCCGGCCATTATTGTCTTTCCATATCCCTGTGATTTACATTTATCGTGTAGCCCTTTTCCGAAAGAAATTCGGAAATCCGATTGAGTATAACAACGGAACGATGTCGTCCACCCGTACATCCAACCGCTATCGTGAGGTATGTCTTCCCCTCCTTTTCATACCGCGGAATCAGAAATGATAAGAGACTGTAAATCTTGTCGAGGAAATGAAGGGTATCGTCCCATTTCAGAACGTATTCCTTTACCCTGCTGTCGTTTCCATTGTATTTTTTCAGGTCTTTGAAAAAGTAAGGATTGGGGAGAAATCTCACATCAAGCGCCATATCCGCATCGGAAGGGAGACCGTAACGATACCCGAATGATATGAGGTTTATCGTAATCTTGTTCCCTCCGAGTGGATCGAGATAATATCTCTGCAGGAGATCCTTCAGCTGATGGATGTTATAGAGTGATGTGTCGATAATATTGTCGGCAATATCCTTCAATTCGCGTAATTTTTCGCGCTCCAGTGTGATACTCTCAGACACTGTTCTCTTTTCCGAAAGGGGATGAGCCCTTCTCGTTTCGCTGAATCTGTGCAGGAGGGAATCATCGCTTGCCTCAAGAAATAATATCTCTATGCTGTATTTTTTTTTCTTTAACTTAGAGATGACCTCCATATGTTTCTCAAGGAAATACCGCTCCCGTATATCCATAACGAGCGCCACCTTTGAGACTTCACCCGATCCTTGGCCCTCTATCTCAAGAAATTTTGGAAGGAGCAAAATGGGAAGGTTGTCGACACAAAAAAAGCCGATATCTTCGAGAGCACGAAGGGCCGTACTCTTTCCCGAACCCGAAAGGCCAGTTATGATGACAATTCGTAGATTGTTCACTGTGTCCCCCCTTTCTTTATCTTGGCGAGTATCCTCTCTTCGATTTTGTGTGAGGCGTTAGAGCCCTTCATTTTCAGGATGAAATTTCTCGCAACGATCTCCACGACCGTCGCCATATTCCCCCCTGATCTGACGGGAACTCTAATTCTCGGCAAAGGAACGCCCATTACCTCGAAAGACCCCTCTTCAGAATCAATTCTGCTGAATTCCATTCCATTTTCCCACCTGATCAGCTCAACAACGATACCGATGTCAATTGCATCTCCCACAGCTGCTATTCCAAAGAGGCTCTTGATGTCGACGATGCCGAGCCCTCTGATTTCCATGTAATTTCTGGTAAGCTCGCTGCTCCTGCCGCAAAGGATATTCTCCCCGGTTTTTTCAATCTCAATAATGTCGTCGGCTATCAGTTTGTGTCCCCTCGTTATCAGCTCAAGGCCACATTCACTTTTTCCGATTCCACTCTCGCCTTTTATAATAACACCGATTCCGAATATATCCATGAGCACCCCATGGATATCAACCTTTCTTTCAATCTCTCGGCGCAGCACCCCTATGAGACCGCTCCTGATAAGGGGAGCGCTATTCTCTGAGCAGAGGAGGGGAATGTCACCTTCTTCAGATAACTGCAGCAAGAAATCGGGGCCACCGTTCGCTTCGGAGAGGATTATCAGTGAAATTTTCGAGGTTTTGATTCTATGCAGAAGGTCTTCGTATTCACTAAGAGAGCTCTTTTCTTTACCTGGTATACTCGCCTGCGGGATAATGAGTATCGTCTCACCCTTCATCTCTTCCCGCAAGCCGCTCTCATGAGCTTTGTAAATCAGAATGATTGTATGTTCTATCGTGCCTTGGATGCCGGCCCTGCCGGCAAGGAGGGTCAAGCCTAATCTCCTGTCATCATACTCGATCAGGTCATTGATGGTAATATGGCTCATTCAGGAAAGTGTCTTGTCTTTTTCTATTATAAGATTGTACATCTCCTCTGGTGATTCTGCCTCTATAAGCCCTTTTCTGAAATCTTTATCCTTAAGCATTCGGGAAATTTTTGCAAGTGCTTTCAAATGCTGGCCTGCAGAATTTTCAGGTGCCATGAGAAGAAAAAAGATATAAACGGGATTTCCGTCAAGGGAATCAAAACCGACACCCTCTCTGCTTCTGCCAAAAGAGATTATAAGGTTCTCCAGACCCGCAAGCTTTCCATGGGGAATAGCAATACCATCTCCTATTCCCGTACTGCCAAGTTTTTCTCTTTCCAGGAGGACCTCAACCATGGAGTCATAATCAGCTTCTATGTTACCCTTTTTAAATACCTCGGCGAGCTCGACAAGCACCTCTCTTTTAGTTTTGGATTTCAGGTCTTCAATAATATATTCTTTTGCAATAAGTTCTTTTATATCCATGACTATATTCCCCGGCTTTACCCCGTTGTCTCCACAAGGATATAGTCATCATCATCTTTCCTGAAGACGACGCTCACCTTTTCAGTCGATGAATCTCTGAAAATTTTGAACCGGTTTTTCGATTCTTCCATTTCAAGAATTGCATCATCCACAGACATGGGGTTTAAGACGATCCTTATAATTTTAGATATCCTCTGCTGGTCCTCATCTTCCTCGAATTCCTCCGGTAGCAATTGGTCTAAGTCCTCTTGCTTTCCCTTGGATACATTCTCCTTATGATTCCTCGTCTTTTCCTTATATTTCTTTATCTGGCGCTCTACCTTATCGACTACGTTATCGATGGCAAGGACCATCTCCTTGGCCTCTTCTCTGCCATTAAGATTTACGCCCTTGGCCAGTAATTTTATTTCCGCCACGTTTCTGAACTTCTCAACAGAAAGTGTTACACTCGCATCAACGGGTTTGTCTATATACCTTTCAAACCTGGAAAGCTTCTTCTCGACATACTCCTTCAACCAATCTTCGGCTTCTGTATTACGGAAAGTAAAGGTGATGTGCATAGCTACTCCCCCTCTCTTAATATAACCTTCTGATTATAAGCACGAAGGATACATCAATCATGATACTGCTTTTCAGAATTGGTGTCTCCTTCTTTCGGTGCAACAAAGCCTCGCTATATAGTTAAGTCACAGAGAAAAGTCAATCGGTTTTCTTCACATCAAAAGTATTTTTTCCTCTTCGAGGAGGGAATAATACCCATCATCTCCCTGTATTTAGCCACCGTCCTTCGCGCAATTGATATATTGTATCCCTTCAGGATGTTGACAATCTCACTGTCTTTGTAGGGCTTCTTTTTATCCTCTTCACTTATGATCTTTCTTATTTTTTCCTTGACACTTTCAGACGCTATAGAATCTCCGTCTGTCCTTCTTATACCGCTGTTGAAAAAATACTTTAATTCTAATATTCCCCGCGGCGTGTGCATGTATTTATTTGTGGTAACCCTGCTTATGGTTGATTCATGCATCTCCACATCATAGGCCACATCTCGCAATACCATCGGCTTTAAATAGTTTATCCCCAGATCAAAGAATTCCTTCTGGTGGCGTACAATGCTCTCCGATACCTTATAGATCGTCTTTTGCCTCTGCTGAATACTCTTTATCAGCCAGATTGCAGACTGCATTCTGTCCTTAATGTATGTCTTATTGCTTTCACCGGTGGAATTATCCGATTTGTCTCCAAGTATTTTTCTATAGAGATTGCTCAGCTTAAGTCTTGGCAAGCCATCGTCGTTCAGAACAATCCTGTATTCATCGCCAACCTTAAAAACGAAGACATCGGGTATAACATATTGAGGCCTTTCTTCGTTGTAGAGACTGCCCGGTTTGGGGTCCAATCTCTCAATCAGAAGCACCGCCGCCTGTACCTCTTCAATGGACACCTTCTGTTTTCTGGCAATCACGTGGTAGTTTTTCGTCACGAGGTCGTTGAGATGTTCTTCGATTATCTTCCCCAGGAGATTGGAAGAAATATCCAGAAGTCGTACCTGAATCATGAGGCACTCCTTGAGGTCTCTCGCAGCGACCCCCGGGGGATCAAATTCCTGAACCTTTGCAAGAACTCCTTCGACGAAATCTTTTTCCTCATTTTCAATGGAGGCAATTTCATCCAGATTGGCTACCAGATACCCGTTATTGTCAAGATTGCCTATGATCTGTTCGCCTACCCTCTTTTCTTCCTCCGTAAAATGAGAGAGGTTAAGCTGCCACCGCAGGTGATCGGTAAGCGTCCCCGTTTTTGTTAGCACATTCTCCAGTGAAGGTGCCTCAATATCCTCGTGAGAATAGGTCCCCCCCATGGGGCCAAAGTCTTCGAGATATCCCTCCCAGTCAAAGTCGTCTCTACCGTCCCCCTCCCCCGTAATTTCTTTTGTAGTAAGCTCTAC